>Ga0209160_1000040_pt1 | contig 80728 bp, 79 predicted proteins | sample GraSoiAngelo_153_FD_186167 | JGI IMG/M metagenome (GOLD analysis project Ga0209160, IMG submission 186167) | Grasslands soil microbial communities from the Angelo Coastal Reserve, California, USA - 14_1009_12_40cm (SPAdes) (version 2) | ecosystem: Environmental > Terrestrial > Soil > Grasslands ...
GCCGTGGAGCGCGCGCGGCGCGGCAAGGGTGTGCATTTCATCGAAGTGAAGACGTATCGACGCAAAGGCCACGCCGAGCACGACGACCAGCACTACGTGCCGAAGGACGTGCTCGAGCTCTGGTCCAAGTCGAACGATCCCGTCGATCGGTACACGCAGCGTGTGCTCGCGGCGGATCTGGTTTCGGAAGCTGATATGAAGGACATCGACGATCGTGTGCGCGTCGAAGTCGATCAAGCGACGGATGCCTGTGTGAACGAACCGCTGCCGGAGGGCGAGACCGCATTGCCGGGCGTATACGTGGATCCGCCCTCGGCCGACAGACTGTGGTTCAAGAGTCTCTGATGCCGGAAGTCACTTTTCTCGAGGCTCTCCGCCAGGGCTTGTGGGAAGAGATGGAGCGCGATGAGCGCGTCTTCATTCTCGGCGAGGATGTCGGGCTCTATGGCGGAGCATTCAAGGTTACCGAAGGCTTCACGAAGCGGTTCGGCGAGTCACGCGTGATCGACACGCCGATCTCTGAGGCGGCCATCGTGGGCGCGGCGGCGGGCGCGGCGCACATGGGACTGCGACCGGTCGCCGAGATGCAGTTCATCGACTTCATCTCGTGCGCCTACGACATGCTGACCAACTACGTCGCGACCGCGCGCTATCGGGCCGGTCTATCGACGCCGATGGTCGTGCGCGGTCCGTGCGGCGGGTACGTGCGGGGCGGGCCATTCCACTCGCAGAACCCCGAGGCGGCCTTTCTGCACACGCCGGGTCTCAAGATCGTCTACCCCGCAACCGCGCGCGACGCGAAAGGGCTCATCAAGTCCTCGATTCGCGATGAGGATCCCGTGCTGTATCTGGAGCACAAATGGCTGTATCGCCGCATCAAGGAACAGCTGCCCGAGGGTGAGGAGATTCTCACGCCGATCGGGCAGGCGCGCATGGCTCGGGAAGGGAAGCATCTTTCGATCATCAGTTACGGCGCGACGCTCTGGAAGTCGCTGGAAGCGGCCGACAAGCTCGAGAAAGAAGATGGCGTGTCCGTGGAGGTGCTCGATCTGCGCACATTGCTGCCGCTCGATGACGCGGCGATCGTCGCGACCGTGAAGAAGACGAACAAGGTGCTGATCGTGCATGAAGACACGCGCACCGGTGGGATCGCCGGCGAAATCGCCGCACGGATCAACGAGCAGGCGTTCGAGTGGCTCGACGGGCCGATCATGCGCGTCACGGCCCACGACGTGCCGCTGCCCTACGCGCCGACGCTGGAAGACTTCGTCTTGCCGCAGACTGACGATATCGTCAAAGCCGCGCGGTGGTTGGCGAAATACTAGTGAGGAATCATGGCCAGAGTTGACGTTCTCATGCCCCAGATGGGCGAGTCGATCGCCGAAGGCACGTTGAGCAAGTGGCTCAAGAAGGTCGGCGACCCGGTGAAGCGGGATGAGCCGCTGTTCGAGATCTCGACCGACAAAGTCGACGCCGAGATCCCGGCGCCCACGGCCGGCGTCCTCGCAGAGATCAGGGTCCAGGAAGGGCAGACGGTGCCCGTGCAGACACTCGTCGCGGTTCTGGAAACCGACGCCGGCGCGACCGCATCGAAACCGGCTCCGGCTCCTGCCGCCGCTCCTGCTCCTGCGCCACCGAGAGCCGAGCCGCCCAAGGCGGCGCCGGCACCGAGAGCCCAGGCACCCAGTCCACCTCCTCCCGCCCCAACCCCAGCCCCCGCTCCCGCCCCCGCGCCGGCTCCGGCGCTGAAGAGCGGAGATGGGGACGGCGGAGTCCAGACGGCCGAGCAGCGTCTGCGCACGAAATCGACGCCCCTCGTCCGCAAAATCGCGGCCGAGCACAGCGTGGACATCTCGCGGATCGCGGGTAGCGGTTACGCCGGCCGCGTGACGAAGCAAGACATCCTCGGCTACATCGAACGCGCGCCGGCCGCTCCAGCCCCAGGCCCGAGGCCCCAGCCCCAGGGCCCCGGTGCAATAGAGCATCCCGCCGTCGAGCCGTGGCCGGGCGACCGCGTCGAGCCCTGGTCCAAGATCCGCAAGATCACCGCCGATCACATGGTGATGTCGCGGCGCGTCTCGGCACACGTCGCCAGTTTCTTCGAAGTCGACTTCACGCGTGTGGCACAGCTGCGCGCCAAAGCCAAGCAGACATATGCCGAGCGCGGGGTGAACCTCACCTTCCTCGCGTTCATCGCGAAAGCGTGCGCCGAAAATCTGCGCAAGCATCCCATCGTGAACGCCGCAGTCTCGGCCGACAGCACGATCTACCGGGCGGACGTCAACATCGGCATCGCCGTCGCGCTCGACTGGGGATTGATTGTGCCGGTGATCAAGCACGCCGACGAGTTGTCGCTGATCGGGATCGCCCGCGCGATCAACGATCTGGGTGAGCGGGCGCGCACCAAAAAGCTGTTACCCGACGACATCCAGCGCGGCACGTTCACGATCACGAACCCGGGCGGCTTCGGCCCGTTTGCCGGCATTCCCATCATCAACCAGCCACAGGTCGCGATTCTCGGCGTCGGGACGATCGAGAAACGCCCCAAGGTCGTGACCGCCGCCGACGGCACCGAGTCCATCGCGATCCGCACGATGGGAATGTTGACGATGTCCTACGATCATCGCGTCGTGGACGGCGCGGACGCCGACAAGTTCCTGGCCGACGTCAAGAAGCTGTTGCAGGAGTTTCCCGAGGGAGCGGTGTGAGCATGCCGAAAGTCTTGACCGCGGCGCGCGTGCGCGTGCCCAGCCAGAACGAGACGGAGTACGTCAACACGCTGCGGGAGCTGAGCCAGTTCGCGGAGGCGCGCGGCCAGCGGATCTGGCTGTTCCGGAACGCCAAGGACCCGCGGCTGTTCATCGAGTTTTCGGAGAGCCCGACGGAGATGTCGCACCGCGCGCAGGCCTCGCGGCTTCCCGAGGAAATCAAGCTCGAGCGCCGGCTCCAGGCGCTGGCGACGTACGCGCCCGACGCCTGGGAGCTGTGGAGCGAGGTTCCCGTCGCCACCACCTCACAGGCGTAGGCGCCCATGGCTCGGCGTATCATCACCGTCGATGGCGCTCGTTGGGAGGTCTACCCCTCCGGTCGCGTGACCGTGTACGGGCGCGATCAGTTCGGCCTGATCTTCGAGCACGGCACGGGACCGCAGCGTCGCCGGCGCGTCACGCATTACTCGCCGCTTGGCTCCCGCTCGCCGGACCGGGCCTTCGCGGAGCTGCCGGACCGCGAGCTCCTCGAGCTGTTGCGCCAGTCGCAGCCCGCGTGGACCGCGCCCGAGGCCGATTACGACGCACATTGACCTGCATTGCCATTCGACCGCGTCCGACGGCGAGTGCGAGCCGGCGGAGGTAGCGCGTCGTGCCCGTGCGGTGGATCTTGCGGCGATCGCGCTCACTGACCACGACACGACCGACGGCGTTGCCGATGCGAGGCACGAGGCGACGAAGCTCGGTGTGCGCGTCATTGCCGGCTGCGAGTTCAGCGTCCGCGCCCCCTGGGGGGAGCTGCACGTCTTGGCGCTGTTCCTGCCCCATGAGAACGAGCGGCTGCAAACTTTCCTGCGCGACACGCGGGCCGCGCGCCGGCGCCGCGGCGAGCAGATCGTCGCCAAGCTGCAGGGCCTCGGCGTGGCCATCGACCTCGACGACGTGCACGCACAACTTTCCGGCGGGGACGGCGGCGCGTTGGGCCGGCCTCACGTGGCGCGCGCGCTGGTCGACTGCGGCGCCTGCGACGACATCGGCGACGCATTTCGCCGCTACCTCGGCCGTGGCCGTGCCGCTTACGTCGAGAAGCCCCTCCCCAAGCTCGCCGACGTGACGGATCTGGTGCACCACGTGGGCGGACTCACCGCCGCGGCGCATCTGGGCGATCGTGGGACGGAGGCGCAGATCCGCATCTTTCAGGACCAGGGACTCGACTGCGTCGAGGTCCGCCATCCCAGTCACGCCCCCGCCGTCGAGCAGAGGCTCACGCGCATCGCCGAGCGGCTCGGACTCGGCATCACGGGCGGGTCCGATTGGCACGGGGAGAGCGAGTACGGGGAGTCGCATGCGCCGCTCGGCGGCATGCGCGTCCCGGACGCCTGGCTGGAACAGCTCGAGCACCGTCTCGAGCTCACCACGAGGAAACGCGATGAGCGAGCCGCTTCCGATCGGTAGTAAGGCACCCGCGTTCAAGGCTCCGGCCTCGGACGGCCGGACCTACGCCCTGGCCGATCTCTTGAAGAACGGACCGGTGGCGCTGGTTTTCTACCCGGGCAACAACACGCCCGGCTGAAACCGCCAACTCTCCGCCGTGCGCGATGAGATAGCCAAATTCGAGTCAGCCAAAATGCAGCCGCTGGGCGTGAATCCCGCGAGCGTGGAGAGTCATCGCGGCTACGTCGACAAGTTTCAGTTCAACTTCCCGCTGCTCTCGGATCCCGAGCGCACGATCGCCGGCGCGTACAACGCGCTGAGGGAAGATGGCCAGCGGATTCAGCGCACGGTGTATGTGATCGGCCGCGACGGCACCGTGCGCTTTGCGCAGCGCGGCGCCCCTCCCGTAGACGACATCGTCCGTGCCGCCTGATTTGCACGGCAAGGTTGTCCTCGTCACCGGCGTGGGCCGGGTCGGACAAATCGGTCATGCGGTGGCCCGCGGTATCGGCCGCGCCGGCGGGAAGCTGCTGCTCGCCGACGTCAACGCCGTCGGGCTCGCGGATCGGGTCAAGGAGTTCGGGGCGGAAGGGATCGCCGCGAGAGCTTCGGCCGGCGACCTGACGCAACCCGAGGCCGCGCGCGCCGCGACCGCCATGGCGCAGGCGCAGTTTGGCGGCCTCGACGTCGTGGTGAACGTCGCGGGCGGCTTTTTCAGCTATGGTCCGTTCACGGAGGTCAAGCCCGAGATCCTCGATCGTGAGCTGTCCGTCAACTTCAAGACCGCCTTCTACATGTGTCAGGCCGCCGTCCCCCTCCTGCTCACGCGCGGGGGCGGCGCGATCGTCAACTTCGCATCGATCGCCGTGGTGCGGTCGCTCATGTACATGTCCGCGTACAGCGCGGCAAAGTCAGCCGTCGCCGGACTCACCCGCGAGCTGGCGCGCGAATACCGCGATGCCAACATCCGCGTGAACGCGGTGGCGCCAGCGACCGTCCGCACCGCCGACAACGTGGCACAGATGGGCGATACGCAACCACTCGTCGAGTTGGAAGAAGTCGTGAACACGGTTCTGTTTCTGGCGAGTGACGAAGCCAGCGCGATCACCGGCCAGATCGTTCCCATTACCGGAAAAGCGTACTAGTGCGGCTCGAAGGCGCGGCGGCACTCGTTACTGGGGCAGGGCGGCGGATCGGTCAGGCGATCGCCATCGGACTCGCGGAGTCCGGCTGCGACGTCGCCGTGCATTATCATGGTTCCGCGAAGGGTGCCGAAGAGACGGCGCTGGCGGTGCGGAAGGCCGGTCGCCGGGCCGCGCTGGTGTCGGCCGACCTGCGTGACCCCAGCGCCGCGCGGGGCCTGGCCGATCAAGCCGCCCGCGCGTTGCAGCGCCTCGACATCGTGGTCAACTCGGCGGCCATCATGGTACGCCAATCGGTGGAAACGGTGACGCCCGAGAGCTGGGACGCGACGCTCGATCTCAACCTGCGCGCCATCTTTTTCGTCTCCCAGGGCGCCATCCCGCATCTGCGCCGCACCAAGGGCAAGATCGTCAACCTCGCGGATCTCGCGGGTCTGGAGCCGTGGCCGACGTACATCCCGCACAGCGTCAGTAAGGCGGGGGTCGTGATGCTGACCAAGGCGCTCGCGCGCGCCCTGGCGCCCGATATTGCCGTCAATGCGATCGCGCCCGGGGCTGTGCTCCTGCCCGACGACTGGGATACCCAGTCGCGGGAGCACATTCGCGAAACGACCCCGCTCGAGCGCATCGGCTCTCCCGCGGACGTCGTGGCCGCGTTGCGATTTCTCCTGGCGGGAACGGATTACGCGACCGGCACGATCCTCGTCGTCGATGGAGGGAGACTCCTCCGCTGAGGGACGTCGTCGTCGTCGGTGGCGGGTGCTATGGGACGTTCTACGCGTCTCAGCTCGCGAAAGCCAAAGCGCGCGGCAAGACCGACTATCGCAAGGTCATAGTGGTGGATCGGAATCCAGAGTGCCGGGCGCGTCGTGAGCTCGGAGAGAGTCCCGATCGCGCATTCGTTGTATCGGAGTGGACCGCATTCTTCGATCGGTTTCTCACCGTCCGACCGTCCGACAGTCCGACCGACGACCAGATCGTCCCCTCGCCCCACATGCCGCATCTCATGTTCGAGTGGGTGCTTCGCCGGGCGCTGGAACGCTGGCCCACCCGATCCGTATCGGTCGAGCCGGTACCCGGCGACGTTCCGACGCCGTATGATCGCGCCGGTGGCGGCCCGGATGCGACGCGCTACGTCTCGTGGGCGGACTGGGTCTGCCCGACCCATTGCATCGAGCCGGCGCTTTGCCCGGCGATCGGCGCCCAGCGCACGTGGGAGATGGGGGATACGGTCCGCGAGCTTGCAGCACGGCTGCGGGCCGGCGGTCGGCAAGTGCGCGGGCCGGCGCTGTTTGTGTGCAAGCATCAAGTCTTCGGCGTGGGGATGTTCTCGGCGGAGTCGGTTCGCGAAGGGGACCGGCTGGTCGAGGAGGCCGGCGCTTCCGGCGAGGCCGACGTGCTCGTTGGGACGATCTCCAGCTGTCATGGGGCGCTCAACCTCTTGCGGGTCGGTCCACGCACGACGCACGACGCACGACGCACGACGCACGTGACACCCGAGGATCGCCAGCGCTACCTGGTCCATGCTCAGGACCTATTCAATCGCAGGGAGTTCTGGTTAGCGCACGAAGCGTTGGAAACAGTCTGGCGTTCTATTATTAAGAAGGAAGAGGCGCAGGTCTGGCAGGGCTTCATTCAAGCCGCGGCCGCGCTGCTGCACCGGGCCCGCGGGAACCGTCACGGGACGGTGGTCGTTGGAGCGGCAGCGCTCGAGAAGCTGGCCGGTCCGCAGCGACCCGAGATCGAATTCGAAACCGTAGAATTTCGCGCCCAGTTGGCGCGCGCCCTGGCGGGGGAGGGTGATCCCCCGCGACTGGAATTCCGAGCACATGACTAAACGTGTCGCGCTCATCTACGACGTCGTCATCGTCGGGGCTGGTCCCGCCGGGCTGTGCGCCGCGCTGTATGCGGGCCGGGGCTTGCTCAAGGCGGTGACGATCGAGCGCGGCGCCCCTGGCGGCGAGCTCCTCAACACCGATCTGATCGAAGACTACATCGGGTTCGAGAGCGTCAAGGGGTGGGAGCTGGCGCAGAAGATGACGGAGCACGCCAAGCAGTTCGGCGCCGAGATCGTGACCGATATGGTCGAGCGCATCCACCGCGACGCGGACGGCTGGTTTGACGTCGAGACGGCCCGCGGCGATTCCTACCGGAGTCAGGCGGTTATTCTCACTGCAGGCGGCACGCCGGTGAAGCTCGGCATCCCGGGCGAGAAAGAATATGCCGGGAAGGGCGTCTCGTACTGCGCGGTCTGCGACGGCGCGTTCTTCAGGGGCGAGCGCCTCGCCGTGGTGGGCGGGGGCGACGCCGCCGTCGAGGAGGCCGACTACCTCACGCGCTACGCCAGCAAGGTGCATCTCGTGCATCGGCGCGACGAATTCCGCGCCTCGCAGCTGCTGCAGGAGCGCGCGTTCTCCAATCCCAAGATCGAAGTCATCCGCAACACCGTCGTCCCGGAAATCGTCGGCAACGACACAGGCGTCACCCACGCCGTACTCGAGGACAACTCGACCGGCATGCGTTCCAACCTCGATGTCGGGGGGGTGTTCATCTTCGCGGGGTTCAAGCCGAACACGCAGCTTGTGGACGGGCACGTCGATCACGATGCCGGCGGCTATCTGATCACCGACAACCGGATGATGACCTCGATGGCGGGTCTCTTCGCCGCGGGGGATGTGCGCAGTCAGGTCACGCGGCAAATCACCACGGCGGTCGGCGACGCGACGACCGCTGCGATAGCAGTCGAGAAGTTTCTCAAGGGACTCCGGGAAGGCGACGGGAAGGCCAAGAAATGAAGATCGTCCAGATCCCCAACGGCATGTTCGCCGAGAACTGCTACCTCGTCGTGGACGCGCACGCGGGGGAGTGTGCCATCGTCGATCCGGGCGAGGAAGCCGGGCTGATTCTTCACACAGTGAAGGAAACGGGCACGAAGCCCGTCGCGATCTGGCTCACGCACGCGCACATCGACCATGTCCTCGGCGTTCCCAGGATCGCCGCCGAAACTGGCGCGCCAGTGTGGCTGCATCCCGCTGACCGCCCGCTGTATGACGCCGTGCCCGAACAGGCGGCCTGGTTTGGGCTTGCGCCTCCCGGATCACTTCCGCCGCCCGACCACGAGATCGCGCCCGGAGCGCGGCTCTCGGTGGGCGGTCTGGATTTCGAAGCGCGGCATGCGCCCGGTCACTCGCCCGGCAGCGTGTGCCTGGTGGGACCGGGCGTGGTGTTGAGCGGGGACGTGTTGTTCGCCGGGTCGATCGGCAGAACCGACCTGCCGGGCGCCGATTTCGAGACATTGATCGCGAGTATCGAGCGCGAGTTGCTCCCTCTTTCGGACGACACCATCGTGTACAGCGGACATGGACCCGAAACCACCATCGGACGGGAGCGCCGCACGAATCCCTTCCTCACCGGCGTCGACCGGATCGTCTAAGCCGAAGCCCCGCTGCCTGCGCTGCGGAGCCGAGGTCCCGCCCAAGCCCTGGGGCTGCAAGAATCCGTGCCCGAATTGCGGATTCCTCTATCCCCTCGGCGACTGCTCCGATTGAATCACGTCCTCGCGATTCTGCTGCTCGCGGTCGATTGCGCGACCCGCGCGTGGCGCATTCAGCTCGCGACCTGGGCGGCCGGCGGGCGACTCGGTTTTCGCGATGCGTTGCGGCTCAACCTCTACGGCGAGGCGGCCTCGACCTTCACGCCGAACCGCCTTGGCGGCGAGCCGGCCCGCTTCCTCGGTATGACATGGTCCGGCCTGCGCGTCGTGCTGGCGCTGGTCGCGCTTGGCGTAGAGGTCGCCGCCGAGTGGCCCGTCTTTGGGATCGTGGCCCTCGCATTGGCGGCGTACTACGTGCCGGATTGGAGCGCGGCCGCGGACCGATTTCTGACGCACAGCCTCGCGCGCGACTTGCTGGGTTTCGAGCTCATCGCGCTGGTGGTGCTGCTGGTCGTGTGGACATTGCAACGGCTGGTGCGACCCGGCGCCATTCGTCACCGTGTGCGGCGCCAGTGGCGCGTCGCGCTGGCGCACGTGCGACGGGCGCCGTGGTGGGTGCTGTTGGTCGGCGCCCTTCTCACCGTCATCAGTCTCGCCGCGCGCGCCCTGATATTGCCCGCCCTGGTCTGGGGTCACCCCGACGCGCCACCCTTCGCGATCATGTTCTTCGGATCGCTGGCGCTGCTCCACGCGCCCCTGGTTGTGCCGCTGCCGTCGGGCGGCGGCGGAATCGAAGTCGCGTTTCTGTCCGGGTTCGCGGGTGACTTCGGCCCGGGCCATCAACTCACGATGCTGCTCTTGTGGCGCTTTTACACGACGGTTCTGCTGACAGTACTCGGCGTCTACCTCTTGATCCGGACGCACGGTGCCGCCGCCGCGAAGGAGCTGTTCACGGTCGGCTGGTTCCGGCGCCGCTAGCGCGGACAAACTGTATGGGCGATTCTTGGCTCGACACGAATGGCGATCGAACCGCGGGAGGAATGGTGGCCCCAGTGAATCAGACCCGCATTGAACGAGATCCGCTGGGAGAGCTGCCCGTACCGGCTGAGGCGCTGTGGGGCATCCAGACCGAACGGGCGCGGCAGAATTTCCCGATCTCCAATCTCCGCCCGCTCCCCGCCTTCGTCGACGCTGTCATCCGCATCAAGAAAGCCGCTGCCCTGACCCACCGCGAAACCGGGCGGCTGGACCGCAAGCTCGCCGACGCGATCATCAAGGCCGCCGACGAGGTGCTCGCGGGTGGTCATCGCGACGACTTCGTGGTGGATCCCTACCAGGCCGGTGCCGGCACGTCGCACAACATGAATTGCAACGAGGTGCTCGCGAACCGCGCCAATGAGCTGCTCGGCGCCAAGCGGGGCGATTACAAGCCGGTCCACCCCAACGATCACGTCAACATGGCGCAGTCCACCAACGACGTCATCCCGACGGCGATCCGCCTGGCTGCGCTGTCGCAGCTCGCCGCACTGACGGAAGCGCTGACACGGCTCGCGCGCGCGTTCGGCGGGAAAGGCAAAGAGTTCGACGACATCGTCAAATCGGGCCGCACGCACCTGCAGGATGCCACACCGGTGCGGCTCGGCCAGGAATTCATGGCCTTCGCGCACACGGTGGAGCGAAACCGTGACCGCATTGCGCGCGCCGCGGACGATCTACGCGACCTGGGGATCGGAGGGACCGCCGTCGGCACTGGACTCAACGCGGAGCCGCAGTATCCGGCGCTGATGGTGAAGCACCTCCGCGCCATGACGGGGCTCGACCTGCGTGAGGGCAAGGATCGCGTGCAGTTGATGCAATCGATGGGCGACCCGGCCGCGTTTTCCGGCGCGCTGCGAACCTCCGCCGTGGACCTCGGCAAGATCGCGAGTGATCTGCGGCTGCTCGCATCCGGGCCGCGCACCGCGTTGGCCGAGATCGCGTTGCCCGCCGTGCAGCCGGGGTCGAGCATCATGCCCGGCAAAGTGAATCCGTCGATTGCCGAAATGGTGAATCAGGTGTGTTTCCAGGTGATCGGCAACGATGTCACCGTGGCCACCGCGGCGGAGGCGGGCCAGCTCGAGCTCAACGTCATGATGCCGGTGATCGCCCACAACCTCCTCAGCTCGATGATGATCCTCACGAACGCCACCCGCGTGCTGGCCGAGCGGTGCGTGGAGGGGATTCAGGCCGACGCGGCGCAGTGCGCGCATTGGTTGGAGCGCAGTCCGGCGCTGGTGACGGCGCTGGCGCCGAAAATCGGCTACGCGGAGGCCGCGAAGCTGGCCAAGGAAGCGGTGGCGAAGAACGTCACCGTCCGCCAACTGGTGATGGAGAAGGGGCTGTTGAAGGGGAAGGAGCTGGAGGAGGTCCTCGATTTGCGGGCTATGACGGAGCTCGGCGTGCCCGGAGAGCGGAAATGACTCTCACCTCGGAGACGCAGCTATGAACTGGATCGTGGCGGGACTGATCGCAAGCGTCGTCGTGTATCTCGTGGACTGGGTGATGTGGAGCAAGGTCTTCAACACGGGCTTGGAAGCGTTCGGCGAGCAGCTGACGCCGGAACAGATGAAGTCGTTCATGGGTCCGGCGCTTGCGAAGTCGGCGGTGCTGACGCTTGCCTTCGGGTTGTTGCTGGCGTGGTTCTACGCCCGCTTCCGCGGCGCGCTGTGGGTCCAGAACAGCCCGCCGCTCGCCGGCATGGAGTTCGCAACCGTGCTGTGGCTGCCGACGATCTTTCTCGCGAGCGTGGGTAGCGGCGTCTGGTACACCAAGGTTCGCAGACTGCAAATGGCGACCTGTTGGGAATGGCTCGTACGGATGAACGCCGCCGGGCTCGTGGTGGGATTGCTCGTGAAGTGACCGGAGTCACGGCACGCGCGAGCGCGACGGAGTAGAAGTCCTTCCATGCGCATTCTACCGCTCGTCCTCGTCGCGCTCGCCGTTGCCGGCAGCAGTGCCGCGCAGCGCCGCGCGCGTATCGGCCCCACCGTCTCCTCCATCTCGATCGAAAACGGCTCAGGCGGCAGCAACGCCTTCAACTCGTTCGGGGGAAGTCTCGCGCTGCTGTCGGGCGATGATGGCGAATTCGGCCTCGGTGTGTCGCGCTACGGCGATCTCTCGAACAACAGCTGTGTGCGGCAAATGACGTTCGTCGGGCTCGAGTCGAACTACTATCCGGTCGGGGCGAGCGGGGTCGCGCCCTTTGCGTCGACCGCCGTCGGGTTGGCGCGTGTGCTCGATCAGGATCCCACGCTGGCACTGTTGGGCTGCAGCACCGGCGCACAGACCGCGAACGAGCTGGGACTGGGTTTCGGGCTTGGCGTGCGCTTCAATTTCGGGAAGCAGTTCGCCGCCCTCATCGAGGGGCGGTTCTTTCAGGTCCCGAACAGCGCCATCAAGGCGCTTGAAGGGCGCGCCAACGTCTCATTCGCGTTCGGGAGCCCGAACAAGAAGTCGCAGTTGCTGAATGGCACCCTGGGACCCGCCATCGGTGTGCTGCTGCCCCTCAGCGGGCCGCTCGAAGGTCGCAGCGGCACCGTGGGCGTCCGCTTCCACCGTGAGCAAAGAAAGGGAGGAGCGCTGGGGCTGCAGATCGATTACGCGCCGCTGCGCGTCCGGACCGGCTGCTCGGGCAGCTGTGAGCCGTATGCGATTCTGTTTGCTCCAGGATACGAGCCTTCGCTGCATCCAGCGTGGGGCCGGCTGTACGCCGAACTTGGCCTGTTGCTCGCCGGTTTCCCGCAAATCGGCCAGGATCGCGGCGTGGCTCAGGGTGCGCACGGCGGGCTCGGCGCCGACATTTTCAGTGGCCGGACCCTGATGACCAACGTCAATGCGCGGGTGTTGTGGCTGCAGCGCAATGACCCCAACAATCGCAATGCGTTCCTCGTGCAGCTCGGTGTCAGTCTGAGCCCCAGGCTCGAGCATGCGAGCCATTGAATCCCGATAACCTCTCTCGCATATTCCCCCCATGCGCGTTACGACCTGGGCGGAATACGGGTTAATCGTCTCGATTCATCTGGCCCGGCGCGCGGGGAAGGGCCCCGTCGCCGCCCGCGAATTGTCGGAGCAAGAACGCCTCCCCCACGATTACGTCGAGCAGATCCTGCTGCGCCTGCGGCGTGCCGGTTTGGTCGAGTCGGTGCGCGGGGCGCGCGGCGGCTACCTCCTCGCGCGTGAGGCCCAGGCCGTGAGCGTGAAGGACGTCATTGAAGCGTCAGAGCACGTGACGTTCGAAGTGAATTGCGATCTCCACCGCGTGGACGATGAGCGCTGCGATCCGGCGACCGCCTGCAGTATTCGTCCCGTCTGGCGCCTGCTCGAGCGGCGTATCAACGAAGTGCTCGCGAGCGTCACGCTCGCCGATCTGCAGCTTGCCGAGCCCCAAGTGTACCAGATCGCCGGGGTGGCGTCGGGCAATTGACGACGCTGTCGCATGAGGAGCTGCTGCGGTACTCGCGGCACCTCACGCTTCCCGATGTCGGTCTCCACGGTCAATCGCAGCTTCGCGACGCGCGCGTCTTGCTGGTTGGCGCGGGCGGTTTGGGATCGCCGGCGGCGCTCTATCTCGCCGCGGCCGGCGTGGGCACGATCGGCATCGTCGACTTCGATCTGGTCGATCGCAGCAACCTGCAGCGGCAGATCCTCCACGGGACGTCGGACATCGGCAGGGCGAAGACGGACTCGGCTCGGGCGCGACTGCGCGACATCAATCCGCACGTCCAGGTTGAAGCGTTCGGTCAGCGGTTGACGTCAGCCAACGCGCTCGAGATCCTGAGCAAATTCGACATCGTGGTCGACGGCTCCGACAATTTTCCCACCCGCTATCTCGTCAACGATGCCTGTGTGTTGTTGGGCAAGCCGAACATCTACGGCTCGGTCTTTCGGTTCGACGGCCAGGTCTCCGTGTTCTTCGCGAAACAGGGGCCCTGCTATCGCTGCTTGTATGCCGAGCCGCCGCCGCCCGATCTCGTGCCGTCGTGCGCCGAAGGGGGCGTGCTCGGCGTCCTGCCGGGCATCATCGGCTCGCTGCAAGCGCTGGAAGCGATCAAGCTGATCGTCGGCTTTGGTCAGCCACTGATCGGTCGTCTGTTGCTGTTCGACGGCCGGCGCCTGCAATTCCGCGAGCTGGCGCTCGAAAAGGATCCCGGGTGTCCCGTGTGCGGTGAGCACCCGACCGTCACACGGCTGATCGACTACGAAGCGTTCTGCGGAGTCGTGGAGGCGAGTCGGGGGAACGGGGAAGGGGTCGAAATCACGCCCCGCGACTTGCAACGCGAGCGCAGTCACAAACCCAATTTGCTGCTGGTCGATGTTCGTGAACCGCGCGAAGCGGAGATTGCGAGCATCGAAGGCGCCCGGCTGATTCCACTGCGAGAGCTGCCGAGCCGCTTGGGGGAAATCCCGTCACATGCGGAGATCGTGACGCACTGTCATCACGGTCAGCGGTCGCTGAAAGCTCGCGAGATTCTCGTGGGCGCGGGATTCGCCAACGTACGCAGCCTCGCGGGCGGAATCGATGCTTGGGCGCGGGAAGTTGATCCGGAGATACCGCGGTACTGAGTGCCGAAGGGGGGACTCGAACCCCCACGGGCTTGCGCCCACTGGCTCCTGAAGCCAGCGCGTCTACCAGTTCCACCACTTCGGCCAGATTTTTGAGGAACGGCAATCTAGATTGTTGTATAACCCCAAGTCAATGCGTATCTTGCCGACGTCATCGTGGAAAAAGTCTCCATCGCCCGGAACCCGCGCGCCCGGCACGACTACCACCTTCTCGAGACATGGGAGGCGGGGTTGGTGCTCACCGGGACGGAAGTCAAATCGCTGCGTGATCGCAAGGCGAGCTTGAGTGAGGCTTACGCCCACGTTCGGAATGGGGAAGTCTGGCTGGAGGGCATGACGATTTCGCACTACGGGCCCGGCAGCTACAACAACCCACCGCCGGCCCGTTCCCGCAAACTCCTCCTTCACAAACGCGAAATCCGCAAACTGCTCGGCGCCACGACCCAGAAAGGGCTCACCGTCGTTCCGCTCGAGGTCTACTTCAAAGACGGGTTAGCCAAGGTCGCGATCGCGCTCGCCAAGGCGAAGAAGGCGCACGACAAGCGCGAGGACCTGAAACGCCGCGTCGCGGAGCGCGAAATGGCGCGCGTTGTGAAGGGAAGACGGTCATGATGGTGCTCCTCCTGCTGGCGGCTCTGATTCCGCAACAGGTCCTCATCGTGACGCCGCGCGGTCAGGCTAGTATTCCCGTCACGAACGAGGCCGGTGCCGCGGCGATCGCCGCGGTGCTGCTGGCGCAGCCACTTGGGCTCACGGTGTCACTCGACGGGGGAGGCTCGGCGGCGCGCGTCACGTTGGACGGCCGCGTGTTCGAATTTGATGTGGGATCTCCATTCTTCCGCTATGACGGGGCGGCGTATCCCCTCGTCGGCGCGCCCTACGTCGCACGCGATACGCTGTTTCTGCCCCTCCATTGGCTGACGGGCCACGTACCTCGTCTGTTGGCGAACCGCTATCGCTGGAGTCCCGGGCTCTCCCGCTTGGACGAACAGACGGTGCCCGCCGGTACCACGACGGCGATCGCAGCTCCCCCCATTGCGGTCGCAACTCCACCGATGGCGGTGCCCGCGGCTCCAAATCCAGTCACGGGGTTACGGCTTGCCCACACGATTGTCGTCGATCCCGGGCACGGTGGTATCGATCCCGGAAATCCCGGTCTTCATTTCCCCGGCGGCCTGACCGAAAAGGACATCACGCTCGGCATCGGCAAGCTGCTCCGGGCCGAGCTGCTGCGACGTGGGCTCACCGTCGTGCTCACGCGCTCGACCGACACCCTCATTGATCTCGCCAGCCGGCCGACCTTCTGCCGGGCGGACTGCGACTTGTTCGTCAGCATTCACGTCAATTCGATGCCGGCGGGGCGGCGACAGACCTCCGTGAACGGGGTCGAGACCTACTTCCTGTCGGATGCAAAGACGGAAGACCAGAAACGCGTGGCACAAATGGAAAACGATGCCCTGCGGTTCGGGACGTCGCCTGTGGTGGACGGGCCGCTCGGTTTCGTTCTGCGCGATCTGCAGCTCAATGAGTATCTGCGCGAGTCTGCGCGCCTGGCGGAGCTGGTGCAGGGAAAGGTCGCGCGAATTCATCCGGGGGAAGATCGGGGAGTACAGCAGGGCCCGTTCCTGGTGCTCGCGGCGGCGCGGCGACCATCCATTCTGGTCGAAACCGGGTTTGCGACCAATCCCTCCGACGGGGCGTTTCTCGCTTCGGCGACGGGACAGCACAAAATTGCGACCGCGATCGCGGATGGGATCGTGGCTTACCTGCTGGAGTTCGAGCGAAAAATTGCCGTTGGAGGGGGCGGACAGGCGCGATGATCTGGCGTCGCTCCTTGATGATCCTGGCGACGACAGCCACGGCCAGCGGCTGCGCGTATTACAACAGCATGTGGAGTGCGGAGCGGCATGCCAAAGAGGCGAGACGGCTCGAGCAGCGCGGCCGGTCGTCCGAGGCCCGCGCCGAATGGACGCAGGCGGCCAGCAAAGCCCAAATCGTGACGCTGCGGCATCCGCACAGCCGTTGGGCAGACGACGCGTTGGCGCTGCGGGCGGAGGCGTTAGCTCGGTCGGGCGCGTGCCGCGACGCCGCCGAGCCGCTTGCGCAGGCGCGCACGGCCGTGCGGGACGCGTCGCGACGGGAGCGCGTCGATCTCGCGGTCGCCGAATGTGCCCTGGCGAGGGGTGATCTCGTGGAAGCGGACGCCGCGTTGACCGCGCCACTCGCATCCCGCGATGCCGACCGACGCTCGCGCGCCGAGTACGTCGCGGGCCAGGTGGCGACGGTGCGGACAGATTACGACGGGGCGGTGGAACACTTCAATCGCTCGCACGTCGCGTCGGCGCGGCGCAGCGCGCTCGTCGGCCAACAGCGGCTTCGCATTGCCCGCGCACGCACGACCACCGATCTCACGCCGGTGGTCAGCGAGCTGACACAGCTGCTCCGCACCGAGCCTGAAACCGACGAGGCAGCGCATTTGCTCGAGCTCCTCACGAAAGTGATGACTGTTGCTGAGACACCCGCGGCGCGGTTCCACGTCGCCGAAGTCGCGCGCGATTCGCTCCACGCGCCGGCACTGGCCGGGGAGCTGTTTCTCGATGCCGCTGCCCGCGACGCCGGCTCGCTCTACGCGCCCAAAGCGCTGATCGCCGCGTTGGCGGTCTTGCCCGACCGCCGCGATTCGATCGTCGCCGTGCTGGACTCGCGCTATACCGAGTCACCGTACGCGCGCGCGTTCCACGGTGAGTCGAGCGTCGCCTATGCTGCCGCGGAGGACTCCCTGGGCAGAGCGCTGGGCGTGGCGACCGTGCGCACCATCGCCGTCCCCACCGGGGCGAGGTTCGGAGCACCCCGGTCCGGCCCGCGAGGTCCGCTGCCTTGAGTACGGTGGCGCTGTTCGGCACGACGTTCCAAAATCCAATCCTTCTTGCTGCTGGCACCGCCGGGTTCGGGCGCGAGCTCGATGACGTCATCGATCTCGATCTGCTCGGTGGCATCGTCACGAAAGCAGTGACGCCGGAACCCCGGCAGGGTCACCCGGCCCTGCGCGTGGCTGAGTTTCGTGGCGGCATGCTGAACGCGGTGGGGCTTGCGAACCCCGGGGTCACGCATGTCGCCGAGCACGAGCTGCCCTGGCTCGCGCAACGCCTGCGTCGCGCGCGCGTCATCGTGAACGTGGCCGGAGCGAGAGTCGGAGACTACGTGCAGGTGATCGAACGACTGACCCCCCTCGAGCCAATCGCCGCCTTTGAAATCAACGCCTCCTGTCCGAACACCAATGCGGGCGGGCTGGAGTTCGGCGCCGAGCCTCGCTGTCTCAGCGAGCTCGTGCGGGCGTGTCGCGAAGTGTCCACGCGGCCGCTCACGGTCAAGTTGTCTCCGGTGCTGCCCGACATTCCCGCCATGGCCCGCGTCGCGCGCGACGCGGGCGCCGAGGCAGTGAGTCTCGTGAACACGATACCGGGATCGCTCGATCGGCGGCTCGGCAACGGCAGCGGCGGGCTCAGCGGTCCGGCGCTGCTGCCGATCGGCGTGCTGGCGACGCGCCGCGTGCGCGAGCAGGTCGGCATGCCCGTCATCGGCGTCGGCGGCGTCCGCACGCTCTCCGACGCGCGAGAGTATCTTGCAGCGGGCGCTTCGCTGGTCGCGATCGGAACCGCCGCACTGGCCGACCCGCGAGTGCCGGTGCGTATCGCGCGGGAGCTGATGCATGGCTGAGCTGATCGTCGCATTCGACGTCCCCAGTGGCCGCGAGGCCCTGGGCCTGGCGGGCCGGCTTCCGGGGCTGCGCTGGGCGAAGATCGGCCCGGTCCTGTACAACCGGGAAGGGCCTTCGCTGATCAGGGAATTCACGCAGCGCGGCATTCGCGTCTTCCTCGATCTCAAATGGCACGACATCCCCAACATCGTGGCGAGCGCGGTCACCGCTGCCCGCGAGCTCGGCGTAGCGATGACGACGGTGCATTGCCTCGGCGGACGGGCGATGCTGACAGCGGCGGCGCGGGCCGCCGACGGGAGTGAGTTAGGGGTGGTCGGCGTCACGGTCCTGACTTCCCATGACGCCGCGGAGCTGGAGGGTGTGTTGGGACGCGGCGTGCCCGATGTCGGCTTCGAGGCTGAGCGACTCGGGCGCGCGGCGATGCACGCGGGGTTGCGTGGGGTAGTCGCGTCGGGTCAGGAGCTGGGCCTGCTGCGCGAGGCGCTCGGACCGGACCCGTGGATCGTCGTTCCGGGAATTCGCGCCCCCGGGGAGCCGGCTGGCGATCAAGTGCGCACCGTCGAGCCGGCTGAGGCGGTGCGGCGCGGCGCGACCCACCTCGTGGTTGGCCGGCCGATCACCGCCGCCCGCGACCCGGTGACTGCCTACCAGAGGTTGGTCGACGGGCTCGATTGAGGGTATTAACCGACCTATGCGTACGCCGCGGGGTTGGCTTTGGATCTGGATGATGGCGCTGGCGATTCCCGCCTATGGCCAAGTCACGCTCTCCGATGCAGCCGCGCGCGCCAAGCAGGCCTTGTTCGCGCATGACGCCGAGGGCTTGGTTGGTGCGAGCTCCAACCTCGTGCTCCAGATCCCCGGTGCCGATCCGTCGTCACCCCTGGGACGCTCCCAAGCGATCGAGCTGCTGCGCCGGTACTTTCGGCCCGCCGAGGAGCGCGGGCTCGATGTGACGGCGATTCGTGAGGTCGAGCCGGGGAGGGGGTTCGTCGAGCTGGCCCGCCGCTACGTAGTAGCCGGGACGACCGAATTGCGACGTGAAACCTTGTTTCTGGGCTACCGGTTAAAGGGTCGCGACTGGCGGCTCGTGGAACTGCGGAGTGCGCCGTAATTGATTGTGGTGCGGCCCCTTGCGTGAAGTTCGGACCCCGTCTATTCTTCACGGCTCAGCCAGAAAATATTTCACTTTTCCGGAGCAGGCCTGTTGAAGGTACGTTCGAGCGTGCGCCCCATCTGCGAGCACTGCAAAGTCGTGACGCGCCGGGGCGTGATTCGCGTGATCTGCAAGCGCAACCCCAAGCATAAACAGCGGCAGGGTTAGGGAGAGGCATGGCACGTATTGCAGGCGTGGATCTGCCGCGCGACAAAAAAATCCAGTACGCACTTCCGTACATCTTCGGCATCGGTCCCAGCAATTCGGTCAAGATTCTCGCGGAGACGGGCATTAGCCCGGACGCGCGCGTGCGCGATTTGCGGGACGCCGAAGTCGCCCGGCTGCGGCAAGTGATCGAGCGGGACTACAAAGTCGAGGGCGCGTTGCGGACCGAGGTCGCGATGAACATCAAGCGGTTGATGGACATCGGGACGTACCGCGGCGGGCGCCATCGCAAGAATCTGCCGGTGCGCGGCCAGCGCACGCACACCAATGCGCGCACGAAGAAGGGGCCGCGGCGCGCGATTGCGGGCAAGAAAAAGCCCGTCCTCAAAAAGTAGAGGCACATGGCGGACGCCAAACCAGAAGCGAAAGCAGAAGCCAAACCCGACGCAAAGCCCGAGGCAAAACCGGACGCGAAGCCGACGCCGGTTCGCGCCGCCGGCGCTGCTAAGCGCACCAAGAAGGTCGTCGAAGCTGAGGGCATAGCGCACGTGACCGCGACGTTCAACAACACGCTCATTACGATCACCGATCTGCAGGGCAACGCGATCACGTGGGGCTCGTCGGGCAAGGCCGGCTTCAAGGGCTCCAAGAAATCGACGCCCTTCGCCGCGACGGTGGCGGCTGAGCAGGCGGCGCGGGAAGCGCTGAACCTCGGCGTGAAGCGCGTGCACGTGCGCGTGCAGGGTCCCGGCTCTGGCCGCGAGTCCGCGATTCAGGCGCTCGCGAGCGCCGGGCTGCAGATCCGTTCGATCCGCGACGTGACGCCGATTCCGCACAACGGGTGCCGGCCGCCCAAGAAGCGGCGAGTCTAGCATGGCGCGTTACACGGGACCCGTCTGCAGATTGTGCCGGCGCGAAGGCACCAAGCTGTTTCTCAAGGGCACGCGCTGCCTGACGGAGAAATGCGCCGTCGAGCGTCGCGCATACGCGCCGGGGCAGCATGGCCAGTCGACCGGACGGCGCCGCAAGGCGTCGGAGTACGCGAAGCAGCTGCGCGAAAAGCAGAAAGTGAAGCGGATCTACGGCCTCTCCGAGCGCCAGTTCCGCAACCTGTTCGAGCGGGCGATCAAGGAGCCAGGCGTAACGGGCGAAGCGCTGCTCGTGGCCCTCGAGAGCAGGCTGGACAATTTGGTGTACCGCATGGGCTTTGCGACCTCGCGCAAGCAGGCGCGGCAGCTCGTCCGGCATCGCCACATCCTCGTCAACGGCCGCACCGTGGACATTCCCTCCTACCGCGTGTTGGTCGGGGACGAAGTGAGGGTCGCCGATGCGAGCCGTGAGCTCGTGCAGGTGAAGGTTGCGCTCGAGCAGTTCGGGCGTGGACAACCGGTTTCGTGGATCCAGGTGGACACTGACAAAGTGCTGGGCAAGGTGACCGAGCGGCCAACCCGCGACGCCATCCCGCTTGCGGCACAAGAACAGTTAATCGTCGAGCTCTATTCCAAGTGATTACGACTCTTGATTTGACGGGGTTGGTCCGGCCGCATCTGGTCGAAATGACCAAGCGCGAGGACAACCCGAATTCCGCCGAGTTCCGGCTCCAGCCGCTGGAGCGGGGCTACGGCTATACGTTGGGCAATTCGCTGCGCCGGCTGCTGCTCTCCTCGCTGCGTGGCGCCGCGGTCTGGGCGTTCCGCATCGACGGGGTGGTCCACGAGCATCAGACGATCCCGGGCGTCGTCGAGGACGTGCATCAGATCATCCAGCGCCTGAAGCAGCTGACGCTCGTGCTCGCGCCTGAGGTGGACGAGGCCGTACTGCGCTTCAAGGTGGAGAAGGCAGGTCCCGTGTACGCGCGCGACCTCGAACAGCATGGCTCGGTGACGATCGTCAACCCCGACCAGCTGCTGTTCACTGTGCAGGACGACCGCGACATCTCGGGCGAGCTGTACGTGAACAAGGGCCGCGGCTACGTCGAGGCCGAGCAGCATCCGGTCGATCGGACCCTCGCGGTGGACGTCGTGCGCGTGGATTCGATCTACAATCCGGTGCGCCGCGCCAACTTCACGGTGGCGGAGACGCGTGTCGGCCAGCGCACCGACTACGATCGCCTGACGCTGACCGTCGAGACCAATGGCACGATCTCTCCCGAGGACGCGGTCGCGTACGCCGCCGCGCTCGCGCAGGAGCACTTCCGCTTCTTCGTCGATTTCGGCAAGGTGCCAATCGTTCCGGGCGAGCCCGCCGGCAATGGCGGGACCGAAGGCGGGCGGCTGCGAGACGTGCTGAGCCGCGCGATCGACGACGCTGGGCTGTCGGTGCGATCCGTGAATTCCCTCAAGAATTCCAACATCCGCACCCTGGGCGATCTCGTCCGCTACAAGGAAGACGATCTGCTGAAGGTGAAGAACGTGGGCGAGAAGGCGCTGGGGGAAATCGCGGAGCTGCTGCGCCGGGAGGGCCTGAACTTCGGGATGCAGCTCGAGGAGACGCCGGGCGGTGAGATTCGCGTCATCGATCCGGGCACCGCGCCGCAAGCGCAGCTGACGGGAACCGAGGAAGAGTAATGCGGCACCGCGCCAAAGGCCGCCAACTGTCGCGCACGTCGAGCCACAAGAAGGCGACGCTGAACAACATGGCGACGAGCCTGTTCGAGCACGGCGGGATTCAGACCACCGAGGCGAAGGCGAAGGAGCTGCGTCCGTTCGCGGAGCGGCTCATCACGCTGGCGCGGCGCGGCGATTTGCACGCCCGCCGGCTGGTGGAGCGGCGGCTCAAGGATAAGGCGGTCACGACCAAGCTGTTCGCCGAAATCGGGAAGCGGTTTGCGGCGCGGCCGGGAGGCTACACGCGCATCGTGAAGCTGGGCCATCGCGTCGGCGACGGCGCCGACGTGGCCCGCATCGAGCTGCTCGCTGAGTGACCGGGCGCCGAGCCGAAATAAGAAAGGGACCCGGACGGGTCCCTTTTTTCTTGAGCAGCCCGACGGTTATGACGCTTTCGCGACTCGATTCGATTTGATGCACTGCGTGCAGACGCGGATCCGGCGGACGACGCCGTTCACCACGACGCGGACGCGCTGTAGGTTGGGGTACCAGCGCCGGGGCGTCTTGTTGTTCGCGTGGCTGACGTTATGTCCCGTGATGGGACCTTTGCCACAAATTTCACACACTCGAGCCATAGTTCGATCCGACGACAATGAGTTCTAAGGACGCCGCAAAGAGGGCTAAACCTAAACAGGCCACCGAGCCCCGACAACCCCGGCAATCCCGCAAGACCGCCGTCATTACCGGCGTCACGGGCCAGGATGGCTCCTACCTTGCCGAGCTGCTGCTCGGCAAGGGGTACGAGGTGATTGGAGTGGTGCGCCGTACGTCGCACGATTCCTATGAACGCATCGGCCACCTCCTCGACCGGGTCCAAATCGTCGCGGCCGATCTCCTCGACCAGCATTCGTTGACGACCGTCATCCGCGACGCCAAGCCCGATGAGGTCTACAATCTCGCCGCGCAGAGCTTTGTCCCGACCTCGTGGAATCAGCCCGTGCTCACCGGAGAGTTCACGGCGCTGGGCGTTACGCGTCTGCTCGAGGCAATCCGGCTGGCGCACCCGCAGGCGCGCTTCTATCAGGCGAGCTCGTCGGAGATGTTCGGCAAAGCGGTGGAGACGCCACAGCGCGAGACGACGCCATTCTATCCGCGCTCGCCGTACGGCGTCGCGAAGGTCTACGGGCATTGGATCACGGTGAACTATCGCGAGTCGTACGGGATGTACGCCGTCAGCGGCATCCTCTTCAATCACGAGTCGCCGCGGCGGGGTCTCGAATTCGTCACGCGCAAGGTCAGCGATGCCGTCGCGCGCATCAAGCTGGGGAAGGCGACCGAGCTGCGGCTCGGCAAGCTCGATTCCGGCCGCGATTGGGGCTTCGCCGGAGACTACGTCGACGCGATGTGGCGGATGTTGCAGCAGCCCGAGCCGAAGGACTATGTCGTCGGCACGGGCAAGATGCACACCGTACGCGATCTGTGCGCGGCGGCGTTCCGCCATGTGGGGCTCGATTGGCAGAAGTACGTCGCTGTCGATCCCCGGTTCGTCCGCCCTGCCGAGGTGGACACGCTGCTCGCCGACGCGAGCCGGGCGCGCAAAGACCTGGGCTGGACACCACGGGTAAGCTTCGAGCAACTGGTGGAGATGATGGTGGATGCCGATTTGGAGCGGCTGGCGTGAGGGTGCTGGTCACCGGCGCCAACGGGTTCGTGGGACGCGCCCTGGTCAAGCGGCTACTCGCCGCAGGGGACAGCGTGATCGCCGCGGTGGGGCCAGGAGGATCGGGTGGTCCGGTGGATGCAAAACTCACGCATATCTCGCTCGATCTGACGAACGATGTGTCGGTGCGGGCATGCTTTGGCGCGCCGGTTGACGCGGTGGTTCATCTGGCGGCGATCGCGCTCAGCCGTGCGGCCGATCGTGATCCCGCGATGGCGTGGCAAGTCAACGCCGAGGGAACGGCGAAGCTCACGGCTGCGCTGGCCGAGGCCGCTGCGCAATGGCGGACACACCCGATCTTTCTGCTGGCGTCGACCGCCGATGTGTATGCGTGGCAACAGCGCCCTACTAAGGAAGAGGACTGCGTGCAGCCATCCACGGCCTATGCCGCGAGCAAGCTGGGCGCAGAGCTCGCGACACGGCAAGCCGAGCGCTGCCGCGGGCTGAAGGTCATCATCGCGAGACCCTTTCTCCACTCCGGCCCGGGCCAGGACGAAAGCTACTGGCTCCCTGCTCGGTGTAGGATGCTGCGGGAGGCGAAGCGCAATGGCTGGGCGGCAGTCCCGGTGGGTGACCTGACGGCGGTGCGCGACTTCCTGCACGTGGACGACGTCGCCGACGCCTATGCGGTGCTCCTGCAGCGCGGCGTGCCCGGCGAGGTGTACAACATCGCCTCCGGCCGCGCCGTCACGCTCGAGGAAATTCATACACGGCTGGAGCAGCTGCTCGGCGTCGCTCCGAAACACGAAGTGGATGCGAGCCAGGTGCGACGCGAGGCGCGACCCTATCTGGTCGGCGATGCCGCCCAGTTGCGCGCGGCGACGGGCTGGAGCCCGCGCCGCACGCTCGACGATATGCTGCGAGACATCCTCGATGCCCAAAAGAACTGATCTCGCACGCATCCTGCTGCTCGGCTCGGGGCCGATCGTCATCGGCCAGGCCGCGGAGTTCGACTACTCGGGAACGCAGGCCGTGAAGGCCCTCAAAGAGGAGGGCTACACCGTCATCCTCGTGAACTCGAATCCCGCGACGATCATGACAGACCCCGAGCTGGCCGACCGCACGTACATCGAACCGGTCACGCCCGACTGGGTGCGCAAAGTCATCGAGCGCGAGAAGCCGGACGCGCTGTTGCCGACGATGGGCGGCCAGACGGCCCTGAACGTGGCGATGGCGCTCGCCAACGACGGCACGCTCAAGAAGCACAAGGTCGAGCTGATCGGCGCCAACGCGCGCGCCATCCGCATGGCCGAGGATCGCGCGGAGTTCAGCGCCGCGATGAAACGCATCGGTCTCGCGACGCCGGCGGGCCGCACGGTGACGTCCGTCGCCGCAGCCCTTGAGGTGGTCCAGGACCTCGGTTACCCCGCGATCATCCGTCCGTCGTACACGCTCGGCGGCACGGGCGGCGGTGTCGCCTACAACCGCGCCGAGTTCGAGGAGCTGGTCGAGCGGGCGCTGGAGTTGTCGCCCGTGCATTCGACGCTGATCGAGCACAGCGTGCTCGGCTGGAAAGAGTTCGAGCTCGAGGTGATGCGTGACAGGCGCGACAACGTCGTGATCGTCTGCTCGATCGAGAACCTCGATCCGATGGGCGTGCACACCGGCGACTCGATCACGGTCGCGCCCGCGATGACGCTCACCGACCGGGAATATCAGCGCATGCGGGACGCCGCCATCGCGATCATCCGCGAGATCGGCGTCGAAGCGGGCGGCTGCAACATCCAGTTCGCCGTCAATCCGGCCGACGGCGAGATGCTGGTGATCGAGATGAACCCACGCGTCTCACGCTCGTCCGCGCTTGCCTCCAAGGCCACCGGCTTCCCCATCGCGCGCATCGGCACCAAGCTCGCCGTGGGCTACACGCTCGACGAGCTCCCCAACGACATCACGCGCACGACGCCGGCGTCGTTCGAGCCCGTGCTCGACTACGTCGTGGTGAAAGTGCCGCGGTTCGCGTTCGAGAAGTTCCCGACGGCCGACTACCGGCTCACGACGCAGATGAAATCCGTCGGCGAAGCGATGGCCATCGGTCGCACGTTCAAAGAGGCGTTCCAGAAGGGCCTCCGGGCGCTCGAAATCGGCCGGCCCGGCTGGGTCCTCGGCGCGACGCCCGCGGACGACCGGCTCACCAGCACGTCGCCGGACGATCTCCGCGTCGCACTGCGGACCGCGACGCCGGAGCGAATCTTCCAGATCAAACGCGCCTTCCTCGCCGGGCTGACGGTGGATGACATTGCGCACGCCTCAGGCATCGATCCGTGGTTCCTCTATCAGCTCGAGGAGCTGGTCGCTGCGGAGCGGTGGTTCAGCGCGCTCGCCACCGTCGGCCGTGCCGAGCTGAAGCAGATGAAGCGGCTGGGATTCTCGGACCGGCAGCTCGCCGCGCTGCGCAACACGACAGAGTCCGCCATTCGGGACCAGCGCTGGAGCCTCGGGATTCATCCCGCCTACAAGACGGTCGATACCTGCGCCGGAGAATTCCCGTCCACGACGCCGTATCTCTATTCGTCCTATGACGAAGAGAACGAGTCCGAGCCGTTCGGCGAGCAGGGCATCGTGATTCTTGGCAGCGGGCCGAACCGCATCGGCCAGGGCGTCGAGTTCGATTACTGCTGCGTGCGGGCCGGGTTGGCGTTCCGCGAGCTCGGGTTCAAGACGATCATGATCAACTCGAATCCCGAGACGGTCTCGACCGACTTCGATATCTCCGACAAGCTGTACTTCGAGCCGCTCACGTTCGAAGACGTGCTCGAGATCACCCGCTGGGAGCGTCCCAAGGGCGTCGTCGTGCAGCTCGGCGGTCAGACGCCGCTGCAGCTCACCAAGCCGCTCGACGCCGCCGGCGTCACCGTGCTCGGTACGTCGCCCGACGCCATCGACATCGCCGAAGACCGCGAGCGCTTCGAAGCGCTCGCCGACAAGCTGGGCGTCACGCAGCCGCCCAATGGCATCGCACGCTCGGTGGAGGAGGCCGTCGCGGTCGCGCAGCGCATCGGCTATCCCGTCCTGGTGCGGCCATCCTACGTGCTGGGCGGCCGGGCGATGGAGATCGTGTACGACGACGACTCGCTGCGCGATTACTTCGTCAAGGCCGCACGCGTCGCCCCGGAGCATCCGGTGCTCATCGACCGGTTTTTGGAGGACGCCTTCGAAGCCGACGTCGACGCGATCGCAGACGGCACACGCTGTGTGATCGGCGGCGTGATGCAGCACATCGAGGACGCCGGCGTCCACTCTGGCGACTCGGCCTGTGTCCTCCCGCCCTATCTGATCGGGGACCGCCAGGTGGAGGAGATGCGCCGTCATACCCAGGCCTTTGCCAGGGCGCTGAACGTCATCGGCCTGATGAATGTCCAGTATGCGATCAAGAACGGGGTGGTGTACGTGCTGGAGGTCAATCCGCGGGCCTCGCGGACCGTTCCGTTCGTCAGCAAGGCTACCGGGGTGCCCCTGGCGAAGCTGGCGGCAGCGGTTATCTCGGGGCGGACACTGGACGATTTGGGTCTTCCCGATGAGCTTCCCGTCGCCGGGGTGGCGGTCAAAGAGGCGGTGTTCCCCTTCACGAAGCTCCCCGGCGTGGATACCGTGTTGGGGCCGGAAATGCGGTCCACGGGCGAAGCGATGGGTTTGGCCGACAGCTTCGGCATGGCGTTCGCTAAGGCGCAGATTGCCGCGGAAGGCAGCCTGCCGCTTGAGGGCACGATCTTCGTGACGGTGAATGACCACGACAAACCGACGGTCTTGCCGATCGCCCGTCGCTTCCACGAGCTGGGATTCCGGATCCTGGCGACCGAGGGGACAGAGCGGTATCTCCGGGGCCGTGGCGTTCCGGCGGAGCGCGTGCTGAAAGTGCACGAGGGGCGTCCCAACGCGATCGATCTGATCGTGTCGGGCGAGGTGCAGCTGTTGATCAACACGCCGCTCGGGAAGTTCACGCAGGCTGATGACTACGCTATCCGGCGCGCCGCGCTGGTGCACCGGGTGCCGTACACGACGACCATGTCCGCGGCGAGTGCCGCGTGTGATGCGATCATTGCGCTCCGCAGCCGAACCGGGAGCGTCAGGAGCTTACAGGAATGGCACGAAAGAGCGAACGGCGAAAAGTCGACGACCGGCGGGCAAATAGCCGCGGCAAACGCGTAGCCAAGACGGTCGCCAAACCCAAGGCGAAGGCGGTTGCGCCTGCGCCGCCGCCTGCGCCCAGGATCAAATTCCGCGGCAAGCTGCTCGAGAATGAGCCGCTGTCCCGCTACACCACGTGGCGCCTCGGCGGCCCGGCCCGCTACCTCGCGCTGCCGGCCGACAGCGAGGACGTGGTCCGCGCGCTGGAGCTGGCGCAGGAGCGTGGCCTTCCCTGGATCGTGCTGGGTCTGGGCTCCAACGTCCTCGTGAAGGATGGGGGCTTCCCCGGCGTCGTGATTCGGATGGGGAAGGGACTCGACCGCTTCGAGATGAAGGGCGCGACTGCGATCGTCGGCGCGGGGATGCCGACGCCTATCTTGGCGCGGCGCACGGCCGAAGCCGGGTTTGTCGGCGTCGAGCGGTTCATCGGAATCCCCGGCACCGTGGGCGGCGGCATCTACATGAACGCAGGCTGCCATGGCGCCGAGTTTGCGGAGATCGTGACGGAAGTGACCGTGATGGATCCGCGGGGCAAGGTCAAGCAGCTCTCGCGCAAACAGATCTCGTTCAAGTATCGCGCGAGCAATATCGAGGGCATCGTCCTCGAAGCGAAGCTGGTGCTGGGTGAGGAGTCGCCGGCCAAGCTGAAGGAGCTGCAGGCGAAGCTGTTCCGCTGGCGCAAGGCGGGGACCCCGTTCGATCAGCCGTGCTGCGGCTCGACGTTCACCAATCCCAGTGGCAGCACCAAGACGGCCGGCATGCTCATCGACGAGTGCGGGCTCAAGGGCTTCACCATCGGCGGCGCGCAGGTGTCCACGCTCCACGCGAACTACATCATCAACAAGGGCACGGCGACCGCGAACGACGTGCTCAAGGTGATCGATCACCTCCGCAAGACGGTCGCCAAAAAGACCGGTGTCACACTGGAGCTCGAGTGCAAGATCATCGGCTAAACTATTTCGCGCACGAGTCCAGCTACGTCGACGATGGTGCGGTCATCGGGAACGGCACCAAGATCTGGCACTTCTCACATGTGATGCCCGGGGCGGTAATCGGCGAGCGGTGCAATCTCGGCCAGAACGTCGTCGTCATGCCTGGAACGAAGATCGGCAACAACGTGAAGATTCAGAACAACGTTTCGATCTACGAAGGCGTCGAGCTGGAAGACGACGTCTTCTGCGGCCCCTCGTGCGTGTTCACCAACGTCATGAATCCCCGCAGCCACGTGTCGCGCAAGAACGAGTACCGGCGTACGGTCGTGAAGCGGGGCGGCTCGATCGGCGCGAACGCCACGATCGTCTGCGGCGTCACGCTGGGCGAATACGCGTTCATCGGCGCCGGTGCGGTCGTGACTTCTGATGTTCCGGCATACGGTCTCATGGTCGGCGTTCCCGCCCGACGCGTGGGATGGATGTGCCAGTGCGGTGAGCGGCTACATCCGACTGGCGGGCACGCCACGTGCGCGCGCTGCGGCGCGAGTTACACGGAAACCGGCGGCGCGTTGCGCCAGGTCACTCCATCACGCGTGGGTGCTTCATGAACGTCCCGCTGCTCGATTTGGTCGCTCAATACCATGCGATCAAGGACGATGTGCTCCCTGCGATGATGGAGGTCATCGAGACCCAGCATTTCATCATGGGCCCTACCGTGCCGCGGCTCGAGTCAGAGATTGCGCGGCTGTCGCACGCCAAGCATGGGATCGGCTGCGCGAGCGGGACGGACGCGCTGCTGCTGCCGCTCAAGGCGCTCAACCTAAAGCCGGGTGACGAAGTCATCACGACGCCGTTCACCTTCTTTGCGACGGCGGGGACGATTCATAATGCCGGCGGCAAGCCCGTGTTCGTCGACATTCAGCCCGATACGTTCAACATCGATCCCGCGGCGGTGAAGCGCGCGATCACGTCGCGTACCCGCGCGATCCTGCCTGTGCATCTCTACGGCCAGATGGCCGATATGCTCGAGCTGATGTCCATCGCGCGGGCCAGAGGCCTCAAGCTGATCGAAGACGCCGCGCAAGCGATCGGGGCGCGGCGCAAGATGGATGGCGAGTGGCGGATGGCGGGTGAGCTCGGATGGGTGACGGGCTACTCGTTCTTCCCGAGCAAGAATCTGGGCGCCTGGGGCGACGGCGGCATGATGGTCACCTCGGACGACGCCGCCGCAGAGCGACTCAAGAAGCTGCGCCTGCATGGTGGTGCCAAGCAATACCACCATGAGGAAGTCGGCACCAACTCCCGCCTGGACTCGCTCCAGGCCGCCATTCTGCTCGCCAAGCTGCCGCATTTGGCCGCCTGGTCGGCGAAGCGGCGCGAGCACGCTGCCTACTATACGAAGGCGCTGGCCGAAGTCCCGCAGGTCAAGCCACCGGTGGTGGATCCTGCGAACGAGCACATCTTTCACCAGTACACGCTCCGGGCGGAGCGCCGCGACGAGCTCCAGACGCATTTGAAGAAGGAAGGGATCGGCCACGCCGTCTACTACCCGGTCCCGCTTCACCGCCAGCCCTGTTTTGAGCACTTAGGCCTTCAGGAAGGCAGCCTGCCCCAGGCAGAGCAGGCGTCGCGTGAAGCGATTTCGCTCCCCATCTACCCCGAACTGACCCGCGCGCAGCTCGATCGGGTGGTCGATGCGATCCACGGATTCTATCGGTGAAGCGGCTGAAGATCGGCGTAATCGGCGCTGGCGCCTGGGGGCGCAATCACGTCCGCACGGTCGCCGGCTTGGCCGAAGGCGAGCTTGCGGCGGTCTGCGACACCGACCAGAAAGTGCGAGAGCGACTGTCACGGCAATACCCGGGCGCCCTCGTGACGGGCGACGTGCCCGCGCTGCTCGGCGTCGTAGACGCCGTGATCGTGGCTTCCCCAGCCACAACCCATGCAGCCGTCGCCCAACAGGTGCTGGAGGCGGGCAAGCCGGTGCTGGTCGAGAAGCCGTTTGCCCTCAGTGTACGCGATGCCGAGGCCGTGGCCAGGCAGGCCGCTCAGCGGGGCATCCCGGTACTCGCCGGCCACCTCCTCGTCTATCACCCGGCCGTCCAACGGCTCCGCGAGCTCGTCCAGACAGGCGAGCTGGGCAAGGTATTCTATCTCTATGGCCTCCGCGTGAACCTGGGGCAGGTTCGCAAGGACGAAAACGCGCTCTGGAGCTTTGGACCACATGACGTTTCAGTGGCACTCTACTTGCTTGGTGAACAACCCGTACGCGTCGCTGCCCACGGCAAGAGCTACTTGCAACCCGCCATCGAGGATGTCGTGTTTCTCACCATGGAGTTCGCAAGCGGCGTGCTTGCGCACGTCCAGATGTCGTGGCTCGATCCCCATAAAGAACGGAAACTCACCGTGGTAGGCGCCAAGAAGATGGTAGTCTTCGACGACATGGAGCCGCGCGAGAAGTTGCGGATCTACGATAAGGGCGTGGACCGTCCGCCCGAGTACGGGTCGTTCGGCGAGAGCCTGGCGATTCGCGAGGGCGACATTTTCATCCCCCGTATTCCCACCGTGGAACCGTTGGCGGCCGAGCTGGCGCATTTCGTTCGGGTCGCACAGGGCCTTGAAGCGCCGCGCGCGAGCGCTGAGGACGGCGTGCGCGTCGTCCGCGTGCTCGAAGCCGCCTCCCGCTCATTGGCACGCGGCGGCACTCCGGAGACACCATGACCGCGACTGCCGCAGCACCAGCCATGGTCGACACCCTTCTCGCGAAAGGGAAGGACCGTACCGCCCTCTTTGGCGTCGTCGGCCTCGGCTACGTCGGACTGCCGCTCGCGATGGAGCTGGTCCGTGCCGGCTACCGGGTCCTCGGCGTCGACGTGAACCCGCGGGTCGTCGATTCGCTCAACGCGGGCCGCTCGCATATCCAGGACGTCCCGGCCGCGACGGTCGCTAACGCGGTGCAAGCCAAGAAATTCTCGGCGACGGCCGACCTGACCCGGCTCAAAGACCCGGACGTCATCTCCATCAGCGTGCCGACGCCGCTATCGAAGACCAAAGATCCCGACGTGAGCTACGTGCTCGCGGCGACGGAGTCGGTGAAACGCGCGCTCCGCAAGGGCCAGCTCGTGGTGCTCGAGTCCACCACATATCCCGGCACCACGCGCGAGCTGATGCTGCCGGCGCTCGAGTCGACGGGCCTGAAGGTGGGTGAGGACTTTTTCCTCGCGTTTTCGCCGGAGCGCGTGGACCCGGGCAACGAGCGGTTCAATACCCGCAACACCCCCAAGGTCGTCGGCGGCATCACGCCGAACTGCCTGAAGGTGGCGCTGGCGCTGTATCAACCGGCCATCGATACGCTGGTCCCGGTCTCCTCGCCGGAGGCGGCCGAGCTCGTGAAGATCCTCGAGAACACGTTCCGCAGCGTCAACATCGGGCTCGTCAACGAAATGGCGATCGTGTGCGACAAACTCGGCGTGGACGTGTGGGAAGTCATCGATGCGGCGGCCACGAAGCCCTTTGGGTTCATGAAATTCACGCCGGGACCGGGCGTCGGCGGGCACTGTATCCCACTCGACCCGCATTATCTCGCGTGGAAGATGCGCACGCTCAATTACAAGACGCGCTTCATCGAGCTCGCCGGTGAGCTCAACGCGGAAATGCCGGAATTCTGGGTGGCGAAGGTGGTCGACGCGCTGAACGACCAGGGGAAGGCGGTGCGCGGCAGTCGCGTGCTGTTGCTGGGTGTCGCGTACAAGAAAAACGTCGACGACATCCGCGAGAGTCCGGCCCTCGATGTGATCCGGCTGCTCCAGCACCGCGGCGCGCAAGTGTCCTACCACGACCCGCATGTGTCGGTTCTCAAGGACGACGGCATTGCGCTCAACTCCGTGGCGCTGACGCCCGAAACGCTCCGCGCGGCCGATTGCGTCATGATCATCACCGATCACAACGCGGTCGACTACGCGGCGGTGAAGCGACATGCGCGCGCGACGGTGGATACGCGCCATGTACTCTCGCGTGAGCGCAAGGCAGAACGCACGTGAAGGTAGCCGTCGTCGGCACGGGGTACGTCGGGCTCGTCGTGGGTGCGTGCCTCGCGGAGACTGGCAACGAAGTGATTTGCGCCGACGTCGATGTCGCCAAGATCGGGTCGCTCAAGCAGAATAAGCTGCCGATCTACGAGCCTGGGCTCGAACCCATGGTCGTGCGGAATCAACGGGACGGCCGCTTGATCTTCACGGCGAACGTGGCGGACGCCGTGGAGCGCTCCGAAATCGTCTTCATTGCGGTTGGCACGCCACCCGACGAGGACGGCTCGGCCGATCTGCAGCACGTGCTCGAGGTGGCGCGCACGATCGGCGACCACATGCACGAGCCCAAAGTGGTCATCACGAAGAGCACCGTCCCGGTCGGAACGGCGGAGAGGGTCCGCGCCGAGATCGCGCAGCGGACCCGCACGCCATTCCACGTGTGCTCGAACCCCGAGTTCTTGAAAGAGGGGGCGGCCGTCGACGATTTCATGAAGCCGGACCGCGTGGTCGTCGGCGTGGATTCCGCCGAAGCGGCCCACGTCATCGAAGAGCTGTACGCGCCGTTCGTGCGCACCGGGAATCCGTTGATCGTGATGGACATCCCGTCGGCGGAAATGACGAAGTACGCCGCGAACGCGATGCTCGCAACGCGGATTTCGTTCATGAACCAGATCGCGCGCCTGTGCGAAGCCGTGGGTGCCGACGTGACCCAAGTCCGGCGCGGCATCGGCACTGACCGGCGGATCGGCCAGGCGTTTCTCTTTCCCGGTCCGGGGTACGGCGGATCCTGCTTCCCCAAGGACGTCAAGGCGCTGATTCGCGCCGGCGCCGATCAGCATGTTGCGCTCGACATTCTCGACGCCGTCGAGAAGGCGAACGATGCACAGAAGCAGGTGCTCTTCGAGAAGCTGCGCGAGCATGTGGGTGATTTGCACCAGCGGACCATCGCGGTGTGGGGGCTCGCGTTCAAAGCCGAAACGGATGACGTGCGCGAAAGTCCGGCGCTCGTGTTGATCGAAGCGCTGCTCTGCGCCGGCGCCAAGGTGCAGGTGCACGATCCGGCCGCAATGAAATCGGCGGCGCGCTCCCTCGGCAGCCGCGTCAAGTATGCCGAGCATGCGTACGACGCCCTGAGCGGCGCGGACGCGCTCGCGATCGTCACGGAGTGGCTGGAATACCGCAACCCCGACTTTGCCAGAATCAAGCGCCTCCTGAACCGGCCGCTGATCGTGGATGGGCGGAATCTCTACGATCCCGTCAAGCTGGGCCGGCTCGGGTTTACCTACGACAGTATCGGCCGCCCGCTCGGATGCGCGTCCTCGTAACGGGCGCGGCCGGATTTCTCGGTTCACACCTCGTCGACAAGTTCCTGGCGCTCGGGTACGAGGTGCTGGGGATGGACAATCTCATCACGGGTAGTCCGGCCAATCTCGAGCACGTGAGCTCACATGCGCGCTTCCGCTTCGCTAATCAGGACGTCACCCGGTATATCGAAGTGGAAGGCCCGTTGGACGGCGTGCTCCATTTCGCGAGTCCCGCCAGCCCCGTGGACTACCTCGAATTGCCGATTCAGACGCTCAAGGTGGGCGCCCTGGGCACACACAAGGCGCTGGGACTCGCGCTCGCCAAGCAGGCACGGTTACTCCTGGCGTCGACGTCCGAAGTCTACGGCGATCCGCTCGTTCACCCGCAGCCGGAATCGTATTGGGGCAACGTGAATCCGGTGGGACCGCGCGGTGTGTACGACGAGGCGAAGCGTTTCGCCGAGGCGCTCACGATGGCGTATCACCGCTACCATGACCTGGACACCCGGATCGTGCGCATCTTCAACACCTACGGTCCGCGGATGCGGCCCAACGATGGCCGCGTCGTATCGAACTTCATCGTCCAGGCGCTGCGGGGTGAGCCGCTGACCATCTACGGCGACGGTTCGCAAACCCGCTCGTTCTGCTACGTGGACGACCTCATCGAGGGAATCGTGCGGCTGTTCGAGCGGGGCACGCCCGAGCCGACCAACCTTGGTAACCCGCATGAATTCACCGTCCGCCAGCTCGCCGATCGCGTCCTGCAGCTCACCGGCAGCAAGAGCCAAATCGTGCAGCGCCCGCTCCCCGTGGATGATCCGCGCGTGCGACAGCCGGACATCTCGTACGCTCGGCGCACGCTCGACTGGGAGCCAACGGTTCGCCTGGAGGAGGGCCTGCGCCGGACTATCGAATACTTCCGTGGGGTGGTCGCGCGCGAGCGAACGGCCGCGACGTGACGCAGCGGGTGCTCGTCACCGGCGCGGCCGGGTTTATCGGTTCACATGTGTGCGAAGCCTTGATCCGAGGCGGGAACGAAGTGGCCGGTGTGGACAATTTCGATCCGTTTTACGCGCGTGAAGTGAAGGAGCGAAACCTCGCGGGCCTGCGCAATCTTCCCGCCTTCCAATTCGTCGAGGCGGATGTCGCCCGCGATCCCCTGCCGCTGGACGGCATCGACGCGGTGATCCACTTGGCCGCCAAGGCCGGCGTACGGCCCTCGTTGGAGGATCCGGCGTCCTACATGGACGCCAACGTCACCGCGACCGCGCGGCTGTTCGATGCGGCGCGGCGCGTCGGGTTGAACCGGATCGTCTTCGGCTCGTCGTCGTCGGTGTACGGCAACGCGACGCCCGCACCCTTTGCGGAGGACAAACCGGCGGTTTCGCCGATTTCGCCGTATGCCGCCAGCAAGCGCGCGGGAGAATTGCTGGCCCATGCCTTCGCGCACCTGTATCCGCTCAAGATGATCTGCCTGCGGTTTTTCACGGTGTATGGGCCGCGGCAGCGTCCCGATCTGGCAATCCACAAATTTACCGATCTGATCGCCCGGGGCCGCCCGGTGCGGATGCATGGGGACGGGTCGAGCGAGCGCGACTATACCTATATTACCGACTGCCTCGACGGCATCCTGGCCGCGCTGGAATGGACCGCCGGCGCGGCGCAGGGGGCGATCGAGACGGTCAACCTGGGCGGCGGCGAGCGCGTGCGTCTCGACCGGTTGATCGCGCTGATCGCCGAGGCGCTGGGTCGGGAAGCGCACATCGAGCGCCACCCCGATCAGCCAGGTGACGTGCGGCTCACGGATGCCGACCTGGCGCACGCCGGACGCGTGTTGGGTTTCAAGCCGCGCGTCGGGATCGAGGAAGGGATCCGCAAATTCGTCGACTGGTATGAGGAGGTCCATGGACGTCAGTCCCGAACGTCTGGTCGAGCAGGCTAACGAACGCTTTCAGCTGCAGGACTATTACGGCGCGATTCATCTTCTCGAGGAGGTCGTCGCGACGGGCCGCGCGTTTGCGGACGCGCACCACCTGCTGGGTCTGTCGTATTCGCTCGCGGGGCAGCCGGACAAGGCGTTGGAGCAGCTCGATCGCGCTCTGGCGCTGAACCCCAATTACATCGAGGCCCTGATTCATCGGGCGCTCGTGCTGAACGAGCTGGGTCGCGAAGAGGAAGCGAACACCGTGCTGCGGCGCGCCCGCCAGGTGACCTCGGAGCGGCGCGCAGGCTTCCACGGCCATGTCGCGGCGAAGCTGGCGAACCAGCACGCGGTGCTCGGGCAGGCGTATTACGAAGCGGGCGGGCTCAGCGAGGCGATCGCCCAGTACGAGGCGGCACTGACGCTCGGTCCCGGTTTTCACGACCTGCGGTACAAGTTGGGGCGCATGCTGCTCGAAGCCGGCCGCACGCTCGAAGCGCATGAGCATTTCCAGACGATCGTGCGCGAGCGACCGTCGTTTCTCGATGCCGCCGCGATGCTGGGAATGGCGTGCTACCTCGCGGGCGACGGGCTGGCGGCGCGGGCCGTCTGGGAGGAGCTGCGGGCTCGGCGGCCCGAGGATCCGCGCGTCGAAGCCTATCTGGCGCTCCTGTCGGCGTCCGACGTCGCGCCCGTTTCCGCGGGCGCAAACGCCGACGGCCTCGAGGCCCCCGACGATTCCCCCCCCCCGGCACGAAAGAAGAAAAAGAAGTGAGACGGTTCTCGCCCGTTGTGCTGGTGATTGCGCTGGCATGCACTCGTTCTGCGGCGAACCATGAAGAGCTCGGCGATCGCGCGTACGCCGCGGGCTCGTATGCCGATGCGCTCGCGGAATACCAGTTGGGTCTCAAGTCGAACGCCGGGAGCGCGGACCTCCTGGCCAAAGCAGGCGCCGCCGCGATGCACGCGGAGGATTACGAGCTGGCCGCCGAATCCTACCGCGAACTCGCCAAGCGCGATCGCTCGCGGGCCGAAGAAGCTGGCGACGGCCTCGATCGTGTGGCGCGCGCCGCTCTGGCCGCCAATGACCGCACCGCCCTCGCCAACGCCCTGACGGGGTTGCGGGAGGTCGCCCCGCGCAGGCCCCTCGGGCGCTATGTCGTTCTGGCGGCGCTCGACGCCGTCGACCGCGGCGACACCGCGGAGGCGAGGGCCTTGTTGCCCGTGGCCGCGGCGTCCGCCGTCGACGCCGCGCGAGCTGACTCGCTACTGTTCGCATACGGAATGACGTTGGTCCGAGTCAGGGACTGTAGTACGGCGGTGCGCGTCTTCGAGGGCGTCGTCCGGCGCCAGCGGGCGCCGGTGGTCGTCGAGCGGGCGCGGGAAGGGCTGGGCCTGTGCGCCCTCGTCCAAGGACAGATCGCGCTCGAACAGGGACACCCCGCCGATGCGGAAGCCTGGTTCCGTCGCGCCACCGCCCCTGGCGCGCCTCCGGACGTGGTCCGCGGCGCGTTCCTGGGTCTCGGCGACGTGCGGCTCGCACAGGGCGATATCGCCGGCGCGATGGAGAGCTACCAGCAGGCGCTCGCGGGGGGGACGCCCGGCGATACGATTTCGCAGCGTGCCCAGGAGAAGCTCAACGCGTTAGGGAAGGCTGAACCGGAATGAGGATGCGACGGACGATCGGCATACTGCTGCTCGGCATGGCGCTCGGTGGCCTGGCTGCGTGCCACCACCGGCCGCACGTTGCGCCGGTCGTGCAACCGGATGTGGAGCTCACGCGTGCCATGGATCTGTTCCACCATGGCGATTTTCGCCGCGCGCTGGCGATTCTGCAGCGCTTGACGTTCGAGCTCGATCCGGGGCGACCCGAGCTAGCGCAGATTCGCTATTACATGGCCGAGTGCTCGTTCCAGATGGGCGACTACGTGCAGGCCGCCAGCGACTTCCGTAAGGTTGCCGACGAGTTCTCGACGACGGAGTACGCACCGCTGGCGCTGCTCAGAGCGGGCGACGCGAACCTGCGGCTGTGGCGCCGTCCCGAACTCGATCCCTCCTACGGGGAGACTGCGCTGGCGATTTATCAGGAGCTGGCGGGGCGCTTTCCCGAGAGCGACGCCGCCTCGCGCGCGCGGGTGCATGTGCGCCGACTCGAGAATGAGTTCGCCGAGAAGACGTACAAGACCGGAATCTTTTACATGCGGCGCAAAGCCTTCGATTCCGCCATCATCTATTTCAAGGATGTGATCGCGAATTATCCCAATACGGCGCGCGCCCCTGACGCGTTGCTCCGGTTGGTCGACAGCTATCGCGCGATCAAATACACGCAGGAGCTGGACGAGACGTGCGAGCACCTGCGGCGCTTCTACCCCAACGCGAAGGGCATCGATCGAAGCTGTCCCGCCGCGCCCAACTCCGGCGCGACGCCCTCCACGCCGTCGACGCCCGCGAGTCACTGACCGGCGTGAACGGAGGGGCGTTGTTCGGGGGATCGTTCGACCCCGTGCACGTCGCGCATTTGATCGTGGCGGAAGCGGCGGCGGATGCGCTGGGGGTGGCTGTGCGCTTCCTGCCGGCTCGCGAGCAGCCCTTCAAGCGTGCCGCGCACCAGGCCAGCCCCGAGCAGCGCGCGGACATGCTGGACCTGGCCGTGACAGGTAATCCCCGGCTGGCGGTGGAGCGCGTCGAATTGGGGCTGCCCACTCCTTCCTACACAGTCCGGACGCTCCGCGCCTTGAGCGAGCGCGCGTCCGGAAAGGGGAACCGCTACACGTTATTGCTAGGGGCGGACGCCGCGCGCGATCTTGCCGACTGGTGGGAAGTCGAAGCACTCCCAGCACTTGCCGATGTCGTCGTCTTCGCGCGGCCGGGTGCGAGCGTGGTCCGTCACCCCCTGATTGCGCGGGTCATCCCGGTGCCGTCGATCGACGTATCTGCCACGCAGGTGCGCGAACGCGTCAAACAAGGACGTTCCATTCGATATTTAGTCCCCGACGCGGTCCGCGAATACATCGGGACCCACGGGCTGTATCGCTAGAGGTGTAATGGCCAATCGCTGGTTTACGAAGATTTTCGGCACGCGGTTCAACCGCGAGCTGAAGCGCGTCCAGCCGGTCGTGGATGCGATTCACGAGCACGAAGTGCGTCTCAAGCAGCTCGGTGACGCTGACCTGCAGGCGCAGACCGTCAAGTTCCGCGAGACGATCGCGCAACGGACCGGCGCGCTCCACGCCGAGGTCGAGCGTCTCAAGCAGGCGAAGCACGACTGTCCGGATCCGGCCGAGCGCGCGAACCTCAGCGACCAGCTGAGACGGGTGGAGCAGTCGTTCGTCACCGAGCTGCAGCAGACGCTGGACGATCTGCTGCCCGAGGTGTTCGCGACGGTGCGGGAGGCGTCTCGCCGGCTGCTCGGCAGCGAGGTAATGGTCACAGGGCACTCCCTGAAATGGGACATGGTGCCCTACGACGTGCAGCTCATCGGCGCCATCGTGCTGCACCAGGGGAAGATCGCGGAGATGGCGACGGGCGAAGGCAAGACGCTCGTCGCGACGCTGCCGCTCTATCTGAATGCGCTCGCGGGCCGCGGGGCGCACCTCGTCACCGTCAACAACTACCTGGCCCGGCGCGACTCGCAGTGGATGGGCCACCTCTTCCAGTGGCTCGGCGTGACCGTGGGATGCATCGACGACACCCAGCCCGGCAGTCCTGAGCGTCGTGCCGCCTACCTGTGCGACATCACGTACGGTACGAACAACGAGTTCGGGTTCGACTACCTGCGCGACAACATGGTCGGGAGCCTCGAGCAGCGGGTTCAGCGCGGGCACGTCTATGCGATCATCGACGAAGTCGACTCGATCCTGATCGACGAGGCGCGGACCCCGCTCATCATCTCGGGTGCCGTCGGCACCGAGTCCGACGAGAAGTACGCACAGTACAACACGCAGGTCGTGCAGCTGGTCCGCAAGCAGACCGCGATCGTCAACGACCTGATCGCGCGCGCCGAGCCGTTGCTCGGCGATGATGGGAAGACCTACGAGGGCGCGACCCTGCTTTACAAGGCCCAGCTCGGCATGCCGAAGAACAGGAAGCTGCTCAAGCTGCTCAACGAGCAGGGTGTCAAGCAGACGGTCCAGCGGGTCGAGCTCGACCGGTTGGCCGATCGCAAGCTGCCCGCGCGCGACCAGAAGATGCGCGACGTCGAGGACGATCTCTACTTCGTCATGGACGAGCGTGGCCGCTCCGTGCACCTGACGGACAAGGGCGTCGAGACGATGTCGCCGCAGGATCCGACGCTGTTCGTCGTGCCCGACATCTCGCATGCGGTCCACGAGCTGGAGCACGACACCGAGCTGTCGCCGGCCGACAAGATCGAGCGCCGGCGGACGGTGGAGGCCGAGTACGCCGCCAAGAGCGAGACGCTGCACATCATCCACAAGCTGCTGCAGGCACACGCGCTCTACGAGAAAGATGTCGAGTACGTCGTCCAGGACGGCCAGGTGTTCATCGTGGACGAGTTCACCGGCCGGCTGATGCACGGGCGCCGCTGGTCGGACGGCCTGCATCAGGCGGTCGAGGCGAAGGAAGGCGTGGCGGTGCGTGAGGAGTCGCAGACGCTCGCGACCATCACGATCCAGAACTACTTCCGCATGTACGAGAAGCTCGCCGGTATGACGGGCACCGCCGAGACCGAGGAAACGGAGTTTCATCAGATCTACAAGCTCGAGGTCGTGGTCATTCCCACGAACCGGCCCGTCCGGCGCGTAGACAAGCACGATCTCGTCTACAAGACGCGCAAAGAAAAGTACGACGCGATCATGGAGGAGATCGAACGGCAGCATAAGCGCGCCCTGCCGATTCTGGTGGGAACCACCAACGTCGAGGTTTCGGAAACCCTGTCGCGCCTGCTCAAGCGGCGCGGCCTGAAGCATGAAGTGCTGAACGCGAAGTACCACGAGCGCGAGGCGGAGATCGTCGCGCAAGCGGGCCAGCCAGGTTCCATCACGATCGCGACCAACATGGCCGGCCGCGGCACGGACATCAAACTCGGTCCGGGCGTCAAGAAGTGTCAGGTGTGCGGTATCAAGTCGCGCGAGGCGCCGTTCGGGCAGCTGCTCGAGAAGCCGGACTTGAGCCCGGAGCAGATCAAGGAGCTCAAGTGCAACGAGGATCCGCCCTGCGGCCTCGTCATCGTTGGGACCGAGCGCCACGAGGCCCGGCGCATCGATCGCCAGCTGCGCGGGCGCTCGGGACGCCAGGGAGATCCGGGCCAGAGCATCTTCTATCTGTCGCTCGAAGACGATCTGATGCGCCTCTTCGGGTCTGACCGGATCGCGCGCATCATGGACCGGACCGGCGCGGAAGAGGGGGAGGTCATCACCCATCCGTGGGTGACCGCCGCGATCGGGCAGGCCCAGAAGCGGGTCGAGCTCCAGAATTTCCAGGCTCGGAAAAAGCTCCTGCAGTTCGACGACGTCATGAACCAGCAGCGCGAAGTCATCTACTCGCAGCGCCTCTACGCGCTGGAAGGCGGGGAGGAGCTGAAGGCGGAGGCGCAGCGGATGCTCGACGCCGCCGTCGAACAGCTCGCCGACAGCCTCATTGTGGACTACGACGATCCGGCTCAGTGGGATCGGGCGCTCATCGAGACGGAGTTCCTGCAGAAATTCATGATCTCCCTGCCCGGCGTAACCGATCCCGCCGTCGTCAGGAATCGCGACGATCTCGTCCGCACGGCGCAGCAAGCCGGCCGTGACGCCTTCCAGCAGAAGCTTGGCTACCTGCGCGAGGTCGAGGCGAAGGTCGGCGCGGCGAAGCTCGCCGAACAGGCGCTCTCGCACGTGACCCTGGGCGTGATCGACGAGAAATGGAAGGACCACCTCTACGATCTCGACCAGCTGCGCGAGGGCATCTACTACCGCGCCTGGGGACAGAAGGACCCGCTCGTCGAGTACAAGCAGGAAGCCTTCGAGATGTTCATGGGCTTGATGCACGACCTGCAGGCGACGTTTGCGGAGCGGTGGCTCAAGCTGCAGATCGAGATCGGTCCTCCGCCTGGGGGCGGGCCAGGTGGGCCGCGGCCGCCGAGCCGCGGCGTCACCGGACCGGCTGGGGGGCTGCCGGGACCGCGTCGCCGGGAAACGCCGATGGTGGCGTCCAAACCCGCGGCCGACGGGCTTGTCACGACCGGCGAGCCGCCGCCGCCGTCGCTACAGCGGGGCAGCTCCCGAGGAGTCACCGAACCGGCGTTTGCCGCCAACCCCTACGCCGGCGTCGGCCGCAACGACCCGTGTCCGTGCGGCAGCGGCAAGAAGTTCAAGAAGTGTCACGGAGCTGGGGCGTGAAGCAAACAGGGATCTAATGTGGATCATGTAGGGGCGCAGCATGCTGCGCCCCTACACATTTCGACTGATTTTCTAGTGTGGCGTCAGCACCGAATTTCCCGCTGCGTCTGCCGCGATCGTGAAGTGCGCGACATTGCGTCCCAGCGCTTGTCCCGAGTCGATGTCGAAGCGGTAGTGAATCCCGCCGTACATCCGCGACAGCCCCGCCTCGGTGACCTTCGCGTCCAACTGCGCGCGCTGCTCGGGAAAGAACGTGCTCAGCACCTCCGCCCCCGATGCGGAGAGGCAGCTGTGGCCGGAGGGATATGATGGGTGGTTGGGTTTTCCGACGGCGGCGACGACTGTGATCAGCGCGTCCGCCTGCCACGGGCGGATGAACCAGTACGTCTCCTTCGCGTCCCAGCAACCGATCTGCGCGTCGAACATCGTCGCGCTGAGCAGGGCGTAGAGATGGGTGGCTTCACGCTCAGATAGGGCGTGCGCATTGATGCCGTCGGTGCCAACCTGGATCCAGTACCCGGCCGTGGTCGGCGTACCGGTGCTCAGCGCCCAGAAGGTGGCGATCCCTATCTGGCCGGCCGTGCGGCTGTCGGAGAGCTGGCGGATTTCGTCGCGCGCCGTCACGAACGCCGCAGACCCAAACGCCGGCGGTGGCCCCGGCCGGAACTGGCTCGCGGAGTTCAGGAACCAGGGGGTCACCCCCGGCAGCTGCCCGCCCGCGATCGTCGCCGGGTTGGTGGTGTTGCTGATCCAGAACCCGGGGCCCGTTGGAATGGTACCGGTAAACGCGCGGCTGAAACCGTCAGTCTGCGCTCGCGCAACGATCTCGGCACCGACCGCGCGACCGATCGCTTCACCTTGCGCGAATGCAGGGTGCGGCCCTCCGGGGCTGGCGTTCGCCTGCGTCGTGACCAGATCCTCCAACGCCTGAGCCTGGCTGGGGAACAGGTACGTGAGCACAACCGCCGACGCGCCCGCGACCGCGCCGCGATCCATCTCGAGGCGGTTGCGCCCGCCGCGCCCGATCCCGATCCCGGAGGCCAGGTCTTCGGCGTCCGTGCCACCGTCGGCGGCTTCCGCCCGTTGCACGGCTACATACTGCGCGACACCCAGCAGGGGATACGCGTGCGTTGCAGTTTGGGGGTTAAAGCCCGCTTGGGTAACAAGGGCGGCCGCCCTCGCCTGCCATGCCGGGCTTGCGAGACCTACGGTGAACGGGAGGCCGCTACGCGACGCGGACAGGTCGAAGCCGGTCGGTGCGGGAGCATGGTCGGTACACGCCGCGAGGATGGCCAGGGCGGCAGCGAAGACTGCGAATCTAGAGGGCATCGTTCCTCCACGAGGTTAGGGGAGAGTCGTAGACGTCGCTTCGTGGATCGGTCGGCAGGCACGGGGTGGCACGATAATGATCGCTCCAAAATGGAACCCCGGTTAGGGGCCTTCCCCGGGAGTCATGGCTCTTCACCCGCGGTTTCGGGCTCTCCGCCGTCGCATGGGGTTGCGATAAGGGGCTTTGGCCGGCGTTGTCGGGGTACGCGGAGGCGACACCGCTGCGACTAGCTTCGCCCATGCCGCTGCGTCTTTTCCGAGCACCTCGAACATGACCGTCCGCGCGAGCGTTTCTGGGCCGTTGGGCCGGGCGCGTTGACGGGGCAGGAGCTCCTGGCCATTCTCCTAGGAACAGGCACACGCGGGCAGGACGCCCTCGCCGTGCCCGTGCGGCAGCGGCAAGAAATTCATGAAATGCCATGGCGCGGGGGCCTAGCTGGACAGAGGTGGGAATAACATCGGGGCGCGGCATGCCGTGCCCCGAGTTCTTGTTCTCCCGCGATTATTGCGTGACTACGAACTGGTAACAGCTGCTCTCCAAGACGACGGCTCCGCTGGCGTCGATCACACGAAAATGAATGTCGAACGTCGAACCAATGGCGGTGGTGCCGAGGTTGCGGAATAGGTCTGCGCGACCGGTGCCCCGCCAGTCCGTCGTGATCACCTGCGGTGCCGTACCTCTTCCCAGCGTCAGCCAGTTCGTCCCGGTGCAGTCATCGTTAATGGCCGTGTCCGTCGCGCGTTGCAACCGATACGTCGCGTTGGGCTCCAGGTCTCGCACCCAGGTATCCAGATTCACGATTCTGTCGGCGTCGTTGGGTTGGCGGAATTTGACGTGCCCGAAACCACCGTTGCCGGTTACGTCGCGCAGGATGACCTCATCGTTGAACGGCGGCGTTTCCGGTCCCCAGCTACTTGCGCTGATGAGAGCGTTCGCTGGGGCGCCCGCCGAGACACTTGGGGCAACAGGATCTGGCTCGGCGGTACAGGCCATCAACGCGCTGGTCAGGGCGATCAGGGAAACTGCCACCGGGATTCGCGCGATCGGCATGATGCCTCCACGAAGGGGTAGGACGGCTGGGGAAGGCGTCGCCTCGTGGATGGATGAGCAAGGCACGGGGTGGCACTGCAATGATCGCTCCGGACTGGACCGGCCGTTAGGTGCCGGAGGGCGTAATTCTGGCTATGTCGAACCGGCGCAGTGCCCTACTGTTTTCCCATGCCGCTGCGCCTTTCCGAGCACCTCGAACATGACCGTCCTCGCGAGCGTTTCTGGGCCATTGGGCCGGCCGCGTTGACTGGGCAAGAGCTCTTGGCCATTCTCTTAGGGACGGGCACCCGGGGCAGGGACGCCCTCGCTGTGGCCGCCGACATACTGGCCCGTGGCGATGGCTCGTTGCGGCGGCTCGCCACCCGCCCCTGGGCGGAAGTGGCGCAGATCCCGGGAGTCGGGCGGACCAAGGCGGCACGGCTAGCGGCCGCGATTGAGCTGGGGCGGCGCGTCGGGTCTGAGGCGGAACCCCCTCCGGAGCGGATCCGGGGGCCCGCGGATGTGCAGCGCTACTACGCGCTGCGGCTGCGCGACCTGGCCGTCGAGGAGTTTCATGTCCTCGCGTTGGGGAGCCAGAGCCAGATTCTGGCGGATCTGCTGATTACGCGGGGCATCCTGAACAGCTCGCTCGTGCACCCGCGGGAGGTGTTTCGGGCTGCAATTGCCGAGGCGGCGGCAGGGATCATCGTGGTGCACAACCATCCGAGTGGCGATCCCACGCCCTCGGCGGACGATCGGGCGGTGACCCGGCAGTTGGTCGATGCGGGGCGCCTGCTGGATGTGCCGGTGTACGACCACGTGGTGATCGGTGGCGGAGGAGGAGAGCGGTACGTGAGCTTCGCGGAGGCAGGGCTGTTGTGACGAGCTCGACGGGCACGGGGGCGAAAGCCGCCGGCGCAGCAACCGGCGCGGGGGCAGGGCCCATTCTCGCGCCGGAGCTCGCGAAGGCCGTCGCGGCGCAGCACGACCGCCTCGACCTCGACGTCTTGTCGCGCGCCTACCGGATCAGCGCGCAGGCGCACCAGGGGCAGAAGCGTTTGTCGGGGGACGACTTCGTGTCGCACAGCGTCGCCGTCGCGACGATTCTGGCCGAGCAGCAGATGGATACGACGACGATCGCGGCGGCCCTGCTGCACGACGTCGTCGAGGACTCCGACATCACCCTGGACGTGCTGCGGCGGGACTTCGGCAACGAAGTCGCTGATCTGGTCGACGGCCTCACGAAGATCTCCACGCTGAACTTCCGTTCGACTGCCGAAGAACAGGCGGAGAACTATCGCAAGCTGCTGATGTCGGTCGCGCGCGACGCCCGCGTCATCATCATCAAGCTCGCCGACCGGCTGCACAACATGCGCACCCTCGATCCGCTGCCGCCGGAGAAGCGCAAGCGTATCGCGCTGGAAACGCGCGAATTGTACGCGCCGCTGGCACACCGGTTCGGCATGGCGGGCGTGAAAGCGGAGCTTGAGGACCTCGCGTTCAAATACCTCGAGCCGGACGACTACAAACAGTTGGCGCGCCAGGTGAAATCGCGGCGGGTGGAGCGCGACCGCACGATCGAGCGCATGCGCGCGCCGCTCTCCGAGGAATTGCGCCGTTCCGGGATTGCCGGCTGGGAAATCGTGGGCCGGCCGAAGAACCTCTGGTCGATCTTCAAGAAGATGAAGAAGCGCGGCAAGCCGTTCGAAGAGATTTACGACCTGCTCGCGGTGCGCGTACTGGTGAACTCGATCACCGACTGCTACCACGTCCTCGGCATCATCCACCACACCTGGACGCCATTGCAGGAGCGCATCAAGGACTACATCGCGAGTCCCAAGTCGAACGGCTACCAGTCGCTCCACACCACCGTCTTTGGTCCGAGCGGGCAGCTGTACGAAATCCAGATCCGCACGCGCGACATGCATCGCACGGCGGAATATGGTATCGCCGCGCATTGGCTCTACAAGGAAAACGGGAAGACCGCCGACGAGCTCGATCATCACCTGTCGTGGTTCCGGCAGCTGATCGAGCTGCAACAAGACGCGCATAGCCCTGAGGAATTCCTCGAGTTCCTGAAGATCGACCTCTACCAGGACGAGATCTTCGTCTTTACGCCCAAGGGGGACGTCAAGCGACTGCCCAAAGGCGCGACGCCCATCGATTTCGCGTTCATGGTGCACACCGAAGTCGGCCAGCACTGCAACGGCGCGCGCGTGAACGGACGGATCTCGCCGCTGCACCGGCCGCTCCGCAACGGCGACACGATCGAAGTGCTCACGAGCCCGCAAGCCAAGCCGTCGCGGGACTGGTTGGCCCACGTCCAGACCGGCCGGGCGCGCCAAAAAATCCGCCAGTGGATCAAGCAGGAAGAGCATGAACGGAGCGTGACGCTCGGGCGCGAGATCCTCGCGCGCGAGGTTCGCCGCCGGCGCCTCGTCGCGCCCACACCGGACCGGCTGGCCCAGGCCGCGTCCGCGCTCTCGCTCGGCGCGGCCGACCAGGTGGAGGCGTCCATCGGGCGCGGCGACGTCCAGCTCGGCCAGGTGCTGAAGGCGCTGTATCCCGATCTGCCTCCGGAGGATCAGCAGGCGCCCAAGCCGACCGCGTTTGGCCGGGTCATCGAGCGACTGCGCCTCGGTCGCGGCATCAAGATTCACGGCGTCGAAGGGTTGATGGTGCGCTATGCCCAGTGCTGCCAGCCCGTGCCCGGGGATCCCGTCGTCGGCTACGTCACCCAGGGTCGCGGCATCTCGATACACCGGCACGACTGCCCCAACCTCCTCACCCTCTCCGGGGACGAGGACCGGCGCGTGGAGATCGACTGGCGCGAGGTCGAAGGAGAGACCTTCGTCGTGCGCCTGGCCGTCAGCGGCGAAGACCGCCGTGGCTTGTATGCCGATATCTGCGAGGCGATCAGTGGCACCGGCACGAACATCCGCAGCGCGGAGCTCGCGTCCAAGGACGGCATCGTGTTCGGCTCGGTGCTGGTCGAAGTCGAGAACAACACGCATTTGCACAAGGTCTTGAAGGCGGTCCGGAAGGTGAAGGGTGTGACCGAGATTGCGCGCCGGGACTCGAGCGGCCCCGCTGAAGTCGTCGTCGGTTAGTTTTCCCTCCTATGCCTTTTGAGCTCGGAAACGCACCGCCCCCGGCGGGTGATCAACCACGCGCGATCCGCGAGTTGCGGGCCGGACTGCGCCGCGGCGACAAGTATCAGACCCTGCTTGGCGTCACCGGCTCCGGCAAGACGATGACGATGGCGCACGTCGTGGCCGATTTCGGAAAGCCCACGTTGGTGCTGTCGCACAACAAGACGCTGGCGGCGCAGTTGTACGGCGAGCTCAAGACGTTTTTCCCGTCCAACGCCGTCGAATTCTTCATTTCCTATTACGACTACTACCAGCCCGAGGCCTACGTGCCGTCGACCGACACGTACATCGCCAAGGACTCGTCCATCAACGACGACATCGAGCGCCTGCGGCTGCGGGCAACCTCGAGCCTGATGGAGCGGGACGACGTCATCATCGTCGCGAGTGTCTCGGCGATCTATGGCCTGGGCGACCCGGAGCTGTACCGCGAGCTGCTGGTGACGGCTCAGAAAGGGGAAACGCGCGGCCGGGATGCGTTACTCGCCGATCTCGTCGCTGTTCAGTATCAGCGCAACGATGTCGGCTTCGAGCGCGGCACGTTCCGCGTGCGCGGCGATACGGTCGAAGTCTTCCCGGCGTACGACGAGCAGGCGGTACGGATCGAATTCTGGGGCGATGAGATCGAGCGCATTGCGAAGATCGATCCGCTGACCGGCAACGTCATCAGGCCAATGGACCGCTCGGCGATCTATCCCGCGACGCACTTCGTCACGCAGCGCGCGACGATCGAGCGCGCCGTGTCGCGGATCAGGACGGAGCTGGCGGAGCGGCTGGCCGAGCTGCGGGCCCAAAACAAGCTGCTCGAGGCGCAACGCCTCGAGTCGCGCACCCACTTCGACATCGACATGCTGATGGAAGTCGGCCGTTGTGCCGGCATTGAGAACTACTCGCGGCTGTTCAGTGGCCGCCAGCCGGGTGAGCGACCGGCGTGCCTGCTTGACTACTTCCCGGACGACTATCTCTGCATCATCGACGAGTCGCACCAGACGTTGCCGCAGCTCGGCGCCATGTATGAAGGCGACCGCTCGCGCAAGCAGACGCTGGTGGACTACGGCTTCCGGCTGCCGTCGGCGCTCGACAACCGGCCGCTGCGCTTCGACGAGTTTATGAACCTCGTGCCCCGCATGGTCTTCGTCTCCGCTACCCCGGGCGTGGACGAGCTGCAGCTCTCGGGCGGCGTCATCGTCGAACAGATCATCCGGCCGACCGGGCTCGTGGACCCCACCGTCGAGATTCGGCCGGTGGCGGGACAGGTGGACGACTTGCTCAGCGAAATCCGCCTGCGCGAAAAGAAGAACGAGCGCGTGCTGGTCACGACGCTGACCAAGCGCATGGCAGAAGATCTGACGGACTATTTGCAGCAGCATGGCGTGCGCGTGCGGTACTTGCATTCGGAAATCGACGCGATCGAGCGTGTCGAGATCATCCGCGGACTCCGCCTCGGCGAATTCGACGTCCTGGTGGGAATCAACCTGCTGCGCGAAGGGTTGGACTTGCCGGAGGTTTCTCTCGTGGCCGTGCTGGATGCCGACCAGGAGGGGTTCCTGCGATCGGACCGGTCGCTGATCCAGACTGTCGGCCGAGCGGCGCGGCACCTCAGCGGCAGAGCCATTCTCTACGCCGATCACGTCACCGGCTCGATGGAGCGCGCGCTGAAAGAGATGGATCGCCGCCGCGAAACTCAGCTTGCCCACAACGTCGAGCATGGCATCACGCCGCGGTCCATCGTGAAGTCGGTGCTCGATATCCGGTTCGTGACCCGCGTCGCCGACGCGCGGGTCGGGAAGCCTGGTGCCGGCGAGATCCGCCGCCCCGCCGACGCCGGCGAGCGCGAGACTCTCATCCGCATGCTGGAGCAACAGATGCAGGCCGCCGCCGAGGAGCTCGATTTCGAGCTGGCGGCGGTGCTGCGCGATCAGCTCCTGGAGCTCAAGGCCGATGCGCCTCTCCGCGAGCGAGCTCAGCCGGTTCGGTGAGGACCTCGGCCGCCAGCTCCGCGCCCCCGCGGTAATCGGGTTGTCGGGAGAGCTGGGGACCGGGAAGACCACCCTCGTCCAGGCGATCTGCCGCGGTCTGGGGGCGCGGGCGCGCGCCACGAGTCCCACCTACGCGCTCGTTCATCATTACGACGCCGGTCCCGTTCCTGTCTATCACGTGGATTGCTACCGCCTGCGCCGGCCCGATGACGCGCGCGATCTCGGCTTCGACGATATGACGCGGGAGCGCGCGATTGTCCTGATCGAGTGGCCCGAGCGCGCGGGGTCCTGGGTCCCTCCGCTCGATCGGCACTTCCAGTTGGCGTACGACGCCGATCCCGCGCGACGCGTTGTTAACGAAGTCGCGCACGTATGAGCACGCAGTGGCTCGCCATCGACACCGCAACGGATGTCGCCAGTGTCGCGATCGGATCGGCCGAACACATTGAAGCTGTGCGCGTCATTCGCGGCGCGCGCCAACATGCCGCACAGGTCCTCCCAGTCATCCAGCAGGTGCTCGCCGCCGCTCGAACGCGAGTCGGTCAAATCGGCGGCATCGTCGTCGGCGATGGTCCGGGGAGTTTTACGGGCCTGCGGATTGGCTGGGCCGCGGCGAAGGGTCTGGTGCACGAACGCGACCTCCCGATCGTCGCCGTTCCGTCTCTGCTCGGGGCGGCGCATGCCGCCGCAGTGGGAAGCACAGGGCCAATAGCCGCGTGCTTCGACGCGCTGAGGGGTCAGGTGTACGGGGCGATCTTCGCGTTTTATCCCGGTCGAGTCGAGACGCTCGTTGCCCCGGACTTGTTCACGATCGCGACACTCGCAGCCGCTACGACGGTGACTCCAGCGCTAGCGGTTGGTGACGGTGCGGTGCGGTATCGGGAGGAGATCGTGAGCTGGACCGGACGGCCGCCGCTCGCGCTGGAGTCGTTGCCGCCCGTCGCGGGGTCACTCTTAGTCTTGGCGCCAACCGTCGGCTATCCGGCGACCGGCGAGCCTGTGTACGGGCGTCCCGCCGAAGCCCAGGTGAAATGGGAGACGAGCCACGGACGGCCCCTTCCACATTCGTCCCGCTAAGCTCTCCGACGTTTCCGCCGTGCACGCGATCGAGCAGGGCGTGTTCGCGGACCCGTGGTCCACCCAGGATTTTCGCGACTGCATCGCGTCAGACGCCGTCTTCCTGGTGGCCGAGAGCGCAGACGAAGTTGCCGGGTATGTCGTCGCGATCGACGCGGCCGATGAGGGCGAGATCCTGAACCTGGCGGTGGCGCCGTGGGGCCGTCGTCGGGGATTGGGACGCGCCCTGGTGGAACGGGTGCTCGACGTGCTGAGCGGTCGGGGGGCCAGACAGATCTACCTCGAGGTTCGCGAATCCAACGCGCCGGCACGCGCATTGTACGCGGCGCACGGATTCAAAGAGGTGGGCCGCCGGAAGGAGTACTACCGGCGCCCGGTCGAGGACGCCATCGTGCTCAGACTTGATGCATAACTTTGGTACAAGTGGCGTATCTTTGATTGACAGAACGACTTGCGATTTATATAGTGTTGGGCACCCTTGGGCCCAGACCTGCATAATCGTCGGAGGTTGTTGTGAGCCGCAGTCTCAATAAAGTCATCCTGATCGGGAACTTGGGCGCCGATCCCGAGGTGCGCAGCACGAACAACGGCTCCCGCGTGGCAACGCTGTCGGTGGCAACGAGCAGGCAGTGGACCGGCACCGGTGGGGAGAAGCAGGAAAAGACGGACTGGCATCGAGTTATCTGCTGGAATAACAAGACCGGATCAGGCCTGGCCGATGTCTGCGAGAAGTACCTCAAGAAGGGCGACAAGGTCTACATCGAGGGCCGGATCGAGTACCGGACCTGGGAAGACCGCGAGAAGCAGACGCGCTACGTCACCGAGATTATCGCGCGCGAGCTGATCATGCTGGGCGCCAGAGGCGGAGCCGCTCCGGTGGGAGCGGGAGCAGTGAAGGGTGCAGCGGAGGCTGGCGGCAAAGCCCCAGAATCGCTCGACGCGTTCCCGGAGGCGCTGGATGAGGAGGACGACGATCTGCCGTTCTAGTCGCGCTGCAATACTGGCCCTGGCGGCGTTGCCGCTCATGTGGCGTGTCCTGCCGGCGCAGGACACCACCCACGCGGTCCAACAACAGGACACGACCCAAGCGGCCGCCGCTTTCCAGGGGCAGGTCCCCTCCAGTCACACAGTCGTCCGCGGTGAGACCCTCTGGTCGATCTCGCAGATGTACTACAACGACCCGCTGCTCTGGCCTGAGATCTACCGCCTCAACACCGCGGTCATCGAAGATCCGCACTGGATCTATCCCGGTGAGGTCTTGAATCTCTCGGAGGTAGTGACCGTCGCCCAGGGTGGTGATACCACCGTCGTGAGGGCCCCGGATACGACGTCGGCCGCGGCAGACACGGTGCGGGCGGATACGATCGCTGCCGTCGTGCCGACCGATACGGCGGTCGCGCCGATCGATACGATCCCCGCCGATACCACGCAGCTGATCGTCGAGCCGCCGCCACCGACGGTCGCCGAGAGCTACGAGACGATCTTCGACCGCCGGCGCACGAATCAGCAGGTAGTCCAGGACGTGCTGCGGGCGTACGTGCATCAACCGTACCGCCCGATCCGCGCCGGCGAGTTCTACGCGGCGGGCTTTCTCAGTGAAGCGGAACGGCTGCCGTGGGGGCAGGTGCTTGGTGCGACCGCGGTGCCGGCGATCCACCGGCTAACGGAGCGCACCTCGGCGACGACGTTCGACGAGATCGCCATCCGGCCGCCGCGCAACGCCTCGTACCATGTGGGTGACTCGCTGTTGCTGGCTCGCCTCGATCCGGGATTCACGTTCGGAAACTGGGGCGATATCGTTGTGCCAGTCGGCATTGCGCGCGTGACGTCCATCGAGGAGCGCCAGGTGCTCTCGCAGGTCGTTGTGCAGTTCGCGCGCATTCACGAAGGGCACGTTGCGATGCCACTCGAGCCGTTCCGCGATCCCGGGCAGGTGCGGCCCACACCCGTGGCACAAGGGCTCACGGGGAGATTGCTCGGGCCGCGTGATCCGCATCCCATTGCGGGAGCGCAACAATTCTACTTCATCGACAAGGGCCGCCGCGACGGCGTAACCATCGGCGATATCTTCGAGGTGTACAAGCCGGCGCAGGGCTTCGCGGGCGCGGCGTCGGAGGAAGTGCGCGCAGTCATGATGATCGTGCACATCCGCGAACGGTCCGCCACCGGGCTATTATTGCAAATCAGCAATCCCGCACTGGACCAGGGACTACCGGTACGGCTAGTCAAGAAGATGCCCTCCTGATAAGCGGCCGGGCCCAGCATCCTGGGCCCGGCCCGTACTTGCCGTGATTGTCACCCTGCATCTCATTGTTTTGGCGCTGTATGGCTTGGCGACGGCGCTGGTATTGGCGCCCTTCATGGGATTGCGCGCCGCGCCGCGCGCACTGGCCATCGCGTTGCCGTGCGCGGGCGCCGCGGTGCACGTCGTAGCGATCTCACAGCTTACGCTCGTTGGTCTCGGCCCTGCGCTTTCGATGCTGGCGCTCTGCCTTGTCCTGTTGCAGCTCGCGAGCGAACGGTTGCTGCGCGGTTCCGCGGTCTCCTTCTTTGCGGCACCCCTCGCGACTGGCCTGGTCGGACTCGCGATCCTCAGCGGCCTGGCGCCCGGTGCTGAAGCCGCGGCCGCGCGCAACATGTGGTTCGTCTTGCATGTTGCGCTCAGCGTCCTCGGGCTCGCATTGATGGCGCTCGCGTTCATCGCGGCGGCGCTCTATCTCCTGCAGTTCCGCGAGCTCAAGGCTCGGCGCTTCGGTCAGGTCTTCCAGCTCTTCCCGCCGCTCGAGCGGCTCGATCAGCTCAATCGGTTCGCGTTGGTGGCGGGCTTCCCCGCCTTGACGCTCGGCGTTTTGCTTGCGCTGGGATATGGCGCGGAGTTCTCCGGCGGCCTGCACGTAGCGAAGGCCCAGGTCGTATGGGGCATCTTCACGTGGGTGGTGCTCGGGTGGGCCGTCTGGGTCCGCGTGGTGCGCCATTGGGCCGGCCGGCGCGCCGCCCTCGCCAGCATCGCCGGCTTCGGCGCGGTGCTGTTGGTGTACGTCGCCCTCAAGCTGACGCAGCCCGGCGCCGAGCGATTCCTGTGACGGGTCAGACGGACATGGCCGGGGGCGGGGGCATCAAGGTCGTCGGCGTGAACCACCGGACTGCGCCGCTCGACGTGCGCGAGCGCTTTGCTCATGGCGCGCACGAAGTGCCGCGGGCACTGGCGCGGGTCATGGCCGCTGGCGCCAGCGGCGGTGTGCTGCTCTCCACTTGCAACCGCACCGAATTCTATCTGGTTGCTGACGACGAGCCGGCGCTCGAGGCGGTGTGGTCACTGTTGGGGGAGCGGCTGCCCGGCGCCTCCGCCGGCGGCGCGCGCGAGTACGGCTACATCGCGCGCGATCGCGACGCCGTGCGCCATCTCTACCGCGTTTCCTCCGGGTTGGACTCGATGATTCTCGGTGAGTCGCAGATCCAGGGACAGGTCCGAGAAGCCTGGGAAGCGTCGCGCGCCCAGGCCGGTCCCGTGCTGCATCGGTTGTTCCAGACGGCGTTGCACGTGGGATCACGCGTGCGCACGGAGACAGGCCTCGGCATGGGCACCGCCTCGGCTGCGTCCGCGGGGGTCGCCGTTGCGGGCAAGATCTTCGGAGACCTGGCCGGCCGCAGCGCGCTGATCCTCGGCGCCGGGGACATGGCGGAGCTCGCGGCGACGTGTTTGAACGATGAAGGCGTGCAGATCACGCTGGTGGCGAATCGCACGCCGGAGCGCGCTCGCGCCATCGCCGAGCGACTGGGGGCGCGAGCGGTGTCGCTGGATGAGGCATGGCCACATTTTGCGACGACGGACATCGCCATCTGCTCGACGGCCGCGCCTCACGCCGTGGTCACCTGGGAGCGCGTCGGCGGGGTGATTGGGGGAGGCGCCCGGCGGGGCAGGCCGCTCTGTATTCTGGATCTGGCCGTGCCGCGCGACGTCGACCCCGCACTCGCTCAGCTCGAGAGCGTGTTCCTGTACGACGTGGATGATTTGCAGACAGTCGCCGCGCACGCGACCGCCCGGCGTCGCGACGAGATCCCCGCCGCCGAGCGAATCGTCGAAGAAGAAACGGATCTCTTTTGGGCCTGGTACGGCGGCCTCGGCGTCGTTCCGACCATCAAGGAGCTCCGGCAGCGGATGGATGACCTGCGCGCCCATGAGCTCGAGCGGGCGCTCCGACAGTTGGGCCACCTCAGCCCCGAGGATCGGGCCCGTGTGGAACAGTTCAGCGAGGCATTGCTCAACAAGTTCCTGCACCACCCGACCGTCGCTCTGAAGACGGCTGCTGAAGCGGGCCGTGGCTACGGCCTGCTGGAAGCCATGCGCCGGCTGTTCGGGATGGAGCCACCCGCGTGACGGCGCGGATCCTCGTCACCGGCGGTGCAGGATACATCGGCAGCGTAATCGTAGATCAGCTCCTCGAGCGGGGGCATGGCGTGGTCGTACTCGACGACCTCAGTACCGGCCACCGGCAAGCGGTGGCCCGGGGCGCTGGCTTCATCCAGGGCAATGTCGGCAATCGCGAGCTGGTCGAGGCCCTGCTCGAACGCGAGCGCATCGAGGCCATTATCCACCTGGCGGCCTTCGCGCTGGTGCCCGAGTCGGTTGCCGAGCCCCAGAAGTATGTGACCAACAATGTGACGGCCGCCCGTGTACTGTTGGAGACGGCGGTCCGGGCCAGGGTCCGGCGCTTCGTGTTCTCGTCTTCGTGCGCGGTGTACGGCCACCCGGCGACGATTCCGATCACCGAGGACGCGCCGCAGCGGCCGGTCAATCCGTACGGCGAGACGAAGCGGGATTTCGAGCAGCTGCTCGTGGAGGCTGGGCCGCCGCGCGGGATGGGTGTCGTGAGCTTGCGGTATTTCAACGCGTCCGGTGCAACGGACGTGCGGGGAGAGGACCACGATCCCGAGACGCACTTGATCCCGAATGTCCTGGCTGCGGCGCTCGGCAAGCGTCGGCTCGAGATCTACGGCACGGACTACCCGACGCGCGACGGTTCCGCCGTTCGGGACTACGTCCATGTGGCGGACATCGCCGACGCGCACCTGCGGGCGCTCGACGTCGGGCTCGACGGCGCGGCGGCCCTGGCGGTGAATCTCGGTACGGGCGCCGGTCGGTCGGTGCGCGAGGTCGTCGCGGCGGCGCGCGGCGTCACCGGTCGGGACGTCCCGACGGTCGAGCGTCCCCGGCGTCCTGGCGATCCGCCGGAGCTCGTCGCGGCGGTGAACCGCGCGGCGACGGTGCTAGGATGGCGGGCTTCGCATTCCAGTCTGGAGGAGATTTTGGGGAGTGCCTGGCGCTGGCATCAGCATCACCCCCACGGTTACCGAGGAGGCTAGGGTGCTCGTACAGGTTCGAGGAGCGATCCCCACGACACCGTGGGAGCTGGTGCTGACGTCCAGCCGCGAGACGCAGTTTGTGCTCGCCATCCTGGCGGTCTTCTCGCTGGTGTCGTGGTATCTGATCGTCCTCAAGTGGTGGCAATTCCGCCGCATGCGGCAGCTGGGCGACCGTTTTCTCGCCGAGGTCGAGAAGGCGCCGCGGCTCGAGGACGCCTACCACGCCGCCATGCGGTTACCGCCCTCGCCGTACAATCGGTTGCTGCGCGAGGCTGTGCACTTTTTCTCGGAGCTGAAGCCCGGAAGCCTGAAAGGCACCGGGGTTGCACCGGCCAATCCCGCCGCGGCGTCGGCGGCGACACTCACGCCGACACAGCTCGAGGCGTTGCGCATGGTGCTGGCGAAGGAAGTGGCGGCGGAGCGGGACACCGCCGCCCGGTTCATCCCCTGGCTCGCGACGTTCGGTTCCGTCAGTCCGCTGCTCGGCCTCCTCGGCACAGTGCTCGGTGTGATGGACGCATTTATCGGGATCGCGGTCGGCGGGTCGGGGAACATCACCGCCGTCGCGCCCGGTGTGGCGGAAGCGCTGGTTACCACCGTCGGTGGACTCGCGGTGGCGGTGCCGGCGGTTATGGCGTACAACCTCTACGTGAACCGCCTGGGCCTGTTCGCCGGCGAGCTCGAGGGCTTCGCCCAGGAGATCGTCGGGACTCTGGCACGGGAAGGACGGATCTGATGGCCGGCTTACTCGGTGGCGGTGGCGGTCTTCGCGGACACGGCGAGCTGCCGCTCAACGCGGACATCAACGTCACGTCGCTCGTCGACGTCGCGTTCGTGTTGCTCATCATCTTCATGATCACCGCGCCGATCATGCAGGGCGGTGTGGATGTACGGCTGCCCCGCGCGCAGGTCCGCGCGATCGAGCCGAAGCAGGGGCTCGTCGTAACCGTGGATGCGGACGGCAAGATCTATCTTGATCAAGCTGGGCTGTCTTACGAGGATTTCGCAGCCACGTTCCCCGCCTTCGTGCGAACGAAACGGCCCACGGGGGTGTATCTGCGGGCCGATGGTCGAGTCGCCTACGCACGCGTCGTGCAGGTGCTGGCCGTGATTCGCGGCTCAGGCGTCCAGGATGTGGGACTTGTAGCCGAACCGGAGACGATCAACCGATGAGAGGACGCGGCCGGGCTCCGGCCCCGGTAGGGATGGCGGTGACGGGCACGCTCCTTGTGCACGGGGTGGTGGGTGTGCTGCTGTTCGGCAGGCCCGCGGGCCACACGCGTCTCCCGCCGACCTATCGCGTGCACTTGATCGCGGCGCCAGCGGCCGAGACGGAGTCGCGGAAAGCGCCCGAAGCGTTCGAGCGACCTGCGGAGGACAAGCCGGCGCCGGTGGCGACGAAGAGTCCGCAGAGCACCGTGTCGCGGGCGACCCCGCCCCCGACGCGAGATCAGACGCGTCGCGAGGCCGCGCCGCGCACCACGCCCACGAACCAGCCGCTCCCTGGCGAGAAGCCCTCGACCGGGAATGACGTCGCGACCGTGAGCACCGAGGGCGTGGCATTTCCGTTCCCGGAGTACTTGCAGAACATCGTGTCGCAGGTTCTACGGCTCTGGCAACGCCCTGAACAGCGCACAGCGCTTGAGGCGGAGGTTTCGTTTTTCGTCCATCGCGATGGCTCCATAACGGACCTGCAATTCGTCAGACGCTCCGGCAACTTTGCATTCGACCTTGAGGCACAGGGCGTGATCGAGGAGGCGGGACGCCGGCGTCTATTCGGCGCGCTCCCCGATGGATGGGCCGCCGACATTCTCTTCGTGCGGTTCTACTTCTCGGGACAAAGACAATGAAGCGTCGGACGGTCGGACGGTCTGACGGTCGGAAAGTCATCGTCGCCGCGGTCTTGGTATCGTTGTTGTCCTTCGGTCCGACCGTCCGACGGTCCGACGGTCAGGATACATCAGCCATCGACCGTGGCGTCCGCATCGGCATCATCTATCGGCCCGGCGTTCGACCTGGGCTCGTGATGTTGCCGCGCACCGGACAGGGTCTGGACTCCGTACGCGTGATCGTGGCGCGCGATCTCGATTACGGCGATCGCTTCGAAGTTATTACGCTCCCTGGCGGAGACTCCATTCGGTTGGCCAGTACCACGGGACCGAGGCGATCGAGCGCCGGTGGATCGACCGCGACCAAAGGCGCGACTGCAGGCGCGCTGAATTATCCGCTCTACCAGGCGCTGGGTGCGGACTTCGCGCTCGACATCACGGCGGCGGGTGACACGACGGTGGCGACGCTGCACGACATCGCGGCGGCTAGCGTTCGCCGGTCCGTGCGGGTGCAGTTGCCACGATCGTCTGATCCGGATTTCCGGCAGGCGGTCCATCGACTCGCGGATCAGGCGCTGCAGGCGGCAATCGGCACGCCGGGAATCGCGGCCACGCGCATTCTGTTCGTGAAGGATGGGAAAGTCTATCGGATCGATCAGGACGGCGCGGATCAGAAGCTCGTGTCGTCGACCGATCGTCAGGCCATGTCGCCCGCCTGGGGCGCCGACGGCCGGCGCTTCGCCTACATGGAATTCCAGGCGGGAAAGGGGTGGCTCTACCTGCAGGAGATGGGGAGCGGCAAACGCACGGCCGTGGCGACGACGGGATCGGCGCTCGACTTCACCCCGGCGTTTTCCCCTGACGGGCAGACCATGGCGTTTAGCCGCGCCACCGAGGAAGGGACTGATTTGTATACGATCAACATCAAGAACAATTGTTGTTTACGCCGCTTGACCGTGGGGCGGTTTTCAGACAACTTGTCCCCGACGTTCAGCCCTGACGGGCAGCGCATTGCGTTCGTCTCGACGCGCCCGGGTCTGCCGCAGATCTATGTGATGGCGGCGGATGGAACGGACCAGCAGTTGTTCGCGCCATTCGACTACGGTGTGACCGGGGCGTCCAACGCGCCGGAGTGGTCGCCCGACGGGCAATCGGTGGCATTTCACCGGGACGTGGCGGGCACACTGCAGGTGTTCGTGCTGGATGTGCGTACGCGCACGGTCCGGCAGCTCACCTCGGTGGGGCGCAACGAGGATCCGACCTGGGCTCCCGACAGCCGTCATCTCGCCTTTGTTTCCGACCGGTCGGGTTACCGCCAGTTGTGGATCATCGATCTCGACACCGGCCGAATACGGCCACTGCTGCAGCAGAGCGGCGCGCGTTTGCCGGCTTGGTCTCCACGGCTTTCGGAGGCTACTTCTTCCACCCCCTGATCGGAGAGACAGGATGAAATCCGTATCGTTGCTCCTCGCGCTCGGTTTGGGCGCCGCCGTGTTCGCGGCTGCCTCCTGCGGCGGCAATCCGGCCCCGCAGAATACGACGCCGGCGGTCGACACCGCGGCCGAGAACCAGCGGGTGCGCGATTCCATCGCGGCGGCAGAGGCCGAACGGGCCCGCCAGGCGCAGGCGGAGGCGGAGCGCATCGCGGCGCAGCGCCGCGCGGATTCTCTGGCCGCCCTGGCGCGCTCGGGCGAAGAGGTCCGCAGTACGTTAGCGGCGATGATTCACTTCGATCTCGACAAGTCGAACATCCGTCCCGAAGACGCGGCCACACTGGATCAGAAGGTGGCGATTCTGCAGGCGAACCCCGAGCTCCGCATCCGGATCGGCGGTCACTGCGATGAGCGTGGCTCGGACGAGTACAACCTCGCCCTGGGCAACCGCCGCGCGCAGTCCGGGAAGCAGTACCTCGTGAGCCACGGCATCGATGCGAGCCGGATCGAAACTCAGTCGTGGGGCGAGGAGAAACCGTTGGTGGACGGCCACGACGAGTCCGCGTGGTCGCAAAACCGGCGTGACGAATTCGAAATCATCAGCGGCGGCGACAATATTCGCCGTCCGTAGTGCAACCGTTCTGGCGCTGGGGCTCGCCGCCGGCTGCGCCCTGAAAGGGGACGTCCGGAAGGTCGAGCTCCAGGTCCAGGCGTTACAGGCTGACCTCGCCAAGAGCGATGCGGCACGGGCGGCGGAACGGGACACGATCCTGGCCGCCGTCCGCTTGCTGCAGCAGGCGCTCGCGACGCAGCAGGCCTACCTCGTCCAAATGCGCGGTGATCTGCGGACGGAGCTGCTCTCCGTGCAGCAGCAATTGGTGTCGGTGCAGGAGCTGACGGGCCAGAGCCAGCAGCGGCTCACCGAGCTCAGGTCGCGAATTGAATCGCGTGCACAGCAGGCCGACCAGGGTGTTGCCGCCCCAGCGGGGGGAGCGCCCGTCGGTCCTTCCGGCAACCCTGCGGGCCCCGGTCCCGATCAGATGTACGACCTGTCGCTGCAGCAATACCGGCGCGGCAGTCTCTCGACCGCCCGGCTGGGGTTCCGGGAATTCCTGCGCGTGTTTCCCACGCATGAGCGCGCGCCCGATGCGCTGTTCTATATCGGTGAAAGCTTCGAACAGTCGGCACCCGATTCCGCCGCGGCGGTGTACGATCAAGTGGTGAAAACCTATCCCAAATCGCCGCGCGCTCCGTCAGCGCTGTACAAGCAGGGCGTCCTCGCTGAGCAGCACGGGGATAAGGCGCTGGCGCGGACCTTCTATTCTCGCGTGATCGCGGGGTATCCGCGCTCCCCCGAGGCCGATCTCGCGCGGCAAAATCAGCAACGCCTCCGGCCCTAGCAGGCCCACGCGCTGGCCGTACCCCCGACAATGACGCCCCCCACGCCTCCGCCGCCCCCGCGCGGTGAGATGCCGTTTCTCGATCACCTCGAGGAACTGCGCTGGCGCATTCTGTGGAGCCTGCTCGCCATCTTTGTGTGCACGATCGTTGGCTGGTGGCTGCTCGGGAAAGTCGACATCATCGAAGTGCTGAAGCGGCCGGTCGCGCCCTACCTTCCCGGCGGCCGGCTCGTCTTCACGAGCCCCGCCGAGCCGTTCATGCTCACGCTGAAGGTCGCGTTTGCCCTCGGCAGTCTGCTCGCTTCGCCGATCGTCATCTACCAGATCTGGGCGTTCCTGGCGCCCGCGCTTTATGAGCGTGAGAAGCGCTTGATCGTCCCCGCGCTGGCGGTAGGCGTGGTGCTGTTCCTGGCGGGCGCGATCGCGTGCTATCAGTGGCTCCTGCCCGCCGCCTTGAAAGTGCTGCTCGGGTTCCAGCGCAGCGACCTTACCGCGATGATCACGATCGACCGCTACTTCGGCATGGCGGTGCCATTCGTCGTCGGGTGCGGTCTGATTGCGGAGCTCCCGCTCGTGGTGACGATTCTGGCGGCCCTGGGCATCGTGACGCCGCAGTTCCTGGGACGGCAACGGCGGTACGCTATCGTGATCGCCGCGTTCCTCGCCGCCATTCTGACCCCGCCGGACGCGGTGTCGATGCTATTGATGCTGGGACCGCTGCTCCTGCTCTATGAGGCGAGCATCTGGTGCGCCTGGATCGCGAGCCGGCGGCGTGCCCGCCGGATGGCGGCGGCGACGCTCGTTTTATTCCTCCTGGGCGTGGGATCGCTGCACGCACAAAATCCAACGCCCCCGCCCCCGCCCCCCCCGCCTCCCCCGCCCGCGGCGCCGACGGCGCCGACGGCGCCGCAGCGTGCGGTGCGCGACACAGCTGCGAAAGCCCGGCCGCCAGGAGCGCAGGACACCACCCGGGGCCAGAGCGTGGATACCTCGACCGCGCGCAAGCTGGGCCTGCCGACTGCCCCATCGCGATCCTTCCCGCCTTCAGATTCCATCATCGATTCCTTGCTCAAGCTCCCCAACTTTCGCACGACGCGATACGTGGCGGATACGCTCATCGTCGAAGGCGACAGCCAGACGATTTTTCTGCGGCGGGAAGCCTACGTCGAGCGCGAGAGCACGCAGCTGCAGGCGGACTCGATTCGCTATCACCAGGCGAGCTGCCAGCTCAATGCCTCGGGGGACCCGCAGCTATTCGATCAGGGGACCGTGCTGGTGGGGGAGGGGATGCGGTACGACACCTGCGTGCGGCGTGGCACGGTGCGGGACGCGCTCACCGATTTTCAGCAGGGCGGAGTCACGTGGTACATGCGCAGCAGCGGCGTGGCCATCGATTCCGGCTCGACTCGCGTCTACGCCAGGTCCGCCAACTTCACGTCTGACCCCCAGCCCGTGCCCGACTACCACTTTGCGGCGGGCCGGGTGAAATGGATCAACAAGAGCACGATGATCGCCCGTCCCGTGGTTCTGTATCTGCGCGACGTGCCGATCGTGTGGCTGCCATTCATTTTTCAGGACATTCGGCGGGGCCGGCGCAGCGGCATTCTCTTCCCGCGGTTCGGATTGAACGACCTGGTGCGTCCCACGCGCCACTATGCCCGCCACCTCACGGATCTCGGTTACTACTTCGCGCTCAATGACTACGTGGACGTCCTGGTCACAGGGGACTGGTTCGCCGGTCGCTATGTGCAGTTTCACGGGCAGGCGCAATACCACTGGATCGACCGCTTCATCGATGGGCAGCTCACGTACTCCCGCATGTCGCAGCTCGACTTCCCCGCGGTCAATTCGCGGATCGGCTGGAACCACACGCAGCGATTCAATTCGCGGACGTCGTTCAATGCGCACGTCGACTACTCGACGAACGGGTCGCTCATTCAGCGCAACTCTCTCAACCCCTGGGAGGTCAAGTCGACGGTCGCGTCGAATTTGAACTTTGCGAAGCAATTCTCCTGGGGCACCCTCAATATCGGCGGCAGTCGTTCCCAGGACCTCTCGAACAACAACGTGTCGCAGACATTTCCCACGGTCAGTCTCACGCCGGCCGCCATCAACATCACGCCCTGGATGACCTGGTCCCCGGGCTTCTCGTACCAGAATCTCCAGCAGTTCCACGTCGCGAGCGGGACGTTGCTGATTCCCGGGCGCGACACGCTTCCCGTCGACACGCTGCATCTGTTCAACGACAATCGCAACACCACCATGACGCTCAACACCCCGCTACGGATCGGCCGCTGGAACTGGGCGAATTCGATCTCGGTGAGCGATGTTCGGACGCACGGCCGAACCGAGGTCCCGCTCCAGGACAACACCGGCGCCGTGCGCCGCGTCCTGTTCGACGAGACATTCGAGACCCAGGTGGACTGGCAAACGAGCATCAATCTGCCGTCGTTTTTCCCCAGCACCTGGAAGCTGCAGCCGAGCATCGGAATTCAGAATCAGGTGGGCGGTCCGTTCATGATTCGCAATCAGTTCACGGGCGGGCAATTCGTGCGGCAGGGCAAGCGGCTGTCCTTCAACGTGGGCGTGTCACCCACCTTTTTCGGTTTTTTGCCCGGCTTCGGCCCACTGGCGCGCATCCGGCATGCGATCTCGCCTCAGATCAGCTACCAGTACGCGCCCGGTGACAGCGTATCGCCCGCCTTTGCTCACGCGATCGACCCGAGCGGACTCTCCAACCGATCGCGCAGTGATCCGCAACAGACGATCAGCTTCGGGTTGTCGCAGAATTTCGAGGCCAAGCTGAAGCCGCCGCCTGGCGACACGTCGAGCACGCAGGAGCCCCGCAAGATCCGTCTGCTCAGCATCAACACGAGCGGCATCGGCTACAACTTCGAGCAGGCCAAACAGGCCCATCACACCGGATGGCAGACGGGCACGCTCAGCAACACGTTCCTCTCCGATCTACTTCCCGGTTTTCAGCTGCAGATCACGCACGATCTGTGGAAGGGGCAGGTCGGCACCGACTCGGCAAAATTCAGCCCGTTCCTGCAAAACCTCTCCGCGTCATTTACGGTGACCCCGGCGACATTGCAGGGTCTGGGCCGCCTGCTCGGGCTTCGTCCCAAACCCGCGCCGCCTCCGGCTCCCGATACGACGTCTGGCGCTCAGCCGGCGGGGCGCTCCGACGACTTTCGGCGCTATCAGGGCGGGACGCGCTCGCCGTACGGGCCGGGCGGGCCCGGCATGGGCCTCGGTGTGGGTGGAGTCGGCGGGGGCAGAGGCTTCACGCTGAGCGTCGCGTTCTCGAGCACGCGTAGCCGGACCGATACGACGCCGCAGCAGCTTCATGTCCCCGGTCGACAGACCACGACCATGAATCTCTCGTTCAGTCCGACTCGGAACTGGAGCGCGACCTGGTATACCTCATATGACTTCGCCACGCGCCAGTTCGCAGACCACTCCCTTACCTTCCAGCGCAATCTCCGGCGCTGGCGGGCCGCTTTCAGCTTCCATAAGACCGCGACTGGAAGCTTTTCCTTCACGTTCAACATCACGCTCACCGACCAACCGGACATCAAGTTCGACTACGATCAGAACACCTACGTGCAGTAGCGGCCCTGTCCTCTCACGGAGACATTGCAGCGGCTGATGTTTCGGTAACCTCCACAAAATCAGCAACTTCGCTTCAGGCATAGGGCGTGCTTACACCTCGGGCGATCCCCGTCCTGAGGCTTTTATGCGCGTGTTCTTGTCCCTGCTGTTACTGACCGCTGTTGCCTGCCATTCGGCCTTCGTCGAACCTGGCGGCAGCGGTCCGTCCACGCCGGCCAACCTGACGTATCAGCTCGAGCCCAGCGGCGATCCCAATCGCCCCCTCGGCATCCTGCTCATCTGGGACGACGTCACGGACGCAAATCTTGCCAACTATCGGATCTATTCCCGCGCTTCGACCAGCGGGTCGTTCGACCTGCGTGGCGAGACGACGTCGAACACGTTCCACGACAATGGCGTCCCGCGTCTCCAATACATGGTGACCGCGGTCGACGCCAGTGGCGTGGAGAGCGGCAGCAGCAACGTGATCACGGTGGACGAGCGGTTGCAGCTCGCCGCGCCTGCCTGGCTGAATTCGATTTCGCTGAACGGCGCCATACATCTCGAATGGGACGATACCTCCTACCTCGCGGCGCCGACGCGCTTCAAGTGGTATCGCATCTACCGCACCGATTACAATCTCGATACCGGCCTCTGCGGCACGAGCTGGCTGCTCGAGGGCACGACGGTGGCGCCCGAGTTTCTGGCCAGCGCGCTGAGCAATGGCGTGCCTCGCTGCTTCGGCGTCTCGGCGGTGAGCCGGGAAGGCTATGAGAGTCTCTGGTCGCCGCTGCGCCAGGATACTCCCCGCCCGGACGCGCGCAACACGCTCGTGTTCGCCTATGACGCAAACCAGAGCCAGTCCGGCTTCCGGTTCTGGCAGGACGTCAACAGCGACGGGGTCGCCCAGGCCTCGGAGTTGGGTCTGGTTCAGAACGGCAACCTGACGAGCATCGATTTTTGGGTGTATCGCGACCCGACGGATTCGACGCTATGGCTCGTCCCGGAGTTCTCGGGCACCCAGATCCGCCTGTACAGCAATTCGCCGGTTGCGGATTTGACGTCGATCGACTTCGCTCCCGCCTCTGGATACTCGCGGAGCATGATTCAGGCGGTGCCGGGCTATGCCTACGTCTTCCAGATTGTCGAAGGATCGACGCTACGGTACGGCGCGCTGCGGGTAACGCACGTCGGGCGGAACTACCTGATCTTCGACTGGAGCTTCCAGACGGACGTCGGGAACCCCGAGCTGGTGGTGCGGGGCGGGCTGTCGACCGCACTGTCCACGAGTACGGTCGTAACGGGCACCAAATAAGGCAGCGTTGCAGGAGCTGGGCGCCGGAGTGGTCAACAGCCACTCCGGCGCTTTAGCTTTTGGGGCCATGACGAAGCCATCGCCGGTCACGCTTGACGGACAGTCCCTCTCCATCGCTGATGTCGTCGCCGTCGCGCGCCATAACGTTCCCGTTGCCCTCGACCCTCAGGCGCTCAAAGCAGTGCAGCAGTCGCGTCGTGCCGTCGAAGCGGCGATCGAGCGCGGGGAAACCATGTACGGCGTCAACACGGGGTTCGGGAAGCTCGCGCATGTACGGATTCCCGCGGAGCAGGGTCGGCAACTGCAGCTCAATCTCATTCGCAGCCACGCGTCGGGCGTCGGCGAGCCGCTCCCCCAGGATGCCGTGCGGGCGATGATGCTGCTGCGCGCGAACGTGTTGATGCGCGGCACCAGCGGCGTGCGGCCGGTACTTCCTGAGCTGCTGATCGAGATGCTGAACCGCGGGCTCCATCCCCGCGTGCCTTCGCAAGGCAGCGTCGGTGCGTCCGGCGATCTCGCACCGCTCTCGCATCTCGCGCTCGCGATGATCGGGGAAGGCGATGTGCGGGTGCCGAAGCCGATCACGCTCGAAGCCAAAGAGGGATTGGCATTCGTGAACGGCACCCAGGCGCAGACCGGCCTCGCCGCACTGCTCGTGAGCGATGCGTGGACGTTGTGGCGCACCGCCCATGGGGCGGCCGCCATGAGCCTCGAAGCAGTTCGCGGCTCACCCGATCCGTTCGACGCCCGTATCCACGACGTCCGTCCTCACCCCTGGCAACAGCGCTCGGCGGCGCTGCTGCGCGAACTGCTGGCCGACAGCGAAATTCGTGAATCACACCGCGACAACGACCCACGGGTGCAGGACGCGTATTCGCTGCGCTGTACGCCGCAGGTATTGGGGGCGGTGGGTGAAGGACTCGCGTTCGCGGAACGGCTCGTGGCTACCGAGCTCAATGCGGCGACCGACAATCCGCTCGTGTTCGGTGACGAAGTGCTCTCCGGTGGCAACTTCCACGGCCAGCCCATCGCGCTGGCGCTCGACGTCCTCGCCATCGCGCTGACCACGCTGGCCGGGCTGGGCGAGCGGCGGCTGGAGCGCGTCGTCAATCCGGATCTGTCATCCGGGCTGCCGGCGTTCCTGGCGCGTGAGCCGGGCCTCGAGTCAGGATTCATGATCGCGCAGATCGCGGCGGCGGCGCTGGTGGCCGAGTGCCGGGTGCTCGCGACGCCCGCGAGCGTGCAGTCGGTGCCGACGGAGGGAAATCAGGAAGACGTAGTGCCGATGGGGATGACTGCGGCGTGGAAGGCGGGCCGCATCCTTGCGAATGCCGAGCGGATCATCGCGATCGAGCTGCTCGCTGGGGCCCAGGGGCTCGAGTACCTGAAGCCGCTGCGGCCCGCAAAAGCGGTCGCGCGCTTGCACGCCGCCGTCCGGCAGGAATCGGCGGCGCTTACGGCGGACCGGCCGCTGACCGCCGATATCGAGCGAGTGACGCTGCGCATCCGCGAAGGCAGGTTTGCCTCGTGAAGGCCCCGCGCGGCGCCACGAAATCGTGCAAGGGATGGATTCAGGAAGCCGCCCTGCGCATGCTGATGAACAATCTCGATCCGGAGGTCGCCGAGCGGCCCGATGATCTCGTCGTATACGGCGGCACGGGCAAGGCGGCGCGGAATTGGGCGTCTTTCGATGCGATCTGTCGCACGCTCCGGGTGCTCGAAGACGACGAGACGCTGCTCGTCCAGTCGGGCAAACCGGTCGCCGTGTTCACGACGCACGCCGACGCGCCGCGCGTGCTCATCGCGAACGCGAATCTGGTCGGTCGGTTCGCGACGTGGGACGTGTTTCGCGATCTGGAGCGGCGCGGGCTCATCATGTATGGGCAGATGACGGCGGGGTCGTGGATTTACATCGGCACGCAGGGGATTCTCCAGGGGACATACGAGACCTTTGCCGCCGTCGCAGCGCGGCACTTTCAAGGATCGCTGCGCGGCCGAATCGTACTCACGGGTGGACTCGGCGGCATGGGTGGGGCCCAGCCGCTCGCCGCGACCATGAACGAGGGAATCTGTCTCGCGGTCGAGGTGGACCCCGCCCGCGTGCAACGCCGGCTGGAGACCCGCTATCTCGACCGATCGACGACGTCGCTCGACGAGGCGCTCGGGTGGTGCGCGGACGCGCAGCGACGCGGCGAACCGCTCTCGGTGGGGCTCGTCGGCAACTGCGCGGAGATACTCCCGGCGCTGGTCCGCCGCGGATTTACCCCGGACGTCGTAACCGATCAGACATCCGCGCATGACCCGCTCAACGGATACATCCCCGCCGGGTTCAGTCCCACCGAAGCCGCTGAGCTGCGGCGCAAGTCTCCCGAGGATTACATCGCGCGCGCGCGCGCGAGCATCGTCATCCATGTACGCGCGATGCTCGAGCTGCGAAAGCGCGGGTCGATCGCGTTCGATTACGGCAACAACCTCCGCACCGAAGCTCGCGACGCCGGCGTGACGGACGCGTTCGACATTCCCGGGTTTGTCCCGGAGTATATCCGGCCGCTGTTCTGCGAGGGGAAGGGACCGTTTCGGTGGGTGGCGCTGTCCGGCGAGACTAAGGATCTGCACCGCACCGACGCTCTGGTGCTCGAGTTATTCCCAGACAACGCACACCTCAGACGTTGGATCACGATGGCGCAGGAGCGCGTCGCGTTCCAGGGACTCCCGGCCCGCATTTGCTGGCTGGGGCAGGGGGAGCGTGCCCGGTTCGGCGGCGCGTTGAACGCGCTGGTGCGACGGGGCGAGCTATCGGCTCCGATCGTCATCGGCCGAGACCATCTCGATACGGGGTCGGTCGCATCGCCATTTCGCGAAACGGAGAACATGCGCGACGGCTCCGATGCGATCGCGGATTGGGCGATCCTCAATGCACTGCTCAATACGGCCTCCGGCGCATCGTGGGTCTCGTTCCATCACGGCGGCGGTGTGGGGATCGGGAATTCGCTGCATGCCGGGCAGGTCATCGTCGCTGACGGCACGCCGGCGGCCGCCAAGCGCCTCGAGCGCGTACTCACCAACGATCCCGGCATCGGGGTGGCGCGGCACGCCGACGCCGGCTATCCCGAAGCGATCGCCGCAGCGCGGCGCCATCACATCCGCTTGCCCATGAGCGAGGATCTCGACTGAAGACCTTGCTGGTCGGCGCGCGTCAAGTCGTGACGTGTCGTGGGCCGGCGCGCGCCCGGCGCGGGCGCGAACTGGCCGAGGTGGAGGTGCTGCAGGACGCAGCGGTGCTGATCGACGGCGAGACGATCGCGTGGGTGGGCCCGCGCCGAGACGCACCGAAAGTAGGGGCACAGCATGCTGCGCCCCTACAAGTGGTGGAAATCACGGGCGTCCTCTTCCCGGGGTTCATCGATTGCCACACCCACGCGGTCTTCGGCGCGCCCCGCCTCGACGATCAGGAACGGCGCGCGCTCGGCGTCGATTACAAGGCCATCGCGGCCGCCGGGGGCGGCATCTTGCAGTCGGTGCGCGATGTGCGAGCGCGGTCCGAGACGGAGCTCGCCGCTCTGACGCGGTCCCGTCTCGCGACATTACTGGCGTGCGGCGCGACCACCATCGAAGTGAAATCGGGCTACGGCTTGGAATTGGAGGCCGAGCTGAAGCAGCTCCGCGTGATTCGTCGACTCGCCGGCGAGTTGCCCGCCACGCTCATTCCGACATTTCTGGGCGCGCACGAGGTGCCGCCAGAGTATCGCGGCAAACGCGCCGAGTATGTGCGGCTGCTCTGTGAGGAGATGATCCCGGCGGTGGCCCGCGAGGGACTGGCACAGTGTTGCGATGTGTTCTGCGAGCCTGGAGTCTTCAGCGCAACGGAAAGTCGTCAGATCCTCACCGCCGCCGCCCGCCATGGACTCGCGGTCAAGCTGCACGCGGATGAGCTCGAGGGATCAGGCGGCGCCGAGCTTGCCGCCGAGCTGGGGGCGCTGTCCGCCGATCACCTGGCGGCGATCTCAGATGAGGGGATCCGGGCTCTCGCCGGCAGCTCGACCGTCGCGGTCCTGCTCCCCGCGACGATGGTCTTTCTGGGCCGGCGGTCGCAAGCGCCGGCGCGACGGTTGATCGAGGCGGGTGCGGCGGTGGCGTTAGCAACCGACTTCAATCCCGGCACCTCACCGACCCTGAGTCTGCCGCTGGTGATGGCACTCGGGGTGTCGCAACTTGGGCTGCGTCACGCGGAAGCTGTGACGGCGGTGACGGTCAACGCCGCCGCCGCGCTCGGCCTAGCCGCGAACCGGGGGCAAATCGCGCCGGGGTGTGTCGGCGACCTCGTCGTTGCGGCCGTAGACGACTGGAGGGAGGTCGCCTACTGGATGGGCACGGACGTCGTAAGCGCCGTCTGGACAGCAGGTTCGGCTTGTCCCGCCTAGACGGCTCCGATATCTTAGTCGTTCCATGTCCAAGCTTGAGCAACTCAAAGAGAAGGCGAAGGGTCTCGAGGCCAAAGATCCGAAAAAGGCCGTGGAGATCTGGCTGGACGTCTTGAACAACCAGGATGAGACCAATCCTGACCTCTCCATCTACAACCGTATCGGCGATCTCTACATCAAGCTGAAGGACCCGGGCCAGGCGGCGGACTACTACGACCAGGCCGTCGACAAGTACGCCGAGCTCGGATTTCATAACAACGCCATCGCGATGTGTAACAAAGTGCTGCGCAACGCCCCCGCGCGGCAGACGACGTATCTGAAGTTGGCGAAACTCTACGCGGCCAAGGGGTTCATCGCAGAAGCGAAGCAGAACTTCGTCGAATACGCCGAGCGGATGCAGAAGGCGGGAAAGATCGAACACGCCTTCGCGGCACTGAAGGAATTCACCGACATTTCCCCCGAGAGCGCGAATCTCCGCGAGATGCTCTCCGAGCACCTCAAGATGTATGGTGCCGATCCCGGCAAGCGCGCCTCCTCGGCAGGCGGTCGGCCGAGCCCGACGCCTCCGAGATCCGCGCCTCCGGCGGGCGGTGGCGACGACGTGTCGAAGTCGGGCAAACGCAAGACGTCCAGTCTCGTCTTTCTCGATCTCGACGAACCGCGCGTCGCGAAGGGCGTTAAGGCGCCGCCTGGCGCCGCGGCGCCTCCCGCTCCTCCGCCGCACGTTGCGCCACCGCCTCCTGCTCCCGCCGCAGAGCGGCTGATTGAGGAGGTTGAGCCCGAGCCTGACGAATCGCTGGAGATCGAGACGACCAGTCTCGTCGACGAGGCGCCTGGCGTGAGGGGGGGGAATACTGGCGGCATGTTGGAGGGTCTCGAGACCACGGTCGCGGATTTTGGCCAGGTCCAGGCCTCCAGTCCCAAGACGCCGTCGATCCGTGAAGAGCTCAATCCGGCCGACCTGGATCTCGAACCCATAGCCGAGCTTGAGCCGACCGCGCCCGAGCCGACCGCGCCCGAGGTGACTGCGGACGAGGGGATCGAGCTCGAAGGGGCGGATCTGGTGCTCGAGGGGAATGTCGCGGAACCTGCGAAGGCGCCGCCGAAGGGGCCGCCGCCGAAGCGGCCGCCCCCGAAGGCCGCACTCAAGCCACCGATCTTCAAGAAGCCGGCTGCATCGGCGCCGGAGCCACCGCGGGTAAAACCGGTGGTTCCGAAGCGCCCTTCGGCGCCCACTCCGGCTCATGGCGCCAAGTCACCGTCAGTCCCTGGGAAGCACAAGACGGTCGTGGAAGTGCCCCCGCTCGAACTCGAGCCCGACTTCGAGACGGGCACCACGGATGCGGGACATGACATCGACGATGAACCGCTGGCAATCGACGAACCGCCGCGTCATCCGAGCTTCATCCAGACCGAGGACGAGACGTCGATTTCCACCGGCGGACGGCGGTCCGGGTTTATCGATCTGGGGATCGACGAAATCAGCAGCGGTGGCGACCAGGCGGGCTCGCTCGTGTTTTCCAACATCGAGGAAACGCCTGCGGCGCCCGGTATTGAAGAGCTCGAGTCGTGCGTTGCGGATAACCCCGACGATCCGGAGGCTCATCAGGCGCTTGGCGAAGCGCTGATCGAGCAGGGAGACCGCGAGCGGGGGATCGAGGAGCTCGATATCGCGACGGCGGGCTACGAGACCGCCGGCAATCTCTCGCAGGCCCGCCATCTCGTCGGTGAGGTGCTGCGGCTCGACCCGAATAGCGTGCGCCACCGGCAAAAGGCCGTGGAGTTCGCATTCAAGGCCGGGGACAAGCCCAAGCTGATCGACGCCTATCTCGAGCTGGCCGATGCGTTCCTGCGTTCAGATCTTCCCGACAAGGCACGGGCCGTGTACGCGCGTGTGGCCGAGCACGATCCCAAGAACGAACGTGCGAAGGCGGCGTTGTCGATGCTCGCGCCGGCCGTGGCGACACCTGCGCCCCCTGGCAAAGCGGAAGGCAGAGTCAAGGCCAAAGACGCCAAGATGAAGGTCCGCGATGAAGCCACCGTGAACGGCGATTACATCGACCTCGGCTCCATGCTGACGGACGATGAGGACGTCGACGCGCCGGCAAAGGACACCCGGATGACTGTCGCCGACGAGGAGCCGACCGGCGACGAAGAGCAGGACTTCCAGGACATGCTGGCGCGCTTCAAGCAGGGCATCGATGAGAACATCGACGAGGCGGACTTCCAGTCTCACTACGACCTGGGCGTCGCCTTCAAAGAGATGGGTCTGCTCGACGAAGCCATTGCCGAGCTGCAGAAGGCGCTGCGCGCGCCCGAGGGGAAGTTGCGCACGTCGGAAATGCTGGGCATTTGCTTCTTTGAAAAGGGCGCGTACGGCGTCGCGGAATCGATTCTGCGTCGCGGCCTCGACGTCCCGGCTTCCGGCGATCAGGAACGACTGGGCATCCTGTACTGGCTCGGCCGGGCACTGGAGCAGCAGGGCAGGAAAGCCGATGCGCGCGACTTGTACGGTCGCGTGTTCGCGGTCGACATCCGGTTCCTCGATGCCGAGCGGCGTGTAAAAGCGCTCGCCAAGGCGAAATAGCGTGAGTCAACAGGTCGCCCGCGTCAGCCTGCGCGACGTCCAGCTGCCCGTCGCCGGTGAGTTGGAACAGGTGGTGCTGGAGCTGCGGCGTGTGATCGCCGCGGACTTTCCGATCGTGAGTGAGGTGAACGATCACCTGCTCCACATGAAGGGGAAGCTGTTCCGCCCCACACTGCTCTTACTGAGTCATCAGGCGGCGGGGTTGAAGGATCCGCGTGCCGTCACCCTCGCCGCCGTGGTGGAGCTCATCCACCTCGCCACGCTCGTACATGACGATTCGGTGGACCACTCCGTGCTGCGGCGCGGGCTGCCTACGATCAATGCCCTGTTCTCGCACCAGATCGCCGTGATCATGGGGGACTATCTCTATTCGCGCGCGATCATCGAGCTGGTGCGGCTGGAAGACCACGAGGCGCTGCGCGTGTTGGCGCGCGTGACCAATGAGATGACCGTGGGCGAGATGCGGCAGCTCGAAGCCCACGACAAGCTCGCCTACGGCGAACGCGCGTACGACGAGCTGATTCGGGCCAAAACCGCCTCGCTGTTGTCCGGTGCGTGCGAGGTAGGCGCCCTGACTGCGCCCCCCGCCTTCCGGCACGCGTTGGCGCGCTTTGGGATGCTGCTCGGCATGGCCTTCCAGATCACCGACGACCTGCTCGACTACACGCAGCCGGAGGCGGTGACTGGAAAGCCATCCGGTCTGGACTTGCGAGAGCATAAGGTGACGCTGCCCTTGATCGCCGCGCTGGCGCGCGTATCGGCCGACGGGCGGCGGGTGATCGCCGAGTTGATGGAAGCGGCGGAGCCGGGTGACGACTTGGTGTCTGAAGTGATCCGCTTAGTAGAGAGCGCGGGGGGGTTGGAGACGGCGCGCCAGCGGGCCCTGGATCTTGCCCAACAAGCCGAGGCCGAACTGGATGTCTTGCCGCCCTCGCCGGCGCGTGACGCGCTGCAGGGCAGCATCGCCTACGCTGTGGAACGGCGCAGCTAAGCCGTGGCGTACGGTCCCCGTCGTCCCGGTTTCTATCTCGGGGTTCTGGCGATAGGCTTCGTGGTGGGGGGCTTGTTGCAGTCCTTTCTGAGACGGTTTTTGCCTCAGGGGCCGGCCAAAGAGGTGTTCACGTGGTCGGTGACGCCGACGATCGGGCCGGTGCATCTGGATTTGCTGGTGCTGTCGATTACGCTCGGACCAATCGGGCTCGATGTCTCGCTCCTCGCCGTCGTCGGCGTGGTCATCGCGTATCTCGTGGCCCGTTCGCTCTTTTAGAAAGGCGCACATGCTCGGCAATCTCGGCTTCACCGAAATCGCGATCCTGCTGCTGATCCTCGTGCTGTTCTTCGGGGCGAAGCGCATTCCGGAGATCGGCGCGTCGATCGGGAAGGGGATCAAGGAATTCAAGCGCGGTCTGAAGGATGAACAGTCCGCCGAGCCGCCGGAGTCGTCCGATTCGCTGCCACCGAGCTCACCAGGAACCGGAGCCGGGCGGGCCGGGGGGGCCGCACCGAAGCGATTGAATCAGTAGAGGTCGCCCATGCTGGGGAATCTGAGTGGCAGTGAAATCCTGATTCTCATGCTGATCGTCCTGCTCGTTTTCGGCGCCAACCGGCTGCCGGACGCGGGAAAGGCTGTCGGCAAGGGATTGCGCGAATTCAAGCGCGCGCTCTCCGACGCGGAAAACAGCATCCATCAGCTGCCCTCGTCGTCACGAGAAGAGCAGCCGCGGGATGCGAAGCCGAAGCGCCTGGTAGAGTAGGGTTACAGCGACCCAGTCGTGGCGTCGGCCGCGGCCTGGGATTTGAAGATGTCTTTGCGCCGATCCACGATCTTTGCCTGCGCGCGCACATCCTCCATATACTGCTGCATCCGTGCTTGCATCGCCGCCTGGCGGAACTGCGTGCGCTGGACATCGCGCTGCGCAAGCCAGGCGGTGGAATCGGCGGGCTTGCGTTGCGATGACTGAATGATGAAGTAGCCGCTCTCGCCCTGGAGCACGCCGCTGCGCTCGTCCATCTTGAGACCGAACGCCGCCCCGACCACCACGGGCTCACGCGCCAGATAGCTGGGTGGCCGAATCCGTGTGAACGGACCCAAGCGCTCCGCTTGCAGCCTATGCGCGCTCGCCGCGGCGACCAGATCGCTTGTCCCTTGCAGCAGCGTCGCCAGGGAGTCGGCCCGACGGCGCGCCAGCGTCTTCTGTCGTTCCAGTCGGACCAGGCCACTGACCTGGTCGCGAATCTGCTTCAGCGGCGGCACACCGGCCGCGGTGACCGAATCGAGCCGGAAGACGTAGTAGCCGGATGAGGCGTCGATGACCGGGCTGGTCTCGCCGGGTCGTGCTTCGAAGGCCCACACACTCACATCGGGGATGACGTACGGACCGAGCGTGAAGCGCTCGCCTTGGGTCACGGAATACGGGGGCGACACCTGGAGCCCAAGGCGATGCGCGGTGCTGTCGAGCGCCGTCGGGTCGGCGCGCTCCGCAGCCAGGCGCTCGAGCGTGTCGGCGCGCGCCTCGACGTGATCGAGGTGCTCGCCCTGGAGCGCGACGGGGATCAGAATGTGACGAACCTTCAACGAGTCGCCCTTCACCTGGTCGACGCGGATCAGGTGATAGCCGAACCGCGACGCCACGGGCGCCGAGATCTGACCAGGCTTGAGGCCCCGCAGGCCCTGCATGAACTCTGGGACGAAGCCCGTCTCGTTCTTCTTGATCCAGCCCAGATCGCCACCGCGCTGGCCGCTGTTGGTGTCGCTCGATTCGCGGCGCGCGACGTCCTCGAACTTCGCGCCATGCACCAGCTCGTTCCGCACCCGTGCGACGTGCGTCCGAGCCACCGCGCTGTCGGCGGCGTTCGGCAGGCGCGGCTGGGCGATGAACCTCACGTACGCGACGGCCGGGCGCTTGAAGTCATCAGGGTGCTTCGCGACGTAGGCCGCCAGCTCGGCGTCGCTGATCGCGCTGGTGTCCGGAACCGTATAGGGCCAGATCGCGAGCGAGGCGATGCGCACCGAGTCGTGCTGGTCACGATAGATCCGCCAAAGCTTGGCGTCGGAAACGTAGACGTCGCTCGTGAGATACTGCTGCAGCTTGATCAGTGGAATCTGCTGGCGGTAAATCGCCTCGAGCTGCGCGAGCAGATTGCGGTCGGACGTCGTCGAGATGAACTGCTGCCATTTGCGGATATCGAACTGGCTGTCGGTCTGGAACTGCGGATCGCGCATCACCTCGGGCGGCGGGGACGTCCGCGCGGTCTCGATGATCTCCTCGTCGCTCACACGAATGCCGAGCCGCTTGTACTCCTGCTCGAGAAGCGCGTCCTCGATCATCTGGTTAATGACATGATCCTGGATCTGCTTGTCTTCTTCTTTCGAGACCGGGGCGCTCCCGTTCTGTTGCCGATACTGTTCCGAGGCGACCTGCACGCGCCGCTGGTATTCCGCGACCTGGAACTCCCTGCCGTTGACGCGGAGCACCACATTGCCGCTGGGGCCGAGGATGCTCATCACTTGTCCGATGGCGAGCCATGCCACAAAGGCGATGGCGAGGATGTAAAAGACCCATTTGGCATTGGCGCGCATGGTGCGCAGCATGGCGACTCCGAATTCCGGTCAAACGAGGGCTGAAGGGGCATAAGTCTAAAAACCACAACGCACAAACTCAAGCGCACAGCCGGCCGGGTCATTTGACAGCGACGTTCACCCAACACTATCTTCGCCCAATTCCCACATAGACTTAGGCAGTCAAACGGGGTGCCGTGGCCTACACGAGCGAGATCGACAAACTAGAAGCGCGCTTTCGGGACAACCCGAAGGGGCGGAACTTCGCGCCCCTCGCGGATGCCTATCGTAAAGCAGGGCTTATAGATAACGCGGTTGATCTCTGCCAGAACGGCTTGAAACTCCATCCCGATTACGTCAGCGCCTACATCGTCTACGCTCGCTGCCTCGTCGACAAGAAAGACGATGCCGGAGCGTTGGGGGTGTTTCGGAAAGTACTGGAGCTCGACGGGGAGAACATCATTGCCCTGCGCGGTCTCGCCGAGCTGGCGGAGCGGAACGGGAAGTATGAGGAGGAGGTCGAGTGGCTGGGCCGGCTGCTGAACGCCGACCCCATGAATGGGGATGCCGCGGAGGCGCTCGCGCGGGCTAAAGGGAAGGCCGCCGCCTCGACTCCGAAGACCAAGCCCGATTTCACCGTTGAACACGAAGAGCCCGAGTCCGTGGAGCTCGCCAAGTCCTCCCGACCGTCGACCGCGGCTCCCGAAGTCGAGAACTTCGAGAACCCGATCAGCTTCAATCCCAATGCACATGCGGCCGCAAAGGCAGACGGGTTGGAGGTCCAAGAGGACGTCGAGCTGAATCCGCAGCAGATCGAGCAGGTGGAGATCGAAGGGCTGGCGCGCACACAGTACGAAGGCAGCGGCATGTTCAAGCTGGACGCACCGGAGCCTACCGGGCGTGGCGCCGGGAGTGCACCGGACCTCGACGAAGCCCTGCCGCAAGTCGATCTACCGCTGATCATGCCTGACGACGAGATAGAGACTCCTGCGTCACGAGCCCCGCAGCGGCCACGGGCCGCGCCGCCGCCGACACCCGTTCCGCCGCCTCCGCCTCCCCCGCCGCCCCCGCCACCGCCGCGTTCGGCAGCGCGGGTCTCCCCGCCTCCACCTACTCCTCCGCCCGCGGCCGTCGCACTTTCGGACGACGACGGGGCGGCGGATACCGCGATGCTGTCACGGGCCGAGCCCGTGCTGACGGAAACGATGGCCGAGCTGTATCTGAAACAGGGGCATCAACAGGATGCGCTACGCGTCTACCAGGCATTGCTGGCGCAGCGTCCGAACGACGCGAAACTCCGGCGGAGAGTCGAGCAGCTGTCCTCCGGGGGCAAGAAGGGCTCAGGGATTTCTGCGCAAGCCTTTCTCAAAGGGATCTGGGCGGGCAGACCGGCAGAGGAGGCAGCGCAACCGGCCGATGAGCCACACAGCACCTTGGGTGCGGCGTTCGACGTCGCTGGCCCACTCCCCGGGGAGCCCTCCCATCCGGCGCACGACCACATCTCGCTCGATTCCGTTTTCGGCGAGGAGGTCGCACGGCGTGCGAGTGCGCAACCGCTGGAGACCGCAGCTGCCGCCGAGACGCCTGCTGCTCCCTCGCAGGCTCCGAGTGCTGGGTCGAAGACCGGCGGTTTCTCCTTCGATGAGTTCTTCGCCGGGGGCAAGCCCGGCGCGGGGACGCCCGCTGCCGAGACGGCATCTCCGAAGACGCCCGGCGCCAGCCGCACATCCGGCCGGACGCAGCGGCCCCCCGAAGACGAGGCGGAGGCGGATCAGTTCCAGCAGTGGTTGAAGAAGCTCAAATCCTAGTGCCTCCCCGCATCGCCGTGCTGAATGGCCCCAATCTGAATCTGGTGGGCGAACGCGAGCCTGAGATCTACGGCCGCACGAGTCTCGCGGACATCGAACGCATGACGAAGGAGCGCGCTCGCGTGTTGGGGGTCGAGTGCACCTGGATCCAGACGAATCATGAAGGCGAGCTGGTCGAGGCGATCCAGGGGTTGAAGGGGCTGGCCGACGGGGCGGTCATCAACGCCGCGGCTTTTACGCATACGAGTCTCGCGGTGCGCGACGCGTTGCTCGCGGTCCGCGTGCCGTTCGTCGAAGTGCATCTCTCCAACATTTTCGGACGCGAGCCGGAGCGGCGCCGCTCCTTACTCGCGGATCTCGCCGTCGGCGTGGTGACGGGGTTCGGGGCCGACAGCTATCGTCTGGGGCTCGAGGGCCTTGTCAGCCGGCTCAAGTCGCGATAGACGGCCGGAGCGGCACGCGGCGCTCGCCGCGCTGCTGGCAGCGGAAGGCCTGGACGCGTTGCTCGTCACGTCGCGTCCCAATATCCGCTACCTGACGGGTTTCAGCGGATCGGCTGGTGTGGTCGTGGCAACGCGCGGGATGCTGCTGCTGGTGACGGACTTTCGTTATGACGAGCAGGCGCGCGACCAAGCCGGTACCGTGGCGCGCGTCGAGATCGAGGGGACGAGCGTCTGGGACCGGCTGCTCAAGGAACTGCCGACGGTCACGACCGGAACGCTCGGTACGATCGGCTACGAGACGCACGCGCTGAGCGTGAAGGATGCCGAGCGCCTGTCGAGCACCGCCGCGAGTGCGTGGCGCTGGAAACCCGCGGGCGAGCTGGTGGAACGGCTCCGCGTGCGGAAGGACCCGGGCGAGGTTGCCGCGATTCGCGCCGCCGCGGAGCTGGCGACGGCCGCGCTGCGAGACACGCTCGCCGCCGTGCGGGCGGCGGGTGGGCAAACGGAGCTGGAGATCGCGGGACTCCTCGAGGGTGCGCTGCGGCGGCACGGGAGCGAAGCACATCCGTTCCCGACGATCGTGGCGAGCGGACCGCGGAGCGCGCTGCCCCATGCACACACGAGCGCGCGCCCGGTGGCACCGGGGGAATGGTTGCTGCTGGATTTTGGTGCGGTGGTCGACGGTTATTGCGCCGACATGACGCGGACCGTGGTCGTCGGCGCGCGCGCCGATGAATCACAGCGTGCGCTGTACGGACTCGTGCAGGAGGCGCAGCGGCGCGCGCGCGAGGGGATCCGCGCGGGGATGACCGGCCGCGAAGCCGATGCGTTGGCGCGCGATCCGATTGAGGCGCGCGGCTTCGGCGCGGCGTTCGGGCATTCGACGGGTCACGGCGTCGGTCTCGAAGTGCACGAGGCGCCGCGGCTCGCGCGCACGGCCGCGGATCCACTGCCCGAGAACGCCGTCGTGACGATCGAGCCCGGCGTATACGTCGCGGGCAGGGGCGGTGTGCGCATCGAGGATGACGTCCATCTGTCGGCCGATGGTCCCGTGTTGCTGACCGACGGTTGCACAGACCTCGTGGAACTGGTGTAGGGCCTCGGGGGGGGTATCTTCACGGTATGAAGCTCGACATCATTGCGCAGATCGTGCAGATCCTGAAAGACGCCCCAGAGGTGGGGGCGATCGAGATCCGCCGCGGTCTGTTCGGCGCCTGGTCGTCGGTGCGGGTGTCGAAGGCTGGGCATGGCAACACCCTCGGAGTGGGGGCGGGGGGCCATGTCATTGTCACACAACCCACTGCAGCATCGGCCAGCGCCCCGGGCGCTCCGGGGGCTTCCCAAGCGCCGGCACCCTCTGCCGGACCGCAATTGCTCGAGATCAAGTCCCCGATGGTGGGGACGTTCTACCAGTCGCCCGAGCCCGCCGCGCAGCCCTACGTCAAAGTGGGCAGCCGGGTGAATGTGGGGCAGGTGGTCTGCATCATCGAGGCCATGAAGATCATGAACGAGATCGAATCCGAGGTCGCAGGCGTGATTCGAGAGGTCACCGCGCAAAACGCGCAGCCGGTGGAGTTCGGCCAGGTCCTTTTCCGGGTGGATCCGCATGGGTGAGGCGACACAAAGCAATCTGCCGGCATTCAACTTCAAACAAGCAATCACGCAGATGGTGCAGCGCAACGGCTCCGACTTGCTGCTCAAGGTCGGCCGGCCGGCGACCATCAGGGTGAACGGCGATCTGGTGGCGCTCGAGGTGGCGCCGCTCAAGCCGGAAGAGTTGAAGTCGCTCGCCGAGCAAATCATGACGCCGCGGCAGGTGAAGGAGTTCGCCGAGCACAAGGAGGCGGACTTCGCGATCGGCGTGCCCGGCGTCGGCCGGTTCCGCACCAACGTCTACCAGCAGCGCGGCACCGTGGCGTTCGCGTTCCGGGCGATCCCCTACGAGGTGAAGCAGATCCGCGAGCTCAACCTGCCCGGAGTGCTCGAGGAGATCGCGCTCAAGCCGCGCGGGCTCGTCCTCGTGACGGGAGTGACGGGGTCGGGGAAATCGACCGCGCTCGCGGCGATGATCAATCACGTGAACACGAACCGGCGCGTGAATATCATCACGATCGAAGATCCGATCGAGTTCCTGCATCGC
>Ga0209160_1000041_pt1 | contig 80387 bp, 81 predicted proteins | sample GraSoiAngelo_153_FD_186167 | JGI IMG/M metagenome (GOLD analysis project Ga0209160, IMG submission 186167) | Grasslands soil microbial communities from the Angelo Coastal Reserve, California, USA - 14_1009_12_40cm (SPAdes) (version 2) | ecosystem: Environmental > Terrestrial > Soil > Grasslands ...
GGCAAGCACCCGCGCCTCATCCCACACGGGCATGGTGGTCACCGCGGCTTCGAGGCTCGGGAACGCCGGTGGCGCCTGCGGTTCCGGTCCGGCGTCGTTGAGACCGAACGCCACAGCCTCGAGTCGCCGTGCGTCGGCGGCGAGCCCGGCGTCGAGCGGTGTCCGGGAGTTGGCGCGACTCCTGCCGGCGCCGACCATGGCGGGCAGCACGACGAAAGCGAGAAAGGAGCCGCCGAGCAACGCACCCCAGCTCCCGGCCAGGAGTACCGGCTTCTCGCGCATCCCCCAGACGAGGCTGGCCAACGTCGCGGCGACGCCCAACACGGCGACGAATGGGGCCGCCGGGAGCCGCGCCGCGAGAGGACCCTGCGTGAGCGCGCCGTGCAGCCCCGCGACCGTCTGCACTGGGTCGAGCACGGCCCCCCAGGTGAGGGTCAGGGCGAAGCATGCGAGCAGCACGCCGAGATGGGCGCGTGCATGCGCGCTGGCGTATGGGAGCCAGCGGCGAAACCGCAGCGAGCCGATTCCCAGATAGAGCAACCCGACGATGGCCGTAGCCGACAGGGTGGCGATCAGGGCCAAGCCGCGCAGGCGCTCGGTCCACGGCAGCTGAGCCAGGTAGTAGCCGACGTCGCGATGCAGCACGGGGTCGGCGATCCCGAAGGTAGGCGCCCGGGCGGCGATCGCCGCCTCCTGCCACGCGTCGCCCGTGCCCAGCGCGAGGAGGAGACCGTACACGAGCCCACTCGCGACGGTGCCCGCGAGGAGCAGCCGCTGGGGTACCGCCTCCACGATCTCCAAGTCGCCGAGCCGGCGCGGCAGCTGGACCGAGCCGATGGCGCGATACACGAACAGCAGGTTCCCCGTGCCCCAGACGATGGCAGCGAGCAGGAACAGCCCTCGCACGAGTCGCGCGAGGTCGCGCACCAGGAGATACGCGCCCCCGCCGGGGATGGTGGCCGCCCAGGCGCGCTCCGTCGTTTCGAGCGCCAGCCAGCGGCCGCCCACCAGAACCATCACCAGCAGGCCGGCGCCGAGCAGGAACGCCCACCGCCGGCGCGCGCGGGTCACACGCGCACGTCCTGCGCTGTGAGCCACCGCTCGACTTCGGCGCGGTTCGCCGCGAGCGCCGCCGGGCTGCCGGCCTCGAAGCGGAGCACGAGCACCGGCTGGGTATTGGAGGCGCGGAGCAGACCCCATCCGTCGGCGAACGTGATCCGCACGCCGTCGAGCGTGGACACCGGATACCGGGCCCCGAAGTGCTCGGCCGCGCGCGCCACGACGGCGAACTTGCGGTCGTCGGGGCAGTCCACCCGCAGCTCGGGCGTGGCCACGGTCTGCGGCAGGTCCGCGAGCAATCGCGAGAGCGGCCCGCCCCGGTCGGCGACGTAGCGCAGCAGCCGCGCGGCTGCGAACAGGGCGTCGTCGAAACCGTACCAGTCGCCGCCAAAGAACATGTGGCCGCTCATCTCGCCCGCGAGCGGCGCGCCTAGCTCTTTCATCTTCTGTTTGATGAGCGAATGCCCAGTCTTCCACATCGTGGGCCGCAGCCCGGCACGTTCGAGCTCCCGCGGGAGCACCTCGGAGCACTTCACGTCGAAGATGACCGCGTGCCCCGGCCCCATGCGGCGCGCGAGGTCGCGGCCGAGCAGCACCAGCAGCTGGTCGCCGAACACGACCCGGCCCTGCTCATCCACCGCGCCGATGCGGTCGCCGTCGCCGTCGAACGCGATGCCCAGCTCGGCTCCCTCCTCGCGGACGGCGGCCTGCAGGTCGCGCAGGTTCTCGAGCACCGTCGGGTCGGGGTGGTGGTTCGGGAACGTGCCGTCCGACTCACAGAACAGCGGGACCGTCTCGGCGCCGAGCTGGCGCAGCGTGTCCACGGCCACGAGGCTCGCGACGCCGTTGCCACAGTCCACGACGACCTTCACCGGGCGCGGCAGCGGGCCGTTGCGCTGCACGATCGCCGCGCGGTAGCGCTCGAGCACGTTCCCCTGCGCCTCGCGCGATCCACCCGCGCGGTCCGGTATGCGTCGCTGCGCGATCATGCGGTGGAGCAGCTTGATGTCCTCGCCGTAGATCGCGCCGCCGGCGAGGACCATCTTGAACCCGTTGAACTCGGGGGGGTTGTGGGACCCGGTGACTTGCACGCCCCCGTCGACCGTGAGCGTGTGTGTGGCGAAGTACAGCGCCGGGGTCGGGACCTGGCCGACAGCGATCGCGACGGCGCCGGCGCGCTCGATCCCGGACGCCACTTGGCTCGCGAACCCGACGCCGGATGGCCGGTTGTCGTGACCCACGGCGATGCGCGCGCTCCGGCCGAGGCGGTCCCGCGCGAGGGTCGCGAACGCCTTTCCGATGGCGTGCGCGACGTCCGGCGTGAGCTGGTCGCCCACCGTGCCGCGAATGTCGTACTCGCGAAAGATGGCGGCGGGGAGCGTCATGGAGCCCGCCCGGGGGTCAGCGACCGGGGACGGTCGGCCCGGAGGGGAGGGCCGAGGCATCCGGCGCCACCGTCGGCTGGGGCGTCAGGGCGGCGGCGCTGGCGCGGGCGAGATCGAGCAGGCGGTTGGGGCGGACGCCGAAGAACAGCAGGCCGGCCACCGACGCCGCGACGACGGCGCCGCCGAGCCGGCCGAGCCGCATGCCGGTGTGCGCCTGAGGGGACGGCTCGGGCTTCATGTACATCGCCATGATCACGGGGAGATAGTAGCCCGCCGAGACGACGGTCGTAAGGACGAGGGCGGCAGCGAGCGCGGTCTCGTGGGCCGCGGTGGCCGCCACCAGGATGTACCACTTGCCGATGAATCCCGCCGTGCCCGGGAATCCCAGGAGCGACAGCATGCAGGTCGCGAGCGCGAAAGCGAGCCAGGGGTGTTGCTGAGCCAAGCCCGCCAGGTCGTCGATCAGGACGTCGCGCTCGCCGTCCCGCCCCTTGGCCGCGAGCAGTGCGAACGCGGCGAGCGTCATCAACGTGTAGGCGACGAGATAGAACAGGAAGGCGGCCGCGCCGAGGCTCGTCCCCGTCGCGACCGCGACGAGCAGGTAGCCGGCGTGCGCGATCGAGGAGTACGCGAGCATCCGCTTCACCGTGCGCTGGGCGAGCGCGATGAGGTTGCCCCCGGCCATCGTCACGATCGCGAGCCACCACACGATGTGCTGCCACGCCGGCACGGACCCGAATGCCTCGCCCAGCACCCGAAACAGCGCGGCGAACGCGGCCGCCTTCACCGCTGTCGCCATGTAGCCGGTGACCGGCGTCGGCGAGCCGTCATACACGTCCGGCGCCCACATGTGAAACGGCACGGCAGCGACCTTGAAGCCGAACCCGACGAGCAGCAATCCGAGCCCGATCAGGAGCATCGCGTTCGACTGCAGGCCCAGGGTGCGGATCTGCACGCCGATCAGCGTGAGGTTCGTCGTCGCGGTCGCGCCGTACACGAGCGCGATCCCGTAGAGCAGGAAGCCGGAGGCGAACGCGCCCAGCAGGAAGTACTTGAGGGCGGCTTCGGCGGCGGGGGCGCTGTGGCGGTTGATCCCCGCGAGCACGTAGACGCAGACACTCATCAGCTCGAGGCCGAGGAACACCACGATCAAGTCCTCGCCGCCGGCCATCAGCATCATGCCCAGCGTCGCGAACAGGACCAGGACGTAGTACTCAGGCGCGAGCAGCCGCTCGCGCTCGAGGTACAGGAACGAGACCAGGACCGTGAGCGCGGCGGTGCCGAGCAGCAGCCAATCGGTCACGAAGCGGAAGTCGTCGACGGCGATCATGGTCGGGATGCCCACCGCGTGCGCGCCGTTCCACCACAGCCACCAGGCCATCGCCGCCGCGGCCAGGAGCGCGGCGAGGGTGGCCGTCCCCGCCGCCCGCAGGTCGGCGACCGTGCGATGGCGCCAAGCGACCAGCAGCAGCACACCCAGCCCGGTGGCGGTGAGCACCAGCTCCGGGGCGAGCGCCGTCATCAGGTCGCCATAGCTCGACAGATCGAGGTTCATCGGCCGCGGATCGACTGGACGAACTGCTGCGCCGCCGGCTCCGTGCGCTCGAGGATCGGCTTGGGGTACACGCCGATCCACACGATGCACGCGACCAGTGGCAGCAGCACCGCGAGCTCGCGCGGGGTCAGGTCGGGCAAGCGTTCGTTCTCCGTCTTGTCGAGCGGGTTGTAAATCACGCGCTGCAGCGCTGGCAGCAGGTACATGGCGGCAACGATCACGCCGCCGGCGGCGATCGTCGCCGCCACGGGGTACGTGCGGAAGGAGCCGAGCAGTATGAGGAACTCCCCCACGAACCCGTTCGTGGCCGGGAGCCCGATGGACGAGAGGGACACGAGCGTCAGCACCGCCGCGAGCAGGGGCACGACCTTCGCGATCCCGCCGAACGCCGCGATGAGCCGCGAGTGGCGCCGCTCGTACAACATCCCGGCGAGAAAGAACAGCGCGCCCGTCGAGATGCCGTGATTGATCATCACCAGGAGCGCGCCCTGCACGCTCTGCAGCGTGAGCGCCCAGATGCCGAGCATCACAAAGCCCAGGTGGGCGACCGACGAGTAGGCAATGAGCTTCTTGAAGTCGGGTTGCACCATGGCGACCAGGCCGCCGTAAATGATCCCCACGAGCGAGAGCACCACGATCGCCGTTTGCACGGCGGGGTGCAGGGCCACCTGGGGGAAGAACGGCACGGCGAACCGCAGGAAGCCGTACGTGCCCATCTTCAGCAGGATGCCGGCGAGGATCACCGAGCCGGCCGTGGGCGCCTCGACGTGCGCGTCCGGCAGCCAGGTGTGGAATGGAACCATCGGCACCTTGATCGCGAACGCGAGGAAGAACGCCCCGAACAGCCAGAAAGCGACGGGGCCGACCGAGCCCAGGTGCGCCATCAGATAGGGGTAGGAAAACGAGTAGACCCCCGTCCGCTGGCCGGTGAGAGAGACCAGGGCGAGGATCGCGACCAGCATGAGGAGCGACCCGAAGAACGTGTAGACGAAGAACTTGAGGGCCGCGTACAGGCGGTTCTCCCCGCCCCACACCCCGATGATGAAGTACATCGGGATGAGCATGACCTCCCACATCACGTAAAACAGGAACAGATCGAGCGAGACGAACACCCCGATCATCCCTGCCGTGAGCAGGAGCATGAGGGCGTAGAACCCCCGTTCCCGCGTCGTGATGTAGCTGTAGCTCCCGAGCACCGACAGGGGCACGAGGAACGTCGTGAGCAGGACGAGGAACAGCGAAATGCCGTCCACGCCCACGGCGTAGTGGATGCCCCAGGCGGGAATCCACGGAAGATCGAGCTGGAACTGCATGCCGCCCGCGGGCACGAACGTCCACCACAACGGCAACGCGATGGCGAATTCGACGAGGCTCGCGGCGAACGCGAGGTGCTTCGCCCAGCGCGTCGGGGCGAGCAGCACGAGCAGCGCCGCGAGGGCGGGCCAGGCGAGCAACGCGGTGAGGACCGCTCCCTGGTACATTGGCTACCGCACGGCCGCGCCGAGCACGGCGAGCACGCCGATCACGAACAGCACCACGTAGAGGCCCACCTCGCCCGTCTGCAGTCGGCTCCCCACCCAGCCGAGGGCGCGAGAAGCGACGGCGCTGCCGTTTACGAGCAGACCGTCCACCACGCGGACGTCGACGATCTTCCACAGCACCTCGCGCGACAGCCACATCACCGGCCGCACAAAGACGGCGTCGTACAGCTCGTCCACATACCACTTTTTCGAGAGCACCCGGCCCAGGCCGGTCTCGGGCGGCGCGAGTCGCGCCGGCACAAGCGCCTCCGGTTTCAGGAGTCGCACGGCGCCGACGATCCCGAGCGCGGCCACCGCCACGGCGCCGAGGACGAGCACCGACTCGGTGGCACGCGACAGCTCGACCGCGGGTTGCAGGCGGTCGGCGGTGGCGGTGACGGGCTCGAGCCAGCGGTGCAGCCACAAGCCCCCGCCGAACAGCGGTGACACGTTGAGCGCGCCGCCCGCGAGCGTCAGCCCGCCCAGCGCGACGAGCGGCCCGGTCATCACCCACGGGGCCTCATGGAGGTGCGCCCGCGCATCGTCCCCGGTCCGGTTCGGGCCGTGGAAGGTGTAAAGCATCAGCCGGGTCATGTAGAACGCGGTGAGCAGGGCGGCTGCGATACCCATGGCCCAGAACCCGTACCAGACGGGGCGGGCCGCGCCCTGCGCGAAGGCGGCGCTCAGGATTTCGTCCTTCGAGAAGAAGCCGGCCAGGGGCGGGATCCCCGCGATGGCGAGCGTCGCGGTCCACATCAGCGATGCCGTCCAGGGAAGGTGGCGCCGCAGGCCGCCCATGTTGCGCATGTCCTGGGCATCGTCGTGGGCGTGCGTCGCGTGATAAGCGCGGTGCATCGCCTGGATCACACTTCCCGAACCGAGGAAGAGGAGCGCCTTGAAGAAGGCGTGCGTCGCGAGGTGGAAGATGCCGGCCGTGTACGCGCCTGTGCCGACGCCGAGAAACATGTAGCCGAGCTGCGAGATGGTCGAATACGCGAGCACCCGCTTGATGTCCCACTGCTTCAAGGCGATCGTCGCCGCGAACAGCGCGGTGAGGGCGCCGACGCCAGCCACCACGGCGCTCGCTACCGGTGCGAGCGCGAACAGCACCCCGCAGCGCGCCACGAGATACACACCGGCCGTCACCATCGTGGCGGCGTGGATCAGCGCCGACACCGGCGTCGGACCCTGCATGGCGTCCGGCAGCCACGTGTACAGGGGGATCTGAGCGGACTTGCCGGTGCAGCCGAGGAACAAGAACAGCGTGATCGCGGTGACGAGCGCGCCGCCCGGCGGGAACGTGCCCGGCGCGCGGGCGAACACCGCGCCGAAGTCGAGCGAGCCCGTGGCGCGGAACAGGAGGAGCATCGCCACCAGGAACCCGACGTCGCCGATGCGGTTGACGATGAAGGCTTTCTTCCCCGCGTCGGCGTTGATCTGCTCGTTGAACCAGAAGCCGATCAAGAGGTAGGAGCAGAGCCCCACGCCCTCCCAGCCCACGAACATGACCGGGAAGCTCGCGCCGAGCACCAGCACCAGCATGAAGAACACGAACAGGTTGAGATACGCGAAGTAGCGCGCGTACCCCGGATCGTCGTGCATGTAGCCCACACTGAACACGTGAATCAGTGCGCCCACGCCGGTGACCACCAGGATCATCACGGCCGAAAGCCGGTCGAGCTGGAGCGCGACGGGGACCTGCAGGTCGCCCACGGGGAGCCACTCCCAGTAGCGCTGCACGACGGGCTCGCCGCCGGGGAGCCGGGCGAACCCCACCACGGCGCCCGCCGCGGCGGCGCCGGCGAGGACGAGCACGCCGACGCCGATGACGGAGACCGTCCGCTTCGCGGTGGGTCGGGTGAGCGCCACGGCGCCATTCAGCACGAAGCCCGCGAGCGGCAACGCCGGCACCAGCCAGAGCGCGTCGGGGAGCGAGCCGGGCATCACCCTTTGAGCAGGTTGATGTTCTGGAGATTGAGCGTCTGGCGGTGGCGGTAGATGGCGAGGATGATCGCCAGGCCGACGGCGGCCTCGGCGGCCGCGACCGCCATCACGAAGAACACCAGCACCTGGCCCGCGACGCCGAGGCGCTGCGCCAGCGCCACGAACGTGAGGTTCACGGCGTTGAGCATCAATTCGACGCACATGAAGATCACGATCGCGTTGCGGCGCAGCAGCACGCCGGCGACGCCCAGCGCGAACAGCACGGCCGAGACGAGCAGCGCGGGTCCGAGCAGCATCACAGCTTGCGCTTCGCCAGCACGACCGCGCCCACGATGGCGGCGAGCAGCAGCACACTGGTGATTTCGAACGGCACGAGATACGCGTCGAACAACGGGCGGGCGACGCTGCCCACGATCCCCTGCTCCGCCGCCGCGCGAGCCATCGCGTCCGGCGGGAGCAGGATCGCTGCCGGGGGACCGGCCACCCGCAGCACGCCCAGCTGGAAGCCCAGCCCCCCGGCGAGCGCTACGCCCACCGCCAGGCCCAGCGGCCCCTTGATGTCGGTGGGGGCCTGGCGCCCCAGGTTGAGCAGCATGATGACGAAGAGGAACAGCACCATGATCGCGCCGGCGTAGACGAGCACCTGCAGCACCGCGATGAACTGCGCGTCGAGCACCACGAACAGCGCGGCGAGCGAGAACAGCGTGACCACGAGCCACAGGGCGCTCGCGATCGGGTTGCGGCGGGTGATGCAACACAGGGCGCTTCCCAGGGCGAGCGCGGCGAACGTCCAGAAGATGACGACGGTGCCGCTCATGCCCTATTCGCCCTTTGGGTCGGAGGGGTCCCACAGCGTCGAGACCGGGTGTGTCTGCGCACACAGCCGCTCCAGGTCGTACACGAAGCGGTCGCGGGAAAACTCGGAGTTCTCGTAGTGCACGCCCACGTGGATCGCCTCCTCGGGGCAGACCTCCTGGCAGTAGCCGCAGAACACGCACCGGAACTCGTCGATCTCGTAGATGAGCGGATAGCGGTTGCCGTGCTCGTCCTCGCCGGGCACGAGCTTGATGCAGTTGGCGGGACAGATCTGCGGGCACAGCCCGCAGGCCACGCACTTGGCGCGCCCCTGCTCGTCGGTGAGCATGCGGTGCGTACCGCGCCAGCGGGAGGAGAGCGTCCAGTCCCGGGCGCTCTTCTCCTCGGGGTACTGCATCGTCACCTTGGGCCGAAACAGGTGCTGCAGCGTCAGGGCCATGCCCTTGAGGGTGGCGCGCACGTACGAGACCTGCGCTCCCGGCCGCGACACCACCTTCACGCCGATCGCCATCAGGACGCCCTCCCCTCCTCCGCCACAGAGCCCGCGACGATGTGCCCGCGGTCGAGCACGAAGAACAACGGGATCGCGAGCAGGACGTTGAGGGCAAACAGGGTCAGCGCGAACCGGGTGTCGTACGTCCAGGCGAGCCGGTCGTGGAGATACCAGACGGCGGTCGCGATCACGGACACATAGCCGAGCGCGAGCGGCAGCATCACCTTCCAGCCGAGCGCCATCAGCTGATCGTAGCGGAAGCGCGGCAGCGTCCAGCGCACCCAGATGTACAGGAAGAGGAAGCACCCCACCTTGAGCGAGAACGCCGCCAGCGTCGCCAGGGTCTTCCAGACAGTCCAGGGGGGCGCGTTATCCCAGGTCGTGAAGGGGATGTCCCAGCCGCCGAAGAACAGTGTCGTCATCAGGGCGGACGCCGTCACCATGTTCGAGTACTCGGCGATGTAGAACATCGAGAACTTCATCGCGCTGTACTCGGTGTGGTAGCCGGCGATGAGCTCGCCCTCCGCCTCCGGCAGGTCGAACGGCAGCCGGTTCGTCTCGGCGAATGCGGCCACGACAAAGATGAAGTACGCGAGCGACAGCGGGAACACGTTCCACTTGAAGAGCGATGGCGCCTGCCGCGCGATCACGTCGCTGAGCGTCACGTTGCCGGCGAGGAGCAGCACCGCCACCGTGCTCATCCCCAGCGCGATCTCGTAGGAGATCATCTGCGCCGACGCGCGCAGGCCGCCGAGCAGCGAGTACTTGTTGTTGGACGACCACCCCGCGAGCACGATGCCGTACACGCCGAGCGAGCTGAACGCGAGGATGTAGAGAAAGCCGACCGGCAGGTTCGCCACGACCATGTCCACATCGCCCCAGGGAGTGGGGAGCGGTGCCGCGAACGGGATCACCGCGAACGTGAGCAGCGCCGGCACGAAGGACATGGCCGGTGCGAGCAGGAATAACGCCTTGTCGGCCTGGGCAGGAAGCGTCTCCTCCTTCATCAGGTTCTTCAGCCCATCGGCGGCGGGCTGCAACAGGCCCTGCGGGCCCACGCGGTTCGGCCCGAGCCGATCCTGCATCCACGCGCAGATGCGCCGCTCGGCGAGCGTGAGCAGCGCCACGCCCACCATGAGCACCGTGAAGACCACGATGATCTTGACGACCGAGCTGACGACGAAGAACGTCACGCCGGCACTCTCACTTCTCGATTCAGCCCCTGTCCCCCGAGCCCGAGGCTTGCGTAACTCAGTCCCGCAAACGCCGGCACCGTGGCCGCCAGCAGGTCGAAGGCGTCCGCCGGAGTCGCCGGATGGTCGCCGCGCTGCGCCGTCGCCAACAGCTCCGAGAGCACCCACCACGCGGGGCGCGCCATGCCGGGCGGAGGCTTCGCCTGGAGATAGCGCTGCACGCGCCCGTCGCGGTTGACGAACGTTCCCTCCTCCTCGGCGACGTTGGCGATCGGGAGCACGGCCTCCGCGCCGCGCGCGCCCTCGGGGAGCACGGTTCCGATATAGAGGAGCGCCCCCGCGGTCCGCACCGCGACCTCGGGCTCGTCGAGCACGAGCACTAGGGCGGCGGATTCGGCGGCCGCCAGCGCCGCGGCGTAGTCTCGGCGGTAGCCCAGGAGCTCCGCCCCCATCGCGTTGGGTGCCCGCTCGGCCCGGAGTGCCAGATTCGGAATGCCGGCGAGTGGCGCTTCCTCCCCCATCACAACCTGGAACGCGCCCATCCAGTCCAACCCGCTCAGCAGCTCGCGCGCCAGGAACAGCGCCTCGGTCGACACGCGGGGCGACACGAGCGCGACGGCGCGGCCGCTCGCACCCCGCAGCAGCGTGCCTACCCGATCCAACGCCTCATCCCAGTCCGTGGCGCGCAGCTCGCCGTCCCGCCGCATCAGTGGTGCCTCGACCCGGTCGCCGCGGTTCATCCAGCGATAGTTCATCCGACCGTGATCGCAAATGAAATAGCGGTTCACGGCGAGATTGGGGCGCGGGCGTACCCGCACGACCACGTTCTCGCGGGTGTCCAGTGTCACGTTGCACCCCTGCGAGCAGCCGGTGCACACGGCGGCCGTCTTGTCGAGCTCCCAGGCCCGCGCCTTGTGGAGGAAGTCCTTCGAGAGGAGCGAGCCCACGGGGCAGAGGTCGACCACGTTGCCGGCCCAGGGGTGATCGAGGCGCGCCTCGGCGTGGATCCCGATGTACGCCCGGTCGCCCCGCTCCGACACGTTCAGGACGGGCTCCTTCGCCACCTCCTCCATGAAGCGCACGCAGCGGGTGCACAGAATGCAGCGGTTGGGGACGTACAACACGTCGGGCCCGAAGTCTTCCACGGGGTTGAAGCGCTTGGCGTAGTCGGGGCTGTAGCGCGTCGCGGGACGGCCCTCCTGGAAGGTGAAGTCCTGCAGCTCGCACTCGCCGGCCTGGTCGCAGATCGGGCAGTCGAGCGGGTGATTGATGAGCAGGAACTCGAGCACGCTGGTGCGGGCGCGCTTCGCCGGCTCCGACTGCGTCTTCACCACCATGCCCTCGGCCGCCTGCGTGGCGCACGCGATGGCGAGCTTGGGCTGCTTCTCGATCTCGACGAGACACATGCGGCACACCCCCGCCACGGAGAGCCCGGGGTGATAGCAGTAGTGGGGGACGAGCACGCCCGCCTGCTTCGCCGCCTCGATCACGAGCGTCCCCTTCGGCACGCTCACCGCGACCCCGTCGATCGTGAGCTGGACTGCGTCGTCGGGCATCAGGCCGCCAGGACCGGATGCTTCTTGCCCGCGAGGTAGGCTTCGAATTCGTTCCTGAACTTCTTGATCCCCGAGACGACCGGGGCGGCGCAGGAATCGGAGAGCACGCAGATCGTCTTGCCCGTCATGTTCTCGGAGAGGTCGAGCAGCAGGTCGAGGTCGGCGGGCTTGCCCTGGCCCGCGAGCATGCGCTCGAGAATCCTGGTTGTCCACGCGGTGCCTTCACGACACTGCGTGCACTGGGCGCAGGACTCGTGCGCGTAGAAACGCGCCAGCCGCATGATCTGGTAGACCATGTCCACCGAGTCGTCGAACACGATCACGCCGCCGGAGCCGAGCATCGAGCCCTGCTCCACCACGCCCTCGTAGTCCAGCAGGCAGCGCTCGGTCTCCTCTCGGTTCAGGATCGGCACCGACGACCCGCCCGGGATGCAGGCCTTGAGGGTCCGCCCCGACGGCATCCCGCCGCACAGCTCGTACAGCAGATCTTTGAGCGGGAAGCCCATCGTGACCTCGTAATTGCCGGGCCGCTGCACGTGGCCGCACACCGAGAACAACTTTGTGCCGGTGCTCTTCGGGCTCGAGAGCGAGAGCCCCTTGTACCAGGCCGCGCCGTTGCGGAGGATGTGCGGTACCGCCACGAGCGTCTCGACGTTGTTGATCGTCGTCGGCATTCCGAACACGCCGAACGCCGCGGGAAAGGGCGGCTTGATCCGCGGGTTGCCGCGCTTGCCTTCGATCGAGTTCATGAGCGCCGTCTCTTCCCCGCAGATGTAGGCGCCCGCGCCGCGGTGCAGGTAAATCTTGATTTTGCCGAAGACGCCGGCGGCGTTCGCCTCGCCCAGCGCCTGCTCCATGATCGCACACGGCTCGGTGAACTCGCCCCGGATGTAGACGTAGGCGACCTCCGCCTGAATCGCGTGCGCCGCGATGGCCGTCCCCTCGAGCAGGGCGTGCGGCGTCCAGCGCATGATCTCGCGGTCCTTGAAGGTCCCCGGCTCGGACTCGTCGGCGTTCACGCAGAGGTAATGCGGCTTCTTCTTCTCCTTGGGCATGAACGACCACTTGAGGCCGGTGGGGAACCCGGCCCCGCCCCGCCCGCGCAACCCCGACTCCTTCACGACGTCGGTGATCTTCGCCGGCTCCATGGTGAGCGCCTGTTTCAGCGCCTCGTAGCCGCCGCGCTTCACCCAGCCCTTGTAGCTGCGCGCCTCGACCTCGCCGAAATGCTTGGACAGGACGACGGTCTCTTGGGGGTGGGGTTTGTGGGGGTAGCCCATTACTTGTACCTCTTCACCAGCGCGGCCACCTTCTCCGGCGTCACGCTCTCGATGAAGTCGTCGTCGATCAACAGCGGCGTCGCGAACCCGCAGGCGCCGAGACATTCCACTTCGATCACCGTCCACTTCCCGTCGGGGCTCGTCGCGCCGAGCTCGCCCGCGCCCGTCGCGTCGAGCAGCGCTCGGACCACCGCTTCGGCGCCGCAGACGTTGCAGGGCGATGTCGTGCACACCTGCACGAAATGCTTCCCGACGGGGTGCTGGTGGTACATTGTGTAGAACGTCACGACGCCCTTCACGTAGGCCGGCGTGAGGCCGAGCACCTCGGCCACCTCGGTCATGTTGCGGTCCGAGATCCAGCCGCGGGCCTGCTGCACCAGCCACAGCGCCGGCAGCAGCGCCGCCTGCTTCGTGGGATAGCGCGGGAGAATCCCGTTCAACTGGTCCAGGGTCTTGCCGGTGAAGACGGGTTGGTATTCCTCGATGCCCGGCGCCGGGTGTGCCGTCACACTCATCGATCCACCTCGCCCATGACGATGTCGACCGACGCGTTGATCGCGATCAGGTCGCTCAACAGATGTCCTTCCGCCATCCGCGGGAGCGCCGACAGGTTGATGAACGACGGCGGCCGGATGCGCCACCGCACCGGCTTCGCCGTCCCGTCCGAGACCAGGTAATTCCCCAGCTCGCCCTTGGGGTTCTCGATCCCGACGTAGGCTTCGCCCACCGGGGCCTTCACGCCCTCCATCACCTGCTTGAAATGGTAGATCATCGCCTCCATGTCGTTCATGGCGCGCGACTTGGGCGGCAGGATGACGCGCGGGTCGGCGACGTTCACGGGGCCGTCGGGGAGCCGCTCGAGCGCCTGGGCCAGGATGCGGTTCGCCTGGTGGCACTCCTCGAGCCGCACCAGGTAGCGGTCGTACACGTCGCCGTGCTCACCCACGACGACGTCGAAGTCGTAGGTCTCGTAGTCGAGGTAGGGCTGGTCCTTGCGCACGTCGTAGGGTACGCCGCTGGCGCGCAGCATCGGGCCGGACAGGGAGTTGTTGATCGCCTCCTGGGCGGTGAGCGCACCGACGCCCTGGGTGCGCCCCACCCACACCGCGTTGCGCGTCAGCACCCGGTCGATCTCGGCGAGCGTTTGGGGGAAGGTGCGGGTGAACTGCCGTAGCCCGTCGACGAACCCGTCGGGGATATCGGCCATCATGCCGCCCACGCGCGTCACGCTGGTCGTGAGCCGAGCCCCGGTCCACATCTCCTGCAGGTTGTAGATGCGCTCGCGCTCCTGGAACGCCCATAGGAAAGGCGTGAAGGCGCCCAGATCGATCGAGGTCGTTCCGAGCCAGACCATGTGGGAGATGATCCGACTCATCTCGCACGCGATCACCCGCAGCACGGTGCAGCGCGGAGTGATGGCGATGCCCATGAGCTTTTCCGCCGCGAGCGCGAACCCCACGTTGTTCGCCATCGGGGAGAGGTAATCGGTGCGGTCGGTGAGCGGGATGATCTGGTTGTAGTGGCGGTATTCGCCGAGCTTCTCGAAGCCCGAATGCAAGTAGCCGAGGTGCGGAATGACCCGGACCACCGTCTCGCCGTCCAGCTCGACCACGAGTCGGAGCACCCCGTGGGTGGCGGGATGCTGGGGTCCGAGGTTGACGAGCATGTGCTCTTCCGCGAGCGCGGGCTCGGCGCCGAGCGGCACCCGGACGGCATTGCCGTCGGCGTCCAGCCCCGGGGTGGCGAGCTCCAGCTCGACGGTGCGCGGGCTCATTCCGAATGGGGGAGCTTGCCCCGCTCGCCGCGACGCAAGCGCTCCTTCATGTCCTCGGGCAGCTCAGCGAACGCATCGGCGATCGAGAGCTCCTCCAGCGAGTAATGCGCCTCGGGATTGGTGGCGAGAGCCTGGCGCACCTGCTCGGCGCGGCTGAACCGCCCGCGCAGTGGGAAGTCCTTGCGCAGCGGATAGCCTTCGGCGTAGGTCTCCCACATCAGGATGCGTCGCAGGTCGGGATGACCCCGGAACGTGACGCCGAACATGTCGTAGACCTCGCGCTCCAACCAGTTCGCCCCCTGCCACAGGGGCACGACCGAATCCACGGTCAAGTCGCCTTGGGGGTCGAGCTCGACCTTCACACGCAGGTCGACCCGGCGCTCGAGCGAGCGCACCTGGTAGACAACCTCGAGCGGCCGCTCGCGATCGCGATATTCGACGGCGGTGACGTCCACGAGGTAATTGTATTGGTGACCGGGGGTATCACGCAGCCAGCGCAGCACGTCGAGCACCCGGTCGGACGCGATGTACACGATCGTGTCACCGCATGACTCGACCGCGCGGCCGATCGCGGTGGAGAAGGTCGCTCGCAGGGCGTCGGCGGAGGCGTTCACGCCGAGCGGAACTGGTGGACCGAGTTGCCGAACGGCTCGGAGATCTCGTCGATCGTCTCGGGCGGGAGCCGCAGGCCACGCTCGTCGAGGGGCTGCTCCTGCCGCAGCGCCGGGTCGAGCAGCGACTCGCCCTTGATCTTCTTGTGGAGCAGCAGCACCCCGTACAGCAGACCTTCGGGCCGCGGCGGGCACCCCGGGACATACACGTCCACGGGCACGATCGTGTCGATCCCCTGGACCATCGCGTAGTTGTCGAAGATGCCGCCGCTGGACGCGCACGCGCCCATCGAGATGACCCACTTGGGCTGCGGCATCTGGTCGTAGATCCGGCGGATCACGGGGGCGAGCTTGAAAGGTAGGCGTCCCGCGCAGATGAGCACGTCGGCCTGGCGCGGGGAAAATGCCTGGCGCTCCATCCCGAAGCGCGCGAAGTCGAAACGGCTCGCCGCGGTGGCCATGAACTCGATGGCGCAGCACGCGGTGCCGAACGGCATGGGCCAGAGCGAGTTGGCGCGCGACCAATTCACCGCTTTATCGACCCGCGTCACCCGCAGCGCCCACCGCACCAACTCCTCGAACCGGGTGGTGAGCCAGTTGGGACTTCCCGCGACTTCCTTCGTTTCGAGGACGTGCTTCATGAAGCGAACCTCGTCGAGGAAAGACGTCGAGAGGGACGGCGTCGAGGGTAATCGTCCAGGCACGCAGTCGACGGTTCTCCTCGACGCCGTCCCTCGACGTCGTACCCTCGACGCCTCAATCCCATTGCAGGGCCCCCCGCTTCCAGACGTAGACGTATCCGACCGCGAGGATCAGCATGAACACCAGCATCTCGCCGAGCAGGAAGCCCATGCCCGGGCCTCCCCCCCCGGCCGCCCCGCTCCAGTAGATCGTCCCCCACGGGATGAGAAACACCGTCTCCAGATCGAACACGATGAACAGCATCGCGACGAGGTAGAATTTGACGGAGAAGCGCTCGTGCGCGTCGCCCAGGGGGGGCATGCCGCTCTCGTACGGCATGTCCTTCAGCGGCGTGGGTTTCCGGGGGGTGAGGAGGTGGGACACGCCGATGAGTGCGCCCGCGTTCAACGCGACGAAGGCGAGGAGGATGAGGAACGAGAGATAGGGTTGGTTCATGAGTTCGTGAAAAAATTCACTTAACCCGCCGAAACGTAATCCGCGCGCGCCATCCTTGTCAACAGAATCGAGTGGCGTAAGTGTCGACGCCGCCGATATATTGCCGCGCCATGTCCATCAAGTCCGATCGCTGGATCCGGCGCATGGCGCACGAGCACCGCATGATCGAGCCGTTCGCCGAGACGCCGGTGCGGACCGGCGTGATCTCCTACGGCCTCTCGTCCTACGGCTACGACATGCGCGTGGCGCCGGAATTCCGGATCTTCACGAACGCTCTGTCGGCGGTGGTCGATCCCAAACACTTCGACCCGAAGTCGTTCGTCGAGTTCATGGGCGACATCTGCATCGTGCCGCCCAACTCGTTCGCGCTGGCACGCTCGGTCGAGTACTTCCGCATTCCCCGCAACGTGCTGACCATCTGCGTCGGCAAGAGCACCTACGCCCGATGCGGGATCATCACCAACGTCACCCCGTTCGAGCCCGAGTGGGAGGGCTATGTGACGCTCGAGATCTCGAACACGACGCCGCTGCCGGCGCGCATCTACGCGAACGAGGGGATCGCGCAGGTGCTGTTCTTCACGGCGGACGAGGGCGACGAGTGCGAGGTCAGCTACAAGGACAAGAAGGGCAAGTACCAGGCGCAGACCGGCATCACGCTGCCGAAGCTCTAGAGCCCAGCGCGGTGATGACGATCGTCGCCGCGGCGAGGATCAGCAGGTCCGGCACCCATCCGAGTTCCGTGGCCGGTGCCGCCATCTGCACGAAGTCCATCACGAAGTCGAACGCGCCCACGAGCAGGCCAAGCAGCACGGTCTGCTGGAGCCCGCGTCCGAGCTGGGCGAGCAGGCTTCCCGTTACGAGCGCCACGGCCCCCTGCCCGGCGGCGAGCAGCACAGCCGCCACGAGGTCGCTCACGAGCGTGTGGACCACCCAGGATCGGCCGGGGTTGTAGCTGAAGAACCAGGTGTGGATGAAGGAGATGGCCACCCCCGCCGCCGCGGTGCACAACGTCGCCCACACCGCGTAGTAGATCACGATGTTCATCCGGCCGCCGGTATCGCTCGTCATGCCGACCTCGCTTCCCGCGTGGAGGGGGGGCGCGACGGGAATGTGGCGGGTCACGGGCCAACCCGCCAGTCGTGGGTTATCTTAGCACCGGGGTACTCCTCAGCTTGCTCACGGCCTTGCGACCACGCGGCGCGAGCCTCAGCCTGCGCGTCACGTTCCTGTGCATCGCACTCGCCGCCGGGACCTACGCCGGCGCGCTGCCGGTGTATCTCGTTGCCCACGTTCGGGCCGCGACCCGGCTCGATCGCGCGGCCGGCCAGACCGAGATGGCGGCGGGCCAGCTCACCCACGAGTACTTGCTGGCGCGCGACCAGGCGCTCGAGGCGGCCGTGACCGAGGCGCTGCGGGTCACGCTGCTGTGGCTCGTGCTGGGCGGCGCCGCCATCGCCCTCACCCTCTCGATCCTGCGCCGGCGCATCTGGGACCCGCTGCGGCAGCTCGAGACGGGGCTCACGCGCGTTGCCGAGGGGGACCTCAACACGGGGTTGCCGGCGCGGCGGGCCGACGAGATCGGCCGGCTGGTGCAGCATTTCAACGACATGACGCGCGTACTCCGAGACCGGGCGGAAGAACAGGGCCGGTTCGCGGCGGCGGGCGAGCTGCTGGCGGGGGTCGCCCACGAGGTGAGTAACCCGTTGATGGCCATCGCCGCCCACGCTGAGAACCGGCTGGCCGACCCGACGATCGCCGAGCAGCCGCGGGGCGAGATGACCCAGATCCTGTGGCAGGCGCGGCGCGCGACGAAGCTGCTGCGCGGTTTGCTGCGGTTCGTGCGCGCCACGGAGCCGCAGATCGCGCCCGTCAACCTGAACGACGTGGTGCGCGGAGCGCTCGACCTCGTCTCCTATCGGTTCGGTGTGGACGAGGTGACCGTCGGTGGACACCTCGACCTCGGCCTGCCGCCGGTCGAGGGTGATGCGATCAAGCTGGAGCAGGTCGTCGTGAACCTCCTCGCCAACGCCATCGACGCGCTCCGCGCCATCAAGCCACCCCGCCGGCTCACGGTCGATACCGGGGCCGCGGACGACCGCGTGTGGGTGGCGATCGCCGACAACGGGCGCGGCGTGCCCCCCGAAATCGCCGCGCGGCTGTTCCGCCCGTTCGCCACGACCAAGGGACGGCGCGGCACGGGTCTCGGGCTGTATATCTCGCGCCAGATTGCGCGGGAGGGCGGCGGCGACCTCACGCTGGCGTCGGCACCCGACGACGAGGGGGGCGCCCGTTTCGTGCTCTCGCTGCCGGCCGCCCCCGCTCCGGCGGAGCTGCCCGAGGCCGCGGTGGCGCACGGCGCGCCGGTGAGCCTCAGCGGCCTGCGGGTGCTGCTCGTGGACGACGAGGAGGGCGTCCGCCGCCCCATGGCCCGGTTTCTCAAGCGGCGCGGAGCCGACGTGGACGAGGCGAGCGATGGCGCGGCGGCGCTCGCCCAGCTCGCGCTGCGCGAGCCGGACGTGATTCTCGCCGATCTCCGCATGCCGCGCATGAGCGGCGTGGAGCTCTTCGCCCGACTGGAGGACGAGCGCCCCCACCTGGCAGCGCGTGTGCTGTTCCTTTCCGGGGACGTGTCGCAGCTCGCCGAGCCGGGCAATACACCAGTCGCGCGGGAGCGGGTGCTGGTCAAACCGGTCGAGCTGGCGGAGCTGGAGCGGCGCATTCTCGAGTTCGTACAGAGAGGCTGAGGTAGCCGAGCGGGCGGCCGGATGCTATGATGGAGCATGCTGGTCGTCGCGGTCTTGCTCACGACCGTGCTGATGCGTGTCGCCATCATCGGGGCGGTCGCCTACCTGCTGCTCCCGCAAGGCTCCCTCTGTCCCCATTGCGGCGACGAGATGGTCGCCATCCGGAACCGCTTCTTCGACCGGCTGCTGCGGGCGCTCGAGCGCCGCTGGTGTCTCGAGTGCGGCTGGAACGGCGTGGTGCGGCGCGTGCGCCGCGCCCGGACCCGAACGCCGACCCGCCGCCCCACGCCCCGCCCCACCGCCCGCTGATCAGTCGAGCGTCGTGATGAGCCGCGCGGCGCGCTCGAAGAAGAAGTAATCCCACGCCCAGTTGAGCAGCACGAACAGCTTGTTGCGAAACCCGATCAGCTGGATGATGTGCACCACCAGCCACACCACCCATGCCGGAAACCCCGTAAACCCGAAGCCTCGGAGATAGGCGACGGCGGCGTTACGACCGATCGTGGCGAGCGATCCGGGGTCGCGGTAGCGGAACGCGACGGGCCGCTCGGCGCGCAACGCGCGCACGATGTTCGTGACCGCGGTCTCCGCCATCTGAATGGCCACGGGGGCCATCATCGGCAGCGGTGCTCCGTCGGCCTCGACGTAGGCGGCGTCGCCGATCACGAAGATCTCGGGGTGCCCCGGCACCTGCAGGGTCGGCTCGACCGGTACCCGTCCCTGGCGCGAGGTCGGGAGTCCCAGGCGGGCGGTGAGCTCCACCGCCTTGGCGCCAGCCGCCCAGATGAGGGTGCGCGCCGGGATGACTTCCCCGCCCTTCAGGAGCACGCGGTCGCCGTCGTAGTCGGCGACCGCGGCGCCGAAGCGGACCTCGACGTGCTTGCGCCACAAGGTCTCGGCCGCCGCCTCGCGGAGCCGCGCCGGCATGCTGGCGAGCAGCCGGTCCGTCGCCTCCAGCAGCAGCACCCGCACGTCCTTGATGTTCAACCGCGGGTAGTCCTTGACGAGCACGAGTCGGATCAACTCCGACAGGGCGCCCGCCATCTCCACGCCGGTCGGCCCGCCACCCACGACGACGAACGTCAGCAGCGCGCGCCGCCGCTCGGGGTCTGCTTCGAGCATGGCGTGCTCGAACTGGCGCAGCACATGATTGCGGATGCGAATCGCGTCCGGCACGTCCTTCAGGCCGAAGCCGTGGCGCGAGATGCTCTCAAGCCCGAAGTAATTCGTCTCGCCACCCACCGCGAAGATCAGATGGTCGTACGAGACGGGCCCCTGGGCGGTGAGGACCCGCCGGGCCTCGGCGTCGAGTCCCGTCACCTCCAGCATTTGGAACTCGAAGTTCCCCTGGCGCCGCAGGATCGCGCGCACCGGCTTGGCGATCTGCTCCGGCTCGAGCCCGGCGGTCGCCACCTGATAGAGGAGCGGTTGGAACAGGTGATAGTTGTGCCGGTCGAGCAGGATGACGTCCACCGGCGCCTTGCGGAGCGCACGCGCCGCGCGCAACCCGCCGAAGCCGGCGCCGACGATGACGACGGTGGGCCGCTGGGGGCGCGTTGGGCTACTCAAGGACCACCGCGGTGCCGTAGCACAACACTTCGGTCGCCGACGCCTTGCTCGCGACCTCGGATGCGTCGAACGCCATCCCGACGATGGCGTTGGCACCGAGCTCGCGGGCGTGCTCGATCATGAGGTCGTACGCCGCTTGGCGCGTCTGCTCGCACATCTCCGTGTACGCGCCGATGCGGCCGCCGATGATGCTCTTCAAGCCGCCGAGAATGCCCTGCGCGATCGTGGGCGCGCGCACCGTGATGCCGCGGACGACTCCTTTGTAGTCGCGGATGCGGCGTCCTTGCACGTCGAACGTCGTGGACACGATGATGGAGGTCGGGATGGCCATCGCACGCTCCTGAACGGGGATGAATTGATGTGACCAGCCGCTCGAGTCTACCGCGCGACCGGCTTGCTTGCACGCCCCCCCCATCTGCGGGTATCATCCCACCGTCCATGACGCACCTCGTCGTCGCAACGTCACCCGTCACGCCGCGCCGCGCCCCTTCGTTGGTCGGGATGAAGGTGCTCATGGCCGTCACGGGCGTGATCCTCTTCCTCTTCGTGGTCGGGCATCTGCTCGGCAACCTCAAGGTGTTCCAGGGCCCCGCGCACTTCAACGCCTACGCCGAGGGCCTGCGCACGGTCGGCGAGCCCATTTTCGGCCGCGGGCAGCTGCTCTGGATCGTGCGCATCGTGCTGCTCGGCGCGGTGCTCGTCCACCTCTGGGCGGCGGCCGTGGTGACGCGGGCGAGCTGGCGCGCCCGCCCCCTCGGCTACCATCGGCTCGAGCCGGTCGAGACGACGTTCGCGGCGCGCACGATGCGCTGGGGCGGCGTGCTCATCTTCGTCTATGTGGTCTATCACCTGCTCGATCTCACGTTCGGTCGCGCCAATCCCAGCTTCGTCCCGGGCGACGTCTATCACAACCTGGTCGCCAGCTTCGAGCGGTGGCCGGTCGCCGCGGCGTATGTCGCGGCGATGGTCGTGCTCGGGTTGCACGTCTATCACGGCCTGTGGAGCGCGTTCCAGACGCTGGGCGTGAACCGACCGCCCACTGCGCGGTGGCGGCGCGGTGCGGCCGCCGTGGTCGCCCTGCTCATTACCGCGGGGTACGTCTCCATTCCGGTCGCCGTCCTGGCCGGGATGGTCCGCTGATCATGGAGTTGCGCTCCCGCATCCCCGCGGGTCCGCTGGCGGACAAGTGGGACCGCCACCGCTCCGAGATCAAGCTCGTGAACCCGGCGAACAAGCGGAAGCACGAGATCATCGTCGTCGGCTCGGGGCTGGCGGGGGCGTCGGGCGCCGCGTCGCTGGCGGAGCTCGGGTACAACGTCTCCTGCTTCTGCTTCCAGGACTCGCCCCGGCGCGCCCACTCGATCGCCGCCCAGGGCGGCATCAACGCGGCCAAGAACTACCAGAACGACGGCGACTCGGTGTTCCGGCTGTTCTACGACACGATCAAGGGTGGCGACTTCCGGGCGCGCGAAGCGAACGTGTACCGCCTCGCCCAGATCAGCGCGCAGGTCATCGACCAGTGCGTGGCCCAGGGCGTCCCCTTCGCGCGGGAGTACGGCGGGCTGCTCGCGAACCGCTCGTTCGGCGGCGTGCAGGTCTCCCGCACCTTCTACGCGCGCGGCCAGACCGGCCAGCAGCTCCTGCTGGGCGCGTATCAGGCCCTGGCGCGCCAGATCGGGCTCGGCAAAGTGAAGATGTACCCGCGCGGCGAGATGCTCGACCTCGTGGTGGTGGACGGTCGGGCGCGGGGCATCATCGCGCGGGACCTGGTGAGCGGCGCGGTGCGCGCCCACGCGGCGGACGCGGTCGTGCTCGCCACCGGCGGCTACGCCAATGTCTACTATCTCTCGACCAACGCGAAGGGCTGCAACGTCACCGCCATCTGGCGCGCCCACAAGCGCGGCGCCGCGTTCGCGAACCCGGGCTTCACCCAGATCCACCCCACCTGCATCCCGGTCACCGGCCACCACCAGGCGAAGCTCACGCTCATGAGCGAGTCGCTGCGCAACGACGGCCGCATCTGGGTGCCCACGCAGCGGGGCGACACCCGCGCCCCCGGCGAGATTCCCGAGAGTGAGCGCGACTACTATCTCGAGCGGCTGTATCCGAGCTACGGCAACCTCGCGCCGCGCGACATCGCGTCGCGCCGGGCGAAGGAAGTGTGCGACGAAGGACGGGGCGTGGGGCCGGGCGGCAACGGGGTGTACCTCGACTTCCGCGACGCGATCCAGCGTCTCGGCCGCGCCGTGATCGCCGAGCGCTACGGCAACCTGTTCGAGATGTACGAGCGCATCACGGCCGAGAACCCGTTCGAGCAGCCGATGCGCATCTTCCCCGCCCCGCACTACACCATGGGTGGCCTGTGGGTGGATTACAACCTGATGACCACGATCGACGGATTGTACGCGATCGGGGAGGCGAATTTCTCCGATCACGGGGCCAACCGCCTGGGCGCAAGCGCGCTCATGCAGGGGCTGGCCGACGGCTATTTCATCTTGCCTTATACGATCGGCGACTACCTCGCCCAGGTGAAGCTGGACCGACTCGACGCCGCGCACCCGGGCTTCCATCGGGCGGAAGCGGAGACCGGCGAGCGGGTGCGCCAGCTGCTCGCGGTGAACGGCCGGAAAAGCGTGGACGCCTTTCATCGTGAGTTGGGGGGGCTCCTGTGGGACCGCTGCGGCATGTCGCGCAACGCGCCCGGGCTCCAGGCGGCCGTGGAGCAGATCTGCGGGCTGCGCGAGGAGTTCTGGCGCGACGTCTACGTCGGCGGCAAGGGCGAGGACTTGAACCAGGTGCTCGAGCACGCGGGCCGCGTCGCGGATTTCCTCGAGTTCGCGGAGCTGATGTGCCACGATGCGCTCCGGCGCGAGGAGTCGTGCGGCTGCCACTTCCGCGAGGAATACCAGACGCCCGAAGGCGAGGCGCAGCGCGACGACGCCCGCTTCAGCTATGTCGCGGCGTGGGAATACGCCGGCCCCGGAAAGCCGCCCGTGCTGCATCCGGAGCCGCTCGAGTTCGAGGCGGTGCACCCCGCCCAACGGAGCTACAAGTGATGAACCTCACCCTCCACGTCTGGCGGCAAGCGGCCCCCGCGGACCGCGGGCGGTTCGCGCGCTACGACGTGGCGGACGTGACCCCGGACATGTCGTTTCTGGAAGTGTTGGACGTGCTGAACCAGCAGCTCATCGCGCGACGGGAAGAGCCGATTGCGTTCGATCACGACTGCCGCGAAGGGATCTGCGGCGCGTGCGGGATGGTCATCAACGGTCGGCCCCACGGACCCGCGCGCGCCACCACGGCGTGCCAGCTCCACATGCGACACTTTCCGGACGGTGCCGAGCTGTGGATCGAGCCATGGCGCGCCCGCGCGTTCCCGGTCCTCAAGGACCTGGTGGTGGACCGCAGCGCGTTCGATCGCATCATTCAGGCGGGCGGGTTCATCACGGCGCGCACCGGCAGCGCGCCCGAGGCGAACGCGATCCTGGTTCCCAAGCGCGACGCGGACCTCGCGATGGACGCGGCGGCGTGCATCGGGTGTGGCGCCTGCGTCGCCGCGTGCCCCAACGCCTCCGCCATGCTGTTCGTCGCCGCCAAAGCATCGCACCTCGGCCTCCTGCCCCAGGGCCAGCCGGAGCGCCTCACGCGCGTCGTGAACATGGTGGCGCAGATGGACGCGGAGGGGTTCGGGGCGTGCACCAACCACGGCGAATGCATGGCGGCCTGTCCCAAGGAGATCTCGATTGACTTCATCGCGCGGCTGAATCGCGACTACTTGAAGGCGACCCTCGTCCCTCGACCTCCCGTGAAGGAGTTCACCGGGGCGGCCTAGAGCGTGACGGCCGCCATGGTTTCCTTCACGGCGGCGGCGGATTTGTTCAGCGCCGCCTGCTCCTCCGCGGACAGCGTCACCTCCAGGATCTGCACCAGCCCGTTCCGTCCGAGCTTGCAGGGCACGCCGACGTACATCCCCGCGAGCCCGTACTCCCCCTCCAGCCACGCCGCGCAGGGCAGGATGCGCTTCTTGTCGCGCACGATCGCCTCGACCATCTGCACCACGGCCGCCGAGGGCGCGTAGTACGCCGACCCGGTCTTCAAGAACGCGACAATCTCCGCGCCGCCGTTGCGCGTGCGCTCGACGATCTTGTCGAGGGTCGGCGGGTCGAGCAGCTGGGTGACGGGAATCCCCGAGACCGTCGTGTAGGAGATCAGCGGCACCATGGTGTCGCCGTGACCGCCCAACACCATGGCCTGGATGTCCTCGACCGACACGTCCAGTGCTTCGGCCAGGAACGCACGGTAGCGCGCCGTGTCCAGCACCCCCGCCATCCCCAACACACGCTCGCGGGGAAACCCCGTCACCTGCTTGGTGACCCAGCACATTACGTCGAGCGGGTTGGACACCACGACGACGATCGCGTTCGGACACGTTCGCTGGATCTCGCGGGAGACCTGCTTCACGATGTCGGCGTTGGTGCGCACTAGGTCGTCGCGGCTCATGCCGGGCTTGCGGGCGATACCGGCGGTGACGACCACGATTTCGCTCCCCGCGGCGGGCCGGTAGTCGTTGGCGCCGACCACGCGGGTGTCGAAGCCCTCGATCGGGGCCGACTCCCACTGGTCGAGCCCCTTCCCCTGCGGCACGCCCTCGATCACGTCCACGAGGACGACGCTGCGCGCCAACTCCTGCTCGGCGAGGCGTTGGGCGGCGGTGGCGCCCACGTTGCCGGCACCGACGACGGTGATCTTGTTCAGCACGCGGAACGGGCCTTGGTGTGGAGGCGCGTAAACTTACCGGTGCGGCAGCGGACCGTCACCCCACCCCTGCTGCCGCAGCGCCTCGTACAGCACGATCCCCACCGCCGTGGCGAGGTTGAGGCTCCGCACCGTGTCGCGCATCGGGATGCGATAGACCCGATCCGCGTGCTTCTCGCGAATGCGGTCGGGCAACCCGTCGCGCTCGTTCCCGAACACGAGCACCGCGCGGTCCCGATACGGCGCCTCCCAGAAGGACCTCACCCCCTGCGCCGAGAAGTAGAGGCAGCGCTCGCGGGACACCGCCTCTCGGAACGCAGGCCAGTCGTGATGGACCCACAGGTCCACCGCGTCCCAGTAGTCGAGCCCGGCGCGCTTCAGGTCGGCGGCATCGAGTGAGAAGCCGAGCGGTTCGACCAGGTGGAGGGACGTGCCCGTCGCGGCACAGAGGCGGGCGATGTTTCCGGTGTTGGGGGGGATCTGCGGCTCGACGAGCGCGACGTGGAGTGGCATCACCCCCCTCGCGTGTGCATCTCCCGGTGCGGGTCCGCGCGCAGCGAGGCGGGCGGGTACAGCGCGCCCCGATGCGCCACGGCGAGCCGCTCTTCAGCGCCCCGGTCCACGCGACCGCGCCATGTGTCGCGAATCAGCGCCGCCAGCTCGTCGTCCGTCGCGCCACTGCGCAGCGGCGCGCGCAGATCGACCCCCTGCGCGGCGTAGAGACAGAGCAGCCAGGTGCCGTCCGCGGTGAGCCGACTGCGGTCGCAGGTGCGGCAGAACGGCGCCGTGGTGGAGGCGATGATCCCGAACGTCGTCCCATCGGGGAGCCGAAAGCGCTCGGCGGGCGCGCGCGGATCGCCCGCAACGGGCTCGATCCGGCCGTAGCGGCGACCCAGGACCTCGAGCAGCTCGCGCTGCGACACGACCTGGTCCATCGACCACCGCGTGGCGCCTCCCACGTCCATGTACTCGATGAAGCGCACCTCGGCGTCCCGCGCCCGGGCGAACTCGAGCAACGCGACGACCTCGTCGTCGTTGAAGCCGCGGATCACGACGGTGTTGAGCTTCAGGTTCGTAAAGCCCGCCGCCTGCGCGGCGGCGATCCCGTCGAGCACATCGGCATGCCGCGCGCTCTTCGCGAACGCGAGCATGCGCTCGGGGCGTAGGGTATCGAGGCTGACCGTCACGCGCTTGAGGCCCGCCGCCCGCAAGTCCGCTGCTTGTCGCGCGAGCAGCAGGCCGTTGGTGGTCAGGGCGAGGTCGGTCACGCCCGGGTGGCGCGCGATCAGCCGCACCAGCGTCGGGAGATCGTGCCGCAACAGCGGCTCTCCCCCGGTGAGCCGCACCTTGTGGACGCCCAGCCCCGCGAACACGCGCACCAGGCGCTCGAGCTCCTCGAACGTGAGGATCGCGGCGCGGGGCAGCCAGACGTAGTCGTCTTCGGGCATGCAGTAGCGGCACCGCAGGTTGCAGCGGTCCGTCACGGACAGCCGGAGGCTCGCGAGCGGGCGGGACAACGCGTCGCGGATGTCAGGCATGCGTCGGACTGTCGGGTCGGACGGTGGGACGGCCCGCGGGGTCGACCCAGACCTCGGTGCCGTCGATGCGCAGCTCCTTCTTCCAAATGGGAACGCGCCGCTTTACCTCTTCGATCACGAAGCGGCAGGCGTCGAAGGCCTGCGCCCGATGCGGCGCCGCGGCGGCGATGCCAATGCTCGCCTCGCCCGCCGCGATCGTGCCGAGCCGGTGACGCACGGCGATGCGCGCCTCCGGCCAGCGCGTGCGGGCATCCGCGAGCAGGTGACCGAATTCCGCGTCCACCATCTCCTCGTAGGCCGAATACTCGATGGCCGTCACGCCGCCTTCCGCCGGTCCGTTGCGCACCGTGCCGAGAAAGATGCACGTGCCGCCGCGCGCGGGGGACGCGACTTCGGCGAGGAGTTGGTCGACGGAGATGCGCGCGCGCGTCAGGTAGCTCATCTAGCCGCCGGCGATGGGAGGCAGCAACGCCACCTCGTCCCCGTCGTGCACGCTCGCGTCGAGCCGCGCCTGCTTCAGGTTCACCGCGGCGAGCGGGCGGTCGGGCAGGTCCCCGGCGCCGGGGAAGTCGTCGCGTACCCGACGCACCACGTCCCCCACCGTAGCGGGGAGCGTCACGGAAACGGCGGCCTCGCTCCGTCCCACGAGCTCTGCATATCGTGCGAAGAACCGCACGCGGACGGTCGCGGTGCTGGGGGAGGCCATAGCTGCTCGCAAGATAGCCGGCGTCAGTTCCCCGTGGAACCGGTCGTGAGGCCGCGCCAGATCTTCGCCTGCTTGGGGCTCGGCGACGGGAGGAGCTTCAAGGTGAACGACACCGTGCTCCGCTCGCGCACCTGCGTGGTCAACGTCAGGGGCTGTGCGGCGCGCTGCACCGCGAGGGTGAGCGTCGCCCCCGCCTGGCCGCGATAGCGCTGGCGGAACTTGACGGCCCAATCCTCCTCCGGGCGGGTGTCCACGTCTCCGACTTTCACGAGCACGTCGCCCGGCTCGAGCCCCGCGGCCTCCGCCGCGCTTCCCGGCACGACGCCCTGCACCACCATCTTGCCCTGATCGTTCGGCTGCGCGTTCACGCCCAAGAACGGGTTCGAGATCGTCTGCCGCTCCAGCGCGATGCCCGCCTTCGGCAACAGGCTCTCGTAGGGCAGCGGGTCCCGCCCGTTGATGTAGCGCTGGTAGAACGCGTCCACCTCCGGCATCCCGAATTCGCCGAGCAGCGCCAGCAACTCCGCGGTCGTGAACCCTCGCTGGTGCTGGTAGAAGCGGGTGTACAGCGCCCGCATCACGTCGTCCAGGCCGTGGCGGTTGTCGCTGGCGTCGCGGATGGAGATGTCGAGCAGCATCCCCGTCAGCGCGCCCTTGGGATAGTAGAGCTGGGAGCTGTTCACGAACACCTCTTTGATCCACGTCGCGACGCTCCCGTCCTCTTCGCTCCACGGTTCCGGCGCCGCCGCGACCTCCTGCAGGTCGTCTGCGGCGTGGCTCAAGAACTGGTCGGCCGTCCACAGCCCGGAGCGGATGTTGGTCAGGTCGGAGTAGTAGTCGGTCACGCCTTCCGACCACCACAACAGCGGCGTGTACTGCTCCGCGTGGTAGTCGTACGGCCACATCTCCGCGGGGCGGATCCGCTTCACGTTGAAGATGTGGAAGTACTCGTGGGACAGGAGCGGAATCATGAAGTCGCCGAAGTTGCCGGCCGCGTCCGCGAACGCGCCCTGCGGCATGATGTCGAACTGCGACGCGCTGTGCTCGAGGCCGCCGCCGAAGTTGATCGGCTCCCGAATCACGTTGAAGAACACGGTATAGCTGTCGTACGGCGGTCCCCCGAAGATCGCGTTCTCGGTCTTCACGATCCGCTCGACGTCCGCGCGCATGTTGCGCTGGACCGCGGGCGTATAGGCGTCGGCGGGCCACACGGCGACGCGGATCCACCGACCGTCCGCCTGCAACGAGTCGAGACTGTACTTCCCCACGAACGTCTCGGCGTCCGCGAGCTCGTGGTAGCTGGGCGCGGTGTACACGCCGCCGCCCGCGCTCTTCAGCGCCGTCGTCACCTGCCATCCGGCGGGCAGGATGAAGCGCACCTCCCCGGGACGCTGCAACTGACCTTCCTCGTATAGGAACAAGTTCGTGCCGAGAAACTGGCCGAAGTCGCCGACGATGCGCGCGCTCGAGAGATCGATGGTGTCGGCGAGGTAGTCGAACTGCACCGTCACACGCTCGCTCTTACCGGTCGCGACCCGCCAGGTGTCCTTATCGAGCCGGTCCCAGAACAGCGCCCGACCCGCCGGCGTCTGCGCCGCGAAGTGGCGCACGTATTTCGCGTAGTTCTGGATCTCGTAATTACCGGGACTCCAGGCGGGGAGCGAGACGTACAGCGTATCCTTGCGGCCGGCGGGAAACTCCGCGCTCACATGGAACAACCGCGCCGCGGGCGATGGCACCGACACTTCGTACTTGACGCTCACGCCGCTCTGCGCGGCGAGCGGCATGGCGATGACGAGAACGAGCAGCTGGCGCACGAACCACTCCCGGTGAATGTGGAGACCCGTCACTACCCCGTGCAAAACGAAGCGGCCCAGACGGTTAGTCCGAGCCGCTGAGACGGCCTCGCGGCGCAGCGCTTCAGGGTGTGACGCGCTCGCTCGCCTCCGCCACCATCGCCCGCAACTCCTTGCTGGGCTTGAAGACAGGCACCGGACGCGCGGCGACCTCCACGGGATCTCCGGTGCGCGGATTACGGGCCATGCGCGTCTTGCGCTGCCGGATCTTGAACGTGCCAAATCCGCGAATCTCAATGTTATGCTGCTCGGCGAGCGCCGCCTTGACGGCGTCGAGAAAGGAGTCGACGACCCGAGCGCAGTCCTTCTTGGAAATCAGGGGACCGGCAGTACGTGCGATCTGTGCGGTGACCTTCTCGACCAGGTCGGCCTTCGTCATCCGTCCCCCTCGAAGGGCCCAAGGGCCGTCAAGACGAGGGGCCAACATACGGGCTTACCTATTGTGTGTCAAGAGCTTGGAGGAACTGTTGGAAGTGTCCTTGGGCGTCGTGCGGGCCGGGCGACGCCTCCGGATGGTACTGCACTGCGAAAATCGGGTACTCCCGATGCTTCACACCTTCGACGGTGCCGTCGTTGAGGTTAAGGTGGGTGACCTGAAGCGCCGTGGCACCAGGCACCGTGGCGGGGTCGCCCCGCACCGCGAAGCCGTGGTTTTGTGACGTGATAAGTACTTGTCCTGTTGCGAGATCCCGCACTGGGTGGTTACCGCCCCGGTGGCCGTACGGCAGCTTCACTGTGTCGCCGCCGAGTGCCAGCCCCAGCAGTTGATGACCGAGACAAATTCCGAAGATGGGGAGCGTTCCGTCGGCCAGCTCGCGCAGCGTGCGGACGGCGTAATCGACTGCGGCGGGGTCGCCGGGACCGTTCGAGAGAAACAAGCCGTCGGGCTCGAGCTCTCGCACCCGGGCCGCGGGTGTGGCGGCGGGCACGACGGTGACGCGGCACCCGTGGCCGAGGAACAGCCGCACGATGTTGCGTTTCATCCCGTAGTCGTACGCCACGATGTGATGGCGGGCGTCGGCCGGTCCCTCGTGGTACTGCTGCGCGATCGTCGCGTGGCTCACGAGGTCGAGTCCGTCCATCGACGGACTGGCCGCGAGTGCCGCCCGCACCGATTCATCGGGTCCTTCCCCCAGCGCCACGACCCCCCGCATCGCTCCCTTGGAGCGGATGTGACGCGTCAGCTGACGCGTGTCCACCTCCGCGATAATGGGGACGCGGGCCGCGGCGAGCCAATCAGCCAGCGCCCCGGTGGCGCGCCAGTTGGATGGCTTCTGGGACAACTCACGCACCACGACGCCCGCCACGCGCGGCCGGTCGGACTCGATGTCTTCCGGGTTGATGCCGTAGTTGCCGATCATCGGCGCGGTCATCACGACGATCTGGCCGAGGTAGGAGGGATCGGTGAACACCTCCTGGTAGCCGGACAGGTTGGTCGTGAAGACGACTTCGGCGTACGTGGGCTCGAAGGGTATGGGCGCGGTTCCGCGGAACCAGGCTCCGTCCTCGAGCAGCACGTAGGCCGCGCGTGGCTCAGCGATGGGGCGGCGGGCTCGGGTTGGAGGGTTGTGTCGTCGTGGGGAGCGGCAGCGGTGTGGGCTGGACGGGGGCTGGCGCCGGGACGTTGCCCTCCAGCACGGAGCGCGGCGCCGCGCTGTGCGACGACAGCACGGCGAGGACGAGCGACACGAAGAGGAAGATCCCGGCGCACGACCACGTGATCTTCGTGAGCAGGGTCGTCGCCTGGCGGCCGCCCATGAACTGCTCCGTCCCGGCGCCGGTGCCGAGCGATGCCAGACCTCCGCCCTGTCCCGCCTGGAGCAGGACCGCGGCCGCGAGGATCAGCGCGTCGGGAATGAGGATACCGAAGAGCAGGACGTTGTACATGCGGCGGGGAAAATAGCTACGCGGCGCCCGCCTGCACAAGCTTGCTCCACGCGTCGGGATCGAGCGATGCGCCGCCCACGAGCACCCCATCGAGCTCCCGCTCGGCGAGGAGCTCGGCGGCGTTCTTGAGGTTCACGCTGCCGCCGTACAGCACGCGCGGCGCGGGCGCGCCGCGGGCCGCGAGCCAGGCGCGAACTTCGCCATGCACCGCGGCCGCGTCCCGAGGGGTGGCGTTGCGTCCCGTGCCGATCGCCCACACGGGCTCGTAGGCGATCACGACGCGCGCCAGGGCGCCGCCGTCGAGGCCACTGAGCGCGCCCGCCAGCTGTCGAGTCACGATCGCCGTCGTGTGACCCGCCTCCCGCTCGGCCAACGTCTCCCCCACGCACAACAGCGGCGCGAGCCCGCTCGCGAGCGCCGCCGCGACCTTGCGGCGGGTGTCTTCGTCCGTCTCGCCGAACAACTGGCGGCGCTCCGAGTGGCCGACGAGCGTCGCCTTGGCGCCGGCCTGCAGCGCGAGGCCTGCGGAGATCGCGCCCGTGAATGCACCCTTCGGCTCCCAGTAGATGTCTTGGGCGCCCACCCACAGGTCGGCGCGCTCGCGGATCGCCTGCGCGGCGCCTTCGAGCGAAACGGCGGGAGGGAAGAACCAGATGTCGCGGTCGTCGCGCCGGTTGTAGCGCGCTCGGAAGGTCTTGAGGTAGGCTCGGGCCTCCTCCGGCCCGAGATGCATTTTCCAATTGGCGGCGAAGAGGAGCCGCCTCACGCGTCCTCGAGCGCGGCGACGCCGGGGAGCGGCTTTCCCTCGAGGAACTCGAGCGCGGCGCCCCCCCCGGTGGAGACGTGAGTCAGCTTGTCCTCGAAGCCCGCCACGGCCGCCGCCGAGTCGCCCCCGCCGACGACCGTCGTGGCGCCGCGCTTCCCCGCCTCGACCATGGCTTCGGCGATCGCCCGGGTACCCGCCTCGAACGGCGGCGTCTCGAACACGCCCATGGGGCCGTTCCAGAACACCGTCTTCGCCTTGACGATGCGCGCGCGGAAGTCGAGGCGGGTCGCTTGGTCGATGTCGAAGATGGCGCCATCGGCGGGGATGCGGTCGCTCGGCACCTCGCGGTGCTCGGCGGCCCGCGCGAGACTGGGCGCCACCACGGCGCCGCGCGGCAGAATCAGCTTCGCGCCGGCGCGGGCGATCAAGCTCTTCGCGACCTCCTCCTTGTCCCGCTCCACCAAGGAGCCGCCGACCTGGAACCCGATCGCCAGGAAGAACGTGCTCGCCATGGCGCCGCCCACCAGGATCTCGTCCACGCGCGGCAGCAGCGCGTGGATCACGTCGATCTTGCCCGAGATCTTGGCGCCGCCCAGCACCGCCACGAACGGGCGCTGCGGAGTGGTCAACGCGTCGCCCAGGTAGCGCAGCTCCTTCTCCATGAGGAAGCCCGCCACCGCGGGCCTGAGCAGCCGCGCCACGGCTTCCGTGGAGGCGTGCGCGCGATGCGCCGAGCCGAACGCGTCGTCCACGTAGAAATCGCCCAGCGCGGCGAGCGTCGCGGCGAACGCCGGGTCGTTCCCTTCCTCGCCGGGCCAGAAGCGCGTGTTCTCGACGAGCGCGACGCCGCCTCGAGGCAGGCGCCGTGTCGCCCCGACTCCGGCCGCGGGGTCGGGGATGAACTCGACCGGGGTGCCGAAGATCCGTTCGACGTCGCGCACGATATGCTTGAGCGACAATGCCGGATCGGGGCCGGTGGGACGACCGAAGTGCGAGAGCAGGACGACGCGCGCGCCTTTGTCGCGTAGGTACTTGACGGTCGGTGTAGCGGCGCGGATGCGCGTGTCGTCCGCTACCCGGCCCTCCTTCACGGGCACGTTGAAGTCCACCCGCACGAGGGCGCGCTTGCCGTCCAGCGCTGCGGCCGGCAGCTCGCGCAGGCTGCGTTTTCTCACCTGCCGCCGATGTAGGCGAGCAGGTCGACGCACCGCGCGGAGTAGCCCATTTCGTTGTCGTACCAGGACGAGACGTGCACGAACGTGCCGTCGATGACGTTCGTCGACAGAGCATCGACCACGCTGGAATACAGACTGCCGACATAGTCGGCCGACACGAGCGGCTCGTCGCTCACCTCGAGGATGCCCTTGAGGCTCGAGCAGGCGGCCTGCTTGAACGCGCCGTTCACTTCCTCGATGGTGGTGCGCCGCTCGACCTCCGCCACCAGCTCGACGATCGACACGTCCGGCGTGGGAACGCGCAGCGAGATGCCGTCGATCTTGCCCTTCACTTCCGGCAGGACGAGCCCCGTCGCCTTCGCGGCGCCCGTGGTGGTGGGGATGATGCTCAGCGCCGCCGCCCGGGCGCGCCGCAGGTCCTTATGCGGCAGGTCGAGGATGGGCTGGTCGTTCGTGTAACTGTGCACGGTCGTCATGAAGCCGTGCTTGAATCCCCACGTGTCGAGCACGACCTTCACGACGGGCACCAAACAGTTGGTCGTGCAGGACGCGTTCGAGATGACGTGATGCTTCGCCGGGTCGTACTTCTGGTGATTCACGCCCATGACGATCGTGATGTCCTCACCCTTGGCCGGCGCCGAGATCACGACCTTCTTGGCCCCGGCGACGAGGTGCTTGGCCGCGTTGTCGCGGTCGGTGAAGCGACCGGTGCTCTCGAGCACCAGCTCCACGCCCAGGGCCTGCCACGGCAGCCGCTCCGGCTCCTTGATGGCCGATACCCTGATGTCGCGGCCGTTCACGACCAGGGTGTCCCCCTTGGCTTCGACCGTGCCTGGGAAGCGGCCGTGCACCGAGTCGTACTTGAGCAGGTGCGCCAGGGTCTTGGTATCGGTGATGTCGTTGACGGCGACGAACTCGAGGGCCGGCTGCTGCATCAGCATCGCGGCCCGAACCACGTTCCGCCCGATGCGACCGAACCCGTTGATCCCCACGCGCACGGCCATCGCTCTCCCTCAGGTGAAATCCGGCACGACCGCGCGGCCGAAGGTCACGCCGAGCACGGTAGCGGCGCCCGCCCGCTCCAGCGCCCGCGCGGCCTCGGCCAGGGTGGCCCCGGTGGTGAAGACGTCGTCAACAAGAACCAGTGCGGAGTTCGGAGTGCGGAATGCGGCGTTTGCTGGCAGCCTGCCACTTCGCACTCCGCACTCCCCACTCCGCACTTCGAAGGCTCCAGCCACATTCGCCAGGCGTGCCGTCGGTGTCAACGCCGTTTGCGTCGCGGTTTCCCGCGTGCGCGCGAGCAGCGAAACCACCGGCCGACCCCAGCGCCGGCCGAGCGCGCGGGCGAGCCGCTCGCTCTGATTGTAGCCCCGCTGCCGCTGCCGGGCGGCGCCCAGCGGGATGGGAACGAGGCATGCGGCCTCGCGGCGCAGCACGTCGAGGTGCTGCATCGCCGCCACGAGGTCGTCGGCGATCCGCGGCAGGCCGCCGTACTTCAGGGCGTGCACGGCGGCGCGCGCCCCAGCATCGAGCCAGACCGCCGAGCGGACTACCCGCAACGCCGTGGGCCAGTCGGCGCACAGCCGGCAAGGCCCGAAGTGCGGCTCCGGCTGGCCGCAGCGCCGGCACCACGGCGGCCGTACCGTTCGCCACCGGTGACGGCACACATCGCACACGACCCGCCGGGAATCGGGAAACGAAAACAGCGCGCGGCAGAGGAGACACTCGGCCGGCAGGAGGAGCTGCTCGAGCGCCTCACGCACTGAGGGCCCGCTGCACGGCGGCCCGCATCACGTCGAGTGGTGGCGCGTGGTCGGGGAAGAAGCGCGTAAACGCGGCCGCCCCCTGCCGCACCAGCACTTCGCGACCGTCCTGGGCGCGCACGCCCGCCGCGCGGAGCGTCCGCACCCACCGGGTGCTCCCGGGCGCGTAGACCAGGTCGAGCGCGGTGCCGAGGTGCGGTGTGCGGGCGGGATCGAGCGGCAAGGGATCGCTCTCCTTCAAGCCCAAGGGGGTGGCGTTGATCGCGACGTCCGGCTCGAGCGTCCCGCGCGCCGGTTCGGCTCGGGCGCCGCGGCTGCGCGCCCAGCCGGCGAAATCGCGGGCGCGCGCGGCGTCGCGCGACAGCACATGCAGCTCGGCCTTCACCTCGGCCGCGGCGACCGCGACGGCGCGGGCGGCGCCCCCCGTCCCTACCAGGATCCAGCGTCCGCCATCCGCTCCGAGCTGCTTCAGGCAGGCAACGATCCCGGCCACGTCCGTGTTGTCACCCACTAGCGCGCCGTGCTCGGTCCAGAACGTATTGCACGCGCCTACCCGCTCGCACAGATCCGTTTTCCGCGCGAGACATCGATCCGCCGCCTCTTTGTACGGGACCGTCACATTGCCCGCCGCCCCCACGGCCGCGAGCGTGGCGAACAGAGCGGGGAGGGCCGCGGCGGGGGCGCCCAGCGCGACGTATACGGCGTCGAGGCCGAGGGCGCGGATCGCGGCGTTGTGCATGATGGGGGAAAGCGAATGGGCGACCGGATCCCCGATCACCGCCAGGAGGCGCGTCTTAGCGCTGACTTCCACTCGTGAACTCTTTGACGATCCGCTCCACCGCCGTCTGGACGAGCGCCTCGAGTTCGGAGCAGGTGTCGCGGTACACGCCGAGGTCGCCACCGAACGGGTCGCTCACCTCGGCCTCGTCGCCCTCGCGCCCAGCGTACTCGCCGAGCACGAAGACATGCCCTTCGCCGCCGAGCTCGTCGACGCGGGCCCGGTGATGGCGCGCCATCGTGAGGACGAGGTCAGCCGCCTCCACCAGCTCGCGCGTGAGCAGCCGCGCGCGGTGCCCCGACAGATCGAGCCCGCGCTCCAGCCCCACGAGGTACGCGCCTTCGGACACCGGGGCCCCGTCCCACGCGCCGGTCCCGGCGGACGACACGTCGAAGCCCTCGATGCCGCGCTCGGCGAGGGCGCGTTCCAGCAGCGCTTCCGCGAGGGGACTGCGACAAATGTTGCCGGTGCATACCAGCAGAATCTGTTTCGTCTTCGTCCCCTCGGTCATGGTGCCAGTCGCCCGGCGGCACGCCGCAGCTCGGCGAGCGTAATCGCCCCTGACCGGATCAGTCGAGGCGTCGGCCGTGTGCAGTCAACCACCGTGGAGGGGGGCGAGTTTCCCAGCACGCCGCCGTCCAGCACCAGCAGCGTCCCCGCCTCCACGGCCGGCGCGAAATCGCGGGCGATGGCCTCCGCCCCGGGCGCGGGCGGGCTCCCCGGCAAGTTAGCCGATGTCGAGGTCACCGGCTCCCCCAGGGCCCCCGTGAGCCGCGCCATGCCTCGATGCGACGTCCACCGGACGGCGATGCCCCCCTCGGGCCCGCGCAGCGCATCGGGCAGCCGGCCACTGCCGCCCGGGAGCACCAGGGTGAGCGGGCCCGGCCAGAACGCCCGGGCCATGGCGCTCGCCGCTTCGTTGAACGCGAGCCCCTGCGCCTCGGCCATTTCCCGGTTCGCCACGAGCAAGAGGAAGGGTTTGTCGGGACGACGGCCCTTGAGGCGTGCCAGCGCCAGCACCTCGGCGTCGCGGGGGCGCGACCCGAGACCGTACACGGTCTCGGTCGGATAGGCGATCAGCCCGCCTCGGGTGAGATGGGCCACCGCGCGCTCCACGGCGGCTGCGATCTCCTGATCGGTGCGGAACGGGAGGGACGACGGCAGCAGGCTCACCGCACGTCACGCGCCAGCGCCTCGGCGAGCCGGAAGTCGTCCGCTGTCGTGATCTTGAAGTTGGACGCCGAATCGGGGACGACCTCGACCGGTAAGCCGGCGCGCTCGCACAGTGTCGCGTCGTCGCTCGCCGCATCGCCGTTCGCGAGTCGCGCGTACGCGCGCTCGATCATGTCGCGCGGGAATCCCTGCGGCGTCTGGGCGCGCCACAGCCGCTCACGCGCGACGGTTTGCGAGATACGGTTTCCCTCGACGACCTCTTTCACGGTGTCGCTCAGCGGCACCGCCGCCACGGCCCCGACCCCGGCGCGCGCCTTCGCGATCACGGCGTCGATCGTCTCGCGGCTGACGAACGGTCTCGCGCCGTCGTGGACCAGCACGACGCCGGCCGCGGCGGGGAGGGCGGAGAGCGCTGCGCGCACCGAGTGCGCCCGGCTCGGGCCGCCGGGAACGAGCGCCAGCCGCTCACCCACCAGGCGCGCGAGCCACTCCGGCGGCCGGGCGTCCAATCCGGGCGGCACCGCGATCACGACGACGGCGACCTCGGGGTGAGACGTGAACGGCCGCACCGCGCGCAGCAGCATCGGGACCCCGAGGATGGGGCGGAACTGCTTCGGCTCGCCGGGGCCGGCCCGCACGCCCGCGCCCGCCGCCACGACGATCACGCCGACGTCAGGCCGCGACCCGTCGCGCGAGCTCACCGATCCCTTCCATCCCCACGACCTCCAGCCCGGTCGCGCCGACGCGGGAGCGCGCGGAGAGAAACACGCGCCGGAAGCCCTGGCGCGCCGCCTCGCCGAGCCGCCGCTCCACGCTGGCGACCGGGCGAACCTCCCCCCCCAGACCGACCTCGCCCAGGAACAGCGCGTCGGCGGGCAGCGGTCGGTCGTGCACGCTCGAGACCAGCGCCGCCATCACCGCGAGGTCGGTGGACGGCTCGAGCAACCGCACGCCGCCCGTCACGTTCACGAACACGTCCAGCTGGCCGAACGGCAGCCCGCCGCGGCGCTCCAGCACGGCGAGCAGCACGGCGAGGCGGCGGTGGTCGAGCCCCGTCGCGACGCGCTGGGGCGTGCCGAACCCCGTCTTGGCCGCGAGCGCCTGGATCTCGACCAGCAGCGGGCGCGTGCCCTCCATGAGCGCGGTCACCGCGGAGCCCGAGGCGCCCGTCGTGCGGCCGGCCAGAAACGCCGCGGCGGGATCGGCTACCGGCACGAGTCCCGCCCCGGTCATCGCGAACACGCCGATCTCGTCCACCGAGCCGAAGCGATTCTTCGCGGCCCGCAGGATGCGATGGTCGAGGGTCGTCTCACCCTCGAAGTAGAGCACCGTGTCCACGATGTGCTCGAGCGTCTTCGGTCCGGCGATGCCGCCGCCCTTGGTCACGTGGCCCACGAGCAGCACGGCGGGCCCCGCTTCCTTGGCGAACCGCATCAGCCGGGCGGCGCACTCACGTACCTGGCCCACGTTCCCCGGCGCGCCCTCGAGCTCGGCGGTGTAGGTGGTCTGAATGGAATCGACGAAAACGACGCGCGCGTCGAGCGCGCGCGCGTGGTGCTCGATCGCCTCCAGCCGCGTCTCGCCCAGCACGTGGACGGCGCCGGCGTCGACCGTGAGCCGGTCGGCCCGCAGCCGGATCTGATCGGGGGACTCTTCACCCGACACGTACAGGGCCGGGACACCGGCCTGCTCGAGGCGGGCGGCGCACTGCAACAGCAGCGTGGACTTCCCGATCCCCGGCTCTCCCCCCACCAACACGACCGACCCCGGGACGATGCCACCGCCGAGGACGAAGTCGAATTCGGCGAGGCCGGTCTGCCACCGCCGCACCCCGCCGGTTGGAAGGCTGGAAAGTTGGACGGGGGCGGCATCATCCGCCCGAGCCTTCCAACCTGCCACCCGTCCGACCTTCCGGCCGACCGGCTCCTCTACCAGCGTATTCCACGCCCCGCACGCCTCGCAGCGACCGCCCCACTTCGGCTGCTCCGCGCCGCAGTCGCTGCAGCGGAACACGGAGTGGGCCCCGCCCCCGCCCTTAGCCACGGCCGGCCTCGGCCGGCGCCTCGCGCGGCGTGTAGTTGTCGAAGCGGGTGTACTCCTTCTTGAAGAACAGCTTCACGGCGCCCGTGGGCCCGTTGCGCTGCTTGCCGACGATCAGCTCGGCGAGCCCCTCGATGCTATCGTTCGTCTTCGGGTCGACGGGGCCGTCGTAGAACTCCTGCCGGTAGATGAAGCAGACGACGTCGGCGTCCTGCTCGATCGCGCCCGATTCCCGCAGGTCCGACAGCTGTGGCCGGCGATGTTCGCCGCCGCGCTGCTCGGGCGCGCGCGACAGCTGCGACAGCGCCACTACGGGGACGTCGAGCTCCTTGGCGAGCGCTTTGAGCGAGCGCGAGATGAACGAGATCTCCTGCTGCCGGCTCTCCGCGTCGGTCGGGCCCTGCATCATCTGCAGGTAGTCGACCACCACCATGCGAATGTCGTGCTCCGCCCGGAGCCGCCGTGCCTTGGAGCGCATGGCGAGGGGGGTGAGCAGCGCGGAGTCGTCGACCCAGATGGGCGCCGTGCCGAGCAGCCCCGCCGCCCGCGCCAGCTTGGGGTAATCGTCGTCGCGGAGCTGCCCCCGCCGCAGCCGCTGCGCGTCGACGAGGCCCTCGGAGCAGAGCAACCGCTGCACCAGCTGCTCCTTGGACATTTCCAGCGAGAAGATCGCCACCGCGACGTTCTGCTCGATGGCCGCGTGCTGGACGATGTTGAGCGCCAGCGCGGTCTTTCCCATCGAGGGTCGGGCGGCGATGATCACGAGATCGCCGCGCTGAAACCCGGCGGTGAGCCGGTCCAGGTCGGTGAACCCCGTCGGCACGCCGGTGAGTGCGCCCTGGCTCGTGTGGAGTTGCTCGATCCGCTCCATCGTGGGCCAGATCAGCTCCTTCAGACGCACGAACTCCGCGGCGCGCCGCAGCTGGGCGACCTGAAACACGCGATGTTCGGCGTTGTCGAGCACTTCGGCCGACGCGACGCGGCCTTCGTACGCGTCCTGGATGATCGCCGTGGCCGCTTCGATCAGCCGCCGCAGCACCGCCTTGTCGCGCACGATCTTCGCGTGGTATTCGACGTTCGCCGCCGTGGGGACGACGTCGATCAGCCCGCCCAGATACTCCATTCCGCCCGCCCGGTCCAGGTCGCCGCGGCGTTGCAACTCCTCGCGCAGCGTCACGGGATCGATCACGTCGCCCCGCTCGGTCAGGGCGATCATGGCGCGGAACAGCAGCCGATGCCCCTCGCGGTAGAACATCGCGTCGTCGAGCAGCTCGGCGGCCTGCAAGGCCGCGTCCTGGTCGAGCAGCATGGCGCCGAGCACGGCCTGCTCGGCTTCGTTGCTCCACGGAGCCTGGCGGCCGGCGAACTCCGGCGGCCGCTCAGGCGATGAGACGGCGGGCGATACGGACGTCATCCCAGGTCGGCTTCTTCCAGTTGGGGTTCCGCAGCAGCGCGGCCGGATGGTACGTCACGACGACCGGAATGCCGCGGAACCGGTGCACGTGGTTCCGCAGGGCCCCGAGCGACTGCTTCGTGTCGAGGAGCGTCTGCGCCGCGGTCCCGCCCATGGCGAGAATCACCCGCGGCTTGATGAGCTCGAGCTGGCGGAACAGGTACGGGACGCAGGCCGCGATCTCGTCGTACTGCGGCTGGCGGTTTTCAGGCGGGCGGCACTTGACGACGTTGCAGATGAACACCTGCTCGCGCGGCAGCTCGATGGCGGCGAGGATCTTGGTGAGGAGCTCCCCCGCGGGGCCGACGAACGGCCGCCCCGTCTCGTCCTCGACCCGCCCCGGTCCTTCACCCACGACGGCGAGGCGCGCGTCGGCCGGTCCCTCACCCGGCACGGTGTGTCGGCGTCCGTCGCACAGCCGGCACTTGGTGCACGCGGCGACCAGCTCGGCGATCGCCGCGAGTGAGCCCGCCTGCGGCACGGGATCGTTCGAGAACAGGTCGCCGCCGGGAGGATCGTAGGAGAGGCCCGCAGGCGGAAGACCGGGAGGCGGCACGTGGGAGGTGGGAGGCGCAGATGCGGGTGGCGGCAGAGCCAGGCTTCCCGCATCGCGCACCTCGCGTCCCGGCGTTCCCGACAGGATCACGGGATCGCCGCCCAGCAACCGCTGCTGTTCCAGGAATGCGCGCGCCAGTGCCCGCCCGTCGCTCACGTCAGCGCTTGCTCCACGGCGTCGAGGATCTTGTCAGCCACGTCGCGCTTCGGCAGGATCGGCAGCACGATGGGCTCGCCGCCGCGCTGCAGGATCGTCACGCGATTCGTGGGGACCTCAAAACCCGCGCCGGGCTCGAGCGCGTCGTTTAGGATGATGGCGTCCAAATGCTTCTCGCGCAACTTCTCCCGGGCCCGAGCCAGGCCGTCGCCGCCCGTTTCGAGCGCGAAGCCCACCACCACGCAGTGCTTCGGCCGCTCGAGCGAGCCGAGAATGTCGGGCGTGGCTTCGAGCTCCACGGTGAACGTGCCGTTGGCCCGGGGGCGCTTCGCGGCGGCGCGCGCGGTGGGCCGGTAGTCCGCGGGCGCCGCGGCCATGAGCAGCAGGGCGGCGCCCTTCACGAGCGTCGCGACGGCGCGCTGCATCTCCGCGGTCGTCTCGACCCGGTGCGTCGTGACGCCGGCCGGCGGCTCGAGCTCGGTGGGCCCGGAGACGAGGATCACCTCGGCCCCGCGCTCGCAGGCGGCCTCCGCCAGGGCGTACCCCATCCGGCCGCTCGACGGGTTGGTGACGACCCGCACCGGATCCAGATGCTCGCGCGTCGGGCCGGCGGTGACCACCACCGTCTTCCCCTGCCACGGCGCGCGCGCCAGCAGCAGCCGTGCCGCCGCCGCGAAGATGGCGGCCGGCTCGCTCATCCGGCCGGGCCGCTCGCTCGGGCCTTCCGCGAGCGGGCCGATGTCCGGGCCCACGAAGTGCCAGCCCCGCTCGGCGAGCGTCTTCACGTTGGCGCGCGTCGCGGGGTGCGCGTACATGGCGTCGTTCATCGCGGGCGCGGCGAGCACCGGGCCCGTGCGCACCAGCAGCAGCGTCGTGAGGAGATCGTCCGCCAGGCCCATCGCGGCGCGCGCCAGGACGTTCGCCGTCGCTGGCGCGACGATGACAAGGTCGGGCTCCTTCGCCAGGCCGATGTGCGCGAGCGCCCGGTCGCGCTGCCAGAGCGACGTGAGCACCGGGCGCCCGGTCAGCGCCTCGAACGTGAGCGGCCGCACGAACTCGGCGGCGGACGGGGTCAGCACCACGTCCACCTCCGCCCCGTCCTGGCTGAGCTGCCGGGCGAGCGTGCAGCTCTTGTAGCACGCGATCCCGCCCGACACGCCGAGCACGACGTGGCGGCCGGCGAACGCCATCAGCCTTCCTGGCGCCGCCGCCGGACCAGCTTGTACGTGAGCCGACCGCGCACCAACTCGTCCATCGCGCGCGTGGTCAGCTTTTCCTCGAAGTCCACCGAGCGGTCGCGTGGGAACTCGTTCACGAATCGGGCGAACTTGGCCGCGACCAGCACCCCCAGATACTTGTTCTGGGTCTGCGTGGCGACTTCGCTCGGGGTGATTATGCGCATGGTGTGACCTCAGTGTTTGTGAGTCTCGTCATACAGCCGTTGCTTCCCTGCTTCGAGCCCCGCCGCGAAATCCGCGAGCCACTGTAGCTCCCCCTTCTCACGGCGCTGTCCGCCTCCCTCGTCCACGATCCCGATCACCGCCTTAACGGCATCGTCCAGGATGTCGTTGCGCACGATGCGATCGAACGTCGTCGTGGCCCGGAGCTCGTACATCGCCCGGTCGAGCCGTTTCCGCACCTCCGACGGCGATTCGCTCTGCCGCTTCAGCAAGCGCTCGATCAGGACGCGCGGCTCGCTCGGGAGAATGAAAATGGTGATCGCGTTCGGGTACGCCGTTCGCACCTGCTGCGCACCGTCGACCTCAATGTCGAGCAGGACGTGCCGCCCGGATTGAAGCACCTTCTCGACTTCGCTCCGCAGCGTTCCGTAGAGCTCGCCCGCGTATTCCGCGGTCTCGACAAATCGCCCCTGCTTCCGCCAGTCGGCGAATTCCTCACGCGTCAGGAAGTAGTACGCTTCCCCTCGTCGCTCCCCCGCCCGTGGCTTGCGAGTCGTCGCGGATACCGCGTACCCGAATTGCTTCGGGTAACGCTCGAGGATGGCCTTGGCAATCGTCGTCTTCCCGCCTCCCGACGGCGAGGCCAGGACGACGATCCGTGGCGTCACTCCAGGTTCTCGAGCTGCTCCCGGAACTTCTCGAGCTCGCCTTTCATCGCGATTACGGTTTGCGTGATCGCGGCGTCGTTCGCCTTCGATCCGATCGTGTTTACCTCCCGCAGCAGCTCCTGCGACAGGAAGCCGAGCTGCTTGCCCACCGCCCCGTCCTTGGCGAGCGCTTCGCGGCAAGCGGCGAGATGGGTGCGCAGCCGGACCAGCTCCTCGGTGACATCGACCCGGTCCGCCATGAGCGCGATCTCGACCGCGAGCCGTTGCTGGTCCACTTGTACGCCGCTCGCGAGCTCGGCCACCGCCTGTTTGAGACGGGCCAGCTCCGCCGCAAGCCGCTCCGGCGCCCGCCGCTCGACCTCGCGCGCTCCGGCCTCGAGCGCGTCGAGCCGGCGCGTGAGCTCGGTCGCGAGCGCCTGCCCCTCCCGCGCCCGCATCGCGAGGACTTCCTGGGCCGCCCGCTCCACGATCGGCGCGACGTCGGCCCATGTCACGGCGACCGCGCCGTCGGCCGCGAGGTTGAGCACATCTTGCTGCCGCGCCACGAAGGCGAGATCCACGTCACCCTTGAGCTTGAGACGCTTCTTGAGTTCCTTCGCGGCCGCCACGACTTGGCGCGCCCGCGCCAGGTCCACGGTCACCGCTCCCGACCCCGCCCCGCTCGCCGGCTCGATCCAGCGGCCCGACACGGCCACGTGCCCGCGGTCGAGCAGCTGGCGCAACCGGTCGCGCAGCTGGCCCTCGATTCCGCCCAGCTCGAGCGGGAGCTTGAGCTGTGGATTGTAGTAGCGATGGTTCACGGTGCGGATCTCGAGCGAGAGCCGCCCGCCCTGGACCTGCCCCTCCGCTGATCCGAAGCCCGTCATACTCCGCGGCACAGACTTTAAAGCTAGTCGCGCAAAGCACTTAGGTCAATCGGGCGCTCAGTTGGTGAACAACCAGCGCACCCCGTAGAACTGATACAGGGTGGGGTAGTCGAGCCCCGGGACGTAGCTGCCCCGAAACCGGGTCGCGTTGCGCTGGATCCAGAATATCGTGACGCCGGCGATGCGCAGCTCGATGTTCAGCTCCGCGAAGCTCGCGCCCGGGAGGACGAGCGGCGCCCCGCTGCTGTCGAGTCCGGCCGTGCCGCGGCTCCACGACTCGATCGCCGCTTCGCCGCGCAGCGCGAACGCCCCACTGCGGTACACGCGCCAGAACTTGGAGTAAAAGGTGAGCGACATGCGGGCGTGCAGCGGCGGCTCGAAGTCCTGTCCCGTCTGGACGAGCGGGTCGAAGTACCACCCGGCGAGGTGCAGGCCGGGGAGGAGCTCGACCGCGCCATGGACCGTCACGTAGCGCGCGCGCTGCGCCGGGCCCAAGCCGGCGATCGGCCGCAAGCCGGCGGGCCGGCCGAGCGGAATGAAGGAATCCCGCACGGCGCCGCCCACCTCGATGGACACGCGGGGCCGGACCCAGCGCACGCCGCCCGCGAGGTCCAGCGTGCGCTGCCCGAGGTCGGTCGAGTCGACTGGGGCCTGGAGATCGTGCGCCCAGGCCACGTCGCCGTGCAGCGAGACGCCCAGCGGCAGGGCGAGCCCGGCGGCGAGGTGGGCACGGTTGCCGCTGCGCCCGCGGCTGTAGACGGCGTGGCGCCCGTCCCCGGCGAGCGTGATGCCGGGCAGCGGCATCCATGCCGCGCTGCCTTCGACCTGCCACATGCGCGCGGCGTCTCCGGTCCGCAGCGCGAGCCCGATCGCGCCCCTCCTCCACTGGTCGCCGAGGTCGAGCACGCCCTGGGACAGCGAGCGCTCGACGACGGCCGTGTCTCGGGTCGCGGTCGCCGTGGCGAAGCTGAGCTGCGCGCGCGGTCCCAATCCGTCGTCCCGGGCGGCGGCGAACAACCGCAGGATGCCATCGCGTCGCTGATAGCGGAAGTCGTCCGTCAACCCGGGCACGTCCGACGGGCTGCGGTGCCAATTCGACGAGAGGATCTGGTAGGACGCGCCGAACCTGGGGCTCGGCGAATACTCGAGGTTGAGCCACAGGTCGACGCTCGAGAACGCGCTGCTCGAATTCCCGAGGCCGTCGTTGTTGTTGTAGTCGGCGACCAGCGAGAGCCCTACGCCGGAGCGCCAGCGTTCGAGGAACGCGCCGCGGTAGTTCGCCGTGCGCACTTGTCCCGTGGCGATCCCCACGTCCGAGGCGGTCGCGGTGGAGCGTTGGCGTCGGGTCACGAGATAGACCCGCAGCGTCGCCGGCAGCACGATCACATCGACGCGCTCGAGCGGCGCCAGCGAGATCCGGGCGGGGTCGAGAAACACCGAGTCGCGCCCGAGCGGCACGTAGGGGATGCCGTCCCAGTAGATCTCTAGCCCAGCGGCGCCGCGCGCGCCGTACATCACGATCTCGGCCTGGCCGTAGAATCCGCCCCGCGCGACGTACACGCCGGGGATGTGGTCGAGCAGGTCGGAGAGCGTCTGCACGTTGGAGAGTGCGAACGAGTCGACAGGAAAACGGTAGCGCGTGCCGCGCGGCAGCGGGCCGGGGGGCGTGGCCTCGGCGAAGACCGGCACGTACGCCGGCGCCGTATCGCGGGCGGTCGTGTCTTTGCGGGCCGTGGTGTCGCGCGCGGTGGTGTCGACCTGCGCCGCCGCCGGCGTCGCCCCCCCTGCTCCTGCCCCCACGAGCGCGAGCAGTACCGCCGCGCCGCGCAGGCCGCGGGTCACGCGCCCGCGCGCTTGAGAATGAATTCGGTGAAGAGGCGCACCCCGACGGCGGTGGGGCCCTTGGCTTGGTGGGGGCCCTCGCCGTCGGTATAGGCCGTGCCCGCGATGTCGAGGTGCACCCAGGGGTAGCCGTCCACGAACTCGCGTAGGAACCAGCCCCCCGCGATCGTGCCGGCGCCGCGGCCGCCCGAGTTCTTGATGTCGGCGATGTCGGACTTGAGGAGGTCGCGGTAGTCGTCCCACAGGGGCAGCGGCCAGCACCGCTCGCCGGCGCGCTCGCCCGCTTCGCGCACTTCGCCGACGAGTGCCTCGTCGTTCCCCATCGCGCCGATCGCGACCTGGCCCAGCGCCACGACCACCGCGCCCGTGAGCGTCGCGATGTCGAGCGCCGCGGCCGGCTTGAAGCGTCGCACGTAAGACAGCGCGTCGCACAGGATCAGGCGTCCTTCCGCGTCGGTGTTGATGATCTCGATCGTCTTGCCGAGATGACTCTTCACCACATCGCCCGGCTTCACGGCCGTGCCGGACGGCAGATTCTCGGTCGCGGGAATGAGGCCTACCACATTGAGCTTCGGCTTGAGGCCCCCGAGCACCTCGAACGTGCCGAGCACGGCGGCGGCGCCCGACATGTCGAACTTCATGTCCTCCATGCTTTGGGCCGGTTTGATCGAGATCCCGCCCGAGTCGAATGTGACGCCCTTTCCCACCAGCGCGACCGGGGCGGCCGTGTCGCCCGCGCCGCGATACTCCAGTACGATGAAGCGGGGCTCCTGTTCCGACCCCTGCGCCACGGCGAGCAGCGCCCCCATGCCCTCCTTCCGCATCGCGGCCCGATCGAGCGTGGTGAGCGTGAAGCCGTACGCCTCCGCGAGCTGCTTGGCGCGCTCGGCGAGGTAGCTCGGCGTGCACACGTTACCGGGCTGGATCTGGAGGTAGCGCGCCAGCGCGTGACCGGCCGCGACGGCATTCCCGATCCGCTCGCCCGCCGCAACGTCCTTCGCCTCCTCCGGATCACACACCACCACGACGCCCTCGACGTCGGGCTTCGGGTCCTCGGGAGCCGCCTTGAGCTCGGTGAACGCCCACGCGCCCTGCGCCGCGCCCTCCACCACCACCTGCCCCAGGTCCCGGGCCGAGACGCCGTTGCGCCCTTCGCGGGCGACCGCGAAGGCGAACCGCTGCGCACCTCTCCCCAGCGCCCGCGCTCGCTTCGCGGCCACCGCGGCGGCGCGCCGCACGCTACCGCGGGTGAGCTCGCCCGGCTTCCCCAACCCGACGAGCAGCAGGCGCTCGGCTTTCCCGCCGCCGGGGTACAGCAGCGCCGTCTCGTCGCGCTTGCCCTTGAAGTCACCGCTCGCGATGGCGCGCCCGACCGCTTCGCCCAGCGTGCGGTCCAGGTCGGCGAGCGACGGCGGTACCGCGCCGCCCTGGGGGAGGGCCACGGCGAGGAGCGGGGTGGCGACCTGGGCGAGGGGGGTGGAGACGACCGTGCCGGTCATCTTAAACATGCTCGATTATGCACTCCGCGAAGGAGGAGGTCGAGACCTCAGTGGCGTCGGGCATCAGGCGGGCCAGGTCGTAGGTGACCCGGCGCGATCGGAGCGCGCCCTCGAGCCCGCGCACGATCGCCGCCGCGACGTCCGTCCACCCGAGCTCCTCGAACATCATCGCGCCCGACAGGATCACGCTCCCGGGATTCACCTTGTCGAGCCCGGCGTACTTGGGCGCCGTGCCGTGCGTCGCCTCGTACACGGCGTAGCCGTCCCCCACGTTGCCCCCCGGCGCCAGGCCGAGTCCACCGACCTGCGCCGCCGCGGCGTCGGAGAGGAGGTCGCCGTTCAGGTTCGGCGCCGCGATCACGGAGTACTCGTCGGGCCGGAGCACGAGCTGCGCGAACATCGCGTCCGTGATGCGATCCTTGATCACGACCCGTCCCCCATCCCCCGTCCCCCGTCCCAGGTCGCTCTCGGGAACGGTCGTATCCCCGAACCGCTCCTTGGCGATCTCATATCCCCACTCCCGGAATCCACCCTCCGTGAACTTCATGATGTTGCCCTTGTGCACGAGCGTCACCGAGCGGCGCCCGGCGCGCAGCGCGTACGCGATCGCTTTGGCGACGAGGCGCTGGCTGCCGAACCTGGACATCGGTTTGATCCCGATCGCGCTCCCCGGCCGGATCTTGGCGCCGAAGCGCTCGGTCAGGAACGCGATCAGCGCGTCGGCTTCCGGGGTGCCCGCGCGGTACTCGACGCCCGAGTAGACGTCTTCGATGTTCTCGCGGAAGATCACGACGTCGAGCCGCTGCGGCTCGCGCATCGGACTGGGGACGCCCGGGAAATAGCGCACCGGGCGCACGCAGGCGTACAGGTCGAGCAGCTGACGCAGCGTGACGTTGAGTGAGCGGATGCCGCCGCCCACCGGCGTAGTGAGTGGGCCTTTGATGGCGACCCGGTGCTGGCGGATCGCCGCGAGCGTCGCGTCGGGCAGCCAGCTGCCCGTCTGCTGGAACGCCTTCTCGCCGGCCAAGATCTCGAGCCACTCGATGCGGCGCCTGCCGCCCGCCGTTTTCGCGACGGCCGCGTCGAACACCCGCCGCGCGGCGCGCCAGATGTCCGGCCCGGTGCCGTCCCCTTCGATGAAGGGGATGATGGGCCGGTCGGGCACGATCCAGCGCCCGTCCTGCCACGTGATGCGCTCACCCATTCGTGCGGTGCTCCTCGGGGAGTTTCTGGCGTGACCTGGGGGTCTTGTCGGTGCAGTCTACACGGCCCGGGCGGGGTTGCGCCAGGCGAAACACCGCCCCTACAATTGAGCCCATGCGACGCGCCTCGACTCTCGCCCTGTTGCTGCTCGCCGCCGCTTGCTGGCTCGCGGCGGGGCCGGGGGGCCAGACGATCCAAGCGCTGCTCGCCTGCCACCATCACATGGTGCATCGGTCGCACCCGGGCCATCAGCACGCCCCGGCCGACGCGCCCTGCTTCTGCGACCAGATGACGGGCGGCCTCGATCTCGCCGTTTCGCCCGCGGTGCCGGCGCCGCTCGCACCAGCGCCGGCGATCCTCTCGCCCGTACTGGAGCCGTCATCCCCTTCCCTCTTTCTGCTTCCCCCTTCCCCGGCCTTTCCCCCGGTCTCACCTCCTCCGAACGGGCTCGTCTGAGCTGACCCGTTACGCCCTCACAACTGGGAGGAAGGCATGCGCAGTGCGCTCGGGGGCGCTCTGCTCTGCGGCGTCGCCATCGCGGCCGCAGCACAGGAGCGCGAGGTCACATTCGAGGAACCGCAGCCGGTCACGGTTACCGGGTTCGCGGTGGGCGATGCCAGCTACGACCGCGTAGCCCGCTCCAATACGTTCACCGCCGGGAAAATCGGGATGAGCCTCTTCAAGCCCGTCGGGGAGGCCTATCTGTTCGCGCAGTTGACCACTGCGCTGAAGGACGGCGAGTCGTCCACGGAGATCGACAACCTCCTCGTGAGCTGGACGCCCCAGCGCGCGAACCGCTGGACGTTGGCGTTCGGGCGGTTTGATGCGCCCATCGGTTTCGAGCGGGACGACGAGCCCCTGAATCTCATCACCACCAATTCCTTCAACTTCACGTACGCGCGGCCCAGCAAGCTGACCGGCGTGCAGGTGCACTACACCGCCTCGTCGCGGCTCGACATCTGGGCCGTGGCGGCCAACGGGTGGGACGTCGCGGCGGACAACAACCGGGGCAAGACGGCGCTCGGACGGGCCCAGGCGATCCCGATCTCCTGGGTCACCGTGGGCGTCACGGGGGTGTACGGACCCGAGCGAGACTCGACCGACGCGCATCAGCGCTCGCTCCTGTCCGGCGATCTCACGGTGGACCGCGGAGCGCTGATTCTCGGCGCTGAACTCAACTTCGGGCGGGAACAAAACGGCGGTGCTAATCCAACGTGGCGCGGGGGCGCCGCCACGGTGTTCCTGCGCGTGGCGCGCGGCTGGGGCCTCACGGCGCGATACGATCAGCTGGAGGACTCGGACGGCCTCCTCACCGGAACGCCCCAGATCCTACGCTCCGTGACCGTCGGGCCAATGTGGTATTTCTCGAGCGCCCGCGAAGGGATCTTCAGCAACATCGAGCACACGCGGTTCCACCTCCCCCAGATCGCGCTCCGCGGTGCGATCCGGGCCGATTGGTCCACCCAGCCATTCTTCACAGACGCGGCCGGTGTGCTGCAGGGCTCGGACACCAGAGCCGTCCTCGAGCTCGTGTACATCTTCTAGGGGAGGGGCAGCCCATGCTGTACGACCTGCGTCGTGCCGCCCTGCCGATCAGATGGCTCGTCACGTGCCTGCTCGCGACGCTCGGCCTGTCCTACCTGTTCGGCGCCCTGATGGTCTCGCTGTATGCGGGCTTCACGCCGAAGCGGGTGGCGGCGACCTACGCCGGGCCCGAGATGTCCATGCGAATGCCGCCCGAGACGACCATGGTCGTCGAGCATCCGATCACCGGGACCGACTTCGCACAACCCGAGGTCCACACGGTGGACACCAACCTGCTCATTCAGGACACGCACGTGCACGTGCCGATGTACGGGCTCATCGCGGCGGCGTTGTCGCTCGTGGTCGTCGGGCTGTCGTTGCGACAGGGCTGGGCGCTCGGGCTCATTACGCTGCTGTTTGCCGCGCCGTGGCTCGACTTCGGGGGGATGTGGCTCACCAAGATCGCCTCGGAGCGCTTCGCCATCGTCACGCTGATCGGTGGCTGGGCGATGGCCGCCGCGTATCTCGTCGTCACCGTGCTGGCCGTCCAACAAATGTGGTTTTCACGCGAGAGGAGCTGACCGATGAACCTGCTCTTGCGCGCGGCGATGATCGCCGCCGTCCTCCACATCACCCCCGCCGTGGTCCTCGTCAAACGGCCCGACGCCGTGCAGGCCCTGCTGCCCGGGGCGGACGCGTACTTTGCCCGCGAGGTGCACTTGAGCGATGCGGACGCTCACAAACTGCACGTCGCCGTGGACTGGAGCCCGGAGGACGGCGTCCTCACCTTCTACAGGGGCAAGGCAGGGTCGGCGGTCGTGGGCGCGCTCGAGTTCGTGCGAGTGGACACGCCCCACGGGCCGATCGAAGTGGCGGTCGGCTTCGCCCCGGAGGGTACCGTGCGCGGCGTGATCGTCACCAAGGCCACGGTCGAGATGAAGCCGTGGGTGCTCGAAGCGGTCGCGGCGGGTCTCACCAACCGCTATCGGGGGCTCAAGACGGGGGATTCCCCTGGCGGGGCTGCCGCCATCGCGGGCCACGTCGGTGATCTCGCCGAATACATCGCCGGCGAGGTGGACAAGGGCGTGGCCCGCGCTCTTGCGGCGTACGGGGCGTTTTACAATCATGTGAGGGCGTGAGCGGCACTGTCGCGTCTTGAAACGCTTGTGCAACGGCGTGGCGTGGAGGTGCGTCTATGTGGAGGTGCGTCTATATGGGCATGAAACTCAAGCACTTGGGCGTAGGGCTGGCGGCCCTGCTGACCGCGGCGTGCCCGCTCGGGGAGCGGGTGCTCGGGAACGGCGGCTTCGGCATCGGGAGCAACGGTGGCACGGCGAGCGATGCCCTGCAGTTCACGGTCCAGCCGAGCAATGCCATCGCCGGCCAGGTCATCACACCAGGGCCCGGGGTTCAGGTGACGGTGTTGGACAGCCTCGGCAATACCGACCCCAACTTCACCTCCCCCGTCAATATCGCGATCGCCGCCCATCCGGTCGCGGGTAACCTCTCAGGCGCGACGAGCGTCACGCCGGTCAACGGCATCGCCCGGTTCGGGGACCTGAGCATCGACAAGGCGGGCGCAGGTTACACACTGCGGGCGAGCGTCAGCGCGTCACCCGGCGCGACCGCGGCCACGAGCAGCTCCTTCACGATCACTTCGCAGTAACGGACTGCCGTCGGGCTCAGCCAGCGGCCAGGTACGCCTCGTTCCAGGCCACCTCGAAGAATCCGTTACAGCGATGGCACCGCAGGTTGCCAGGGTGTCCCTCGAGCGGCGCGCGGTCCCGACAGTTGGGGCACACGCCGTAGCTCGGGCCCCACGTGGTGGGGAAGCGCGGCGCGTCCTTCGGGCTCGGCACCACGGTCCAACGTAACGCCGGTGTGGGCGAGAGCTGGAGACTGCCCCGCGGCACGGGGACCGGCTTCCCCTTCACATCGAGTACGGCATCGGCGGACGTGAGCTTGAGGATCCGGTACCAAGCGCCCTTCCGCAGGGCACACTTGATGTTGGCTTTGAGGCGGGCCCACTGGAATGTTGCCATGTCGGCACCTTGAGCGCTGGGGAGCGACGAAGGGATGATCCAACGCTAATCGGTCAATCAGCAGGCGGCCGTGGCGGGGGTCACAGGACCGGTGTAAACGCCGACGGATCATGCCCGAGGCGAGAGTCGAACTCGCACGCCGTTGCCGGCACCGGATTTTGAGTCCGGCGCGTCTGCCATTCCGCCACTCGGGCGTCGTCTTGTGCCGCCGTAACTTAGCGCCTCCCCTCGCGGGGCGGGACTAGTGGCACCGGTGCCGCGAATTCACCCCTCCATGTCGCAAAAACACCCTACCGGCGCGGCAGCGGCGCGACGATCATTACAGCCCTGTGGCCGAGCACCTGCAGTGGGCGCGACTCACGAGCGAGGCTGCCTACCCGTTGCGGCGGGGAGCGTGGTACCGGGTCACTGCGCGCACATCGGCTGACGTCGTGCTCGAGGTCAATCGCAAGCCCGTTCACGTGCCGGCAGCGTTGCTCGAGTTCGTCGCCAGCAGACCCCCCCGCTGCTGGAGTGTCGTCCGTCGTCCCGAAAAGGCCGAGCGGTTGCCGCACAGCTGGGGCGACTACTACGGCGTGTGTCCGAGCTGTCGGCACCGAGCACCGCTACACGGCTCGCCGCAGACGCTGCGCTGCCCGCGCTGCAACGTGCTGTTTCACGTCAGCTGGGACGAGCTCTACCTCGCGAGGCCTGGCCGGTAGCACGATCAGCATGCGATTCGACCACCCGCTCCCGGCCTGAGCGCCGCGGTGGTGTCGCGCATCACGGTGTTCCGGGTACGCCCGCACGATGATGTAGCGTCACGTGCTCACTCCCGAGCACGGGCGCGCCCTAGGAGCTGCAGTCGGCCACCAACGCCCTGGAGGCGTGCATGCACCAGCTACAGCAGTGGGCCAGATTGCGGGCACGGACGAACTGCCCGCTGCGGCGCGGGGCGTGGTATCGCGTCGTTGAGCTCACCGCCGCCGAAGCCGTCCTGGACGTCAACGGGCGGCCGCTTTCCGTTCCGCGCGCTTTCCTGCAAGTCCTCCCCATCCGGCCGCGCATGTGGTCTGTCGTGCCACGGCTGCGCGGTGCCCTGACGCCGTCTAGTTGGGGTCCGCGCTACGGCGTGTGCCCGCGTTGCTGCGCCCGCGCTCCGCTGCAGCAAGGCGCGGCCACCATGCGCTGCCCTGCCTGCAGCTTCGCCTTCGTGATTGGGTGGTCCGACTCGCATTGGCGGGTGTTCGAGCTGCTGTCGGGCAGTCCCGCTGCGCGGGCGATGGTGAAGGCTCGCGAGGCTGCGGTGCGCCTGTGGAACCGTGCCACGCCGCACGGCTCTGAGGTCTGACGCAGCCCTCCTTCCGTCCTTCCGTCCCTCCGTCGCTGTCCTAGGGTTTCGGCCTTCTCCGTACGCGGCCCCGAGGGCCGGGCCCGATTCCTTGCTGCCGCCGCAGCTCGCGGCGGTGGCGGACGATCTCCGCCACCCGCTCCTGAAACCGGCGCCGCTCTTCGTGGTACCGTGCCCGCTGCACCGGAGTGAGGAACCCCTGCATCTCGCGGTCCTCGTCGCGGTTGATCTGCTGCAACGTGAGCTGGTTCTCCTGCTGTTGGTTCATCAGTTGTCGCACCCGGTCCTGGTTCGGCGTCCCGGCGGCAAGCTCCGCCCTGAGCGCCTGGTTGACTTCGCGTTGCTGGGCACGCACCGGCTGGCGCTGCGCTTCGAAGCGCTGCTCTGTCGCCTGGACCTTCGTCGCCTGTTCGTCGCTCAGCCGCAGCGTGGATCGCACGCCGTCATTCCAGCGCTGCCGGATTTGCTCCCGTAGCTGCTGCTGCTCGGCGGCGTCGGCCGGGGGCTGGGCCGCCCCCGAGTCACCCGGGACCTGTGCCTCCAGCGCGGGCGCAACCACGATCATCATCATCCACGCGAGCCGCTTCATCAACCCTCCAGCGATTCGAGCAGCGCCCGCAGCTGGGGCGTGCTCAGGTCTTCGAGGCCCATGTCCTGCGCCGGGGCCGCGTCGGGATCTGCCCCGCCCGGTTCGACCGTTTGCAGGACGTCCCGCAGTTGTACCGCGGAGAGGTCGTTCAGCTCGGCTTCCGCGGGCTCGACGAAGCCGACGCCCTGCCTTGAGGAAAGGGGGGGACGCGAGCTGCTCCGCACCACCAGGGCTACGCCGAGAACGACAACTGCCGCTGCCGCGATTCGGAGCCACGCGGGCTCGAGCCACGTCCGCCGGGCGGCGCGCGGCTCCTGTCTCAGGCGCGTCACCACCGCCTGCGCCGTCCGCTCGACGTCCAGCCGCTCGGCGGCCCGCGCGCCGAGGCGCTGAGCTAGCTCGCGCAGGGCGACGTCGTGCAGCTCTTCCTCGTGTGTCACCGCAAGTGCTCCTTCAGTCGCTTGACGGCATGGTGATAATGCACGCGTGCGGCGCCGGGCGTCGTGCCCAGGGCCACCGCGATCTCGTCGTAGTCGAGTCCCTGCTGCGCGCGCAGCAGGAAGACGTCGCGCTGCATCCGCGGCAACCCCTGAAGCCGCTCCAGCAGCCGTCCTTCTGCTTCGTCCGCCACGGTCCGCTCGTGTGGATCGCCGTCCGTGGCCCGCAGGTCGTCGTGCAGTGGCACGCTGCGCGTCCGCTTGGCCCGCCGGTGCGCGTCCTTGAGCACGTTGCCCCCGATCGTCAGGAGCCACGTCCCGAAACGACATTGGCCGCGGAACTTCCCCAGAGCGCGAAACCCCCGGATGAAAGTCTCCTGCACCAGATCGTCGAGGTCACTCTCCGCGGCGCCGCCCGCGGCGAGAAAGCGCGCCAGCGCGCGGGCATGCCGGCGGACCAACTCGGCCGCCGCCTGCTCGTCGCCTGCGTGCCAGGCGGCGATCAGCGCCGCGTCGGACGGAGCGGCGGCGACAGGCTCGGCGGGGGGCATGCGTCGGAACGGTGGACGTTCAAGTGACCGGAATATTAAGACGGCAAGGCGGCACGCCCTTGCTGCCTCTGGTGCCCCTGTATAGCTTCACAATTCGAACGATCGTTCGAACCCATGCGTCCCTACGACGAGCGGCTGGATCAATTCCTCTCCCGGGCGGCGAAGCTGTTCGCCGATCAAGGCTACCACTCCACGACAATGCGGGACCTCGCCGCGGCGACCGGCATGTCGCTCGCCGGGATGTATTACTACGTCCGGGGCAAGGAGGAGCTGCTGTACCGCATCCAGGAGCGCTGTTTCGCCCGGGTGCTCGAGGGCGCCGAGCGCGCCCTCGCCGGGCTCGGGGATGGCGACGCGCTCGAGCGGCTGCACGCATTCATCCGCCACCACATCACCTTCTTCGCGGCGCACATGGCTGAAATGAAGGTCTTGTCGCACGAGGCGAACTCCCTCACAGGCGAGCGCGAGCGCAAGGTCAGCGCCATCAAGCGGCGCTACGTGGACCTGCTGGAGGGACTGCTCAAGGACGTGGCGCCGGAGGAGGCGGCGGTGGATCGCAGCGCCGCCGCCTACGCCTTGTTCGGCATGATGAACTGGATCTACAACTGGTACGACCCGGCGGGCGAGATCGATCCCGAGCGCCTGGCGGGTCTCATCGCGCGGATCTTCAGCGGCGGTTTCGCCGAAGCGCGTTCCACGGTACACGGAGGCTGACGTCCCATGGCAACGATGACGGAACCCAAGATCGAGAAGAAGACGCTCGTCCATTGCCTGGTCGAGGGCGGCGTCGCGATCATCGAGCTGGACGACCCGCCCGCGAACACTTACACCCACGACATGATGCGCCAGCTCGACGAGGCGATTCTGCAGGCCCGCTTCGACGACACGGTGCACGTGGTGGTGCTGCGGGGCCACGGCGAGAAGTTCTTCTCGGCCGGCGCGAATATCGCGTACTTGAACAGCATCACGCCGCGCTACAAGTACTTCTTCTGTCTGCACGCGAACGAGACGCTGAACCGCCTGGAGCACACTCCCAAGCTCACCATCGCCGCGCTCAACGGGCACACGGTGGGCGGCGGGCTCGAGATCGCGATGGCATGCGACCTCCGGGTCGCCAAGGAGAACGCGGGCAAAATCGGCCTCCCCGAGGTGAATCTGGGCGTGCTGCCCGGCACCGGCGGCACGCAGCGGCTGGCGCGCATCGTGGGGAAGACGCGGGCGATCGAGATGATGGTGAAGGGCGAAACCTTCTCCTTCGACAAGGCAAAGGAGCTCGGGCTCGTCAACGAAGTCTTCCCCCCCGGCGATTACTGGGAGCAGGTGATGCTCTACGCCAAGCAGTTCTGCCCACCCCACAAGGCGTCGAAGGCCGTCGGCCTGATCAAGCGCTCGGTCCAGTCGGGGGCCGAGATCCCGTTCGAGTCGGGGCTCACGCTCGAGCGGGAGCTGCAGCAGCAGCTGTTCCAGTCGGAGGACGCGAAAGAAGGGATCGCAGCGTACGTGGAGAAGCGGGTCGCGGAGTTCAAGGGCCGGTGAAGACCGATCTGCTCATCGGGAACGAGTGGCGGGCCGCGGCCCAGCGCTACTGCCTCACCAACCCGGCCACCGAGGAGCCGCTCGCCGAGGTGGCGGAAGCGGGCGATGCCGAGATCGACGCTGCCGTGCGCGCGGCGCGCGCCTGCCTCGAGTCGAAGGCGTGGCGCGAGCTGCCGGCGCGCCAGCGCGGCCTGCTGCTGTACCGGCTGGCGGATCTGCTGGAGCAACAGGCTAGGGAACTCGCCGAGCTCGAGTCGCGCAACAACGGCAAGCCGTTGTTCGAGTCCAGGATCGACGTCGCCATGGCGATCGAGACGTTCCGCTACTACGGCGGCTGGGCCGACAAGGTCACGGGCGACACGCTTCCGGTGAGCGGCAACTTCTTCACGTACACGCTGCGTGAGCCGGTGGGCGTGGTGGGCGCGATCGTGCCGTGGAACTTCCCGCTGAACCTCGCCACGTGGAAGGTCGCGCCCGCCCTCGCCGCGGGGTGCACGGTGGTGTTGAAACCCGCGCACGAGACGCCACTCACCGCGCTGCTCCTGGGCGAGCTCGCCATCGAGGCGGGGTTCCCCGCTGGGGCGCTGAACGTGGTGCCCGGGCTCGGCTCCGTGGCCGGGGCGGCGCTGGTGCGCCACCCGCTCGTCGACAAGATCGCGTTCACCGGGTCCACCGAGGTGGGCCAATGGATCATGCGCGAGGCGGCCGGCACGCTGAAGCGCGTCACCCTGGAGCTCGGCGGTAAGAGCCCCAACGTTATTTTCGCCGACGCGGACCTCGCGGCCGCGGTGCGCGGCGCCCAGAGCGGCATCTTCTACGGTAAGGGGGAGGTGTGCGCCGCCGGCTCGCGCCTGCTGGTCGAGCAGTCCGTGCACGACGCGGTCGTCGAGCAGCTCGCCGAGCGGGCGAAGAAGCTGACGCCCGGCGACCCGTTCGACAAGAACACGCGCCTCGGGGCGCTCGTCTCGAAGCGCCAACAAGACAAAGTCCTCTCCTACGTCGCCGCCGGGCAGCAGGAGGGGGCCCGGCTCGTCGTCGGCGGCAAGCCTGCCAAGGTCAACGGCAAGGGCTATTACGTCGAGGCGACGGTGTTCGACGGCGCCCGGCCCGGCATGAAGATCGTGGACGAGGAGATCTTCGGGCCCGTGCTCGCGGTGCTGACGTTCGAGAACGAGGCGGAAGGCGTCGAGCTCGCCAACCGCTCGCTGTACGGCCTCGCGGCGGGCGTCTGGACGCGCGACGTCCAGAAGGCGCACCGGGTCGCGCGCGCGATCAAGGCGGGGACGGTGTGGGTGAATACATACAACTTCTATGATCCGGCCGCGCCTTTCGGAGGCTACAAGTTCTCCGGGTTCGGGCGGGACCTCGGGAAAGAAGCGCTCCAGAACTACACCGAAACGAAGACGGTCTGGGTCGGCTTGTGACCGAAGCGTACATCTGTGCGGCGCTGCGAACGCCCGTCGGGAAACACGGCGGGGCCCTGGCGGGCGTCCGCGCCGATGACCTCGCGGCGATCCCGATCAAAGCCGTCGTCGAGCGGAGCGGGGTCGACCCCGCGCGCATCGACGACGTCATCCTCGGCTGCACCAACCAGGCGGGCGAAGACAACCGCAATGTCGCCCGCATGGCGCTGCTGTTGGCGGGGCTGCCGGTCGAGGTGCCGGGGCAGACCGTGAACCGGCTGTGCGGCTCCGGGCTCCAGGCCGTCGCCAGCGCGGCCCAGGCCATCAAAGCGGGTGAGGGCGAGACTTTCATCGCCGGCGGCGTCGAGAGCATGACGCGCGCTCCGTACGTGGTGCTCAAGTCGGGGGAGCCGTGGAGTCGCAAGGCTCCCGAGATCGCCGACACGACGGTGGGATGGCGCTTCACGAATCCGCGTCTCAAGCCGGAGTGGACCGTGCCGCTCGGCGAGACGGCGGAGGTCGTAGCGGCCCGCTACCGGATTGGCCGCGCGGAGCAGGATGCGTTCGCCCTCGAGAGCCAGCGGCGTGCCACGCGGGCGCTCGCGGACTGCGTATTCACGGACGAGCTCGTGCCCGTGGCCCTCCCCGGCGGCTCGATGTTCGCGAAGGACGAGTACCCGCGGCTCAACGCGTCGGCCGAACAGCTCGCGCAGCTCAAGCCGGCGTTCCGGCCCGGCGGCACGGTGACCGCGGGCAGCTCGAGCGGGATCAACGACGGAGCCGCCGCCCTCCTCGTCACCGCCGAGCCTTCGGAACCCCTGGCCCGTGTCGTGGCCACGGCGGTGGCAGGCGTGGATCCGAGCTGCATGGGGCTTGGCCCCATTCCAGCCACGCGGAAGGTGCTCGAGCGCGCCGGGATGACGATCGCTCAGATCGACCTCGTGGAGCTGAACGAGGCGTTCGCGGCGCAGGCGATCGCGTGCATCCGCGAGCTGGACCTCGACCCGGCAAAGGTCAACATCTACGGCGGCGCGATCGCCCTCGGCCACCCGCTGGGCGCCACGGGGGCCAGGCTATTGACGACGCTCGTCCACGCCTTGCGCCGCACGAAGTCCCGGTACGGCCTCTGTGCCATGTGCATCGGGGTGGGTCAGGGGATCGCCATGATCGTGGAGCGGGTGTGATGGCCGCCTACGATCGCGTCCTGGTCGAGATCACCGGCGGCGTCGGTACGCTCACGCTCAACCGGCCGGAGAAGCTCAATGCGCTCGACCGCCAGCTGTGCGGAGAGCTGACCGACGCACTGCGGATGCTGGCGCAGAGCGACGCGGTGCGGACGATCGTGATCACGGGGGCGGGGCGCGCGTTCTGCGCCGGCGCCGATCTCGCGGTGCTCGCCGCGGACGGTCCCGCGTTGGTCGCGGCCGGCAAGGACGTGGCGCTCGCCATCCGCGGGGCGCCGCAGCCCGTGCTCGCCGTCGTGAACGGCGCGGCCGCCGGCGGTGGCGCCAATCTCGCCCTCGCCTGCGATTACCGGATCGCCTCCGACCAGGCGGCGATCGGCCAGGTGTTCCACAGGCTCGGCCTGGTGCCCGATTGGGGCGGGAGCTTTTTCCTGCCGCGACTGGTGGGCACGTCCAAGGCCCTCGAGTTGGTGTGGAGCGCGCGCATGGTGCCCGCCGTCGAGGCCCTGGTGCTCGGCCTGTTCGACCGCGTGGTGCCACACGCCGAGCTGGCGGCGGAAGCCCGTCGCCTGGCCGAGCTGTGGGCCGGCCAACCGGTGGCCGCCGTGCGCCGCGCGAAGGAGGCGCTGTACGTGAGCGAACGCCACCCCCTCGCGGCCATGCTCGACCTGGAGATCGCCCACCAGAACGAATTGTTCGCCAGCCCCGAGGCGCGCGCGCGCATCGCCGGGGGGGCCTCACTCGCCAAGGGGAGTCGCTGATGGTTCGCAAGCTGCACAACTTCGACGAATGGATCGACTACTTCCGCTACTGGCAGGACTCGATCGGCCTGCCGCAAGGCGAGATCCGCCAGTTCAAGTTCGAAGCGAAGTTCGGGGACCAGGACGTGCCGCACATCGAGTTCGGCCATTACAAAGGACAGCGCAAGTGGCCCAGCGTGATGCACGTCCCCGACCAGCGCATCCGCGACGCCCTGCTCAACCTCATCGTGTACCAGGGCGATACCGAGTTCGCATCGGTGGAGCAACAGCGCAACCTGCTCAAGCACGCGCCCTCCGACTACGACCTGCTCGCCCTGATGCGCGTGATGACCGAGGAGATGCGGCACGGCTGGCAGATGTCCTACCTGTTGTGCACGTATTTCGGCGACGAAGGCAAGCGCGAGGCCGCGAAGCTGCTGGAGCGGCGGGCGGACGAGGGGGAGCGGCTGCTCGGCTCGTTCAACGAGCTGGTGGACAACTGGCTGGACTTCTTCACCTACACCCAGTTCATCGACCGCGACGGCAAGTTTCAGCTGACGATGCTCTCGGTGTCGGCGTTCGACCCGCTGTCGCGCTCGATGAACCCGATGCTCAAAGAAGAGTCGTTCCACCTCGGCACCGGCAACAACGGCCTGTTGCGCATCGTCAAGGCCGGCAAGATGCCGCCGGAAGCGATCCAGCGGTTCTTTTACAAGTGGATCCCCACGGCGTTCGATCTGTTCGGGCAGGACAATTCGTCGTCCGCGCACTGGGCCTACGTGTGGGGTCTGAAGGGGCGCTACGACGAGCGGGAGAACCAGGTCGAGCCGGACAAGGCGCGGCTCAACGAATACAGCCGCGAGCTGTACCGCCAGGAGATCGCGAAGCTGGTCGAGCGGCTCAACATGTTCATCCCGGAGCGCGAGCGCTGGTTGCGTATGCCCGATGTCCGGTTCAACCGCAAGATCGGCATGCACGCGCACCAGATGTTCACGGTCGCGGGCGAGCCGATCGACGACGCCGCCACCTACCAGGCCTATCTGAAGACGGTGCTGCCGCAGCCGCAGCATTACCAGATCGTGCACGACATCGAGAAGGAACCCGGCTGGATCGAGCCGAAGAAGGCGGACAGCCTGCTCAAGTGAGTCAGGGGGGGGCGGGGGCGCTCGTCATCGCGCACCGCGGCGCGTCGGCCCGCGAGCTCGAGAACTCGCTCGCCGCGTTCCGGGCGGCGGGGGCGTTGGGCGCCGACGCCGTGGAACTCGACATCCATGCCACGGCGGACGGCGCCCTCGTCGTGCATCACGACGAGACCATCGCGGGTCGCCACATTCCTCACCTCGCGGCGCGGCAGGTCCGCGAGCTGCGGCTGCGCAACGGCGAGCCGGTGCCGATGTTGCCCGAGGCGCTGGATGCCGCCGGTGCCCGGCTGGCCGTGTTCGTGGAGGTGAAATCGCTCGCCCCGCAGTTTGATGAGCGGCTGTTCGACGCGCTCAGCCACGGTCCCAACCCGTCGGGGTACGCGGTGCACAGCTTCGACCACCGCATCATCCGGCGGCTCGGTCTCGAGCGCCCCGCCCTGCCGCGCGGCGTGCTGAGCTCATCCTACCTGGTGCGGCCGCTCGCGGCGCTCGAGGACGCGGGCGCTACGACCCTGTGGCAGGAGCGAACGCTGGTGGACCGGGCCCTCGTGGAGGAGCTGCACGGCGCGGGCATGCGGTTGCTCGTCTGGACCGTCGATGATGCCGCCGAGATGCGTCGGCTGCTCGAGTTCGGCGCGGACGGGCTCTGCACCAACCACCCGGAGGTCGGCCGCCAGGCGGTCGATGTGCGCGCGGCATGAGCGGCCGGGGGGGCGGGGGAGAACGGGAGCACGTCGCGGTGGTCGGGGCGGGCACGATGGGCCACGGCATCGCGTACGCGGCGGCGCTCGCGGGGTTCTCCGTGGCGCTCACGGACAGCCGTCCGGAGGCGCTCGCCGCGGGCATCGCACGCATCAGCGAGCTGCTCGCGGGTGCGGTGCGGCGCGGCAAGCTCGGCGCGACGGACTGCGCTGCCGTCGCCGCGCGCGTGCGCCCGGAGCCCGGCCTGCCGCGGGCGGCGGGCGACGCCGACGTCGTGATCGAAGCGGTGATCGAGGAGCTGGGTGTGAAGCAGCGGCTCTTCGCCGAGCTCGACCGCGCGGCTCCGGGGGACGCGCTGCTCGCGACCAACACATCATCCCTTTCGGTCGCCTCGATCGCCTCCGCGGTGGCGGCGTCGGGGCGGGGACGCGTGGTCGGGATGCACTTCTTCAACCCGGTGCACGCGATGAAGTTGGTGGAAGTGGTGACGCACCCGAACGCTGCGGCCGAGGCGGTCGAACGCGCGGTGGCGTTCGCGCGCGCCCTCGGCAAGGACCCCATCGTGGTCCGGGACTCGCCGGGGTTCGCATCGAGCCGCCTGGGTCTCGCCCTCGGCCTCGAGGCGATGCGGATGCTCGAGCAGGGCGTCGCCTCGGCCGAGGACATCGACCGCGCCATGGAGCTCGGCTACCACCACCCGATGGGCCCGCTCAAGCTCACCGATCTGGTCGGCCTCGACGTGCGACTCGCGATCGCCGACTATCTGTACCGCACGCTGGAAGAGCCGCAGTTCGAGCCGCCGAGAATCCTGCGCGACAAGGTCGCCAAGGGAGAGCTGGGGAAGAAGACGGGAAAGGGGTTCTACTCCTGGAGCGATTGAGCCGACGCCCGTAGCTGGGTGCCCCGTCTCCTCGCGGACGTGGGAGCTTGGTGGTAGCTTTGCCCGGTCATGTGCCCTCCTCTCTAAACGGCTTCTGGAAATGCGGTTGTCGCCCCGGGCCCCGAGTGCGGAGTCGGAACTGGTCGAGCGGCTGCGACGCGACGACGAGACAGCGCTCGATCGGCTGCTCGAGGACCGGTGGCGTGCGCTGGTCGCCTATGTCCTCGGCCGAGTCGGTGACGTCGAACTCGCAAAGGACATCGCGCAGGAGGCGTTCGTCCGCCTGTGGGAGCGGCGCAACACGCTCGACCCGGGCCGATCGGTGGTGGCGTACCTGTATCAAGTCGCCCGGCGGCGCGCCATCGACGAGCTGCGGCGGCAAGCGGTCCACGCTCGCTGGGCGGCGCGCGAGCGGGGCATGGTCTCGGGGGCCACGGCGGGTGACCTGCCACTCCACAGGCTGACCGAGCGCGAGCTCCTGCGGGCGGTGAAGCGCGCCATCGCGGCACTGCCCGGGCGGCGCCGCGAAGCGTTCACGTTGGTCCACGTCCAGGACCTCTCCTACCAACAGGCCGCCGAGGTGATGGGCAGTGCGCCGCAGACTGTGGCGAACCAGGTGGCGGCCGCGTTGGCGCAACTGCGCGGCGCGCTCAAGGGCATGACCGCAGATCTCCCTGCTCTGGATTTCCGTCGTGCCAGGCCTCTCCCTCGCGCTCCCGCTCCCTCCAGAGCACCGACCCCTCTCTAGGCGCTCCCGTCGGATAGTATGGTCGCCCGTCTCGTCCGTACCTGAAGAGGCACGCTGCGGTGTGGCGAACTCTTCAGACACTGGACGTGATGAGCGATGGCCGAAAACCATCAAGCGGGCGGGCGGCCGATCGATCCCCTCTTGACGCGCTCCCTCAAGGGCGAGGCGTCCCCGGAGGAGGAAGCGGCTGTCCGCGAGTGGCGACGCGCGTCGCCTGAGAACGACGTCGAGTACCGCGAGCTGAGCCGACTGGCGGAGTGGTCGGGGCGCGTCAACGACCTCGTCGCGGTCCCGCCCCGACCCGCGGCGGCTGAGCTCATCCACCGGAGCGACCGCGACCGGCGAGTGGTTCCTCCACGCCGGCGCCTGCTTCGATGGGGAGCCGCCTGGCTGACGGCGGCGGCTGCCGCCGCGCTGCTGGCCTTCGGTGGTTACGTCTACGCATCACGGGGTCTGCACGCCACGGCGTTCGGCGTCCGGGAGATCGTGACGTCGCCGTCCGAGACCGCCACGCTGGAGCTGTTGGACGGGACGGTCCTGCGGCTCGCGCCGTCCAGTCGCCTGCGGGTTCTCCTTGAGCGGGGGCGGCGCGAGGTAGCGCTCGAGGGCCGTGGTTTCTTCGCCGTCGCCCATGACGGCACGCCGTTCCTTATCCGCACCGAGGCGGGTGAGGTCACCGTGCTCGGCACCCGACTGGACCTGGAAGCGCGCGGGCGGGATCTACGGCTGGTCGTCGTCCAGGGCCGGGTGGCGCTGTCGACGGGAAGTGGCCGCAAGGAAGTCGCGGCCGGCGAGATGGGGCGCATCCACAACGGGGAGCCGACGCCAGTGGTGCGTGTACCCGACATCGGGTCGGTCGTCGACTGGACCGGCAACTTCCTCGCCTTCGAGTCGACACCCCTGCGGGATGCCGCGCACGAGATCGAACGGGTCTACGGCGTACGGGTCGAGATCCCAAATGAGGAGCTGGCCCGACGGGTCATCACGGCGTGGTTCCGGGACAAGAGTGTGGCAGAGGTCGTCGATGTCGTGTGCCTCGCCGTGGCCGCGCGCTGCACGATCGAGCACCGCGTCGTCCGTATGGTGCCGGATACGCTGAACCGGCAGCCGCCCTCGGCGGCGGGTCGCGATCGATCAATCCGCTAACTGGATTGGGAGGTGGTCCATGATGAACCGGGAACTCACTCTCGTGTCGTTGCTCGCGACCCTCGGTGCTTCCACGCTTGCGGCACAGACGGTCGCATACGCTCAGGGGCGCACCGCCGCGGCGCAGTTGACGGTGGCCGGGGACGAGCTGCTATCACAGCGGGCGGAGCTCACGGTCTACAACGTGCCGGTGGCCGACGCGCTGACGCTCCTGGCCGAGCGGTCCCGCGTCCCGATCGCTTTCAGCGCAAGCCTCCTCCCGGATCGGAACCACCGCGTGGACTGCCCCTGCCAGGCCGCCACGCTGGCCGACGCGCTCACCCGGCTGCTCCGGGGCACGACGCTCGACTTCAAGGAGGTGCACGGGCAGATCGTGATCTTCCCGCGCGTCGTTTCGGCCGCTCCGGGGACCCAGTTCGCGGTGGCAGAGTGGCGGAAGGCGGACGTCGGTGAGCCCGAGATCCCGCTTTCCGAGGTGTACGCGGCACCGGAGCGGGCGCAAGGGACGGGTGCGATTCGCGGGCGGGTCTTCGAGGCCGGCTCGGAGCGCCCTCTCAGCCCCGCGCAGGTGACGGTGGCGGGCACGGGACTCGCAGCGGTTACGGATGCCGGCGGTCACTACGTGATGACGAACGTCCCGGCCGGCCCCCACACGGTCCGGGCGCGGATGATCGGGTTCGCCATCGCCGAGCAGGCCGTGTCCGTCGCCGATGGTGACACGGCGCATGTGGACTTCCCGCTCGCCTTCCGGCCGATTCTGCTGGACGAGCAGGTAGTGACAGGTACCGCCGGCCCCACTGCGAGGCGCACGCTGGGCAACGCGGTCACCACGATCAACGCCGCCGATGTCATGGAGAAGGTGGTCAACAACAACGTGGCCGAGCTGTTGCAGGCCAAGGCGCCAGGCGTCAGCGTCATGCAGAGCAGCGGTATGCCAGGCGCGGCCGGCAACATCCGCGTCCGCGGCATCACGTCGCTCAACGCCGCTTCCGACGATCCCGTGATCTACGTGGATGGCGTGCGCATCAACTCGAGCCCTGGTGGCACGTTCCGCAACAGCTATCAGCAGCCGGGTCAGGGGATGGCGGCGGGCGGGGGACAGACGACCTCCGCGCTGGACGCGGTCAACCCCGACGACATCGAATCCGTCGAGGTGATCAAGGGTCCGGCGGCGGCGACTCTGTACGGCGCGGACGCCGCGAACGGCGTCATTCAGATCATCACGAAGAAGGGCCGCGCCGGCGACCAGAAGTTGCAATGGGAGGCGAAGGTGCAGCTGGGGGCGACTTCGTGGGGACTCGATCGCCGGACGAGTTATACGACCTGCGATGCCATCCGGCTCGCCGATCCGGCGACCTGGCCGGGGTGCCAGGGTCTCGCTCTCGGCTCCACGATCTCGGCGACCTACCTCGACGAGGCGCTTCAAACCGGTGCATCGCACAACGCTGCCGTGTCGGTGCGGGGGGGCGGGCGCGGGTATTCGTTTTACGCAGCCCTGGATGACAATCGGGAGAACGGGATATTCACGAACAGTCTCGACCAGCGGACGGGGACCCGCGCGAACATCTCCTTCTATCCTTCCGACAAGGTCGACCTGAGTGTCAACCTGGCGTATACGCGGGTCCATACGGCGTTTCCGATGACCGACAACGGGCCGACCGTGCTGGACGGCGCGTGGGATTTTCCGCCGGGGCGCGTGCCCGAACCGGGCCAGCCGTCGGGCCACCCGTATGGTGATCCAGCGCTGTACGAGCAGTACGAGAACCAGCTGCAGAGTGACCGCGTGATCCTTGGCACCACGCTGACCTACCGGCCCTTCAGCCGCTTCCGGCACCGGCTCACGGTGGGGGGGGACATAAACTCCGCGCAGGCGAACCGCTACGTCCCGCCACAAGGTTTGTTCGACCCCGTGTCACTCGGGCAGATGACCCAGGGTGCGCCGCGCAATGATGTCTACACCCTCGACTACGCCGGATCCATCGACCACACCCTGCCCTTCGGCCAGCTGCCCTCGACCTTCAGTTTCGGTGTGCAGTACACGAACAAGGTGTACCAGAACACGATCGCGCAGGGAACCGGCTTCAGCAGCACGCTGGTGAAGGACATCTCATCCGCGACCGATCGGAGCGCGTGGGACGAGTTCGCCCAGTCCAAGGCGCTCGGGTTCTTCGTCCAAGAGCAGGTCGCCTGGCGGGACCGGCTCTACCTGACGGCGGCGGTGCGCGAGGACAACAGCTCGGTGTTCGGTTCGGCCATCAACCAGCAGTATTACCCGAAGCTCTCTGCGGCGTATGTGCTTTCCGAAGAGCCCTTCATGCGCAAGTACTCCTGGCTCGACAACCTGAAGCTGCGGCTTGCGTGGGGCCAAGCGGGAAATGCGCCCGACCCGTTCGCGAAGGTGACGACCTACAGGATCGTGCGCACTGTGGACGACTCGACGGGTCAAGTCATCCAGGCCGTTCAACTGGCCAGCGTCGGGAACCCCAGAGTGAAGCCCGAGCGCGGCAGCGAGGTCGAGGCGGGGTTCGACGCCGGACTCCTCGGGAACCGGCTGGGCGTCGAGCTCACGCTCTATAACAAGACCACCTACGATGCTCTCATGCGCGTGCCGCTGCCGGAGTCGCAGGTGGGCATTGCAGGCGCGAACCAGCTGCAGAACGTGGGCCAGGTCAACAACAAGGGCATCGAGCTGAGCCTGTTGGGGACGCCGATTCAGAGCCGTGTTCTCACCTGGGAGGCCCGCCTCGGTTTCTTCGGGAATCGCAACCGGCTCGTGCGGTTTGGCTACAACGCGCCCTACATCGCATACGGGCTGACCACGGAAAACCAGCGCACGGTCGAGGGTTACCCCATCGCGGGGTACTGGGTGCACGATCCGGTGCTCGACTCGACCGGAAACTACGTCGCGAGCGCGGCGCGCTTCGTCGGCCCGTCCCTGCCGACCCGGGAGGCGTCGCTCAGCAACACCTTCACGATCCTGGGGAAGCTCCGGCTGTACACCCTGCTCGACTACAAGGGGGGATACTATCTCCTCAATCAAACCGACTGGCGGCGCTGCGTGATCGGAACGTGCGCGGAGATCAACGACCCCAACGTGTCCGCGGTGACGAAGGCGAAGCTCCAAGCGGACTTGAAGGCCAACGATGCCCTCTACACCCAGCGCGCCGATTTCATCAAGCTGCGCGAAGTGTCCCTGACGTACACGTTGCCGCCCGAGTGGAGCTCCCTGTTCCGGGCGGACCGCGTCGCGATCACGCTCGCCGGTCACAACCTCGGCTTCCTCTGGAAGCCGTGGTACAAGGGGCTCGATCCCGAGGTGACGTTCAACGGCATCAACACGACGAGCGCCGACGGAGGGGCGTTCGGGTGGGTCCGTACGGACTACTTCACGATGCCGATGCTGCGTCGCTTCACCGTGGCCGTCGACGTGAGCTTCTGAGCCCGACCGGGAACGGGAAAGGATGGCGAGAACCATGAAATGGATGACACGGCCGACGCTCAGCCTGGTGGCCGGCCTCGCCGCGTGTAGCAATCTGCTCGGAGTGGACCAACGCGGTCTCATCACCGACGAGCAGCTCAAGCAGCAGAAGCTCGTCGCGGCCGTGGTGGCAGCCGCCGTCGGCGACTATCACGTCTCTTTCAACTGGGTCGCGCACAGCGGTGCCTCGGCGACCGATGAGGCAATCTTCGCCCACGTCTGGACCCCGTGGAACGAGTACGATCAACGGGACCTCACGGCGGAAGGCTGCCCGCACGACAACTGCGGCTTCGGCTACGGCTGGATGCAGCGTACCCGCGTGACCGGCGTGCGGAGCGCGCAGCAACTCAAGGACATGGGGGCCCCCGACACCGCGATCGCCCACGCGCTGGTGTACGGCGGCTACAGCACCGTGATGCTCGCGGATTACCTGTGCCAAGTCCCGCTCAACGGCGGACCGCCGCTCGATCCCAGCGTGGCTTACGACTCGGCCATCGTCATCCTCCAGGAAGTGATCCAGCGCGCCGCGGGGAGCGCACACCTCACAAACCTGGCAAACGTGGGTATCGCGCGCTCGTTCCTCAACAAGAACAATCTCGACAGCGCGATAGCGTACGCCCAGAAAGTCGACCCGGCCTTCGAGGCCTGGGTCCGGTTCGTCAACAGCACGAACTTTGACGATTGGTCGACCCTGTACAACCTGTTTCACCGGACGACCATGCTCGAGTTCAACACCGCGTTGGACCCGGGCGAGTGGGCCACCAAGCGTGATCTGCGGGTTCCTTTCATCGCGGACAGCACCCAGGTGATGTTCAGCCCGCATCCCGACGGGCGGCGCGGCTACTTCCCGTTGACTCCCTACTCGTTCAGCACGTGGGTATCGGGCAACCCCGACTCGATCCGCGGTAATGCCGGCATCCGGTTTGCTTCCGGCCTGGAGGCCCGCTACATCATCGCCGAGGCGAGTCTATACGGCGGGACGGGCGGGTGGACGCCGGCGCAGGTCCACACGTTCATCGATGAGCGACGGGCCGTCGGCGGTCTCACGCCGTACGCCGGCACCGACGCCCTGACGGAGCTCCAGGCCGAGCTGCGGGAGCAGCGTAAGATGGATTTCTTCTTCGCCGGTTACCGGATGCCCGACCTCATCCGTTACAAGAAGTACTACGGCATCGATCTCTGGCCGACGGGCCCGATCGGTGGATACGACGTCGACCGCAACGGCAACCCTCCTCCCACGCCGCCGCAGTGGCGCTACGGGACGGTCGAGTGCTGGCCTGTGGCGCAGAGCGAAGTCATTACGAACCCGAACTTCTAATCGTGATGGCTTCGCCACATGGCAGGGCGGGCCCGGCGCTGTTTCGCCGGGCCCGCGGCGCAGCGAGCCCGTGTACCGCGGCTGCGGCCGCGGTCATGGTGTTGGGCTGCGTGGCGCCGCCCCGCGCCCCCCCGCCGCAGCAATCGCCGTTCCCGCGGGTCATCGCCTACCTCGCGTCGTGGGACGTCCGCGCCAAAGGGCTGCGCATCGCCGATATTCCCGGCGACGCCTTGAGCCACGTCCTGTATGCCTTCGGCCGCATCGCGGCGGATGGGCGGGCGATGCTCGGAGACGCCTGCCTTGACATCGGCGAGTGCGGCGTCGGCGAGCGAACGCAGGTCGCATCCGGCGGCAATTTCGCACAGCTGCGGCTGCTGAAGCAGCGCTTCCCGCGCCTGCGCGTGCTGATCTCGCTCGGCGGGTGGGGAGGGTCGCAATACTTCTCGGACGTCGCGGCGACGCCCGAAGGGCGCCGACGGTTCGTAGCAGGCGCAATCGACCTGTTCCTGCGCCGCTTTGCGGGCGTGTTCGACGGGATCGACGTCGACTGGGAGTTTCCGGTGGCGGGCGGGCTGCCCGAGAATCGGTACCGGCCGGACGACACGCGCACCTACACACTGCTGCTCCGCGAGCTCCGCCACCAGCTGGACGCGTTGGGCGAGCGCGAGGGACGCCGCTACGAGCTCACGATCGCCGCCTCCGCCCGACCGTGGGAAATTGCCAACCTCGAGCCGGCGCAGATCGCGCGCGTTGCAGACTGGATCAACGTGATGACATACGACTACCATTCGGTCGACACGATCGCCCACTTCAACGCGCCGCTCGACGCAGTCCCGGGCGACCCGAGCCCCACGCTCAATGTCGCCGCCACGATGCGTATTTTCTTGGAGGCGGGCGTTCCCCCACGCCAGCTCGTGCTCGGGATCCCCTTCTACGGTCGTGGGTACGGCGGGGTGGCGGGCGAGGGTGACGGCCTGCTGCAGAAGGCCGATTACTCGGGCGCAGGCGAGTGGGGCAGCGGCGGGATCGACTATCGGGTGTTGATGAGCAAGGAGCCGGAGCGGCACGGGTTCCGGCGCTACTGGCACCCGCAGGCGCAGGTCCCGTGGCTCTACAACCCGGAGGCACGCGTCTGGATCAGCTACGATGACTCCGAGTCGGTCCGGCTCAAGGCCGAGTATGCTCGAGTTCAGGGGCTCGGCGGCGTGATGTTCTGGGAGTTGGGCGGTGACGACGGCACCTTGCTCGCTGCTATCCGTCGCGGCCTCCAGGGCGGTCGCGAGTAGATTCTACCTGTGCAACTGACCCGCATCACCGACGTCCACATCCACATCCAGCCCTGGCGCGACGTCAAGCCCGCCGTCCTCGAGACGATGCGGCGCGACAAGGCGGCGCAGTGGGACTTCCTCATCCAGGTGATGGACGACCCGCGCGCCCTGCTCGGCGTGATGGACCAGGCGGGCGTGTGGCGCGCCGGGCTCGTCAACTACCCCTCCCCCGACGTCATCGGCTTCACGGACACGGTCAACGCGTTTGCCGCGCGGTACGCGCAGGCCGATCCCGACCGGCTACTGCCGTACGGCGGGGTGCATCCGCGTTTCACCCGCGACGCGGCCGGCGATGTGGACCGACTCATCGACCTCGGGATCCGGCTCGTGAAGATTCATCCGCCGCACCAGGGGTTCCCGGCCAACGCCTACAGCGACGGGCTCGAATCGTTGGGGGCGATCTATCGCCGTTGCGAGCAGCGCGGTCTCCCGGTGATGATCCACACCGGGACGAGCATCTTCCCTGGAGCGCGCTCCAAGTTCGGCAACCCGATGGAACTGGACGATGTCGCGATCGACTTTCCCGACCTGCGGATCGTGATGGCGCACGGGGGCCGGCCGCTCTACATGGAGGAAGCGTTCTTCGTGCTGCGCCGCCATCGGCGCGTGTGGCTGGACGTGTCCGGGATACCGCCCGCGCGCCTGCTCGACTACTTTCCCCGCCTGGCCGAGGTGGGCGACCGGGTGCTGTGGGGCACGGACTGGCCCAGCCCGGGTGTGAAGGACATGCGGGTGAACATCGACCAGTTCCTGGCCCTGTCGCTCAGCGACGCGCACAAGAAAGCCATTCTCGAGACTAATGCGCTGGCTCTGTTTCCTGCTGCTCGCTAGCCCGGCGGCTGCCCAATCGTCCGGCCTGAAGCCGCTCCAGTTCGATGTCGCCGCCATTCCGGCCACCCGCGATTCGTTCGTGTTCCGGTTCCGCGGCAGCGAGCGCGGCTGGGCGGTCTGGCAATACGAGATTCGCTCCCTCGAGACGACGCAGGAGGTGCTGTACACCGCGGCGTCCGAGTTCCGGCCGATTGAGGAGGAGCGACTGCGCGTCGTGCTCAACCGCCAAACGGGCGAGCCGATCGCGAGCTTCCATCGCATCGATCTCTTCTCGCCGGCGAGCGACACCGTGATGGTGGAGCACGACCTCGACGTGCAGCACGGGGCGATCGTGGGGCGACGCCGGGTGGGAACGAAGGGCGGCGAGGTGAAGATCATTCCCGTCAACCGGCCCTTGTCGCGGGGCACCGTGCTGCACGACGCCTACGCCCTGCTCGCCGCCGCTGTGACGAACGCGGCGCCGGGCGATTCGCTCGCGGCGCGCGCGTACAGCGAGTTCGGCGACTCGGTCGCGCTGCTCAGCTTCGTCGCCGAGCAGCCGACGACCATCGAGGTGCCGGCCGGCCGCTTCGACGTGCTGCCGCTCCGGACCGGCGGCCTGCGGGTGTACGTCACGCGGGTCGCGCCGCGGCGCGTCGTCAAAGGCGAAACCCTCGACGGGGCGTTCTCGTTCGAGCTGGTGCATTCCGGACCCGTCATCCCCTCGCCTGAGTGAGGCTCATGCGTTTCCTCCCGCTGTGCTCCGGCGTGCTGATCGCAGCCGCAGCGGTTCCCCCACCCCTCCCCGCCCAGTCGGGCCGGATCGCGTATGAATCCTTCGCGCTCCCGAACGGCCTGCGAGTCCTCTACTCCGAGGACCGCGCCACGCCGATTGTGACGGTCGACCTGTGGTACTACGTGGGCGCCCGCAACGAGCGGCCGGGGCGCGGCGGGTTCGCCCATCTGTTCGAGCACATGATGTTCCAGGGCTCGGCGCACGTGAAGAAGAGCCAGCACTTCCAGCTCATGGAGCGGGCGGGCGGCTCGCTCAACGGCTCGACGCACGACGAGTACACGAACTACTACGAGACGGTGCCGTCGAACCGGCTCAATCTGGCGCTGTGGCTCGAGGCCGACCGGATGCGCTCGCTCGCGATCACGCCCGAGAACCTCGAGAACCAGCGGGCGACCGTGAAGGAGGAGAAGCGGCTCCGGGTGGACAACCAGCCGTACGCGCCGACCTTCCGCAACGGGCTCATCTGGCCGTACGACAGCACGGCGTGCTTCGCCTACGCGCACCCGGCGATCGGCTCGATGGATGACCTCGATGCGGCCCAGCTCGCCGACGTGCAGGCCTTCTTCGACACCTACTACGCTCCCAACAACGCGACGCTGGTCGTGGTGGGCGACTTCAGCACCACGGAGCTGCGTCGCCTCATCAACCAGTACTTCGCCGACATCCCGAGTCACGCCGCGCCACCGCCGGTGAGCTGCGCTTCCAAGCTCTCCCCCGGCACCGTGCGACGCGAGGTGACGGACGAGCACGCCAATCTGCCGGCGGCCCTCCGGTTCTACCGCCTGCCGCCGCACGACGACGCCGATACCCCGGCGCTCGAGCTACTCGAGGCCATCCTGGGCGAGGGAGAGAGCTCGCGTCTGAACGTGGGCGTCGTGCGACACGAGCAGGCGGCGCTGCAGGCGGGCCTCGGCGCGCTGGGCGAGCGGCGCGGCCCCGGCGTGCTGTTCGCTTACGGCATCGCGAATCAGGGCGTGGACGTGCAGCGGCTCGACAGCCTGATCAGCGCCCAGCTCGACAGCGTGCGCAGCGCGGACGTGACGGCGGACGAGCTCACGCGGGCCAAGAACCAATTCCGGGCACAGCAGATCGACGAGCGCGAAACCACCTTCGGGCGGGCGGAAGCGCTGCAGCATTACAGCCTGTTCCACAGCGGACCCGCCGATATCAACACCGACCTGGACCGCTACCTGGCCGTTTCCGCCGCCGACATCCGCCGGGTCGCCAAGAAGTACTTGGACCCCGCGAATGCCGTGATCGTCACGGTCAAACCCGGCGCCGCGGCAGCGAAGACCGGGGGGGCGCAGTGAAGCCGGTTAGGCGGTCAGGCGGTCAGGCGGTTAGAGGACTCCTCGCGGGAGCGGTCCTGCTAACCGCCTATCCGCCGAACCGCCTAGCCGCCCAGGGTTTCCCAACCACGCCTCCCAAGCCCACCCGGCTCTCCCCGGCGCGCTTCCCGCCGTTCCAGGAAGTCACGCTCCCGAACGGTCTGCAGCTCGTCATCATCGAGCACCACGAGCAACCGGTGGTCTCGGTGACGCTCAGCTTCCGTGCCGGGGGCAGCTACGACCCGGCGGGCAAGGAAGGCCTGTCGGCGCTCGTGGCAGAGCTGCTCACCAAGGGCACGGTGCAGCGCACCGCGGAGCAGCTCGCGGCGACTATCGAAGGGGTAGGCGGCTCGCTCTCGGCGTCGTCGGGCGACGACTTCCTCACGGTCTCGGCGGACGCGCTGAGCGACCAGGTGGACCTGGTGTTCGACCTGCTGGGCGACGTGGCGCTGCACGCGACCTTTCCCGCGAGTGAGCTCGAGCTGGCGCGCGCGCGCGCCCTGTCGGCTCTGGCGCTCGAGCTGTCGCGGCCCGCGTCCCTGGCGGGTCGATTCTTCGCGAGCGAGATCTACGGCCGCAATCCCTACGGCCGCAGCGCGACCCGCGAGAGCTACACCGCCGTCACCCGCGACGACGTGACGGCCTTCGCGGCACAACGGCTGCGGCCCGGCGGAGCGCTGCTGGTCGTCGCGGGCGATGTGACGGTGCCGCAGATCCAGTCGCTCGTCGAGAAAGCGTTCACGGGATGGCGGGGCGCGCCCCCCGCCGGCCCCGCGCCCCCCGCCGCGCCCGTGAAGCGGGCCACGGACATCTTGCTGGTCCATCGACCCGGCTCGGCGCAGTCGAACATCGTGCTTGGGAACACCACCGCCGGGCCGACCGACCCGATGTATTACGCGGGTCGGATTGCGACGCAGGCGCTGGGAGGGGGCGCGGACGCGCGCCTGTTCCTGATCTTGCGCGAGCAACGAGGGTGGACCTACGGCGCCTACGCGTCGCTGCACCGCTACCGCGGGCTTGGCTATTGGCAGGCGACCGCGGAGGTGCGCACCGAGGTCACCGACAGCGCCTTGAGCGAGCTGCTGCGGCAGGTGGGTCGCCTCCGGACCGAGACGATCCCCGACTCGGAGCTCACGGCCGTGAAGGGATTCCTCGTGGGCTCCTTCCCGCTCACGATCGAGACCCCGAGCCAGATCGCGAGCCAGGTCGCGAACGCCAAGCTGTTGGGCCTGGGGGATGACTACCTGCGGTTGTACCGCGAGCGGTTGAGCGCCGTGACGGCGCTGCAGGCCAAGGCCGCCGCCGCGCGCCTGTACCGACCGAATGGGCTCACCGTCGTGGTGGTGGGCGACGCCGCCAGGATCGCCGCCCGGCTGCGGGCGATCGCTCCGGTCCGGATCGTGGATGTCGACGGCAAGCCGCTCACGGCCGCGGATCTCGCCCCTCCTGCTCCGGCCGGGCCCATCGCGCTCGATGCCGCGCAGTTCGCGACCCGCACCGACAGCTCCAACGTGCTGCTGCAGGGCAAAGCGATCGGCTATACCGTGTCCGACGTGCGCCGCTCGGGCGACTCGCTCCTGTACGTCGAACGCTCGAGCCTCGGGACCGGGGCGTTTGAGCAGCGCACGACCGTGCTGCTCGATCCCGCCGACGGCTCGGTGCGCCAGGTGGATCAGGTGACGGCGCAGCAGAGTCAGCGGGCGGAGACCCATCTCACCTATGCCGGCGGTCGCGTCAAGGGACAGAGCGCCGCGCCGCAGCCGGACGGCTCGGTGAAGCGCTACGACATCGACACCGTGCTGCCCGTAGGGACCCTGGACGAGAACGCCGTGCCGTTCGTCGTGCCGGCGCTGCCCCTCGGGCCCGGCAGGTCGTTCACGCTGAGCTGCTTCACCCCGAGCGAGAACTCGCAGAAGACGCTGACCTTCAAGGTCGGGGGCCTCGAGAGCGTGACGGTGCCGGCCGGGACATTCCAGGCGTACCGTATCGCCGTGACCGGATCGCGCGTGCCGTTCACCATGTACGTGAGCACCGAGACGCCCCGCCGAGTCTTGAAGACCGAATTCGTGGGCCAGCCGTTCGTCGTCGAACTCGTGAAGTAGCCACGTTGGAGGACACCAGCATGCGGCAGTTCCTGTACCCGTCGCTCGTGCTGTTGGTGGGGTGCGCGGCGGCCGGCACGCGCCAGGCCACGGCGCCTACCCCGCAGGCCGCCACGGCCGAGAGCACGAGCGTGATGCGGCCACAGTACCCCAGCACGTACCAGCGTCACCCCTTCCGGCCGGTCGTGATCCGCAACGCGACGATCATGACCGCGACGGGTCAGGAGATCCCGAGCGGGTCGCTCCTCTTCAAGGACGGCCGCATCGTGGCCGTGGGTGCCAAGGTCGATGCGCCGGCCGACGCGCTGGTCGTGGACGGGACCGGCAAGTACGTGACCCCCGGCTTGATCGACGACCACTCGCACCTCGGCGTCTACGCGGCGCCCGGCACCGACGCCGAGTCCGACGGCAACGAGGCGACGAACCCGGTCACCGCCGAGGTGTGGGCGGAACATTCCTTCTGGCCGCAGGACCCGCAGATCCCGCTCGCCATCGCCGGCGGCATCACCACGATCCAGGCCCTGCCCGGCTCGGCGAACCTGATCGGGGGGCGGAGCGCGATCCTGAAGCTGATTCCGGCGCGCACGGTGCAGGAGATGAAGTTCCCGGGCGCACGCTACGGCTTGAAGATGGCGTGCGGCGAGAATCCCAAGCGCGTGTACGGCCGGCGCGGCGGGCCGTCGACCCGCATGGGCAACATGGCGGGATATCGCAGTGCGTTCGCCCAGGCCGAGGCCTACCGCCAGCGCTGGGACGCCTGGAGCAAGGATCACAAGGGCGATCCGCCGGAGCGGAACCTGCGTCTCGAGACCCTCGCCGAGGTGCTGCGGGGCAACATCTACGTGCAGACCCACTGCTACCGGGCCGACGAAATGGCGCAGATGGAAGACCTGGCGCACGAGTTCGGCTTCAAGATCCGCTCGTTCCATCACGCCGTGGAGGCGTACAAGATCGCGGACCTGCTGGCGCGGGACTCGACCTCCGTGTCGGTGTGGGCCGACTGGTGGGGCTTCAAGGAAGAGGCGATGGATGGGGTGCAGCAGAACGCGGCGCTCAACCAGCAGGCGGGTGGCCGACCGCTGCTCCACTCGGACAGCCCGAGCGGTATCCAGCGCTTGAACCAGGAGGCCGCGAAGGCGATGTACTCGGGCCGGCGCGCCGGGATCGCGATCACGCGCGACGAGGCGCTGCGCTGGATCACCGTCAACCCCGCGTGGACGCTCGGCCTCGACTCCATCGTCGGCACGCTCGAGCCGGGGAGGATGGCCGACATCGTGGTGTGGTCGGGGGACCCCTTCTCCGTGTACGCCAAGGCCGTGCAGGTCTACAACGACGGCTGGCTGGTGTACGATCGCAGCGACGCGGCGCACCAACCGCGCACCGACTTCGAGCTCGGCCAGGTGCCCGCGCCGGGGAGTGACCGATGATCGCGGTCCTCCTCGCCCAGACCATCGCCATTATCGGGGGCACGGTCTATCCTGTCGCCGGCCCGAAGGTCGCGAACGCCACCGTGCTGATCCGCGACGGCAAGGTCGTCGCCGTGGGGGGGAGCGGCAGTATCACAGTTCCGTCGGACGCGACCCGCATCGACGCGACCGGGAAGTGGATCACCCCGGGCTTCATCGACGGGGGCGGCCAGATGGGTCTCGTGGAGATCGGCGCCGTGGAGGGGACGCGGGAGGGCGCCCTGCGGGGCGACAGCGTGGCCGCCGCGTTCAACGTCGCGGAGGGGATCAACCCCGCGTCCACCCTGATCCCGGTGACGCGCATCGAGGGGATCACCACGACCCTCGCCACGCCCGGCGGGACCCTCATCAGCGGCCAGGCGGTGTTGATCGATCTCGACGGCCCCACGATCGAGCGGATGCTCGTCAAGTCGCCCGCCGGCATGGTGGTGTACCTGAATGAGCAGGCCAAAGATGCGGGTGGTGGCTCGCGTGCGGGGGTGACCGAGCGCCTGCGCCGCGTGTTCGGCGACGCGCTCGAGTACGGGCGTCGCAAGGCGGAGTACTCCCGGGCGCAGATGCAGGCGCTCTCCGCCGGGGCCGCCGATCTCGCGGCGCTCCTCCCCGTGCTGCGGGGCGCCGAGCCGCTCATCGCCGTGGCGAACCGACAGAGCGACATCGCCACGGCGCTGCGGCTGGCGCGGGAATACAAGCTCGAGCTCATCATCGCGGGCGCCGCGGAGGGCTGGCAGATGGCGGCCGAGATCGCGCGCGCCGGCGTACCGGTGCTGGTCCAGCCGCTCGACAACATCCCGTCGTACGACGCGCTCGGTATCCGCTACGAGAATGCCGCGCTGCTCGCGCGAGCCGGCGTCAAGGTCGCGCTGCTCGAGACCGACACCCACAACTCCCGTAACCTGCGCCAGCAGGCGGGCAACGCCGTGTCGTACGGAATGACGTGGGAGCAGGCGCTACGGGCCGTGACGCTCTCCCCCGCCGAGATTTTCGGGGTCGCGGATCGCTACGGCTCGCTCGAGCCCGGGAAGGTGGCGAACGTGGTGGTGTGGTCGGGAGATCCCTTTGAGTTCACGACGGCCGTCGAGCACGTATTCATTCGGGGACGGGAAATCCCGCTCGTGAGCCGCCAGACGGAGTTGTTCGAGCGATACAAGAAGCTGCCGCCGAGTTACTAGCCTGCCTTGGGATACACGCTCACCCTGTACCGCTTCTTGTTCTTGTGCTCGAACTTGACCTGCCCGTCGATCACCGTGAACAGGGTGTCGTCCGCGGCGCGGCGTACGTTCACGCCGGGGTGGAACTTCGTGCCCCGCTGCTTCACGAGGATGCTCCCCGCAGTCACGAACTCCCCGCCGAACCGCTTCACGCCCAGGTACTTCGGGCCCGAATCGCGCCCGTTGCGCGAGGAGCCGACGCCCTTCTTGTGAGCCATGGGTCTCAGTCCTTGAGCTTCACGTCCGCGATCTTGATCTCAGTGAACTGCTGCCGGTGCCCGGCGTGGCGTCGGAATCCGGTGCGACGAGCGAACCGATAGATGCGGATTTTCTCGCCCTTGGTATGCCGCACCACCTCGGCCGTCACCTTGGCGCCCTTGAGCATCGGTTTCCCGGTGTGCACGTGCTTCCCGTCGCTCGCGAGCAGCACGTGGTCGAACGTCACCTTGCTCCCGGCCTCGGCTGCGAGCAGCGGGATCTGGATCGTGGCACCCGGCTCGGCACGAAACTGCCGGCCGCCGGTCGCAAAGATGGCGTACGTCATAGGGCGCGGAACCTAAACGGGGACACGCATGTGGTCAAGCGACGGCGTACTGCTCCGTCACGTCGCGCCCCGCCGGCTTGGCCATCATCCGGAACTCGTCGAGCCGCATCATCGGGTCGTCGCGCACCTCGAGCTCGAGCCCCGTCTGCTTCTCGAGTTGCCGTAAGAAGTTAGGCTCCTGCTCGACGAGGTACAGCGCCACCTCCGGATGCAGGCGCACGGCGAGCTGCCGCTCCTTGTGATCGGCCCCGGCGCGCTTGAGCGAGCGCTCCATCCGCCGCACCACGACCTCGGGACGGAACACCCGGCCGGTACCGTGGCACGTGGGGCACTCGGCGGTCATCGAGTACCATAGCGACGGTCGCACCCGCTGCCGGGTCATCTCGATCAGTCCCAGCTCCGACACCGCGAACGCCTTGGTGCGGGCGCGGTCGCGCCCGAGGTGGGTGCGCAGCTCCTGGAGCACCTTGTCGCGGTTGCCGCGGGATTCCATGTCGATGAAGTCGACCACGATGATCCCGCCGATGTCGCGCAGCCGCAGCTGGCGCGCGACCTCGCGCGCCGCCTCGAGGTTGGTCTTGAGGATCGTGCTCTCGGGATCTCGCTTGCCGGTGTAGCGTCCGGTGTTGACGTCGATCGACGTGAGCGCCTCCGTGGGCTGGATGATCAAGTAGCCCCCCGTCGGCAGCTCCACCCGGGCCTTGAAGAGGTTGCGGATTTCCGCTTCGATGTCGTACTCGTCGAACAGCGGCGTCTCGGCGTCGTACGACTTGACCCGCTCGAGTAGGTCGGGATCGATCTGCTTCAGATACTGCACGACCTCGTGGTGCAGCACCTTGGTATCGACGAGCAGCGAATCGACCTTGTCGGAGAACAGGTCGCGGATGATCCCGCGGGTGAGACTCGTTTCGCGCTGCAGCAGCGCGGGCGCGCGCACCGAGCCGGCCTTGCGCTTGATCTTCTTCCACAGGCCGTACAGATGATCGATCTCGCGCTTGCAGCTCTGCTCCGTGAGGTCCTCGGCCACCGTGCGGATGATCCACCCGCCCGCGCCCGGCTCTTTGGGGACGAGCTTCGACACCATGTCGCGCAGCTTGGCGCGCTGCTCGCGATTCTCAATTTTGCGGGAGACCCCCACCTTGGAAGCGAAGGGCATGTAGACGAGGAACCGGCCGGCGAGCGAGATCTGCGCGGTGACGCGCGGTCCCTCGGTGCCGATCGGCTCCTTGATGACCTGAACGATCTTCGTTTCGCCGCGCTTCAGCTCGTCGGCGACGTTCGGCAGCCGGCGCCGCGCGGAGCGGCCGGTGCCGCCGCCCCCGCCGCCCCCCCCGCC
>Ga0209160_1000045_pt1 | contig 78468 bp, 64 predicted proteins | sample GraSoiAngelo_153_FD_186167 | JGI IMG/M metagenome (GOLD analysis project Ga0209160, IMG submission 186167) | Grasslands soil microbial communities from the Angelo Coastal Reserve, California, USA - 14_1009_12_40cm (SPAdes) (version 2) | ecosystem: Environmental > Terrestrial > Soil > Grasslands ...
AACGCGATCCGCTTTCCGTCCGGGGCCCAGAGGGGCATCGCCTTGTCCCACCGGCTCTGGACGACGAACCTGACTTTCTTCGTCTTGATATCGAGCACGCCGATGTCCACATGGTCGTGGACGTTTGACACGAACGCAAGCTCCCGACCGTCCGGAGACCAGGGTCTCGGCCTGCCGAGGTCCCCCCCGATCGCGTTTTCCGAGTCCGGGAACGCGACGATTTTCTCCATGTGACCGGCGAGGTCGACGAGGCCGACGTAATCCAGGAGCCCTACGCCCGCGCAGAAGGCGACGCTCTGACCGTCCGGACGCCACGCAATCTCGCCGACGATGTCATCCACGTTCGTGAGTTGCCGGGCGTCGCCGCCGCTCGTGTCCACGACGAAGACGTTGTCTCGGTCGCCATCTCGGTTCGAGAGGAACGCGATCTTCGTGCCGTCGGGGGACCATCGGGGGAACGCGCTGTCGAACGGCGTGTCGGTGATCTTCTGGACGTGCGCGCCCCGCACGGGCACGAGGTATATGTTATAGTTCTCGTCCCCCTCGAAGTCCGACTGGACCGCGATCCACCGACCGTCCGGTGAGAACTCCGGATTTAGGACGGACTGCTCGGATTGCAGGAGGATTCGATCCTTCTTCGTCCGGAGGTCCATGAGGTAGACGGACCATTGGTCCCCCTTGTTCGCCGCGAACGCGAGCAACCGGCCGTCAGGGGACACATCGAAGTTCCCGAGCTGCCAGACTTTCTTCAGGAAGCGACGAGGGGTGAACGTGACCTTCCGTTGCATGGCCCACCGCGGTGGCCGAGGAACGAGACCTGAGATAAAGCCATCTCGTTCGGAGGCGTGACCGGGGCCATGGCCCTGAACGTCGCGACCCTCCCGATCACGGTCGGTGCGGGCGCGTTCCTCGTCCGGGACGGGAATCTCCTCGTGGTCCGCAAGACGTATGGCCCGTCGAAAGGCATGTGGACGATCCCCTCCGGATACGTCGAGCCCCGCGAGTCGGTCGTCCAGACGATCGAGCGGGAGGTGACGGAGGAGACGGGGATCAAAGGCCGCGCGGGACCGATCCTCGGCGTCCGCAACCGGGTGATCGAGACGGCGAACGACACGTTCCTCATCTTCGCGATGACCTACGTGAGCGGCGAGCCGCGACCGGATCGCGTCGAGGTGAGCGAGGCCACGTTCCGTCCCCTCGCCGAGCTGAAGACGTCCGAATCATCCGCACCGTTCACGCGCGCGATCATCCCCAGGCTCGCCCGAGCCGCGGGCTTGCAGCTGGATCCGTACACGCCGACAGCGGACCCGACGCACCCTCTCGCGTACCTCTTGTACGTTTAGCCAGAAAACCTTTAGGCGACCCGTCGTTCTGCAGCGCCGTGGTCGAGACGGTCGTCGCGCTGTCCCTGGGTACGAAGTATCTCTTGGACCCGGCGGCATTGAGGCGCATCCGCGACATCCTGGGGGCCGGCGGCCTCGTGGTTCATCCGACGGACACCGTGTACGGCCTCGCCGTGGATCCGTTCCAGGCCGGGGCGGTCGAGAAGCTCTACGCGGCGAAGGCGCGACCCCGGGACCTGCCCGTCTCGATTTCGGTCGCCGATGTCGGGGACGTCTTTCGCTTCGGGCAGCGGACTCCCATCGCCGAGGCGTTCTGCGCGAAGAACCTTCCCGGACCGTACACGGTCGTCTTGCGGGCGGCGTCGGATGCGCCGCGAGCGATTGTGTCGAAGGATGGCCTGATTGCGCTCCGGGTGCCCGCGCATCCGATTCCCCGCCTCCTTGCAAAGTCGTTTGGTCCGGTCACTTCGACGAGTGCGAACCGGCACGGTCAGCCTGCGCCGAGCACCTGCGAAGAAGCGCGGGAGGAACTCGGAGACCGAGTCGAACTCTACGTCGATGGGGGTCCGACCCTACTCGGCGGAGAATCGACCGTCGTGGACCTTTCCGGGCCGCGGGCCAAGATCCTTCGGCAAGGGCCGATTCATCCGGGGGCGTAAGTGCATGGACGCCGACGGCCGCGAGTCGCTGCTGCGGGCGGGTCGAATTTCGCGCGAGGCGCGCGAACGCGCGGTCGCGCTGGTCAAGAAGGGCGCGTTGTTGCTCGACGTCGCGGAGGAAGTCGAAGACCTCATGCGGAAGAGGGACGCGAAGCCGGCCTTCCCCACGTGCATCTCGATCGACCACGTCGCCGCCCACTACTCGCCGACCCATGACGACACCCTGCGATTCCGCCACGGGAACGTGGTCAAGCTCGATCTGGGAGCGCAGTTGGATGGCTGGATCGCGGACACCGCAGTCACGGTCGAAGTCGGAACCCGGAACTGGACCGAACTCGTTCGTGCCTCGGAACTTGCCCTCCAGACCGCGATCGAGGCGGTTCACGCCGGCGTGTCGACGCGGGCGATCGGGGAGGGGATCCAACGGGCGATCGAGGCGCACGGGTATCGCCCGGTTCGCAATCTGACGGGCCACACAATCGAGCGGTATCTTCTTCACGCAGGGAAGAGCGTGCCAAACATCGCCCACGGCCACGATTTCCTCGAGGCGGGAGAGGTCGTGGCGATCGAGCCTTTCGCCTCGTCCGGCGCCGGCCAAGTGGACGGTCGCCGGACCGGAAACATCTACCGGGTGCTGAAGGTGAAGCCACAGAAGCAGGCCGCGTCGGACGACTTCCTCCGGCTCATTGCGGACGAATTCAAGACGCTGCCGTTTGCGGAGCGGTGGGCCCATCGGCTGGAGCCGCGCGCGTCAGCCCTCTTGAACGGCCTCGTACGGACCGGGGCCGTGATGACGTATCCGGCCCTCCTCGATGTGCAAGGCGGAATCGTGTCGCAAACGGAGCACACGATGATCGTGGGACCGGCCGGGGCGGAAGTCACAACGGCGTAAACGGCGCGCCGACTCGGAACGTTTATTATCGAACGTCCCCATCGATGCGTCCCCTCGGAGGGACCGCCCGTTGACCGACATCAAGCGGATTGTGCTGGACGTGCTCAAGCCCCACAAGCCGTCCCTTGTCGAGATGTCGGTTCGGTTGTCGAGCCTCAAAGGCGTCGACGGGGTCACGTGTACATTGGACGAAGTGGACCAGGAGACGGAGAGCGTCAAGGTCACGATCGAGGGACCGTCGATCAACTATCCGAGCGTCGAGGACGCACTGCGGGAGCTCGGCGCGGTCATCCATTCCGTCGATCTCGTCGCCTCCGGCAAGCGCGCGGTGGAAGATGTCCGCACGGGCCAAGACCATCGCTGATCGCGACTACCGGGACTCTTTGATTCGTTTCGCGACCTTTTGGACGATCGAGGTTTTGTAATAGTCCGCACGCACGAGGACGCGTCCCTCTTTCCGCCATGGGGTCGACGGAAACGCCTTGCCTTCCTCGAGCTCCGGTTGCAGGCCGAGGGCTTTCGCCGCGGCGGTGACCTCTTGCGCGGTGGGGGATTCGACGGCCCACCGTTTCGCGACTCGCCGGCCCTGATCCCTCGACCGTCCCAGGTCGAAGTATGCGGGATAGAGGACGATCGGGCGATCTCCCTTCGGCATGGACCCGGCCCGAATCCCCGCGCCGCCATAAGGATTTGGGCGGTCTGCGGACGCATTCGATATCTTCATTCTTGACGCCGCGCTCAGGGGGCCGCTTTCGGGGCGGATCGTCATGGACGAAGAAACGGATCTCGCGAATTTTGCACTCGATTATGCGACGAAGAAAGGCGTCTCATACGCAGAGGCGCGGTACGAACACCAGGAGCAGGAGAACTTCATCCTGAAGAACGGGGTCCTCGACGCGCTCTACGTCGGCCAGGACCGCGGCGTCGGCGTGCGGGTGCTCGTGAACGGCGCGCTCGGTTTCGCGGCCACGAACATGCGGACGAAATCCGACGTCCGGGCGATCGTCGACGATGCGATCAAGGTCGCCAAAGCCTCGCGGCGCAAGACGAAGATCACCTTCGCGCAAGAAGACGCGATCGAGATGAACTGGTCCATTCCGGAGCAGAGGAAGCTCGCGGATGTCTCCGTGGAAGAGAAGATCGCCGAAATCCAATCGGTGGACCGCGACCTCATGGCGCTCGGACTCAAGATCCCCGCACGGTACTTCCAGTTCAGCGACAACCGGATCGTGAAGTATTTCGCGAACTCGGAAGGCTCGCGGATCCGGTCGTACAGCCCTCGACTTCGGGTCTTCTATTTCCTCACGGTCGCGCAAGACGGGCAGGTCGAACAGACGTACCGGAACTATGGGTGGTCCGGAGGCTGGGAAGGAATCGCCGCCTGGGACCTCCGAAAGCGGGTGATCGACGAAGCCCGTTCGATGCAACGCTCCTTGGTCGAGGGCAAGAAGTCCCCGGAGGGCAAGATGGATCTGGTCGCCGGACCGCAGGTGGCAGGCATCGCCTCCCACGAGTCGTGCGGCCACCCGACCGAAGCGGACCGCGTCCTCGGCCGGGAGGCGAGCCAAGCGGGCAAGTCATTCATTCCACCGGATGGCATCGGCATGCGGGTCGGGTCCGAGGTCGTGAACGTCGTCGACGATCCGACCGTCGAGCACACGATCGCGTACTACCGCACGGACGACGAAGGGGTGAAGGCGCGCCGCCGGTACCTCTACAAGGAGGGCCGCGTCACGGAGTTCCTGCAGAACCGCGAGACTGCGGCGGCCATGCACACCCGCAGCAACGGCGCCGCTCGGGCGGTGAACTACAACGTCGAGGCGATCGTGCGGATGGCGAACACGTTCGTCGAGCCGAAGGACCACTCGGTCGAAGAGCTCCTGGAGGACGTGAAGTTCGGAGTCTACATGAAGAGTTTCATGGAGTGGAACATCGACGACAAGCGCTACAACGCGAAGTATGCGGGCCGGGAGGCGTACCTCGTGGAGAACGGAGAGGTCAAGCACCCCGTGCGGAACACGATCATCGAGCTCACGACGCCCTCCTTCTGGTCCGCCGTCGACGCGGTGGGGAAGGACCTCGACTTCGAGGCGGGCTTCTGCGGCAAGTCCGACCCGGGCCAGGCGCTCGACGCGAGCCTGGGCGGGCCTACGATCCGACTTCGGAACGTGTACCTGAGGTGATCCGATGGAAGACGTGTCCTCCCGGATCGTCGAGAAGGCCATCAGCCTCGGCTGTCAGGATGCGATCGCGGACGTCATCACGAACCGCTCGTACCAGATCCGGTTCGCGCAGAACGAGGCCGTCATCAGCAACCGGTGGCGCGAATCGACGGCGTCCGTCTTCTTTGTATACGACAAGCGGATCCTCGCGAGCGACATCAAGGACCTGTCGAGGGTGGACGAGGCGGTCGAACGCCTCGTGAAGATCGCGAAGGGCTCTCAGCAAAATCCCGATTATGCCGGAATCGCAAAAGGCCCGTTCCGGTACGCGCGCGTGCGGCCTGATCCGAAGGTCCTTTCCTTAGACGACGGGGGCAAGTACGTCGAGGCGGCGATCGGCGGCGCGACGGATCAGGGCGCGAAGGAATGCGCGGGGTCCTTTTGGAAGTACGAGGACGAGCACTTCCTCGCCACGTCGAACGGCGTGGAGGCCCACGACCATCGGGCGAGCCTCTACCTGTCGATCCGGGCGCTCCTGTCCCTCGAGTCGAGCGGCCACGGGATCGCCTGCGCGACGAAGCTCTCTCAGTTCAATCCCGAGAAGGCCGGTCGGAAGGCGGGCCGCATCGCCGCCCTTGCGCGGTCTCCGAAGCCCGGGAAGGCCGGCCGCTACACGGTCGTGTTCGACCCGCTCATCTTCGGATCCCTGATGGACCAGACGGGCGGACGCCTCGGGGCCTGGACGGTGATGGCCGGCCTCTCGCCGTTCGGAAAGAAGATCGGGAAGCGAGTGGCGTCCCCGCAACTGACCCTGTACGACGACGGATCCGCGGAGTCGATCACCCGGAAGCGCTTCGACGCGGAAGGCGTCCCGACTCGACGAAACGTCCTCGTGAACAAGGGGGTGCTGAAGACCTATCTGCACAACACCTCGACAGCGAAAAAGTTCCGGACGAAGACGACGGGGAACGCGGGGCTCATCTCGCCGGATCCTCACGCGATCTTCGTTAAGCCGGGAGACCGGTCTCGGGACGAGATTTTCTCGGAAGTCAAGGACGGCCTGTGGCTTACGAATACGTGGTACACCCGCTACCAGTCCTACGTCACGGGAGACCTGTCGACGATCCCGAGGGACGGGATCTTTCACATCCGAAAGGGCGAGGTCGTCGAGGCGTGGAAGGACATCCGGTTGACGGACAACCTGATCCATCTCCTGAAGAACATCGTGGCCTTGGGCGACGAGCCCGAACAGATGATGTGGTGGGGTGAAGTGAGCATCCCCAACTTCGTTCCCTACGCCCTGATTAAGGACGTCGGAATCACGACGTCCGCCGAGTGACCGCGGCCTAACTCTGCGCGCTCTCCAGCAGGACGGCGTTGATCACGCCATGCTGACCGGGCTTGGACGTGACTCGCGCGAGTCCGATTTCCGTCTGGATCGTCGCGCCGCGGGTGATGATGTTCCGCGTCACGAAGTTCGGGTTCGACGGGTTCGCCTTCACCGTGACGATCTTGACTTTCTTCGTCACGGACGTGCGGCGATCGAGGACGTTGGCGAACTCCGCGCTCAGGATGCGCACCTTGCGGTTCGCCCCTTTTGTGCGGTAGAGCTTCAGTCGCTGGGCCCCGATGAACGCGTACTGCTGCTCCCGGCCGATCTCCCGCCTCCGTTTCTTGCGGAACGGCCGATAGCGGCCCCCGGTCGGCTTGCGCTTCGATCGTCCTTGCCAGAGGGCCATGGGAGTCGTCCCAACCGAGCCGGGATATATGACCCTTCTGCTCACGCGAGATTCAGATACCCATACGCGAGGAGGTTCGTGAGCACGAAGCCGAGGAGCGCGCCGCCGTTCAGCAGCGGAAGCCCCGCCTGCGGATTGCCTTTCAGGACGAACCGCATGAGGAAGAAAAATCCCACGAGGCTCCCGAGGACCGTCCCAGCGGCGACGAACGCGTTGGGCTCGAGGCCGAGGAACGATCGGCCCGGTGCGGTCAGGAACGTGAACGCGGACACGCTCATGATTCCGGGGATGATGAGATCTCCGAGCCCGATGAACATCGCCTCCCGTTCCTCCCCCGACGCGATCTGAGCCTTCAGGCTCTTTTGCTCCCGGAAGGAGTAGCCGGCTTTCTTCGGAATCACGAGGAGAATCGGCAATCGCTGGCTGGTCAGCTCGTCCGCGAGCGTGATCATATGCTTCGTGCGGTACACGGCCCACGCATCGTAGAAGGCCAGGGCCACCAAGAGCAGGATCGCCGGGATGGCCCCGAACGAGATCCCGAGGATCGCGGTGACGCCTGCGGCCGTCACAAAGCCGACCGTGTCGACGACGTACCACTCCGGGAACTTCACGAGGACGTAGACGAGGAGGGCCGCGAAGCCGAACGAGAGAAGGGTCGCGACGTTCGCCAGGACGTTCTGGAAGTTCGGGTCCGGATTCTCGCCGGTCGCGTAGTACAACCCATAATACAGCGGTAGCAAGAGAATGAATGCCAACGTGATGAAAATGGACGCCATGATGACGTACTTCGCGAGGTTCTGCCGGCGATATCGGACGAGTCCCAGGATCACCGCGGTGAAGACGAGGATCAGGATCACGTAGACGACCGTGTTCGTGACGTCACTGGGATTCGGGAACGCCTGGTAGCCGCTTCCCTGGAACAGCGGGGATAGCGCGATCGCCACCGCTTGGCTACCGACCAGAAGCGCCGCCATCGCCGCAATCGACGCGTACTCGCGGCGCATCGGTGCCTACTCCCGGGTCACGCGTCCGAAGGCCACCGTGCCGGCGATTTTCTCGATGTACACCTTGACGATTGCGCCCTTCGCGGTCCCGGGTACATAGATGACGTACTTGTCGAGCTTCGCGATGCCGTCGCCTTTCTTGCCGATGTCCTGAATCATGAGCTCGTAGACTTTCCCCTCGACGAGGGGCGCCTCCTCGACCTTCGCGGCCTTCTTGACGGCCTTCACGGGCCGCCGTGCGCCGCACGCATCGCACTCGAGCATCGCGATCCGGCCTTCCTTGACGAGCCGCGTGTCGGGCCGGCCGCATTCTTGACAGAGCACATACGCGTCTACGTAGGACTTGACCCGCTCCTCGACCTGCTGGGCGGTGACCTTGCTCTTGAACACGACCCGGCGGCCTTCCATCGCGCCCGAGGTCCCGAGCTCGCGGAGAAGGTAGGTCAAGACCATGTCCGGATCCCGACGGATCGCGCCGACGATGTCCTCGAAGTTCCGGAGGATCGTCGTCTTGCCCTCGATGACGACATCAGGGGAGGGGACTTGGAACCGTTCGCCGCTGCTGAGGGCAGCCGGGAGAGCTTTCTTTGCCCGTTGTAGGAGATCTTCGTAACTGAGTGACACAGACGACGTCCAAGGGCAGGGTCACTTTAAAGGTTGCGGGCTAGCGCGCCGCCGCCCGGACGAGCCCCAAATGAATCGGGGACGGGCGCAACGGACGCGACCGCAGCTCGGGGTGGAATTGGGATGCGATGAAGTAGGGATGGCCGGTCAGCTCCAGGACCTCCATCCGTCTTCCATCGTCGGAACGACCCACAAACCGTAGGCCCGCGTCTTCGAGCTTAGCGATGTACGCCGGGTTGATCTCATATCGATGGCGGTGCCGTTCGTGGATTGTCGTGGCGGCGTACAACTTAGCAGTGCTCGACTTGGGATCCAGCTCGATCGGATGGGCCCCGAGTCGCATGGTCGCCCCCATGCCCTTGACCGCGTGCTGTTCCGGGAGCAAGTCGACGACGGGGTGAGGGGTTTTCGGATCGAATTCCGAGCTGTTCGCGCCTCCCAGGCCCAAGGCCTCGCGGGCGAATCCGATTGTCGCAAGCTGGAATCCCAGGCACACGCCTTGGAAGGGGACATCGTGCTCGGCCGCGAACTGGGTCGCGGCGATCTTCCCTTCGATCCCGCGATCCCCGAACCCGCCGGGGACCAGGATCCCGTCGACATCCTCCAGCAATTTCATCCCATGTTTTTCCAGATCGACGGATTCGACCCATTTCAGTTTCACATGCACCCGCGCGGCGGCGCTCGCGTGGTGGAACGCCTCGATGTGGCTGATGTACGAGTCCTTCAGGTGGGTGTACTTGCCGACCAGGGCGATCGCCACTTCCTTTTTCGGGCTCTTCAGATTCTCCAGGAACGCCTTCCATTCCCGCATGTCCTCCGATTTCGCGCGGAGGCCCAAGGTCTTCATCGCGTATTCCGTGAGGCCCTGGCCGTCGAAGAGGAGGGGCACGTCGTAGATCGTCGACGCGTCCGGGGCGCTGATGACCCCTTCCACCGGCACGTCGGAAAAGAACGCGATCTTTTTCTTGATCTCCGGCTCCAAGGAATGCTCGCCGCGGGCAATGATCACGTTGGGCTGGATCCCCGCGGCTCGGAGTTCCCGCACGCTCTGCTGCGTCGGTTTCGTCTTCTGCTCCCCGACGGCCCCCATGACGGGCACGAGGGTCGTGTGGACGAACAGGATGTTCTCCTTGCCGACCTCCTGCCCGAGCTGGCGGACGGCTTCGAGGAAGGGCATCCCCTCGATGTCTCCGACCGTCCCGCCGACCTCGACGAGGACGATGTCGGCGTGCTCCTTCTCCCCGACCTCGCGGAGCAGGGCCTTGATCTCGTCCGTGATGTGCGGGATGATTTGCACGGTCTTCCCGAGGTAGTCGCCGCGACGTTCCTTGTCGATCACCGCGCGGTACACCTTCCCGGTGGTGATGTTGTGGTCCCCGGTCAGGTTCACATCGAGGAAGCGTTCGTAGTTTCCGAGGTCCAGGTCGACCTCCGCGCCGTCGTCGAGGACGAACACCTCCCCGTGCTGGTACGGATTCATCGTGCCCGCATCGACGTTCAGGTACGGGTCGATCTTGACGGGGCAGACCTTCAATCCTTTCGACTTCAGCAGGACGCCGATCGAGGACGTGCTGATGCCCTTCCCGAGGCCTGACAAAACGCCTCCCGTGACAATGACATATTTCACTCAAATCACGGGAATGCTCCATCCGGCGGGTCGATGATAAAGTTTGTGTCTTGAAGAGGCGAAACGCACGCACACCGCGTCCGCCGATTCATGTCGCAACCCGATGACGGTGGCGAAAGCCTATATCGCCCGCACGGATGGGTGAGCCCGGTGATCACGTGGAGCTCGTGAAGTACGAAGGACTCCCGATCGGCTCCGCGGCTCCGGACTTCTCCCTGCCCGCGGTCGATGGAAAGACATACTCTCTGGCATCGTTCCGGGACAAGCCGGTCCTCGCGGTCGCGTTCTGGTGCAACCACTGTCCGTACGTGCAGGCGTGGGAAGACCGCACGATTGCCGTCCAACGCGATTACGCGGGAAAGGGCGTGCAGTTCGTCATGATCAACGCGAACGACGAGGAGAGCTATCCGGAGGATGACTTCGCGAACATGGTCGAGCGCTCGAAGCGGAAGGGCTACAACTTCCCTTACCTCCGGGACGAGAGCCAAAAGGTCGCCGAATCGTACGGGGCGGTGTGCACCCCTGACTTCTTCGTGTTCGACTCGGCACGGAAGCTTCGGTATCGCGGGAAGCTCGACGACTCGAAGGAACCGAAAGCCGTGCAGAAGCAGGTCATGCGCGAAGTGGTCGATGCGGTCCTCGCGGGCAAGCAGCCGCCGACGAATTTCGTGCCGCCGATGGGCTGCTCGATCAAGTGGAAGTCCGGTCACTGGCGCTGACGTCGAGTCGCGCGATGGGTCGTGCGTTTCCGCCTAGTGGCGCGGGAGCGTTTCTCACCGCGACGGAGTCCTCCGCGAAGAGAACCGAGCCGCCACTCTAGGAAGGAATACACCGCTCCCAGGTTCCCGCTCCGGCGGTACGCTCGACGGACCCGGGCCGCTTCCTCCGGGTTCTCTTTGAGTTCCTCCACGAATTTCTTGGTGTTCAGGATTGCGCGCGTCAACTCATCCACGATGGGGATCGTCGCTCGCTGGGACGTCCGGGAGAGCGGATTCAAGTCGACGCTGATGACGGCCTTCCCCATGCGGACCAGCGCCTCCGCGCGGTCGCCGTCCTCCAGCGGGACGAGCACGACATCCGCCCCAAAGATCCCGTCGCGGTGCGAGAGAGCTCGCTTCGACTCAATGCCCGGGATCCGCGCGTTGGGTCGCAGTCCGAGGACGTCTCGCGCGCCTGCGCGTTCGAGAATCCGGACGATTTTCTTCATGCGAGATTCTGTTCGGTGGAACAGGTTCACCTCGATTCGTGCGGGGATCGCCCGTGCGAGCTGGACGACTTCCCGCGCCGCGAGAGCGGCCACATTCCCGTTCACAGAAATCACCGGGCGGGACGCCGCGAGGAGATGCGCGGCCGCGGCTCGCTCCGCCACGAGGGCCGGTGCGCTCGTCCCCTCGCCGAACAGGTAGTCCCATGCTTCCCCTCGGCCATGGGCGATGAGTCCCTCGGGGACCACGACGCCTTCTCTCCAGGCCCGAACGAGCCGCTCCCGGCGGACGAGGGATTCGTACCGAGGATGCGACCGGGGGATCGTCATATCATCCGCTGGATTGCAGCCACGAACTTTCCACAGCCGTGCCAGAGCGGATCGGCGGTCGGGACTCCGTATTTCTGCTCGTACGTTCCCACGGTGGCGTCCACTTCGTCCCTCGTCATGTTCTCATGATTGATTCCGATCCCGATGACTTTGCCGCCACCGATCGGGCGCGTGAAGAACTGAAGCCACTCGATCTCCTCGTCCACGGTCGGCATCGGCCATGCGACGACATCCCGGCGGAACGACCGCGTCTTTCTCGCGGGGGCGTGCACCATCAGGATCGCCGACGGCATGGACGCGTTGATGATCGCGCGCGTCCCGCACACATACGCGGGATGGGAGATGCTGCCCTGGCCTTCGACGACCACCACGCGGGCTTGCGTCTCCTCGTACGCTCGGACGATTTCCGACTCCAGCTCGCCGACCATGAAGTCCGCCTTAATTGAATCGAGCGGCACCCCGTAGACCGATCCCTGGAGGAGCCCGGTCTGGCCCGTCGCGACGAAAGTCGCGGGCACTCCCGCCGCGCTCAGCGCGTCGGTCAGCAGGAGGGCCGTCGTCCTCTTCCCAATCGCGCCGTCGGTCCCGACGACCGGGATGCGGAGGCACGGCAGCTTTCGCGACAGATCGCTGAATTGCTTCGACTCGCGGATCGGCCGCGGTTTGCGAACATCGACGAGCCGTACCCCGTGCGTCTCCGCGAGCTTGGCGAACTCCGGATCGTCGTTCAGGTACTCGTGCAATCCCGCGACGATGTTCAACCGGTTCTCGATGGCCTCTCGGATCGTCGGCCGGAACTCTTTCGGGATGTAGCCGCCAAACGTCGCGACGCCGATGATTAGGGTCTCGGGACGGCACCGTGCGACCGCTTGTTTCAGGTCTGCAACGATTGGGATTCCGTTCGGTTTCCCGTCGAGCACCTCCCCGGCGTCCCGACCTGCCTTAGTGTGATCGATGACGCCCACGATCTCATAGCGTTTCGAGTACCGAACGAGCCCGTTCGCCGTTTTTCCCGTGCTCTGGCCGAAATATCCGTCGCACAGGATTACGGCCCGCTCCATTGACCTCTTGTCCCCTGTGATAACAGCGGGCGAAAGTCCATAATCTCCTATAAAGCCTAAGCGCGCAGGCGCCCAAAATGGTCGCACGATTCCGCGTCAACCAGAGCCTACGCTCTCTCCCCCTCCTCGGTTCCGCCGCGCCGCGATGGGAGGTCCGCCCGTGACGCAGAACGTCGAAAACCTCGGCCCGTGCAGCGCCTGCGGCGGGAAACTGTTCCCGTTCATCCTCTGCGAGTCGTGCGGCGCCGCGACGATCCTGCGAGAGACCCGGCAACTCGAGAACCAGGCCACGTGTCCCGAATGCGGGGCACGGAATCGCTGGCAGCTCATCTGCGACCAGTGCCACTCTCGGTTTCGGGCTCCCGCGGCCGAGGAGTCTCCCCTAACCGCGAACCTTGAGATGAAGCCGCAGACGGTCGCGGCTCCCGCGGGCCGTCCGAAGCGACGGATCAACGGGGAGTCCGACCCGGCCTCCCTCGTCCATCTGTTGAAGGTCCTCGGCCTCGATCCGTCGCGGGCCCAGGCGCTGATCGACCGCGGGTACGATGCGCTCTGGAAGATCGCGCGGGCATCGGTCGACGAGCTTGCGCGGATCCCGGAGGTCGGGCCGGTCGCTGCCCGCAAGATGCTCGCGTCCCTCCATCTCATCAAGTACGCTCCGCCGCGGCGGACGAAGGAATCGATCGCGCAGGACGAGTACGAGTGTCCCTTGTGCGGTTGCATCACGTCCACGTTCGCGCCCGCCTGTCTCGAATGCGGCGCCGCGTTCGACGAAGAAGAGATGGACGAGGCGATCCGCGAGCAGTTCGCCTCCGAAGGCGATGCGGCTCTCCTGGATTTCTACGACACCCACCTGGCCGAGAAGCCGGAGAACGCGGACCTGCTCTACGCCCGCGGCCTGCTCCTGCAAACGATGGGTCGGACCGACGAGGCGATCGAGACGCTCGACCGGGCCGCCGCCGCCGCCCCGGACGAACGAAAGATCAAGGTTGCGCAGCTGCGGATCCAGGCGAAAGAACTTCGCAAGCCGGACGCGGCCGAGAAGCTTCGATCGACCGCGAGTGCGCTGCTCGACGACGTCGCGTGGGACCAGGAGATCGCGCAGCTCGACCATCTCATCTCGGAGTCCGGACCCGCGTGTCCGAGTTGCGGTTCCGAGGTCCCGAGGAATGTCGCGCTGTGTCCGTCGTGCGGCGCTCGTCTGGCCGGCGCTCCCGCGGAGCCGGCGGCGAAGCGGTCCGCGGCCGGGGCGCACGAGCTGGATATCTTGGTCGACGACCTCCTCGTCGGCGAGCTGGAGCAATCCCTCACCCCCCAGGAGCTCGAGCTCACGAAGGCTGCGGTCCTCGATTGGCTCATCGAAGAACTCGAAGAGACGATGGGCGTGGACGCGACGATCAGTGCGGCGGCCTCGGAGAAACGAGACGAGACGAAACCCGCGGCCGAGCCCTCTCCCGTTCCGCCGGCCGTCGGATTCTTGTCCGGCTGGATGCGCGGGAGCAAGGGGCTGGTTAGCGGAGCGCGTCCGAAGACGTCGACGCGCGGGGCGGGGAAGGTCAACGGCCTCGTCAACGGCCGAGGTCGTGTGAATGGCCTCGTCAACGGGCTCGGTCGCACGAACGGCCTCGTGAACGGAGTCGGTCGGGTCAACGGCCTGGTGACGCCCACGGGTCGCGTGAACGGATTGATGGGCGAGCAAGGGCGGGTCAACGGAACGATCAGCGGCACGCGGTCGGTCCGAGCCGGAAGGAAAGAGATTCGGGTTTCCTCGCCTTCGAAGCGGGTCCGGTACGTCGCCATCGGGGCCGCCACTCTCTTCGCGATCTTGGTCGCCGGCTTCCTGTTCATTCCGATCTCGGGGCCCACGCCGCCGATCGTGATCGATGGGTCGTTCGGCGACTGGGCGTCCGTCCCGAAGTTCGACGCAGCAACCGTCGCGTCCGATCCGTACGTGTCGATTGTCGACTACGCAAGCCTCGTGGATGGCAACTCACTGTACCTGTTCGCGTCGACGAGAGGCGGGATGTTCGGTGATTCGTCGGCCTACGACGGCGTTTACTTCCTCATCGACGCCGATGGAAATCCATCGACCGGTTACCAGTTTGGCGGGATTGGGGCCGAAGGCGTTGTCGAGATCTTCGGAGGGAACAACACCGTGGCAGGCGCTCGACTCTACGGATTCCCGACCAACGCGGAAGTGAACTGGAGTCAGCGGCAGCCGCTCGGCCCTCCGTCCGCGGCGGCCTCGGTCCAAGGAGTCGAGGCGCGGGTCTCGACCTACGACCTCACCGGGTTCAACCCGGCGCGATTCCGCATCGCCGTCTTCGCCGACGACTTCGCCGGGGTTTCGAGTCGCAGCCTCGCACCGCTCACGCCGAACGGTTCGGTGCTCCTGGACCTGCTCCCGGTCGCATCCGTCGTCAGCAGCACAACGACTTCGTGGTTCACGATCCACGCACGCGCTCTCGGTATGCCGGCGGGGGCTTCATGGGTCGTTTCCTCCTTGGTTTACAACGCCACGCCGGGGTTGACGGTCTTCCCCTCCACGGGATCGATGATACTGACCCAGGCCCAGCCTGAAGCCACGATCACGGCGTCCGCCTCCGCCCTGGCCTCCGGGGTTTCGCCCGGCGATGTCGTCCAAGTCGACGTGACCAGTGCGACGGCACCTGTCCCCGTGGTCATACGTGGCGGGCCGATCCGGGCGTACCTCGTGGCGCCCCCATCGACTGTGCGGATCGACGGACTTTTCGCAGACTGGGTCGGGAGGGACCAATTGGATTCGGATCCGGTGCCCGTGAAGAATCCAGACGTAGACATCCTTCGATACGGGGCTGCCGTCAACACGTCGGCGGCGTACTTCCATGTTGCCGTCGCGGGCGACTTGATGGCGGGACGCGTTCCCGATCGGTTCATTCGACTCCCACCCGGACAGGGAGGAAATGGTTCGGGTGGGCCGCCGATTCCACTTCCCCGCCGAACGGGGGAAGACATCCTTCGGGTCTACATTGACCTCAACTCCACAGACAACATCGGCTTTCCATTCGACGGAATATACGCAGACTACATGGTCGAAGTCCGAGGCGCCGCAGGCCGGATTACGGCACAGGGCCTGTACGCCTGGACCGGCGCATGGTCCCCGGTCGCCTCGCCGACGATTGCCCTTGCAAAGAATGATACAGATATAGAGGGGTCTGTTGCGGTTGGCCCGATCACGAACACGACCCGAATGGTGTTTGCCGCTACCGACTGGGCCGGGATTGGCGATAGTTCACCGCTTGGTGGGACCTTTGCCTTATCTCCACCTTTGCCGAAGCTCTCCGGCCCCGCCCCACTTCGCGATCCCGGGCTAATCATCTACTCTGGCACGAATGCACTGACAGCCTTCGCAACGCCTCTCACCAACCAGCCCACTGTCGACGGGAACTGCGACACCTCTCCCGGAGGGGAGTATGATGGCGCCGATGTGAAGAGCAACGGTAATCTCATTTTCCATGTGGGGCGCCGTTCGCAGATCTTCTACGTCTTCGTGTGTGTAGAGGTAACCGCTGATGGAACCGACAATCTCACTTTGGACTGGAGCGAGCTGCTTTTCCGCCAACAACCGAGCAATACAACGACAGTGCCTCAGTCGTTCGACCGGAGGTTCCGGGCCACAGGCGGCGACTCGGCGAGCGTTTTCACCCAAGAGAAGGGAGACGGGTCTGGATGGACCCCGTGCCTTCTCTCCTGTGACGGGTCCAACGCAGGGAAGGGCAAGTTGAACGGCAGCGCCCAAACTTACGAGTTCAAGGTTCGGTTTTCGGACGTATGGGGAACGGACGCCCCGGCGGCGAATCAAACTGCCGGGTTCGCTATCGTGGCTTTCAACAACGCGGGTTCCGCGACTTACACTTGGGGATCCAACACTGTGAGCGAGAATAATCCGAATTCGTGGGGGTTACTCGAAATTCCCGAGTTCCCGAACGTGTTGTTCGCGGCGGTCGGAATCCTCTTCGTGGTTGGCTGGATTAGACGTCGGCGTTCCTAAGGTACTTCTAAAACCACGCCGTTCCCAACCCGATGGAACTCGGCCTCGTCGGTAAGCCAAATGTGGGCAAGTCGACCTTCTTCGCCGCGGCTACCCTCGTCCCGGTCCAGATCGCGAACTACCCTTTCACAACAATCGAGGCGAACAGAGGCGTGGCTTTCGTGCGGAAGGCTTGCCCTCACACGGAGCTTGGCCATGCTTGCAAGCCCAAGAATGCGCCGTGCGAGGATGGCACGCGTCTCATCCCCGTCGAGCTGCTCGATGTCGCGGGTCTCGTCCCGAAGGCGCACGAGGGCCGTGGTCTGGGCAACAAGTTCCTCGACGATCTCCGCCAAGCAAATGCACTCGTCCAAGTGGTCGACGCGACCGGCGGAACGGATTTCGAAGGCAATCTGGTGCCTCCCGGAACTCACGACCCTCTCGCGGACGTGAAGTTCCTCGAGGACGAGCTCGCGCATTGGATTGCCGGGATTCTCGCCCGCAGCTGGGACAAGGAGGCCCGCCGGGCCGATCTGGAGGAGGCGCCGCCGGAGAAGATTATCTCCGCGAGGCTCACGGGCCTCGGGTTCACGGATATGCAAGTTCACTCCGCGGTGCGAGACACCGCGCTAGATCCGAAGATGGCTCGGTGGACATCGGACGATCTCTTCCGTCTCGCGCACACACTGCAACATCGCGGCAAGCCCATGCTCCTCGCCGCGAACAAGGCCGACATGGCCTCCCGAGAAGCGCTCCAGAATCTCTCGAAGGTGGCGGGCTACCTGGTGGTCCCGACATCCGCCGAGTACGAGCTGGCCCTTCGCCGCGCGGCGTCCGCCGAGCTGATCACATACCAGCCGGGTGGCTCCTCGTTCGAGATCCTGCATCCGGAAAAACTGACGGCCGCCCAAGAAAAGGGGCTCGAGAAAATTCGCGGGTTCCTCCGAGAGCGCGGGTCCACCGGGGTACAGCAATGCATCGAGGAGGCCGTCTTCAAACTCCTCGATCTGATCGTCGTGTACCCCGTGGAGGACGAGCACCACTGGACCGACAAGAGCGGAAACATCCTCCCGGACGCGTTCCTCGTGCCGCGCGGTTCCACTGCGGTGGACGTAGCCTTTAAAGTCCACACCGACTTGGGTAACCACTTCATCCGCGCCATCAACGCCCGGACGAAAATGGTGGTCGGGCGGGACCACCCGGTCCAAGATGGCGACGTCCTCAAGATCGTGGCAAAGGTGTGAGATGGCGAGCTACGATGTGCGCATCATCACAGCCTCGTACCGACGGGAACCGCGGAACGGCCCGGAGCCGGCCCAGCTGCCCGTCATCCAGATTTTCGGTCGCACGCGGGAAGGGCAGAGCATCACAATCGAGTACTCGGGGTTCCAGCCATACTTCTTCGTCATCGAGCCGCCGCAGTCTCTCCGCGGAGCGTTCGGGAGGGATTCGCAGGTCGTCAAGCTCGAGGACGTGACCCTGCAAGTCGAAGGCAGGCGGACGCCGTGCGCCCGTGTCGTCCTCCGTCAACCTTGGAAAACGCCTGAATACCGCGAGAAGGCCCGGAGGTACGGCTCCACTCCTTTGGAGGCCGACATCCCCTTCCAGCATCGGTTCATTTACGACATGGATCTCGGCGCCGCGGTCCGCGTCCATGGGACGGAAGCCGACCCTGCGGGGAAGTACACGACCGATCTGTTCCTGATCGCGGATCGTTTCGAGCCGTGCGAACCCTTCCGACCGGCTTTGCGTGTGCTGAGCTTCGACATCGAGAACAGCATCCAGGACGGGCACATTTTCTGCATCGGCATCGCGTACCGCGAAGCCGGTGAGATCAAGACCCGCGTCCTCCAAGGCAATGAACGGGAAATCGTGGAAGGGTTCATCAAGCTCGTCCACGAGCTCGACCCGGACATCATCTCCGGCTACAACATCGACGGCTACGACCTGCCCGTGCTGATCGATCGGGCCGCGAAGAACGGGATTCCGAGGCTCCAGCTCGCCCGCGACTTCTCGGACTTCTTCCACCTCGGCGAGCGGTTCTGGCGGGTCGACGGCCGCATCCTCACGGACGTCTGGTGGGCCGTGCGGGCGGAGCGTCTGAGCCTGCACATGAAGCAGGAAACGCTCGACTATGTGGGACGCCAGCTCTTGGGGGAAGGAAAACACGAGCTCTCGCGTCGACACATCGACGAAGAATGGGCGAAAGACCGCGAGAAGGTCATCCGATATTGTCTGAATGACGCCGACCTCTCGCTCCGAATCCTCGAGAAGATCGGCCGGATCGAGAAGACCTTGGACCTGGCGGCCGTGAGCAAGCTCCCGCTCGAGGACGTGCTCCACGGGCGGACGTCGAACCTCATTGACTCCATTCTGATCCGCGCCGCGGACCGCGCCCACGTCGCGGTCCCGATGATGAAGATGCGGGGCGGCCGCGTCGAGCAAATCGAAGGCGGGTACGTGCACAGCCTCCAGCCTGGGTTGTACGAATGGGTCATCTCACTCGACTTCCGCGCGATGTATCCGTCCCTGATCATCGAGAACAACATCTGCTTCACGACCGTCTCGCCTCAAGGGACAATCGAGAGCCCGACCGGGGCGAAGTTCCTCTCCGCCGACGTGAAGAAAGGCCTCCTCCCGGTGATCCTCGCGAGCCTGATGAAGGACCGCCAGGACGTGCGGACGAAAATGCGCGAGGCGACGGACCCCGAGATGCGGGAGTTCTACGACGGCCTCCAGGCGGCGATCAAGGTCCTCATGAACGCGTTCTACGGCGTCCTGGCGTCGTCGTTCTACCGGTTCAACGACCCGAAGGTCGGCGCCTCGATCACCGCGTTCGCGAGAGAACGGATTAAGGGGATCATCGCCGAACTCGAGGCCGATGGCGTGAAGGTCGTGTACGCGGACACGGACTCCGTGTTCTTCCAGTCGCCCACGGCCGGGCTGGAACCCTCCCTCGAGTTTGCACGAAAGACCGCCGAGCGGTTCTCGCGCGGCCGAATCAGCATGGAAGTGGACAAGGTCTACCGGAGCCTGTTCAGCCACGGGCGGAAGAAGCGGTACGCCGGGAAGGTCGCCTGGCCCACGGAAGGCGAGATCGTCGTCCGCGGGTACGAGATCCGCCGCACGGACGCGTTCGACCTCCAGAGCGAGGCCCAGCTCCTCGTGTTCGACAAAATCCTCGACAACGACCCGGACGGGGCCATCGACCTCGCGAAGCGGATCGTCGCCGAGGTCCGCGACGGGAACCCGCCGCTCGCGAACCCGGACAAGGACCCGATCGAAATGCTCGTGATTTCCCGCACCGTCAAGGAGGAGAACCAGTACGTGAACCCGGATTCCATGAGCAACGTGATCGCGGCGCGCAAGCTCGAGCAGATGGGCGAGGAGTTCATGCCCGGCATGAAGGTCTCGTGGATTGTGACAGACCACAAGAAATCCCCGATGGAGGTCGAGCCCTATCTGTCGGGCGCGAAGTTCGAGAAGATGCCGGATTGGGAATACTATGCGCGGCGGGTCGCGCAGACGCTCGCCTACGTGACCGAAGTCTACGGCTGGGACGAGAAAGCACTCCTGACAGGCAAACGGTCGCAGCAGAAATCGCTGTCCAGCGACGAATTCAGCGAGGCCCTGCCGGCGGAATCGCCTCGCCGGACCGACAAGAAGCTCACGCTCGAGGATTTCTTCTGAGGGGGACGATGTCGGCCACGGATGCGTTGTGCCGGTACTGCGGATGGGAAGGACCCGATCCGGTCCGCGACGCGCACGGCAGCCTGTTCTGCCCGCGATGCGGTCGGCCGGCGGACTACAAGCTCGTGGTCGAGGAGCTCAAGCGGCAAGGCCTTTGGCGGGCGTGAGGGATGGCCTCGCGATCGCCCCGCGTCGTCGCCGTCGGCGACGGGATCGTCGACCTCGTCACCCCTCCGATGGCGGACTTCGCTCCGGGTGATGTCCAGGCCGAGGTCCCGCGTTTCGATCCGCTGCCTGGGGGGAACGCGACCAACTTTGCCCTGCAGATGTCGAGCTTGGGAGCCTCGACGACGTTCATTGGCGCGGTGGGGTCGGATTCGAACGCGAGACTCTTGCGCGATCGATATCGGCAGTACGGCGTCCGCGCACGTCTGTGCGTCGATCCGCGCCGACCCACGGGAAGCACGATGGCCCTGACGTGGTCCACCGGGAGGCGGGCGCTCGTCACGGACCCGGGGGCCAACGCACGGTTGAGGCTTCGCGACGTACCGGTTCAGGCGATTCGGGGGGCGCATCACGTGCATCGGTCCGGGTTCTGGTGGACGAGCGGGCTCGTGGGGAAACCGACCGCGACGCTTCTCGCCCGCGCCCGCCGACTCGGTGCGACGACCTCGTTGGATGTGTCGACGGATCCTCAGGGGTGGCCGGAAGAGCGGATCGAAGCGGTCCGAATCTGTCTCCCTCATGTCGACGTCTTTTTCGGGAACGAGACGGAGGTCGCGGCCGTTGCGGGAGAACACTCTCCGATTCAAGCGGGAAAGCGCCTTCGCTCGTTCGGCGCCGGAGAGGTCGTGATCCATCAGGGCGACCGGGGGGCGACCGCCATCACGCCATCTGGCGTCGTCTCAAGTGCCGCGTTCGATGTTGCGATTGACAACCCAACGGGATGCGGAGACGTCTTCAACGCTGCCTACGCGTACGCGAAACTCACCCAGCCGTCGGTCAAGGAATGGCTTCGGTTCGCGAACGCGGCCGCAGCGCTCCATCTCCGGAATCGTCGGCGGCCCTATCCGACGCTCCCAGAGATCCGCCGATTTCTCCGGGGATTCGCAGCTCCCTAGGCAGATTTTCACTTTTACACATCTCCCCCTCGGGTCGCCGTTCATATGGGAAGGCGACATGGGATTGGATGATGGCGCCGACCCCTTCGTCCGCTCCCTCCTCCCTGCCCGCCGAGGCGTGGGCGATGCTCGGACGCACCGACCTCGAAGCGTACACGACGTGGGACTTCCCCACCCAGTCCGCGGGACATCCGGATGCGGGCGACGCCTCCTTCAACGGAGTCACCCCGGCCGGTTGCGCCGCGAACATTGTCCGTCGGTACACGGCTCCCGGCGAACTCGTCGTAGACCCCATGGCCGGGTCCGGGACGATCGGGGACGTGGCCCGAGCGCTCGGTCGGCGCGCTGTCTCGTTCGACCTCGCGCCCCGTCGGCCACACATCCTCCGTGCCGATGCCCGATCGTGGCCCCTCTTGGCGCAGACCGCTGCTCTGGCGGTGATTGATTCTCCGTACTCCGACAACGTCGTCTACAGCGCCGACTCCCGATGTCTCGGCCGGATCTCCTGCCGCGACGCGCGCTTCTATGAGGAGATGGAAAAGGTCGCCTCCGAAGCCCATCGGGTCTTGCGCCCCGGCGGCATTCTCGGCTGGATCATCGCCGATGAGTACCGCGGAGGCGTCTACACGCCGGTGGGTTTCCGGCTCCTCGGGTTGCTCGAGCGGCGGTTCGAGCCGATCGACACGATTGTGCTCGTCCGCCATCACGACCGGTCTGCGTCACCCATGTGGGAGCACCGGGCCCGGCGCTTCAACTTCTTCCTCCGCGGTTTCAAGTTCCTCTTCATCCTGCGGAAACAGGTTGGAGAATCAGGGGGTTGAAACCTTGGCAACGGCACTCGAACGGACGAGCGACTCGTCGAGGGAGATTGTGCGCGGGCTGCGGAATCGACTGCAACTCGCCGCTGGGCGACGAGATGACCGGATCGACGAACATGTGAGCGAGCATTGGATCTCATGGCGAAGCCGCAAGGGGAGTCGGATATTCGCTGAGATACGCCCCCTTGGAGGACGCGTTCAAATCTTCCTTCTGCCGTCCCCTCGAGAACTCCAGGACGACTCCGGTCTCGCGAAACGTGCGCCGCCGACTCAAGGTTGGGGTTGGTTCCGGACGAGAGTCGAGGTGCGGTCCATCCGCCAGGTCGCAGCCGCGGCCGCGCTGATTCATCAGTCCTATCTGCGCGGGCTCGAGCCGAACGGGCGCAAACCCCGCCGGCTCAGGCGACGCGTTCCGGCATCGTGACGGGGCCGCGCGGGTGGCCCTTGAGATCGACGGCAACACTCCAGTAGCTCCGTGCGAGAAAAGCGCTACACAGGGCCACAATGGCCCCGAAGACGAAATGTAGGTTCAGGAGCGGGAAGCCGCCGAGTGTCATCCAATTCATGGCGGGAGGGTTTCCGGACATCGTGCTCATCGGGACGATGGTCTCCGCCACGATTGCCGTGATTGAGAGTGCCGCGACGATCCGAAGGCCAGTCCTCCGGTTCTGCGGGACGAGCGCATGCAGAGGCAAGAGCACAGCGGCAAGGAACGCGATCGCGGTCGCCCCGCTCAGCGCCAGAACGACGGGCCCGAAGATCGACGGACCCCGAGAGACCATCCAACCCACAACGGAGAGCGCGGTGAGCATGCCGAGCGTGAAGGCAAACACCAGGCCAGTTCGATACCACTGCAAGACGGGAGTCGTCGTCCTGAGGACGACCTGCGCAGAGGGTCGCAACTTGTCGGATCCGACGAGCAGGAGGACCAACGCCGCGAGGGCCAGAAATGCCGCGGCGAGCGTGGTGATCGCTCCGGCTAGATTGAAGACGCCTGAGATCGGATCCGCGCGGTTCGACGTCTCCATAGCAAGCAACCATAGCCCCACAGACGCGCTCGCCATCGCCGCAGACCCGGCGTACACGGCCAAGGCGGCGGATAGCCATCGAAAGGCTCTTGCAATTCCACTTCGGACCACGCCGAAGGTCGGGGTGTCGTACCATATCGAGGGAACAAGCGGAGAATCCACGAACATGGTCGACTCAACGATGGCGTCCCCGGAATATCCAATTTGTTTCCGCGAACATTCGGGATTCCGCTTTTTCGGTCGAAGTAAAGGCCCTCCGAGACGTGCGTCCCTCGGGGAGGCGACCGCGGTCGGAGGAAAGGGCTTAATAGTCTCGCCCCCTTGGCGCGGCGCTTTCGACGACCCTGGTCGGGAGATGTACCTGCGGGCGAATCCGTAAATCCAGGGGGTTGGGACATGGCCGACGAAACCCCAAAGGCTCCGGAACCGGAGCTCAGCATTGCCCCGGAAGGGGAAGCGAAGCCACCCGCTCGTCCGCGGAACCTGTACGCGTTCGTCAAACAGGCGTGGAAGAATCCTCGGAGCGGCGTGGTCAAGGAGACTCACTTTCAGCGGATGATCGAGTGGCGCCGCGGTAATGCGTTCGTCCGCGTGGAGCGGCCGACGCGAATTGATCGTGCACGCGAATTGGGATATCGCGCAAAGCAAGGGTATGTCGTTGTCCGTGCGCGCGTCCGGCGCGGGGGCCGGCGCAGGCCACGCCCGATGGGCGGGCGACACCCAAAACGCCGCGGGCTCGTCAAGATCACGATGGCGAAGTCGATTCAGCGGATCGCGGAGGAGCGGGCCGCCAAGCACTATCCGAACATGGAGGTCCTCAACTCGTATTGGGTCGGTGAGGACGGGACGCACAAGTACTACGAGGTGATCCTCGTCGACCCGAACCATCCTGCGATCCGGAACGATCCGAAGATCAACTGGATCTGCAATCCCGCGAACCGCGGCCGCGTGTTCCGCGGCCTGACGTCCGCCGGGAAGAAGGGCCGCGGCCTCCTGTACAAGGGCAAAGGGGCCGAGAAGATCCGGCCGAGCATCGGCTCCCACGATCGCACGGGCAAGTAATCTCACGGCGACTCGATGTGGGACGCGAGGCGTCCGACTTCCTCGTCCGAGAGTCCAATGACCGGTTCGAACACGGGGACGTCGAGGCCGCCTCGATTTCCGGGGTCGAAGGAGGACCACCGGGTCCCGAGGAATACCGCGTCCGCCCGGGTGATTTTCACCAGCTCTGCGAGCCGTCCGTTGGGCGGCAAGTCGAGGACCTTCAGACGGACGTCCCACCGGCGGAGGGGCTCGACGAGCGGTTCGCCTGGAGCCGTCGCGACGGCGATCCGGCAACCGCGCTTCATCCCCATCCACGCCGCGACCATGCCCTCACGATCCTTGACCACTGCGAGGCCCCGGCCCTGGCTTCCGAGGGGGAGCCCGCCGGGTCCAGTCCAGATTTCCCGGAACACGAAGGCGCGGTTCTGGCGCACCTCGATGTGGATTTCGATATCGGGGTGGGACAGATTCACGCGCACTCCTGGATGGGCGAGACGCACGACATCGCCGAGCTCGCGCGCCAGGTCTTGGCTCGTGAACGGATGGGTACCCACGCGTCGCGTCCGAAGCGCGAACGTCTTCCCGGCCGCGAGGGACCACTTCGCCTCGGAGAGGACGACGTGCCGCAGCGACGCGAGGTCGGCATGTGTCTCCACGGCGGGGCTGATCGAGACGACGCCGAACACCCGCGTGAGGATCGAGCGTGCCCGGGCCATGTCGTCCGCGTAGACATAGACGCGCGCCTCGTCGGAGTCCGTGATGCACTCGACGCCTTCGGCCGCGAAGAGGTCCTGGATGTTCGCGACGAGCCGGTCGCGGAGCTGGCGGCGTACGAACCGGCTCTTCAACGCAATTTCCCCAAATCGCACCAGCAGGACCAATTCGGTCGCACCGTCCAAGTCCCGATATTTCTCGTCAGTAATTAATACGGCACCGACTTTCGCGTCGCATGGACGCGGTCCTGCTCTTGATCCAGGCCGTCCTCATTTTCGGCGTGGCGTTCATCTACGCGAACCTGGGCCTCGGCGGCGGCCTCTTGTTCGTGCCGATCCTCCTGTCCACCGGCGTGCCCGACAAGGATTTGGCGGTGCCGATCTCCCTCACGCTGACAATCATGACGGCGACCTCGTCCGTCATTAACCATCACCGGCGCGGACTCGTGGACTTCCGCCTCGGTGGCGTCCTCCTGACGGGCGCGCTCATCGGAGCCGTCGTGGGTACCGTCTTCACGCTGAAGGTGCTGAATCAGGAAACGTTCGAGGCGTTCTTCGCCGCGGTGCTGATCGTCTTCGGACTGTACATGGTCCGAGATTGGGTGAAGAACGTCCGCTCCGTCGACGAGGACGACGACTCCGCGTTGACGCCGCCCCGGGTCGGCGGAACGGCGGCCGCGACGACGGGGTCCGGCTTCCTGTCCGGGAGCATGGGGATCGGCGGCGGCTTGCTGAACGTTCCACTTCTTGTCTATGTCCTCGGCCGAAAGACTCGGAAGGCGATCGGGACGTCGTCGCTGTTGATCATCCCGACGGCGGCGGTCGGTTTCGCCGCCTACGTGGTCGACCTGGCCCTCCGTCCCGGGGGCTTCGCTTGGCCCGCGGAGTTCGTCCTGATCCCGATCTTGATGCCGGTCGTCTTCGTCGGCGCGTACCTCGGTTCGCGCTGGGGTCTCGAGAAGTTGAGGACTCGATCCGTCGCGCTGCTCTTCATCATCGTCCTGTTCATCGCCGCCGCGAAGCTCGTCTTCGACCTCCTGTGATTGCGGAGGAAAGGCCTTATACGTCGCCGCGGGTGCGCCGCCTCGCCTGAGCCGAAGGGATGGGATGGACCGGACGGACGGGTCTCATTGGTTCTACTCGTACCTCCCGCAAGGCGTCGCCGGCGGCGCGACGTCGACCTTGATTCCGTTGTTCGCATACGCGCTCGGAGGATCGCTCCTGACGGTCGGGATCATCGCGGCCGCCACGAGTCTCGCGTCGGTCCCCGCCTTCATCCTATGGGGGTCGCTCTCCGATCGCACCGCGCGCCGCAAGATCTTCCTCCTGATCGGTTTCCTCGGGAGCGGGCTCGCCCTCTTTGCAATGGCCCTCTGCGGGACCATGTCCCAGTTCTACCTCGCGAATCTCCTCGCGGGTTTCTTGGGCGCGGCGAGCGGCCCCGCCGGGACGGTCCTCCTCATGGAGACCTCGAAGCGAGCGGAATGGCCGGCGCGGCTCGCCCTGGTGAGTCGGATCGGCGCGATCGGGTGGGTCGCGGGATTGGGCATGGGGGTCGCATGGCTCGCCATCGGACCGGGACTGCTCAGCGCGGAGCTGTCGTCGATGCGCGCGCTCTTCGTGATCGGCGCCGCGCTCGGGCTGCTGTCCGGTCTCCTCGTTCAGGTCTGGACTCGGGAACCGGCGGTCCGCGTGGATCGCCGGGACGTTCACCTCACCGACGTCAATGCCCGCATCGAGCGCGGTCGATATCTGCCGATCCGGATCCTTCACTACATCAACCCGCTCGACTGGCGAAGGAAGGTGCGACTTCCGCACGCGCTCCGCATGTATCTCGTCTGCGTCTTCCTCTTGTTCGGCGGATTCACCGCGTTCTATGGGTTCTTCCCGATTTTCTTGAAGGAGTCGTACGGACTCGGAAGTCCCGAGATCTTCGCGGTCTACATCGCGAGCCAGGCGACCTCGATCGCCGTGTATCCGCGCGTCGGCCGTTGGGTCTCGGCCCGCGGGGATCGATCGACGCAGTTGTATGCGGCCGTGGGCCGATCGATGCTGTTCCCGTCGTTCCTGCTCGTCGGGATCGCGGCGCTGCCGTACGGTGTACGTCTCGGCGCCGCCATCGCGCTGCACGCCGGCGTCGGACTCTGCTGGGCCCTGATCAATGTCGCGGGCTCGACGCTCGTGTCACGACTCGCTCCTGAGAATGGCCGAGCGGAGGCGTTCGGGACCTACAACGCCGTCCAGGGTTTCGGCTCGATCCTCGGGCCCCTCCTCGGGGGATTCGCCGCGCAATACCTCGGATACGCGATGGCCTTCGGCACGAGCGTGGCCCTCATCCTCGCCGGCTGCGCGATTCTCGCGGCCACGCGCCTGTCGGAGATCGGAGCGCTCGGCGAAAACGGTAAATGACAACCCGGCTTCCGGCGGCCAAGGCGCGCTGTGAAGGTCCTCATCCTGGGCGGATACGGTGCGATGGCCCAGTCGACGGTCCCGGATCTTCTCTCGAGTCCCGGGGTCGAGCGGGTCGGCATCGCCGGGCGGAACGCCTCGAAGGCGGAGGCTTTCGCGGCGTCGCAACGGGATGACCGTGCGACCTCGGTCTCGGTCGACGCCCGCGATTCAGCCGACCTCGTGCGCGAGCTGAAGCGCTGGGATTGTGTGATCAATAGCACCTGGTACGATCTCAACGTCCCGATCACCGAGGCGGCGATTGCGGCGGGGATTCACTACTGCGATCTCGGAGGACTGTACCACCAGACCCTTCGGCAGCTGAAACTGGATTCGCGGGCGAAAGACGCCGGGGTGACGTGCATCCTGGGAATCGGATCCACTCCGGGCACGATGAACGTGATGGGCAGGCATGGAGCGACCAAGCTCGACAATGTGCGGAAGGTGCAACTCCGGAGCAGCGGCGCGGTGGTCTCGGGCGGAGAGCCGGGAAAGTTCGTCCCGCCGTACGCCATTCGAACGATCTTCGACGAGTTCTCCCTCGATGCACCGATTCTCCGCAAGGGGAAAATCCGATTCGTGCCGGCGCTGTCCGGGCTGGAGCGGTCGGAGTTCATGCCTCCCGTGGGGGTCGTCGAAGGATACTACACGATCCATTCGGAACTCGCGACGATGCCGAAGACGATCGGGAAAGGAGTCCAAGAGATGGACTTCATTGTTGCCTTCCCACCCGAGTTTCGCGAGACGGTCGCGACCCTGGTCCGTCTCGGTCTCGCGAGTCGGGAGGAGTCCACCGTCGAGGGGACGAAGGTTCGTCCGTACGACGTCACGTCAAGCGTGATTGACGCGCTGCCGAAGCCGAAGCAACCCGAGCTCGATGTCGACATCCAGCGGTGTGTCCTCGTCGGCGAGAAAGACGGCAATCCGATGACGTTGCGCTACGAAGCGGTCACCTGGCCCCATGAAAAGTGGAAGGTCGGCGGCGGCGTCGTCGACACCGGAGTGCCGCCATCCATTGCAGCGCAATGGCTGATCCGTGGGAAGGTGAAGGAAAGAGGGGTGGTTCCGCCGGAAATTGCGTTCGACCCTGTGCCCTACTTCCAAGAATTGAACGCCCGCGGGCGAAAGATTGAGATCTACGAGTACGCCGAGACGACCAAACGGCTCAACTGAGGGCGTCGGCGCCGGTCCTGCGCGCATGAAGCCACGGCGCCGGATTTCTGGGCTACTAAGCGGCGCTCGGGGTTCGGACAATCGATCTACTGCGCTTTCACGCTCGTCGAGGGGCGCCCGCAGATGAGATTACCTCAGAAGCGGAAGCCCGTTCCGCCTTTCTGAATCCGGTTCGAGATTAAGACGAAAAGGGCGGACAGTCCGAGGATGAGTGTGGAGGCCGCGTTCAGTTCGGGCGTCGGGATTTTTTTGGACAGGGTGGCCCAGAATACGACGGGCAAGGTCTCGATACCCTGCCCTTTGAGGAAGTCGGTCACGATGACCTCGCTGAAGGAGAAGGTGAAAGAGAGGAGCGCCGCGGAAATGAGTCCGGGCATGATATTCGGGACGGTGACCCGGAGAAACGTCGTAATCTCGTCGGCACCGAGGTTCATCGCTGCTTCTTCAATGGAGCGGTCGAATTCTTTCAAGCTCACGATCAGCACGACGATGACGATGGGGATGCAGAAGGTCACATGGCCTACGATGATGGACGAATATCCGAGCAGCCACTGGCTGTGCGTGTACGGTCCGAGGTATAGGTCGTTCAGGAAGGTGATGAACACGAGAATCGAGATGCCCATGATGATGCTCGGCATGACGAGGCCGGTGTAGAGCATCAGGTTGAGAAATGGCTTCGATCCATAGCGGTAGCGGACGATTGCCATCGCCGCCGGGAGGCCGATTGCCAGCGAGAGTAACGTCACGGCGAGACCGATGCCGAGGCTGTTCCAAAGCGCCCCGGTCATGTCCGGATCCGAGAACAGGGAACGGACTTGCGTCGGCCCCTTCGGCGAGAGATACCAACGCGTATCGAAGGAGCTCCAGATGATGATGTTGTTGTCGTGGTTGAACGAGAACACGACGACCTGGGCGAGGGGGACATAGAAAGCCGCCAAGACGAGCAAGACATAGACCTGTAGAATCCGCTTGCCATACTTCGCAGCGACCTGGTCGTACCGACGTTCCAACGGACCTCGAACGACACGCATGCCAGTGCCATCGCCGTCCCCCATCGAGGTCGCGGGTTGTCCCTTGGATCGCCTGAACAGCGCGTCGAGAATGCGGTCTCGGAGTCGGGCCAGCGCATCAAGCAATCGACTCTTCTTGCGGAACTCGGTTCCGGCGGCCTCGGCGTATGCGACGTAAAAATACAGGAGGACGATGGTCGGGATCAGGACAACGACCGAGGCCGCGGCACCGTTCGGCAAATAACCGAATTTCAGGAACGCATCGTAGATGTAGTTCCCGACGAGGGTTCCGGACTGGCCCGCGAGGAGCTTCGGCTCGACGAACGACCCAAAGGCGGTGATGAAGACGAGGATGGTCCCCGTGATGACGCCGTTGTACGACAAAGGAAATGTGACGTTCCAGAACGTCTTCCATTTTCCCGCGCCGAGGTCCTGCGCGGCCTCAATCAAGGCGGGATCGATTTTGAGGAGAGCCGTGAACAGCGGGAGGATCATGAACGGAAGCCAGATGTAAATCAGCGCGGGAGCCACGATGTTCGGGCTACCAAACCCGAAGTTGCCGAATAGCCAATCGGCAAAGCCTCCGAGACCGAGCCAATCGAAGAACAATCCAAAGTACCCTTGCCTCTGGACCCAGGGATAGATTGCGTAGACCTGCACGACGAAGCTGATCCAAAACGGTACGACGATGAGGTTCAGCAGGATTGATCGATATTTTTCCGAGCACACGCGGGCCAAGTAGTAGGAGATCGGAAACGAGGCGGCGAGCGCGCCGGCCGCCGCGACGACCGCGACCAAGACCGTCCGAATCGTGAGGCGGGTGACGATGCCGAGGGGATTGAGCGCGAACCTGTAGTTGTCTAGGGTCAGTCGGTTGTACGAGATTGTGAGGTCGGTGTTGATCGTCGCGAACCCGAAGAAAACGACGATGACCATTGGAAGCAACAGGAATAAGAGGAACCATAGGGAGGAGGTCGCGGAGAGCACTTCGCCTTTGAGGGATTCCCGTCCCGAGGTATAGAGCGCGACCCGGCGTGCGACCTTGCCGGTCACGCTCGAGGTCGCCATGGCTCAAACCGAGGTCAAGGCGAACCAAAGGGGGTTATACAGGTTCTCAAGGTTGAGCAGACCGACGTCTCCGGATATGTCGCACCGCGCGAATCCGGCAGGGTCGTACTTGTTCGGGTAGAGGATCGGTTCTTCTGTCATAATCCACCCGCTGGGGAAGATCGGCGTCGGGTTCCCTTGGGCGTCGTGCTCGAGGTTCCAGAAGTAATCGTAGCACCGCTGGTTCGGCGTCGAATACAGGTTCCATCTCGTCAGCGTTTGGTTCTCCGGCCATCGATTAGTGGGATCGTCGGAATCGCCGTCTCCGATCCGGTGGATGAAATCGAGGAATTGATGTGCAAGCCAGAGGTTGCGGGACTTGGAGTGGATTGCCGCGCAGTCGATCCACCAGGTCGAGCCCTGCTTCGGAATGAGGTAGTCGACATGCAACTGAGAATTCTGGTCTGGCCGCTTCGCATACATGATATCTCCGGACCATGCCTGGTTCAGGTACGAAGCGCCACTTGCCAGGGATGCAGCATCCTCCGTGCTGTTGTAATCGAACAGATTCGGGCGCGCCGCGACCAACCACTGCCCGCAATCGTTTACCCGGTTCGAATCCGTCTCGTTCGTCGTCCACTGATAGACGCCATTCCAGGGAGGATTCGGGTCGTTAGGAATGCCCGTCGGCGATCCCAGAGAGTCGGTTAGGCCTTTCGAGAGCTGTTCCTCCCAGCCGGCCTTTTTAAATCCCCATCCGAGGACATCGCGCTCGTCGTCAAGCATGCGCATGTGCTTGACCAAGTTAAGGGTTGAGGGGCTGTTCGACGGCTTCCACGAGGCCATCCAGAGAAGATCGAATCCATTCGCTTCTACGTCTTTCCTCGGGATAAAGTCGGTGTTGAAGCCGACGCCGGTCGTACCCCAGAAGTACGGCTCGCTGACAAACTCGCCCCAGGCATTCATATCGAATGAATCCTGCGGTGGAACTCCGACGAACTGCGAACCCGGAACCGCGACGTTCGTCAGGAAGTGGGGAAGCCAACTCGTGTTGAGGTTGTACACCAAGTTCCCGTGTTTCATCAAGTCCACGACGTAGTTCGAAGGAAAGAACACGTCGAACCTCTGGCGTCCGAGCGTGATCCACTCGAAGAGCTCCTCGTTGCTCTCGTAGATACTCACGAGGACATGGACATCGTACCCGAACGTCTGCTTGATGTACGTCTCGAAGTCCTGCGTGAACGAACCGGGCCAGTAGTCGAACCACTGCGCGACGTACAGGGTCCCTGGGGGCGAAACACCGGGCTTCGGCACCGTATAATCCGGAACCTTGCTGTAGTCTACCCGGAGAACCTGCTGCCCCGTCTTCGGATCCGTGCTATAGAACTCCCATGCCGGACTCGCTTCCGCGGGGGCTTTGATGATGCCGCTCGCGGAGAGGAACCCCATGCCCCCCAACCCCGCGGCCGCACCGGCCGCCGCCGACCACTTGATGAAATTGCGTCGGGTCAGTTTTCGACGGGGCCGGGCGTCTTCGGCCTCCGTTTCATCCAACGAGTCGTCGCTCGTCCTGTCCCCATTCAAGCCATCGGCCGTCCCGTATATAATCGTTCAGCGAAATCCTGAGCAGTGTGAGCATCGTCTCGTAGAATTCCATTTCCAATAGGGCTTGCGCTCTCGATTGAGTTTGGTCGGAGTCCGGTCGATATAATCCGGGGGCCGTAGCTCTCTGACTATGTTCCATCGTCGAATCTGCATCCCACGTCGGAGCTCACGAGGTGGAACGGGTTGACATGCCTTCACTCAACGCCGGGTGCGTTCAACTACGGCCTTGCCAGAGCGTACGACTACGCCCCTATCGCTTGGCCGCCGAAGTACGGGAGAGGTGGCACTTCCTCTTCCCGTCGGTCACGCGGTTCTGCGATCCCATGCCGCTCTCCGATTCCGTCGAACCTGCAACGGAACCTCCAACACCGGAACAGCCCCCCGGCCGGCGTCTCGTACGCCCTCTGGCAGACGAACCCTGCCAACTTCGGGAGGTACGACTACGCGTTGTGGACTTGGGACACGTATGGCAACTGGTCTGCGACCTGGCCAGCCGGTTGGTCTCAAAACAAGCCCGGCAGCTACCCGAGTGTTCCGTGGCGAGCAATCTACTTCAAGCCGCTAGGCAGCCGACCGGCGACGGCCGCGCTCGCATGAGCTCCGGGCTCGTCGATTCTGCGAGGCTCGTACCGTCAGGCCGCGCCGTGACCGATACGACGAACGTGACAAGTTCATCGTCCGCTACCGCGATCGCGGCTCGGCTCGCGCAAAAGCGACTATCCTAAACGAACTGCTGGCTGGATCTTCATCAGGCTGAATGGTGCGTTCGAACATCGTCCAAGCCAATCGCGCGACTGACGCGCTAGGAGGGGCTCGCTAACTTCATATAAGGTTCCAGGGTTGTCCGCGGTCGCCGCCTCTGGAGACGCCATGCTTTTTCCAGTCGCGTCTTCCGACGGGGGGATTCGATGGAAGAGGAAGGAGAGCCAGTCGAAGAGGAGGTGGGCGAAGAAGAATTCAGAGAGACCCCGGCACGAAAGCGGTCGGGACGTCGAATCCTCGTCCTCGTTGTAGTGATCATCGCCGTCCTCGCGTTCACGGGTGTGTACTTCCTTTTCCTTCGCAACGCCCCACCCAACGCAGAGTTCACGTACAATTCGGTGGACAAACACTTATTCGTGAATGCGGAGAACACGACGGACCCGGACGACTCGATCGCGTCCTACTCCTGGAATTGGGGCGACGGAAGCCCCGTGGACTCGGGCAACCTCGTGACCGCGACACATGACTTTCCGCAGGAGCGCATCCCCTACACCGTAACACTCACCGTGCGGGACTCCCGAGGGGCTTCCGGGACGGCCACGCACTCGATTACCCTCGTCATCCTGCCGACCCCATTATTCATCGCTCGGCAAGCGGGGATGACGACGTCGTTTGATGCGGGGCAATCTACCGCATCGCCGGGCAAAACGATCGCTTCGTATCGATGGAATTTCGGAGATGGGGGAACCAATACCAGCCGCGTAACGACCCACACCTACGCGAACCCCGGTCGCTACGTCGTCTCCTTGAATGTCACGCAGCCGGACGGGCTGTCGAACACGGTCGCCCGGTACGTGAGCGCGAACACGACGACCGTCGACATCCTCGCGAATCAGTTCTTCGTCTCCGGGTGCCCGTACAACAACTACTGGGATCTTCGCTACCGAACGTACGGCGACCAGATCCTCCGCAGGCCGAGTCCCTGCACGGACTTCTACCCGTGGATTCTCTACAAGGGCCACCCCGACACAAACCCGTCCTTTGTCTACACCTTGTACCGGTTCGACGCCCGGGTGACAAACAACCTCGGATACAGCGTCTGGCAGCCCGTGATGCTTCCGGTCTTCAACGCGTCTGTCGTCCCGTCGCCGTCGTCGTACATCCACTTGAACTTCACCTTCAACTACCTCAATAACACGGACATCGCGTATTGGGACAATACCTCCTGGCCCGTGAACTCGAAATACTCGGACGGGTTCGGCTACCTGGTCCGCGGAACCGTCCAGATGGACCTCCAGGAGTCCAAGCGGATCTTCGACGTCGGGGATCCTGTCCCATTCTCCCCGACCGCGAACTTCACCTCGCAATGGAAGAATTCCAACAACGGCCTATCCTCAGACAACCGGTACACGACCACCTCGATGAACGGTGCCATCACGGAATACGGGAACTACTCGGTCCCGCAGCTCGCGTCATCTCCCATCCAGGAGGTGGAAGTCGGCCTGGAGGCGCACTCGGCGGGAGATGACCAAGTACGGGTGGACTTCTCAACGGATGGAGGGCTCACCTGGGCGACCGCCGGGACCGTGACTCCCGGAGCGACGGACGGTACGACGTTCATCGACGTGACCTCCCTCCGGACGTGGACGGTCCCCCTCCTGAGCGATACGAACTTCCGAACTCGGATCGCGTACGTCCAGGTCGGCCCGACGAACAGCACGGTGTTCGTTGATTGGGTTCCCATCCGGGTGCAGTCCATCTCGCCCGCCTGGTGGTGGAGTGCGAGCACCGAGCTCGGTGGCTCGAACGTCGGGCCCCTCGAGAACGCGGTCGGGGTGTGGCTGGACCAGCAGGGGAACGGAAAATACGACATCTGGAACGGCTTCCAGTGGTACTACGAGTCCGATATCGCAGACCTGAATGCGGCCGTAGCCCCCGACGGCACCACGACGGTCACCATCTTCTTGGACGGCTGGGGGCTCGACACTCTGATGGCGCGGTGGTTCTACTGGGGTAGCGCGAGCTACCACGATGCCGTTTGCGTCGTTGGCTACGGAACGTGCACCCAGACTCTCCCGTACGGGGCCATCAAACCGGCCGGGTGGATGCCGTTCGAGACCTGCTGGTGCGAGAACGCAACGGTCGACGCAAACATTACCCGGAGCCTGAACCTGGACTACCAGGCAACGAGCGAGTATTGGATGGGGGCTGTCGGCAACACCGGTCCGGACGGATTCTTCAACACGACGACTTCTCAATCAACGGACGATCGCGCCGGTTGGGCTTTCTCCCCGAGCCTCATGGACTACGTGCCGCGGTTCGGATCCGGGCTCACGGGCGAATCGTCCTTCCCGAATTCCGAACTGCGATGGTACGAACAGTCGACGGGACTTGTGACGACCCCGGGCAGCTACGCGTACGGCCAACGGTACGAGTACATGGTCGTGCCAAACCGATGGAATATGAGCCTCGGGAACACGCTGACCTTAGTGCTGCCACGCTTCCCGGTCCCGTGGTACGACCCCCTCGGCTCGTACTGGGACTCGGTGGGCCATATCGGACGGTATACGACCTTCATGTCGACCATGACTCTCCGAGAGGTGACGCCGACCGTGCCGGGCCAGGGCTATTACCTGTGGGATGGTCGCGGGAAGGTCCTTTCTCTGGCGGCTCCTTCCGGGTTCGCTTGGCCGAATGCGAACAACCTTCCCCTCGACCCCGCACCATACATCGAATTTGGGCCCGAGTCGACCGGATGATGAGCGATCGGCGTTTTCTGTTGGCTCGATGCCGCCGGATTCCGGTAGGGGGCGTCGGTCAGGCGATATCGCTCGACCGGTCGAGGATTTCGATGCAAAGCGTTAAGCGAAATGCGGCCGCTCTCCGCGGAGGACGGTTTAAGGCCTGCCGGGCGGTGGGGAAAGAAACTGCTCAGCAAAGCCGTGACCGCTCGCCCGCGACCGCGTTCAAGCCGGACCAGGGGTCGATAGAGTGCCGGAGTACGATGTCGAAATTCGAGGATTGACGAAAGTCTTCGACGGCACGATTACCGCGGTGAACAACACGTCCTTCGGGGTCGAGAAAGGATCGTTCTTTACCCTCCTCGGTCCCTCCGGGAGCGGCAAGTCGACGATCCTGCGGATGATCGGAGGCCTCGAGAAGCCGACGAAAGGCCGCGTCTTCATCGGGCGGAAGGACGTCACAAATCTCCCGCCGTACGAGCGCGATACGAGCATGGTCTTTCAGAGTTTGGCATTGTTCCCCCACCTTTCTGTCGCGGGGAACATCGCCTTCGGCCTCAAGATGCGGAAGGTACCCAAAGACGTCATCGAGAAGCGCGTCGCCGGCGCTCTGGATCTGGTCGAGTTGCCCTCCAAGAAGTACGGGTTTCGGAGGATCACCCAGCTCTCGGGAGGCGAACGCCAGCGGGTCGCGCTCGCCCGCGCGCTGGTCACGGAACCCCGGGTTCTCCTCCTGGATGAGCCGTTCGGGGCCTTGGATCTGAAGCTGCGAAAGCAAATGCAGGTGGAGACGAAGAAGCTCCAACAACAGCTCGGGATTACGTTCATCTTCGTGACCCACGACCAGGAAGAAGCGTTGACCATGTCGAACGTCATCGGCGTGATCAACAAAGGTCGTGTCGAGCAGATGGGGAACTCCCAGGAAATCTACGAGCGCCCCGCGACGAGGTTCGTCGCCGGATTCATCGGAGAGGCGAACGTCATCGGCGGAACCGTGGACCACATTGGGGATGGGCGAGCCCTCGTGAAGCACGATCAGTTGGATATCGTCGCTCCCGTTGCGGAAGGTATCGGTCCAGGGGACAAGGTCTTTCTATCCATACGGCCCGAGAAGATGCGGGTCGGACCGGAAGCCGCCGGTTGCGTGAACCATTTCAGCGGCACCGTGGTGGACGAGGTCTACATCGGTCTCGCGACAAAGGTGACGATCCAACTCGACTTGGGCGGCCGGCTTATTGCCAACGTTCAGATCACAGACATCGGGCAATCCGTCCCGATCGGGACCAAAATCGACGTCGGATGGAATCCCGCCAACACGGTTGTGATTAAGCCGCCACCCGAGCCCGAGAAACGCCGAATGCCGACGGCGTCGTCGATCTCCGAGGAGACGTTGCCCGCGGCCTAGCTCCCGCAAGCCTCGTCCTCGGTTCAGCCAACGGGGTTCCAGCTCGCCCCAGTTCCCTGAAATGCCGTTCTGAACCTAATTGCCGGCCATCGGGGGACTCACAAGGCGGCCGTCGACCATCCGGAGGACTTGATCGACGTAGCCCCCAATCCGGGGATCGTGGCTCACAATCATCGCGGTCTTTCCGTGCTCATGAACGATGTCCCGGAGAAGCCCCATGACCGCTTCGGCGTTCACGGAGTCGAGTTCGCCCGTCGGCTCATCCGCGAGAAGGAGTGGCGGATCGTTTGCGAGCGCCACCGCGAGGGCGACTCGTTGCTGTTCTCCCGCGCTCAGGGCGTCCGGGCGATGGTCCGCGCGAGACTGGAGCCCAACAACTTCGAGCAGGTCACCGGCTTTCTTCTCCCTCTCGGGCGCCCTCCAGCCCACCATCCGGAGCGGCAATTCGACGTTTTCTTGGGCTGTGAGCAACGGTACGAGATTGAAGAACTGGAACACGATGCCCACCGTCTCTCGGCGGTATCTGGCGAGTTCTTTCTCTCCGCGCCGCGTGATTTCGCGCTCGCCGACCCGGATCGATCCGGCGGTGCAGCGATCCAGGCCTCCAACGAGGTTCAACAGAGTCGTCTTCCCGCATCCGGAGGGACCGACGACGCCGACCGCCCGGCCCGCCGGAATCGACGCATCGATCCCTCGCAGCGCGATTACGTCTTTCACCTTCGTCCGATACACCTTGATGAGATCGCAGATTTCGACTCCGACGCGGTCGTGCTGCCTCAATTTCGCGTCCATCTTTGTTCACAGTCCACGGAGCTTCAGGACCTTCGGGAGGTTCATCCAACGCAGGCGCAACCCGGCTAGGACGGAACCGATCGCGATCCCGCCGAGAGTAGCCAACAAGAGAATCCACGTCGTCAAAGGCACCACGAACTCCATTGGCAACGAATAGGGCGCAATGAGCGCCTCGGTCCGCAGAAACGCCCAAAGGAGCACGAGGGTCGTGGGGATGGCCAAAACGGACCCGATCACCCCGACCGCGCTCCCCTCCCCCAAGAGGAGTAACGTGAGCCTCCGTCGATCGAACCCGCGCGACACGATCGTCGCGAGCTCCCCTTCGCGTTCGACCCCTGACGCATATGCAGCGGAAGCGACGGCGAGAATCACGACGAAAACCGCGAGCCCTGCTTCCGTGTAAAGCAGCCCAAACAAAGCCGCCCGGAACGGATCGTCACGCAAGCTTTCAAGGAAGTCTTGATAGACGATCGCCGTGCCCGACCAACGGTCCTCCAAGTACCTCGCCACGACGTGTGGGTCTTCGGCGGATTGCGTGCGGAGAATCAGGCGTTCGCCCGGAGATGTCAGGGGGAGTTCCGTCAGGCCGCTCGCCTCCAATGTCTGGCGGTCGACGACGATCGTCGGGTTGAAGTCGATGGCGTCCCCGGAGCGCTGTAGCCCCGGGAGGGCCATGACGACAGCGACGACTTTGACGATGACCGCGTAGAGGTGGGCAGTTCGACCGCCGCCGATGACGACGTTGAGGACGAGCTGGTCCCCGATACGGAGTCCCAGGGCGCTCGCCGCAGCGGCGTTCGGAATCGCGCCGTTCGTCGACGCGAGGGATGCGACCACCCCGGGGCCGCCTTCCTCGAAATAGTAGCTGTCGAGCCACGTAACTGTCCGGGCGTAGTCTGACCCATTTATTGCCGCAAGTACTCCGTAATTCGAAGAGATGAAATCGACCACCGTCGCACCCCTGACGTCCGGCCGTGCCGAGAGGTTGGCGAGATCGCCAGCCGTGATCCCTCCCGAGTCGAAACGGACGTCTCCTCCCACAATAGTGCGGGCGACGCGGCTCGTCTGCGCATCGACGATGGCGGCGAGGCTCACGACGAACATTGCGAACGTGAGGGCGAAGGCGGTGAGCACCGCGAGATTGGACGAGCGTCTCGGATTGCGTCGCAGGCCTTCGGCAACCAGGAAATCGAGTTGACCCAGCCAGGGACGGACCATTCGGGCCAGGCCGCGATACGGTCGGTCCGTGCCCAGAGTCACGTATCGCGCGACTCCCAAGATCAGGAGGACTGGGGCCAGGGCGATCAGGACCGCCAAAAGCGCGCCGAGGAGAAATTGGAGGATTCCGGCCTGTCCGGAACTGCCTGCGAGACCCGCGAAGAGGAGGAGACTCGAGAGGCCGAGGGCCGTGAGGAGAAACGATCGGGCCTCCTGGTACTCGACTGCCGTTTCGAAGGGGCTGATGACCTTGAGTGCGAGTACGACCCGGATATTCGACGCACGACGCACGAGCGGATATGCCACCAAGAACGCCGCGAGGATTGCAGCAATGATCGTGACGGCGATGGCAGAGAGGGACACAGAGATCTCGTTCAAGGGGATGGACCCGCTGCCCGGCAAGGACGCATTGACGAAACCCAGGAAAACTCGGCTCAAAACAACGGAGAGGGCCAAACCGCAGAGCGCCGCGACGGCGCCGATCGACAAAGCTTCAACGAGGAGTCCTGCGGTGACCATCCCGACGTCGGAGCCCCGCGAGCGTAACGTGCCGATTTCGTGCCGCCGCTTCGCTAGCCCCGACTCAAAGCTCATCCGCGTGAAGACGAGTGCGAGGCCAATCGCGGGGAGGGAAAGGAGGAGCAACACTCCGCGTTGGAAGACCATCGAATCGTCAACGACTCGGACGACGTCGGAGATGCGCAATCCCGTTTCGGGACTCGAGCCCTCCGCGACGGAAAAGCCGCGGTCAGCAAGGCCCGCCGTCACCTCTCGCTCAACATGCAACACGCGCGCCTGGGTCTCGGCAGCATCGTAGGGATTGATGAGTTGCCCGCGGTCGGCCCAGACGAAGATTCTCAGAAGAGGAGGGTTGTCGATTGCGAGGTTGAGCACAGTTCGCATCTGGTCTAAGGCGTCCAAACCGGCGAAGACAACGTCTCGCCCCGGGACGAAACTGAGAGGCTGTGCGAGATGGGAGGCCGTGTTGGAGGCGAGCGGAGTCGTCAGCACCGTCCCAATCGTATAATTGGCGGTGAAATTCTCCATGGAGCAAGACGCGGCCGACGAGCATACGTTCACCACGTTGAGAAGCTGGATTTGGTCCCCCACTCCGAGTCCGTATCGCCCGGCAATGCGATCTGGAACCGCGAGAGTACCGAGCGGGAGTTGGAATGAACCCGAGAAACCGAGTCGCCCAGCGAAGGAAGCGAACGACGCCCTGACGAAGGCGATATTGATCGGCGTGAGATTGGCCCCCGCACCACTCGTCGGCCGGCCAACCGCAAACGTCAGGCCAGGTGGGCTGATGACGACGGGCTCCGCACCAATGACGCCTTGCGCGCCCGCTGCCGTGGCACTCGAGTTGTCGTATTCCGATGAGAAACCTTGGGCCAGATAGTCGTACGGAATCGATTCAACGAGCTGGCGAACGAGCGTCTGGATTTCGGAGTCGAGGGCGACGGCGGGTGTCGCGACGATGGCGACCGCGAGCGAGAGGCCGACGATCACGAGCGCGGCTCGTCGTCGAGCGCGCCACAGCGTGATCAGGCTGTAGCCTATCATCGTTCGTCGGACCATAGCACCCGGCAAAAGAGATGTCCTGCAATGAGAGTTACGGTGATCCGGATTGCGTGCAGGGTGGGGGGCTTGGTTCGATTCTGGCCTCGAGACCGCAAAGAATTGGAAGCAGGACCCCGGACCGTGCGCGTCAGAAGCGGTAGAGCGTACCACCGCTCTGGGCTCGGTTCGCAATAATTATGAACAGTATTGAGAGGCCGAGGATCAGGGTCGACGCCGCATTGAGTTCCGGCGTAGGGATGTGCTTCGACAGGGTTGCCCAGAAAACAACCGGGAGGGTGTTCACGCCCCCTCCTTTCAGGAAGAGGGTGACTACGACCTCGCTAAAAGAGAACGTGAACGAGAGCAACGCCGCGGAAACGATCCCAGGCCAAATGTTCGGGAGGGTCACCCGGAGAAAGGTCGTGATCTCGTCCGCTCCGAGGTTCATTGCCGCCTCCTCGATCGAGCGGTCGAACTCTCGCAGGCTGACGATCAACACGACGATGACGATCGGGATGCAGAAGGTGACGTGGCCCACGATGATGGAGGCGTATCCGTAGTCCCATGTTTGGCCGAGGTACGGCCAAAGGTAGGCGTCGTTCAAGAAGCGGACGAACACGAGAAGCGAGACTCCGAGGATGATGCTCGGCATCACCAGGCCTGCGTAGAGCATGAGGTTGAGGAAGGGTTTCGTCCCGAACCGGTAGCGAACGATTGAGAGTGCCGCGGGGATACCGATGAGAAGGGAAATCCCGGTGACCGAAATACCGATGATGATGCTGTCCCTCAGGGCATTCATCATGTCGGTGTCGGCGAAGAGCGCCCGTACCTCGAACGCGCTTCGCTCTGGGAAGTACCATCGGGTGGAGAAGGAGCTCCAGTTGATGATGTTGTTGTCGTGGTTGAAGGAGAAGATGACGACTTGACCGAGCGGAACGTAATACGCCGCGAGGATCAGAACTGTGAAGGCTCCCAGGATCTTCGAACCATACTTCGCCGCGACCGCATCCCACATTCGCTCGAGGATCCTGCCCATCGCGACGAGGGTTGAGGAAACGCCGGTCCCGCCGCTGGTTTGCGAGTCCATTCCGTCGGCCACCTTCGGGTCGGGCACCGGGGTTTTGGCCGGTCGGCCGAGGCGCTCGAGGCGAGTCCACACGGCCCGGGCAAAGGCGGCCACGCGGCTTTTCCGGCCGAGTTGCTCTGCGGCCCCTTGGGCGTAGAAAATGTAGACATAAAGCAGAACAATCGTCGGGACGAGCACAACGACCGCCGCGGCCGCGCCGATCGGGAGATATCCGAACTGGAGGAACGAATCTTGGATGTAGTTCCCGACGAGAAGTCCGTTCTTTCCAGCCAGAATCTTCGGTTCGACGAAAGATCCGAAGGCCGTGATGAAGACGAGGATCCCACCCGTCAGGGCGCCGTTGTATGAGAGGGGGAACGTAACGTGCCAAAAGGTCTTCCACTTGCCTGCCCCGAGATCCTGGGCGGCTTCGATGAGTACGGGGTCGATTCGGAGGAGAGCCGTGAACAGCGGGAGGATCATGAACGGAAGCCAGATGTAAATCAGCGCGGGAGCCACGATGTTCGGGCTTCCGAGCCCGAAGTTCGCGAACAGCCAGTCAGCAAAGCCGCCCAGATGCAAGAAGTCGAGCGCCCCGCCGACGTAGCCGTTGCGGTCTACCCAAGGGAAAATCGCATACACCTGTACGACGAAACTGATCCAAAATGGGATCACGAAGAGAGAGACGAGTATCCCGCGGTATTTCTCTCGGCATATCCTCGCCAGGTAGTACGACACCGGGAAGCCTATGGCGAGGGAGCCAAGGGCGCTTACCACCGCGACGAGAAGCGTGCGGAGGGTGAGGAAGGCCACGTGCCCGAACGGGTCCAGTGCGTTGAGATAGTTCCTCGTCGTGAGCTGCGTGTACGAGATTGTGAGGTTGTAGCTGATTGTCGCGAAGCCGAAGAAGAGGATGATGAGCAGCGGGACGAGCAAGAAGGCCAAGAACCAGAGTGACGCCAGCGCGGCGAGGAGGGCACCCTTTAGAGATTCCCGGCCCGTTGTGAACAGGGCCACCCGCCGTGCCATCCGAGCCGTCAGCGTGCTCGTCGCCATGGATTACTCCGACGTAAGGTCGAACCACAGCGGGTTGTATTTGTTGATGAGGGCATCGAAGCCAACGTCTCTGGGGAGATCGCACCGAGCCCACGTGTCCGGATCCTTGATGTTCGGATAGAGGCGCGCGTCGTCCGTCATGATCCAGGTGCTCCCCGTGCTCCAGATAGGGGTCGGTGGAGCGTACGCCCCATTCGCGTGCTCGAGATTCCAAAAGTAGTCGTAGCACGCCTTATTCGGAGTCGGGTAGAGGTTCCAACGGGTGAGCTTCTGATTCTCCGGCCAAGCGGCGTCGACGCTGTGAATGAAGTTGATGAACTGGTGGGCGAGCCAGATGTTTCGGGACGCCGAGTGGATCGTGCAGGTGTCCTGCCACCAGCGGGAGCCCTGCTTTGGGACCACGTAGTCCGCATACTGCGGGTTGTTCTGGTCCGGTCGTTGCGCATATGCGATGTCGCCGGACCACGCTTGGTTCAGGACTGCGAGTCCAGCGATCAAAGACGGCGTGTCCCCCGTGCTGTTGAAGTCGAACAAATTCGGCTTGCAACGGAACAACCAATCTCTCATTGCGCCGACCTTCGCAGAATCGGTTTCGTTTGATGTCCACTGCGTCCCTACCCCGGGCCTTGGCCAGGTGACTCCATTCGTGTCCGTGTACGGTTCGATGTAAGGAGAAGGCGTGAGATTGTTGGCCTGTTGGTCCGCCCAACCCGCTGCTTTGAAACCGAACGTGAAGACGTCGCGCAAGTCCTCGAGCATCCGCATCTGGTTCTTCAGGGTCACGGTCGTCCCCGCAGGCAAAGTCCCGGGATTCAAGGTCGTGTATTCGGACATCGTGAAGAAGTCAAGGCCGATTTCTTCTACGTCGGCTTTCGGAATCACATCGGAGCGGAATGCAATCCCCGTGGTCCCGAAGAAGTAGGGGATCCCAACAAAGTGCAAGCCGTTCGGGTCCTGGCGTTGGTCCAGATTGTCCGGGGAATCGACGTGGTGTGGGACACGAATGAAATCGGTCCACAGGTTGTTGAAATTCGAGATCCAGTCGAGGTTCAGGTTGTACAGGAACCCGCCTTTCTTGATCGTGTCGACGATGTGGTTCGTGGGGAACATGACGTCGTACTTCTTCCCACCCAGCGTGATCCACTCAAACAATTCCTCGTTGCTCGTGTAAATGTCGACCTGCACGTCGACGCTGAGGTTGTACGTGACCTTCATGTAATCGACGAAATCCGTGATGAAGGAGCCGGGCCAGTAGTCGTACCATTGAGCCACTTTGAGGACGTTCGGCGTGGGTCCACCGAGTTGATTTGTGTAGTCCTGGTTGTTTAGCGGGTGCATCGATTCCCATATCCCGTAATCGATGACGCCGGGCGCAATCTCCCATGCTGGCGGCGGAGACGGCGGTCGATACACATATCCGAGGGTCGATAACGCCCCAAGCCCGGTTACGCCAGCCAGCACTCCAGCCGCGGCCGTCCACTTGAGGAAGGTGCGGCGTGAGATCGTCCGGGTTTCGGGCTTGTCCTCTTCGATTTGGGACTCGTCATCCGGACGTTCATTCATCCCCTGCACGCGAGCCCGAACGCGACAAGGCGGGAAGCGCGATATGCTTTTCGGGTTCGGGATGCCGGTCGCGCTCGAGCGACGCGAATCGCATTCTGCAATTTCGAAGTCCGCGACAAATCGTTTAGGACACCGCTCCGACGTGTTTATTTATAGCACGTTTCTCATCCCATTAGATTGGGTATCCTCGCGGGAGGGAGGATAGCTGCAATCTGATAGCTCTGCATCGGGAGCGGAACGACCCCGGGCTACATCTCGAGGCTCCAAGCGACTTCTGTCCCTCGTGATTGCGCTCATCGTGGCAATCTCAGGCGCCGCCGCAATCTATGTTGTTTTTTCCAAGCCCTCGCCCACGACGTCCGTAGGACTCGCCCGGATCGAGCTTTCGACGGTAACAGGAATTCATTCGGTTGACGAGTCCGCGAACATCACGGTCTCGGCGAAGGTGTTCGACTCGAACGGCGTCGACGAAACGCGCAACAGCACATTCGCGTGGTCCGCCTCTCCGCAGGGTCTCGCGGTGATCTGGCCGACCAACGTGCCCAATATCGTCTGGGTGAACGGAATCCGGTCCGGATCGGTCGCTGTGACGGCCAACGCCACCTGGAACAACTCGTCGAAGGGTGCCACCGGGTACGTCACGGTGAACCCGGTGGAACTGCTCCTCACGCCTTCCAATACGTATCCTCTCGTTGACGGCCCTTTCATTCTCACAGTCCGGGCCGTTCGACCCGACCAGACCTTGGTCTCGTCATACGCGGGGACGGTTCGATTTACTTCGGACGACCCGGGTGCGACTCTTCCCTCACCCTCGACGTACGATTTTACGCTCAGCCCAGGAACGGGAACGAAGGTCTTTGGCGGGGTCACGGTTCATAGAGACGGCCCTGTTCACTTCTTCGCTAAGGACCTCAACGCGGACGTCAACGGAAGCGTTGTCGTCAACGGGAACCTCGCTCCCCGCGCCGAATTCACCATCAACAACCCAAATCCGGCGGACCCGCGTATCATCTCGGTCGATGGCAGCGGGTCCCGCGATCCCGAGGGGCAAAACCTCTCCTATAGCTGGGCTTTTGGCGACGGTGGGATTGCCGTGGGCCTGACCGCGACCGCGGCCCATACGTATTCCGCCGCGGGTACGTACAACGTGTCCCTGGTGGTTACCGACAACTGGGGGGCCTCCTCAAACGTCTCGATCCAGAAATACACCGCTCACGCCCCTCCGGTGGCCATGTTCAGCATCAGCCAATTGCCGAACGATCCGAACGTCCTCGTCTGGGCGAATGCGACCGGCTCGACCGGGGGAGACGGGAGGATTGTGTATTACAACTGGACCTGGGGGGATGGCAACTACAGTCAAGTCACGACCCCGCTGGCCGCTCACAATTATAGTTCCTTTTGGGACGGAAGGACGGTCACGATCATCCTTCGGGTCGGCAGCAATTACACCTTGAGGAACACCACATCGCGGGACGTCCTCGTGACCGCTGCAACGGTGCCGCCGGTCGCGACGATCAGCATGACGATCGATAACCGGACGCGAACCGTGTCCGTCGACGGGAGCAATTCCTCGAGTCCGATTGGCCGAAGGATTATCGCGTATAACTGGACTTGGGACGACGGGACTTGGTCGGGCAACCAAAGCTCGGCGTCCGCGATTCATACCTACGCGACCGACAAGACCTACACGATTACCCTCGAGGTCTGGGACTCCGGCGTCCCGAGTCTGTCGAATACGACGTCTCGACCCGCATGGGTCCAGCAGCCGCCACTGCCTCCGGACGTTTATTTCACCGTCAATCGGACGCTGATGCGTGTCGATGTGAACGCCACCGCCACGGCGGATGTGAACGGCAATATTGTAACATACAGATGGGACTGGGGAGACGGGGCCTCGGACACCGGCTCGAGTCCCGTTGCGAGTCATCCGTACTTGACGCCGAACAAGTACCGGATTACGCTGACCGTGACCGACGCGACAAATCTCGTGAACTCCACGAGCCACTACGTGTCCGTCGGGCCGAGCACGATTGACTACACCTATTACGACTTCTTCAATGTCCCGTATGGAGAGTGGTGGGACTACCGCTACCCGGCGTACGGCGACCTCCCCCTCGGGAAGGAATGTTTCAACGTCACATCGATCCGGGACGGAGTTTGCAACTTGAAACCGAGGGACTGGAACAAAGACGGCATCCTCACGGCCGTGACAGGTCCGCCGTACACGGACTGGTATCCCGAGCCGACGGGAGACATCCATTCCGGTACCTCGACGAATAATCCGTTCATCTATGCGCCCTACCGTTTCGCCGCGACGGCCTCGAACGTGGGGGGCTACAATGTGACGCAACCCGTAATCCTCCCTCTGTGTACGGACTTGTCGGCGTCCTACTCGTTATATCCCGCCTGCCCATCTTCGCTTCCCGCGGGCAGTTCGGTGAACGTGAAATGGGACTTCCAATACCTCGACAACAACTCCGCAAATTGGGTGGACAGCGTGTGCTTCACCTCGACGGCATCCCAGATGGACGGCTTCATCGGGATGAGCAACATCACCCTCAAGATGGACCTCGCGACGGCCTCGCGGATCTTCGGGTCGCCGACGACATCGGCGTCGGCAGCACAGACATGGTGGTCGACGAACGCGGACTCGCCGTCAGGCTGCGGTATCCGCAAGCCCGTCTCGAACGCTTACCAGAACTGGTTGCAGAAGCAGGGAGGCTCGAGCTCTGCCTCTGGACCCTACGACATTTACAGCAGCTACCAGTACTTCTACAGTCCGTTCCAGACCCATGTCGTCGGGAGCGTGGCGAGTGACGGCTCAACCACGGTCAAGATCTTGCACGTCGCGTGGGGCACGGAAGCTCTTCTCGCCCGTTGGTTCTATTGGGGCAGCACTCCGTACCTCACGAACTATCTCGACTCAAGCACCGCGAAGGGCTGGTGGGGCATGGAACTCGCCTGGTTCGAGGACTTCCACTTCAACGCGACGTTAGCGGCGGCCCTCAGCTTCACCCTGAGGAGCGTGATGCAATACCACCTACAGCTGACGAGTCTGCCCGGGCCGGACGGAGTCTATCGTGGACAACCGGGCGAACAAGGGGACGACATCCCCGTTTGGTCGTGGGGTCCGATCCTCTCGGACTACATTCAGTACTTCAGCAGCGCTCATCCGGCGTCCGAGCTCAGTCGCTACCCGTCACCGCCCTATAACTATCTCCACACGACTCCGGGAAGTCCGCAATTCGGCCAAAATGAGAGCTACGACTTCGTGCCCGTGACGTGGGACCTCAAAGCCGGTCAGACATGGCATTTCGATTTTCCCAAGGGCAATGTGATCTTTTACAATCCGAACTTGTCTCCCTTGGGGGCAAGTCCAACAAATAGCAGCGCTCAGGGGGGTTATGTGTCGTTCCTAGCTCCGATGACCTACGCTTTCGCGCAGCCAGCGGGCTACGGGACTTGGGATTCGCGCAACATGACGTGGGACGTGTACGGTCCCTCCGTTACAGGGGGTCCGCCCGGGACCCCCGGCCCGGACCACACGGTTGGAACCTCCGACGATCGGTATCCGCTCGTGTCGTGGGGGGCCATCACATTCGCCGACCCTCCGACAGGGTCTTCGAGTTCCAACGCGCCGATGGAAACGGGGGGCACGCCTGTCGCGGACCCGACGCGCCAGTTCTTTGCCACTCTGATTTTTCCGTTCGCGACCTCGACCCCCGGTCCCGACTCAAGGCAGGTCGCGGACTTCCGCCGACGTCGACTCTGACGCCCTCCGGTCCGCGAACGCGTTTCCGTTGCGTCCGCCCAGTTTCGTCAGCGGTTGCATTCTGTTGCATTGCGTTGCGCGGTCGACATGTCGTCTGCTCGATGCGAGATGCAAACGAAATCCGTTTCGGGACCTCCGGCACACTCGGTATTCACAATCTTGAGACCATCGTGTCCGTCAAAATTGCACAACCCTGGTGATTCGATTCGCAATTGGAGACAAGCGAAAGTTTATTGCGAATACGGAGAATCCGTAGTTCGCTTCCTGAAACGAGGAGGAGGGGAAGCGTTTGCGGCGCAGCGTTGGAATTGTTGGTGTGGCTCTCGCCCTTGTTGTCTCAACGGTCTTCGTCGGTCTCATCGGACTCGCACATTCCGAACCGGCGGCGCAGGCGGGCACAGCCACCGGAGGTGTCACGGCTCAGGCAGGTCCGTCGGTGTCATACACGTTCTCGGATTTCTTCAAAGTCCCCTACGGAGAATGGTGGGACATGCGCCTCGGATTGTACGGCGATCGCGCGATCGGGGCGGATTGTTTCAATGCGACCTCGATTAAAGACAAGATTTGCGGCGACAAGAACGGGGACGGCATCGTGACCGCAGAGAGCGGACCGAACTACATGAACTGGTATCCGTCACCCATCGTCATTCAGGCGGCGAGGGCGAATCCCACGATTTATGCTCCGTTTCGGATGTCGGTTGTCGCCTCTGGTATCCCGAATTACACAGTGACCAACCCGGTCATGCTACCTCTCTGCACGGACCTTGCCGTGTCCATAACCGGGTATCCCGCTTGCCCCTCGACGCTCCCCGCTGGAACGTCGATCTCGATGCAGTGGTACTTCCAATATCTGGACAAGAATTCCGCGACTTGGGTCGACAACACCTGCGGAACATCCACCTTCGCCGCGGAGGACGGCTTCATCTCAATGAACAACATCTCGCTCACGATAGACCTCGCGACCGCGTCGAGGATTTTCGGGTCGCCAACGTCTTCGGTGTCTGCGGCGCAATCCTGGTGGGGCACCTACACCGATCCGACTTGTCTCAACCAAAAGGTCGTCGAAGCCGGGTTTGCGAACTGGGCGGAGAACCTCGGAGGATCCAACGCGAAGTTCGGGCCCTACGACGTATGGAGCGCCTACCAATACTGGTACAGTCCATTCAAGACGAATTTCGTCGTCAGCGTGGCCCCGAATGGGGTGACGACCGTGAACATTATGCACGTTACCTGGGCTGCGGAGGCCCTCCTTGCGCGCTGGTTCTTCTGGGGCCCCACCCAGTACGCGACGAACGTCAATGATCCCACGAAGGCGCGAGGCTGGTGGGGCATGGAGCTGCCGTGGTTCGAGGACTTCCACATGACCGCGACAATCGCGGCGACGACGAGCCTCAGCTTCACTACGGTCGTGCAGTACGGCTTCCAGCAGGGTGCGACGCCGGGAGTCGACGGGACGTGGGGCACGGCCGACGACATGCCAACGTGGCTCTGGCAATCGGTCCTCGCGGACTACATCCAGCCCGCGAACGGGGCCCATCCCTATTCGGAGCTCTCTCTGTATTCCTCAAACACCTACGTCCATACCCAGTGCGGGAGCATCTACTACGGAACGCAATTCTCGTATGACTATCGGCCCCAGAATTGGATGATCAAGTCCGGTGAGACGCTGACGTTCCATTTCCCGACCGGGAATGTCCCGCTCTGTGATCTCTACGCGTCCCCCCACGATGGTACCACGGGGGCGAGCGACCCGAACACCTTGGTTTTCAAGAGCGGCCCAATCATGCCGATCGACACCGTCCCGACGCCGTTGGGCACCTGGGACCCGTCGACGAACACCTTGACCATCGTGGGCCCCGCCTCGAACAGTTTGGACCCGATCAAGCCGCTTTACGGAGCGCCGTGGATCGAGCTAGGTCCTCCGCCTCTTCTGCGTGTGACGACGAACCCCGCCGTCCCGGGCAAGATCTCCGTGGACGGCGTGGCGCGCGACGAATGGGGGCTCACGTGGGTGAAGATCGCCCCCGGCACGCATACGGTGTCGTTCGGCGGACTGAACGGACTCGGCACGCCGCCGGACCAGACCGTGTCGACGTCGGCCGGCGCGACGACGGTCGTCAAGGGCAACTACGTGGCGCTGGGCTACCTTCGCGTCATCACGAGTCCCGCGGTGCCGTCGACGATCTCCGTGAACGGCGTCCCGCGGAACGATTGGGGGATGTGGACCGCCCTTCCGGTGGGCACGTACACGGTGCACTTCGGCCTCGTCGCCGGATACAACCCGCCGGCGGACCAGACCGCGACGGTCACCGCAGGCACGACGCAGACCGTCACGGGGACGTTCACCCTGAGCTCGGGTGCGCCGGGACCGGACCCGACGACGTTCGGCTACCTCCGCGTGACGACGAATCCGGCGACGGCGGCACAGATCCTCGTGAACGGCGTGCCGAGAGACGACTGGGGGTTGACGTGGGTCAAGCTCGCGCCGGGGACCTATACCGTGTCGTTCGGCCAGGGGTACGGCTACACGCCGCCCGCGCCGCAGATGTTCACGGTGACGGCCGGCGCGACGACGACGTGGGACGCTCCCTTCGTCGCGCACGGATCGCTCCGCGTCACGACGAATCCGGCGTTGCCCGCGACGATCTTCGTGAACGGCGTGCCGAGGGACGATTGGGGCATGTGGCAGTCGATGCCGCCGGGCACATACACCGTGTCGTTCGGAGCCGTGCCCGGGTTCACCGCGCCTGCTGCGCAGACCGTCACAGTCACGGCCGGCGTTCTGACCCCCGTCACGGGCAGCTACGTCGCAGGACCGCTGATCGGGCAATTCGGGACTTCGGGCGTTCCGATTGCTGGGTTGCCGATCGTTTCGGCCGCTGCCGCACCATCGTCGGTTGGTGGTGAAACAGAAACGTTGGCCGCTTGGACTAGGGTCGCCGGAGCCTGACGACTTCCTAATCGTGACGAGCGCATGCTGCGCCGAGGCGTTCGCGTCAGCTAGGCCACGGACTCCGACCCACGTTGATCATGACCGTCTTGAGCTCCGAGAACGCGTCGAGTGACCACCGTCCGGCGATCCGTCCAAGTCCGCTGTTCCGAAACCCGCCCCACGGGTTGAAATAATCCCACGAGTAGACGGGTTCGTTGATGCAAATCTGGCCGGACTTGAGTCGCTTCGCGGCCTCCATCGCAACCCGCAAGTTTGCCGCGTGAATCGCCATGCTCAGGCCGTATCGCGGCGCGTTCGCCATCTCGATTGCGTCGTCGAGATCCGAGAACTCGAAGATTGCCTGAATATAGTTTGGTGCCCGACGCGACCGGACGACGCGCGGGCCAGGTACGGTTGTTCAGCGTCTACCGAGCCGTTCCCCCAGTCCTTGCGCTCTCCGGGTTCCTCGGCGCAGGCGCTGGCTGGGCAATCGCTCGTGACGGGCTCTACACACTCGGCGGCGTCGGAGCGTCGCCGTAGACGGCCGCCTGCTCACCGACCGCCTGAAGCTGGACGGTCGGCGTCTTTTCCTTGTGCCGCCGCGCTTCCTTCCCAATCGCGGCGAACGCGTTGTCGGCCACCTCGAGGGCCCACTCGATGTCTTCTTCCGTGTGCTCGGTGCAGATGAACGCGCGCTCGCCGGTGTTCGGGATGCCGAAGAGGACGTTGTTCCCGAGGCAGTGGATGAACCAGTTCCACCATCGACGCGTGTTTGCGCTCAGGGTGTCCCGGAAGTTTCGGATCTCGTCTTTCGTCGTGAAGTAGACGTTCCCGATGGACCCGACGTACTCGACCCAGGCTGGGATGCGTCGGTCGTCCGCGAGGTCCTGGAGGCCGCTGTAGAGTTGGCGGCCGAGGCTGTTGATGTGGTCGTAGTACTCCGGATGTTCCCCCAGAATCTGGAGTCCCTTCAGGCCCGCGGCGACGCTGATCGGATGGCCGTTGTACGTCCCCGCATGGAACGTGGCGGACTTCCATCCGCGGCCCGGCTCGAGGACGTTCATGATCTGGGCTTCGCCCCCGAAGCCCGCCAGCTGGAACCCGCCGCCCGCGATCTTGCCGAACGTCGTCATGTCCGGCCGGATGTCGTAATACTCCTGCGCGCCGCCGTAGGCGAGGCGGAAGCCGGTGAGGACCTCGTCGAAGATCAGGACGATGCCCTTCTTGCGCGTGAGCTGGCGGAGACGCTTGAGGTAGTTCGCTTTCGGCGCGATCACGCCGGGCCCGCAGAGCACGGGCTCGATGATGAGCGTTCCGACTTCGTCCTCGTTCTCTTCGAGGACCGCAGCGGTGGCCTCGATGTCGTTGTAAGGAAAGATCACCACAAGGTCGGAGACGGCCTTCGGAATCCCCCGGCCATACGGGATGGGCCGGTAGCCGTTCATGCGGCTCGCGGTGCGGCTGTCCATGTCGAGGCTCTGCAGCACGTAGTCGTGGGCGCCGTGGTACGCTCCCTCCGCTTTCGCGATTTTCTCGCGGCCCGTATACGCGCGGGCGGTCCGAATCGCGTGCATCGTCGCCTCGGTGCCGCTGTTGCACAGCCGCACCTTCTTCATGGAGGGGACGGCCTTCCGGACCGCCTGGATGTAGTCGATGAAGAGCTCGCTCGTCACCCCGAGCATCGACCCGGATTCGAGCTGCTTGATCACCTCGAGGGCGATGTCCCGGTTGTTGTGGCCGAGCAGCAGGGCGCCGAATCCCATCATGAGATCGAGGATCTTGTTGCCGTCGACGTCGTAGATGTAGCCGCCATCTCCGTAATCAGCGAGAAACGGATGCGGCTTGAAGTACCGGACGTTGCTCTCGACCCCGCCGGGGGTAAGCCGGACGGCGCGGCGCCAGAGCTGCCCGCTCTTCTTGTGTCGGGTCAGGTACTTTCGGCTGAACTTCTGGGACGGCAATTGGAACACCTCCAAGTGAAAACAAGGTCGGCGCGAGCACCGACACGCGAGGTTCGAGGTCGCCGCGGACCTTCAAACTCCGGTTCACTTGTGCATTCCTAAAATGCCCCTGGAAATATGAATAGCTTTCGCGCACAGTTTTCGCTATGTATATCAAACGTGAGAGTCGGTAAAAGTATAGGCCTCACCTAGACCGAAAGTTCGACGCATGTCGTTAGCGGGCGAGGTCGGTGCGTATATGATTTCACATGGCCACCGCACAAAGAGGTCCGTCGGAAGCCACAACCGGCCGTCGGATACCCCCACCCACTTCCTGTCGAACGTCCACTTTCGTCCGTCGTTCTGAGGACCCATCCGACGGCCCGTTTCGTTCATTGGGCGAGAGGAGCGAGGGACGCCAACGCCAGGACGACGGCTACGAACGCCGCGATCTGAAGGATTGCCCGGACCGTCTGCCATCTCGTAAACGCACGGTAGACGCCGGCGAGGACTGCCTCTTCGGGTATCCCAGAGCGGAGCTTGAGCAAGTTCGGGGCCGCACGGGTCGTCGCGAAGACGTGGGCCAACGAGAGCGCGGCAGCGAGGTAGCCAAACGAAGCGGCAGCCATTGGTGCGCCCTGGTCGACAACGAAAGCAATCCCGAGTGCGATTGTGAGGGCTGGTGCACCAAGGCCTAGGGCAGGATAGATCCAGAATCCGGTGCGAAGGTCCGCGGCCCGATGGTAGGCCGCCATGGCGGGGAGGCCGATCGTTCGCCTAGCCGGAAGTTCCACCACGGACTTGATCAGACTGCCCCCCGCCAGGATACCGTTGAAGATGGTGGCCGCCGCCAACAGACTCCACTCGAGAGTTGAGGTGATTTTCATGCCCCCGCGACTTGCCGCGGCTCGGCCCGCTTCAGTCGAGTTCCAGGAATGGGGCGGGGTGGGCACCCCGCGCTGCGTCTCGACAGGATGCGTGGGGCAGGATTTGAACCTGCGAACCCCTACGGGACAGGATTCTGAGCCCTGCGCCTTTGACCAAGCTGGGCCACCCACGCACGACGCAGCCGGACGCGATTTCGTGGACTCGTAATAATCTTATGGTGGACCGCGGAAGGAACGCAAGACCTAAGCGCTCCGCCTTCATTGCACGGAGGGCATGTTTGAAAAACGGGATGTTCGATCCTTCCTCGGACTGCGCCGCGATGACGGATGGACGAAATCCTGGGACTGGTGGGGACGCCAGGGATTCCATCTGACGAAGACCGGACCGTACCGGTTCCACGGTTCTTCGGACTACTCGCGGATCGGATTGCGCCGCGAATTCGACCTGATCGTGGACGACGTCGCAGGCGGATGCAACATCGATCTGACGTTCAGCGCTCAGATCACGGATGAAGGTCTCATCGCCGGCGCGGTGACCGCGGTACTGCTCCTGCCCGTCGCGGTCCTCGGCGGTGCGGTATCCTATTCGGAATACGAAACGGACGCACGGAACCTCATCCTCACCTTCTGGCAGTTCCTCTCGACGGCACCGAGCGGATCCAGAGCGAAGGCGACCCCTGCGATGCCGCCGCCGTGCAAGGGTTGCGGCGCGGCTCTCCTCCCAGACTGGAAGGTGTGCCCGTATTGCGGGCGCGCGCGAGACTAGGGCTCGAAGATGTGTCTACAGCCGTGCGTCAGCGTTGGCGCTTCATGATTTTCATGAAGCCGTTCGAATCGAAGACCTCGAGTTGTCGGTCCGCGAGCGTCATCCGGAATTCATCCCAAGTGATGACTTCGATTCGGTTGTTCCGACCTTTCGTGAACTGAATCCCGTCGGTTCCCTTGACGCGGCCGGGCCGGAGACCTTTCTTCTTTGCTTTCTCGATGGCCTCTTCGATGCTCACGGGCTCCATGACCATCCGATCCCTCCTGGGCGCGGTCCAACTCGCGCGCGTTTGCATCCGGACGTCGCTATATAATGGTTGTTTCAGGGAGGCGCGGGCTGCCCGCCAGAAGACTTTCTATTGCGCGCGCGGTATCTCGATTGGTGCCGCGGTTCGGGTCCTCCGGGATTCGAGGACTGGGGAACGTCGACGTGACCCCCGAGCTCGCCCTTCATGTCGGGATGATCCTCGGAGAAATCTACGGGAGCACGATCGTCGGGCGCGATCCTCGCGTCACCGGGCCCATGCTCGTCCAGGCGATCACGGCCGGCGTCCTTTCCTCCGGCGCGCCAGCGATTGACGCGGGTCTCGTCTCGACGCCGACCTTGGCCCGCGGAGCCCGCGAGTTTGCGTGCGGCGCGGTCGTCACGGCCTCTCACAACCCCGCCCCGTACAACGGAATCAAGCTGTGGAATCCGGACGGGATGGCGTTCGATGAGGATCAACAACGGGAGATCGAGGAAGCGCTCGACCGGGCGGGTCCCGCGGTGCCGTCATGGGACCACGTCGGCTCGGTCTCGTCTAGGCCCGATTTGGTCGAGCAGCACGTGGAGGCGATCCTCAAGGACCTGGGGGCCGCGAAGCTCCGCGTCGTCGTGGACTGCGCATGCGGTGCGACTGCGACGATCACGCCGTTCCTGCTGCGGCAGATGGGCTGCGACGTGATCGCCATCAACGCGCAGGCGGACGGACACTTCCCCGGTCGAGATCCCGAGCCGCTCGAGGAGAATCTCGCGGTCCTCTCGTCGACCGTCCGCGCGGTCCATGCGGACCTGGGCATCGCCCACGATGGCGACGGGGATCGCATGGTTGCGGTCGACCGCGAAGGACGATTCGTCGGAGGAGACACGCTCCTGGCCCTCTTCGCCCGCGAAGAAGTCCGACGCGGCCTCGTCGTGCCCGTCGACGCATCGATGATCCTCGACGATCTCCTTCCGAAGGCGACGATTTGGCGCACGCGGGTCGGAGACGTCTACGTCGCCGCGGAGCTGAAGCGTCGCGGAGCCGACTTCGGAGGCGAGCCCTCCGGGACGTGGATCTTTCCGAAGGCCACGTTGTGCCCCGATGGCGTCTACGCCGCCGCACGACTCGTCACGATGGTGGCGGCCCGCCCCCTCGACGCGATGGTGAACGAAATCCCGCGGTATCCCGTCCTTCGCGGATCGGTCGCGTACGATCCGTCGAAACGCAAGGCGATCGAATCCCGGCTCGACGCGTCCCTGCGGGCACTCGGCGGGCACGTCAGCACCGTCGACGGATGGCGGCTCCAGTTTGCCGACGGCTGGTCGCTCGTCCGTTTCTCGGGGACGGAGCCGAAGATTCGGCTCACCGCCGAGTCTCGGGATGCGACCAGAGCAAACGAGATATATTCCGCGGTCCTATCGAGCGCGAAAGGTGCCACCGAATGAAGGCCGTGGTTCTCGCGGCCGGAGAGGGCACCCGGATGCGTCCCCTCACGGCCAATCTTCCGAAGCCCCTCCTTCCGGTGGCCGGCAAGCCGTTTCTCCGACACACGTTGGAGGCGCTGCGTTCCGCGGGCATCTCGCAGGTGGCCGTCCTCATCGGCTGGCAAGGCCATCGGATCCGAGAGAGCCTGGGCGACGGCGAAGCCCTCGGTCTCTCGATCGCGTACGAGGAACAGACGGAGCGACTCGGCACCGCCCACGCGATCGGGTGCATGCGGTCCCACGTCACCGGGTCGTTCCTCAGCGTGAACGGCGACGTGGTGGTCTCCGGCGCGGCGCTCGCCGCGATGATTGCCCATCACGGAAAGGTCCGCGCTCCCGTGATCGCCTTGGCGGAGGTCTCCAACCCGCAGTCGTTCGGGGTCGTCGAGGTGAACGATGGCAAGGTGACCGGCCTGGAGGAGAAACCCCGTCGGCCGAAGTCGAACCTGATCAACGCGGGCATCTACATCTTCGACGAGGACATCTTTCCGCTCATCGACAAGACCCCGAAGTCGCCTCGAGGGGAGTACGAGATCACGGACACGATTCGTGAGTTGATGGAGAAGCAGGACGTCTACGGATTCCGCCTCCCAGGCGAATGGATCGACGTCGGTCGGCCGTGGGACCTACTCCGGGCGAACGCGGCCCTTCTCGCCCCGCTGAAGGGGGCGAACCACGCGGACGTGGACGGGGGCGCGACCCTCGTCGGCGAGGTCCTCGTGGAAGCGGGCGCGCGCGTCCGGCGAGGCGCGTACATCGAAGGCCCGACGGTCATCGGTGCCGACGCCGAGATCGGCCCGAACTGCTACATCCGGCCGTCGACCTCGATCGGCCCGAAGACGAAGGTGGGCAACGCCTGTGAAGTGAAGAACTCCATCTTGATGGCCGGCGTCCACGTGCCCCATCAGAATTACGTCGGGGACAGCATCCTCGGAGAGCGCTGCAATCTCGGGGCCGGGACAAAAGTCGCGAACCTCCGCCTCGACGAGGCGCCGATCCGCGTCGTATGGAGGGGAACGGAGGTCGACACGGGCCTCCGGAAGCTCGGGGTCATCATGGGAGACGACGTGAAGGTCGGGATCAACGCGTCGATCGATGCGGGTACGATCATCGGCGAGGAGTCGTTCCTCGGTCCGGGCTCCCACGCCCGCGGGAACATCGCGCCGCGAAGCCGGATTTTCTGAGGTGGGCGGGTGAAGATTGCCCAGGTCACGCCGTGGTTCTTCCCGCATCTCGGCGGCGTCGAGAGCCACGTGCGCACCCTCTCCCGGGAGCTGGCGACGCGCGGCCACGAGGTGACGGTCGTCACATCGCGCCACGACCCGTCCCTTCCCGCTGAAGAAAGCCTCGACGGCTTCCACGTCGTCCGCGTGAAGCCGCGGCTCATCCTCATCCGTACTCCCGTCACGCCGAAGATGCGAGCGAGCCTTCGCAGCCTTCCGGTCGACGTCGTCCACGCCCATTCGCCGCCGCCCCTCGCCTCCCACTACGCGGGCGCCGTCGCGGGAGAGCGCGGGATTCCGTACGTGGTCACATACCATTGCGACGTCGAGCTGCCTTCGGCCTTCGGAATCTTTGCCGAATCCGTGTATCGGCGGAGCATGGGGGCCTCCACGCTTCGGAATGCGGACCAGGTCCTTGTCACGACGCGAACCTACGGAGCGACGAGCCGCGCGGTCTGGCGGTACAACCCGGTCGTCGTTCCGAACGCGGTCGACCACCGCCGGTTCCGCCCGGGCGTCGACGCCAGCTGGGTCCGCGAGCGCCTGAAGATTCCTTCCGACGTCCCCGTCGTGCTCCTCGTCGGTCGGATCGTCCCGCACAAGGGGGTCGAGCACTTCATCGAGGCGGCGCGGTACGTGCCGGCAGCCCGGTTCCTCGTCGTCGGCGAAGGCTCCCTCCTGGAGGCGATGAAGCGCTTTGCCAATTCGATGGGCGTCGCCGACCGCGTCCGCTTCCTCGGGCGCGTCTCGGAGGAAAACCTTCCGAAGGTCTACGCGGCATGCGACGTCTTCGTGCTCCCTAGCGTGTCCCGGCTCGAGGCGTTCGGAATCGTCGCCCTCGAGGCGATGGCGACCGCGAAACCGGTCATCGTCGCGGACATCCCTGGCGTTCGGGAAGTGATCGAGGACGGCCGCGAAGGACTCCTCGCCGAACCGATGAACGCGCGGGACCTCGCAGAAAAGATCCGACGGCTTCTTGCGGACCCGGAGGCGCGGCGCCTGATGGGTCAGCGCGGCCGGGAGAAAGTCCTCGAATCGTTCGGGATCGAGCTCGTAACGGACCGGATCGAGAGCGTCTATCGGGCGGTCCTCGATGGGCGCGAGGGCGCTACGTCACGACCTTGAGCGAGGTCCGCTGGCCTTTGTTCGTCCACGCGGCCCACGAGTCCTCATTGTACGGATAGCCGGTGATCAGGTGGATGCCGCCGAACTTGTTGAACAAGGCGCGGTCTTCGTCCGACGGCTCATAGATGCCGCTCGGATGGGAGTGGACCGTACCGACCACCGAGAAGTCAGCCGGCAGTGTGTGGAGCTGAAAGATTGCATGACGCTTGCCGCTGACCGTCCCCGGGACCAGGATGAGTTCCGTGATGGTGCCCTCCTCGGCTCGAAGGATCGCCCCGAACTCGCGAGGGTACATGTCGCGGGACGCCTCCAGGATCATCCGTAAGGTCTTGCGGGCGATTGCCGTGACGCGCTTCATCGGACATCCTCACTGCCGGGACAGCTTCTCCTCGATCCGTCGATAGAAATCCTCTCGGAATCGGATGAACTTGGCCCGACGCTCCGACGCGGTCAAGACGACGTCCTCCGTCCCCTTCAGGGTCGACTCATGTTGTCCGTCCATCACGAGCAGGCATTCTTTCGGCTTCCCGAGCCGGACGTGGACCTGGCCGGACGCCGGGAAGACGTGCGGACGCGAGGCGGGCTTGAACGGTGCGATCGCCGTCACGATGATCGCGTCGACGTGCGGGTCCACGATCGGCCCGCCCGCGGACATGGAATACGACGTGCTACCGGTCGGGGTCGCGACGATCACGCCGTCCGCGCGGACCCGCTCCACCATCTCGTCCCCGAGGCGGATTTCGAAATGGCGGATCTTCGCCACCTGCGCGGTGTGGACGACCGCCTCGTTCGTGCAGTCGAACATGCGCTCGCCGTCCACGGCGACCTTGAGTCGCATCCGCTCCTCGACCTTGTAGTCCCCGCGCACGATTCGGTCGAGGGATTCGTCGACCTCCTCCGCGTAGACTTCGGCGAGGAACCCGAGCGACCCCGAGTTGATCCCGAGGACCTTCGAATCGGAGAGCTGGAGGGCGCGCAGGATTGTGCCGTCCCCGCCGATCGCGAGGACCACGTCCGCTTTCATGTGGGCGAGCGGCATGCCGCTGCGGCCGAAGACCCGTGCCAGATCCGACTCGAGGACGACCTCGTGGGCCGGCTCGAGCCGCGACACGACGTGCTTCGCGGAGTCCAGCGCGCTCGGGATGTGCGGATTCGCGGTGATGCCAATCCTCATTGGATCGCCTCCCACCCCCGCCGGTCCCCGACTGCGACCAGGTCGGTCCGGGCCTTCGACTCGAGGGGCAGGTCGAGGTCTCGGCCGCCCAAGTCAAGCACGAGCCCGCCGGCCTCCCGTACGATCAAGGTGCCCGCGGCGATGTCGACCGCGCGGAGCTTCGTGTTGGCGACCGCGCTGTGCATGTAATACAAATCCGCAGCGCCCCGGGCCACAAGGCACAGGTCCAACGATGCAGCGCCGAGACTCCGCACCCGCCTCGCGAGGCGGGCGACGCGTGCGGCATCCGGATGCGCGTTGCTTCCGAGGTACACGGTGAAGAGAAGGTCCTTCGGGTCGTACGCGTGGACCCGGATCGGCCGGCCATTCAGTTTCGCGCCCTGGCCCTTCGCCGCATAGTACGTCGCGCCCGAGACCAGGTCCCGCACGAGCCCTTCCTCAATGTCCGCGAGGTGCGACCGGCCGATCGCCATGGAGACCGAATACGCCGGCACCCCTCGGAGCGCGTTATGGGTGCCATCGATGGGGTCGAGGACCAGGGTCGAGTCGCCGCCGCGGTCGATGAACCCCGCCTCTTCGCTCAGGACGTTCAGGGGGGCATCCTCGTAATCGAGGACCCGAAGGACCGCGGCCTCCGCCACCCGATCGATTCGCGTGCTCGGTGCGCCGTCCGCGCCGCGGCCTACCACCTCGGCGGGGTCCTCGACGAGCTCTGCGACGGCATGCTGGACGGCCTCCGCGAGCTCGAGGAGAATCTCCTTCACGCGGCCGACCTACCGGCGTTCGTTATATAGAGACTTAATCCTCTAGAGATTTCGGAGGATTGTGACCGGTTTCCCGTCCGCCCCAACGCCACCTCCATTTCGAGTTTGGCGTAAAGAGGCCCTCAAGTGGGCGGTCGGTCTGGGCATCGGATGGTCCGCACTGATCGGGGCTGGCTTGGCGATATCCCTAGAAACCTGCTCCGACTCACCGTGCAGTCCGCTTTCCCCGCTGGATCTCCTTCGGCTAGTCTCTTTGTGGTTTCTTCTTGGACCGACTCCAAGCATTCTTTGGGTCGCGCTCGCCTGGCGTTCCGAACTGAGAAAGCATGAGCGGTGGGGCCCGCCCCCGGTCCGCTTGGGCTAGGCCAGGCGTCGCTATTCTTATATAGAAGTACCAATATAGCGAAGCGTCCGAATCCGATATTCGGAGGAACTTACATGATGCCAGCAGGTACGCCGATTCTGGTCCTGAAGGAAGGGACGCGCCGCGAGCGCGGCAAGGGAGCGCAGTTCAACAACATCGCGGCCGCGAAGGCGGTTGCGGATGCGGTGCGCTCGACCTTGGGCCCCCGCGGAATGGATAAGATGCTCGTGGACAGCCTCGGGGACGTCGTCATCACGAACGACGGCGTCACGATCCTCAAGGAGATCGACATCGAACACCCCGCGGCCAAGATGCTCGTCGAGGTCGCGAAGACCCAGGACGAGGAAGCCGGCGACGGGACCACGACGGCCGTCATCTTGGCGGGAGAGCTGCTCAAGAAGGCGGAGGACCTGATAGACCAGAACATCCATCCGACCGTGATCGCGGCCGGGTACCGCCAGGCTTCGGAGAAGGCCCGCGAGGTTCTCGAGAAGGTTGCGTCGAAGATTGCGATCAAGGATCTCGACACCCTGAAGAAGGTCGGAATGACCTCGATGTCGTCCAAGTCCGCCAGCGGCCATAAGGAGCTCCTGGCCGACATCGCCGTGAAGGCGGTGACGACGGTCGCGGAGCAACGCGCCGACGGATCGTACTTCGTCGACGATGACAATATTCAGATTGTGAAGAAGCAAGGCGGTTCGATCGCGGACACGCAGCTCGTCGACGGCATCATCGTCGACAAGGAACGCGTGCATCCCGGGATGCCCGCCGAGGTGAAGGATGCAAAGATCGCTCTCGTCGACGCGGCCCTCGAGGTCAAGAAGACGGAGATCGACGCGAAGATCGAGATCACGGACCCGACCCAACTCCAAGCCTTCCTGAACGAGGAAGAGGCAATGCTGAAGCGCATGGTCGAGATCGTGAGGAAGAGCGGCGCGACCGTGATCTTCTGCCAGAAGGGCATCGACGACCTCGCGCAGCACTACCTGGCAAAGCAGGAGATCTACGCGGTGCGCCGCGTCAAGAAATCGGACATGGAGAAGCTCGCGAAGGCGACCGGAGGCAAGGTCGTGACGAAGCTCGACGAGCTGTCGAAGGACGATCTCGGCTTCGCGAAGCAGGTGTACGAGAAGAAGATCGGCGACGACGAGATGACCTTCGTGACGGGATGCAAGAACCCGAAGGCGGTCTCGATCCTCCTGCGCGGGGGCACGGAACACGTGGTCGACGAGCTCGAGCGGTCCCTCGAGGACGCGACGAGCGTCGTCGCAGTCGCGATCGAGGACGGCAAGGTCATCACCGGCGGCGGTTCGAGTGCCATGGAGATTGCGCTTGCGCTCCGGGACTTCGCGTCGACCGTCGGTGGGCGCGAGCAGATTGCCATCGAAGCGTTCGCGGACGCCGTCGAGGTCATCCCGCGCACCCTCGCGGAAAACGCGGGCTTGGACCCGATCGACATCCTGATCGAGCTGCGGCAGCAGCACAAGAAGGGGAACAAGAATGCAGGGATCAACGTCTTCAGCGGCAAAGTCTCCGACATGAAGAAAGAGAACGTGATCGAGCCGATCCGGGTCGGGAGCCAGGCCATCTCCTCGGCGACGGACGCGGCGGTCATGGTGCTTCGGATTGACGACGTCATCGCGGCCAAGTCCGGCGGCGGCGGAGGCCCGGGCGCTGGCAAGGGCGGCGAAGGCGGCGACGGGGGCGACGGCGAAGAGTTCTGAAGGGCCCCTTTCCGGGGGCCCGGTGGTCCCCATGGCCTCGGAACCGTCCGGCGAGGGGGAGGACCGCTCCCCCGACGCCATCGACCGCATCGTCGGGCGCCTCGACGCGCACCGGAGTCTCCCCGCAATCGGTGGGGCGAGCCCACCGGCGCTCGGACCTCCGTTGCCCATTGCGGACGAGAGCCGCCTGGTCCGAGAGCCCATTCCGGAGATCGTCGTCGACTCCTCGTGGATCTACGTCACGCTGGAGTTACGGGGCGCGTCCCGCGAGACCTTGGAGGTCACCACGACCCAGACGCTGCTGACGGTCCACGCGCTCGACGCCGAGGGGCGGGTGTTCCATCGCGAGATCGAGCTGCCACAGCCGGTCGAGCCGGACGCCGCGGGCGTGACCTATCGGAACGGCGTGCTCGACGTGAGCCTCCGCCGAATCCGGGCCCATCGCATCCGATTCAAGAGAGGTACCTGAGATGAGCGAGAAGTCTCGCGCGCTGCAGGACGAGGACGAGGACGAGGCGCAGGACGCGACCTTCGACGAATCGAAAACGGCCGCGCCCCGCGATGAGCTCGCCGAGCTCCGACGCCAAAATGAAGAGCTCCTCACGAAGCTGAAGTATCTCCAGGCGGAGTTCGAGAACTACCGCAAGCGCGTGGACCGCGACGCCGAGACGGTCGTCAAGTTCGCCCACGAGCTCCTTCTGTCCCGGCTCCTGCCGGTCCTCGACGAGGTAGACGCCGCGGTCGCGGGGATCGAGGGCAAGGCGGGGGAAGGCGTCCGGATGGTCCGGGACAATCTGGTGAAGGTCCTCCAGGAGGTCGGCCTCCAGGAGATTCCCGCCAAGGGTCGGGTCTTCGACCCGTACGAGATGGATTGCATCGAGCAGCTGCCGGATCCCGAGATGAAGGACGGCGCCGTCAAAGCGGTCGTGCGGAAGGGCTATCGGCTCCACGACCGCGTCTTGCGTCCCGCTCAAGTCATCGTCGTCAAGAACAGAGGTGAAACGAATGGCTAAGATCATCGGAATCGACCTCGGCACGACCAACTCCGAGGCCGGGTACATGGAAGGGGGAACGCCACGGATCATCCCGAGCGCCGAAGGCAGCGCGTACGGCGGGAAGATGTTCCCGTCCGTCGTGGCCTTCACGAAAGACGGGATCCTCGTCGGTGAACCGGCGAAGCGCCAGGCCGTCCTGAACCCCGATCGGACCGTGATGCAAATCAAGCGGAAGATGGGGACCGACTACAAGGTTCGGATCGACGGGAAGGATTACACGCCTCAGGAGATTTCGGCGATGATCCTCCGGAAGATCAAGACGGATGCGGAAGCGTTCCTCGGCCAGCCCGTGAACCAGGCCGTGATCACGGTGCCGGCCTACTTCAACGACAACCAGCGGCAGGCCACGAAGGATGCCGGCAAGATCGCCGGCCTCGACGTTCTGCGCCTCGTCAACGAGCCGACGGCGGCCGCGTTGGCCTACGGCCTCGACAAGAAGGGCGAAGGCAAGATCGCGGTGCTCGACTTGGGTGGCGGGACGTTCGACGTCACGCTGATGGAGATGGGCGAAGGGGTCTTCGAGGTCATCGCGACGTCGGGAGACACCCAGCTCGGCGGGATGGACATGGACAACGTGATCATCCAGTGGCTCGCCTCCGAGTTCCGCGCCGAGCACGGCGTGGACATATCGAGCGACAAGCAGGCAATGCAACGGCTGCGCGACGCGGGCGAAAAGGCAAAGATCGAATTGACGAGCGCGACCGAGACGACGATCAACTTGCCGTTCATCGCCCAGAAGTCCGGGCAGCCGGTGCACCTGGAGAAGAAAGTCACTCGGGCGAAGCTTGAGCAACTGATCGAGCCCGTGCTGAATCGTCTCGACGCTCCCATTCGCCAGGCGTTCAAGGACGCCGGATGGCAGTACCGGGACGTCAATCACGTCATACTGGTCGGAGGGCCGACGCGGATGCCGGCCGTCCAGTCTCGGTTCGAGAAGATCCTCAGTCGTCCGGCGGAGCGAACGGTCGACCCGATGCAGTGCGTCGCGCTCGGAGCGGCGATCCAGGCCGCGGTCCTCAGCGGCGAGGTGAAGGACATCCTCCTGTTGGATGTGACCCCCCTCAGTCTGGGCGTCGAGACAAAGGGTGGCATCTTCACGAAGCTGATCGAGCGGAACACGACGATTCCCACCCGAAAGAGCGAGATCTTCACGACCGCGGCCGACGGCCAGACGAGCGTCGAGGTCCACGTCCTCCAAGGCGAACGCGCGATGACGGCGGACAACGTGAGCCTGGGTCGGTTCTACCTCACGGGAATCCCGCCCGCGCCCGCGGGCGTCCCGAAGATCGAGGTGACGTTTGACATCGACGCGAATGGAATCTTGAACGTCTCCGCGAAAGATATGGCGACCGGGAAGACGGAAAAGCTCACAATTGTCGCCCCGCAGCGGATGGACAAAGGGAAGATTGACTCGGCCGTCCGGGACGCGGAGAGCCACGCCGAGGAGGACCGCCGTCGCCGCGAGTTCGTCGAGCTGCGGAACCATGCGGACCAGCTCGTCTACGCGACGGAGAAGCTCCTCAAAGAGCACGGCTCCGCGGTCTCCGAGGCGACCCGCAAGGCCGTCGAAGAGAAGCTCGAGGTCCTCCGAAAAGTCCTGACGACCGACGATATCTCGGTGCTCCGCGCCGCGGTCGAGGCGTTGAACCAGGAAGCGCAGAAGATCGGCGTCGAGATGTACGGGAAAGGCGGACCGGCGGAGGCCCCTCCGCCGGGAGCCGGCGACTCCGGCGGCTCGTCGGACCCGGGCGTCGTGGACGCGGACTTCGAGGACGTGGACAAGAAGTGACCGGGGCCACCCCGCGGGAAGAGCGCTTCATGGCCGACGATGACTACTATGAGAGGCTCGGCGTCCCTCGCGGGGCGTCCAAGGACGAGATCAAGCGAGCGTATCGTCGGCTCGCGAAGAAACACCATCCGGACCTGAACAAGGACGACCCGAAGGCCGCGGAAGAGAGATTCAAGCAGATTTCCGAGGCCTACGAGGTCCTCGCAGACGACGACAAGCGACGCATCTACGACCAGTTCGGCGCGGACGGCCTCAAGCAACAGGTCTGGGGCGGCGAGGGCTTCGACTGGTCCCGGTTCACCCACGCCGGGGACGTCGAGGACATCTTCGGTCGGGACCTGTTCGAGTCGTTCTTCGGTCGCAGCGGCGGACTCGGCGGGTCCCTATTCGAGCAGTTCTTCGGCGGCAACGTGGGCACCGTGGGTCGGCGGCGCGGACCAGCGCCCGGCCAGGATGCACGCGTCGAGGTCGAGTTGAGCCTCGAGGAGGTCGCTCGCGGGGGACGGAAGGAGGTCACGGTCCACTACCCGATGACGTGCCCGGCGTGCCGCGGGACCGGGGCGGAGGGGGAGCGTCTCGTCACCTGTCCGACGTGCAACGGCCGAGGCCAGGTGAGCGCCTCCCAGCGGCGAGGCTACAGTCAGTTCATCACGATCACGACGTGCCCGAAGTGCAACGGCCGCGGCCAATGGCCGGAACGACCGTGTCCCCGGTGTTCCGGCGAGGGCCGGATTGCGGAGCAGCGCACGATTGCGGTTGAAATCCCGCCCGGCGTCCCGGACGGCGTCCAGCTTCGGGTCTCCGGCCGCGGCCTCGCGGGAGACGCGGGAGCCCCGCCCGGCGACCTCTACGTGGCGGTGCACGTGCGCCCCGACGAACGCTTCATCCGCGAAGGGGACGACATCGTCTACGAGCTGCCGATCTCGTTTGCCCAGGCAGCGTTGGGGGCGGAGGTGGACGTGCCGACCCTCGACGGGACGAGCCGACTGCGGATCCCGTCCGGAATCCAGACCGGCACGGTCCTCCGGCTCCGTGGAAAAGGACTCCCGCGGTTCCAACGGTCCGGGCGGGGAGACCAGCTGGTTCGGGTGATCGTGCAGACGCCGACGAGGTTGTCGGCAGAGGAGCGTCGCCTGTTCGAGCAACTCCGGCAGCTACGCGATGACTCCGGCCACCGGGGGGCGTTCGATCGGTTTCGGAGACCCTAAGGCGAAGGGATTCCCGCGAGGTAGGACACGAGCTTGATCATTCCGTAGAAGGCCACGAGCGCCCCTACGACGGTCACGATTGCCAGCGCGTCCCGAAGAAGCAAGCCCTTCGCGTCGAGTTCCGTTCCGACCTGAGTCGGAGCGACCTGATCCTGTAGGATATGTATCTCCTCTATGGCGAATATGCTGGAGGTCGGTATGAATCGCTTCCGCCACGGAAATCAGAGATGTGAATCATTCCTGGTAACGTCGGAATCGGGGAAGGATTATGAGCCCGCCCCCGGTTTCGTCGTCGGCTGATGCGAAAGGTCCTGGGCATCCTCACCGAAGACTTCCGACTCTATCACGATCTCGTCGCCGCTTTGAAGGCGCGCGACCTTCCGTTCACGAGTCTGTCGTTCGCCCGTCGAATCCCGGACGCCGTCGGCGCGGTGCTGACCTCTCCGGCCGAGGCGAGCCGGGTCCGGCTTCGGCATGTCGTGCCGGTCGACGAGATCGATTCGTCGATCGCGAAGGCCCTCCAGCTGCTGCGGGGCAAGTCGGAATGGGAGGAGCTCCGGATCGGCGTCGACCCCGGTCGAGAACCCGGCGTCGCGATCATCGGGGACGGCGAGGTGATCGACACGCGGATCGCGGCGAGCCCGGAAGCGGTCGCCTTCCACGTCCGTCAGGCGGTCCGGACGTTCCCCGCGAAAGATATTCGCGTACGGGTCGGTCTCGGCGATCCGACGAACCGGGACCGGATTCTGAAGGCGCTCGCGAGAGACCAGCTCCGCGTGGAGGTCGTCGACGAGGCGGGGACGACGCACCGCACCGCACAGCCCGATGTGGATGCGGCGATCGACATCGCAAAATCCTCCGGACGGCGCGTGGAACCTCCGGTCGAGATTCGGCCCACGCCGGGAGAGGTGCGTGAGATCCAACGGCGGTCCCGCCTCGACAGCGGGGGCGTCGTGACGATCTCGTCCGAGCTCGCCGGCGCCGTGGCCCGGGGCGACCTCACCCTTGAGGAAGCGATCGCCCGTGCGCGGCGGAAGGAACGCCAATCACAGGGCTAGGCTGTAGCGCGCCTCGAGCTCCTTGCGGCGTTTGAAGTACATCTCCTCCGCGATCTCGCCGGCGGCGAGTTTCGCTTCCAAAGCCTCGAGTTCGCGGGCGAAGTCGGACTTGAACGATGACGTGTACTCTTTCACGACGCGCTCGAGGAGGTCCAACAGGTCCTTCCCGCGTTGCGTCACCTGATACACAATGCGGGGCCGTCCGTTCGGCGGGAAAATCGCGGCGCGGTCCACGAGACCCCACGCGAACAACTCGACGAGTTGCTTGTCCACGGAGGTCCGACGGATTTTCAGTTTCTTCGCGAGGTCTTCCGGATGGTCGAACCCTTTCTGGAGCAGCCGAAGGATTTGGCGGCGTGTTTCCGACCCCGCAATACGGATGAGCTCCAGCGGTTCCGGCATCCCGGCCGGCGAGTCGTTTCGGCCTACTTCAACGTTCTTCCCCTTCGCATCGGACGTCGTCTCCCCGGAGGGAGATGATGACGAGACACCGGAGGAAGGTATCATTTTTATCCGCGAGGCTTGCATAAATAAACCGGGTCCCATCGACTCGGTATGTTCGGACACAAGAACGCCCGGTCCCCGGAGACGGAACTGCGTTCCCAAGGACGGGAGGACGCCGTGAAGTCGCCGCGGGCCCGGAAAAAGACCGAGACCTGGATCGCGAAAACCCCGCTCGAGGCCCGCGCGCGGAAGGAAATGTTTTTCGCTGTGGCCTCCACTTTCCGGTGGAGCCAATGAAGCGGAAGGACATCCTCCGGAAGCTCGAGGAACGGCTCGCGCGCGGCGAGATCAACGAGAAGACGTACCTGGAAATCAAGGCCCGCTACGACTCGGAACCGGAAGAGCCGGAGGAGTCGGAAGCACCCGAAGCCGCAATCCCGGACCTCGGCGAGGCGATCGGGGCCGTCGTGGCCCAGGCGACCGCGGAGGCCTCCCGCCATGCGGAGCACGCCGCTCATGCGGTCGGCGAGGCGATGCGCGCCGTGGACTTCTCGGGGTTCGGAACGAAGCTGAGCGAAGAATCGATCAAGATCCTCGGCAGCGGTGTCGTGACCGGGAACCCGATCAAGACGGTGGAGTTCAAATCCGCAGGGAGCGCGCGGGTCCAAGGTCCTTTGGAGGCGGAGACCGCCCGGATCGCCGGGTCCTGTATCTTCGATTCCGACGTGCACGTGGAGGAATTCCGAGCCGCGGGATCGACCCGCATTGCGGGCAATCTGAAAGCCGAGGAAGTCGAGACGAGCGGCTCCCTTCAGGTCGACGGCTCCATTGCCGCGGAGGAGATCTCCTCGAGCGGCTCGCTGAGTGTCAAAGGCCGGGTCGACGCCGAGGAATTTCGAGTGAGCGGATCCGTTCGCATCGATGGCGGACTAAAGGCCGAGGAAGTCGAGATCGACCTCCAAGGCACGTCGAAGATTCTCACGATCGAGGCGGAGGAGATTCGCGTGAAGGCCACCGGAGGCTTTTTCCGCGTCCGCGGGGAGTTGACCGCGGACCGAATCGAGGGTGAAGAGATCGAGCTCGAGGCGACGTCGGCGGCACTCGTCAAGGGAGATGAGGTCCGCATCGGGCCCCACTGCCATATCGACGTCGTCGAGGCGAGGGAGCTCGTCGTGCACTCATCGAGCGAGGTCCGCGAGCGTCGGACCGCCTCGTGATTTCTGAACTCTGTCAGACCGCGATTATCGTCCCACAACCTTGATATAAGCCGGGGGAGTTCGAACCGGTGTGCCTGAGCGGATTGTCCTCAAGGTGGCCGAAGCGCCCCAGTCGGACGTCGGCTTGGGTCGGGCCCGCGTCGACACGAAGACCCGCGTCGCGCTCGGCGTGGACGTCGGAGAAATCATCCAGATTCTGGGCAAGAAATCCACCGCGGCGAAGCTCTTCCGCGTGATGCAGGAAGACGAAGGGAAGGGAATCATCCGCATCGATGGGCTCGTGCGCCGGAATGTGGGCGTGAGCCTTGGGGACAAGGTCGAGGTCCGCAAGGCCGAAGTCCTCCCGGCGGAACGCATCACGATCGCGCCGATCATCAGCGAGGGCCACAAGATTTCGTTCGGCCAGGGCATCGAGAATTTCGTCAAGCGGGGCCTGCTGAAGCGTCCACTCAACAAAGGCGACGTCGTCATCGTCCCCGGAATCGCGCTCATGGGCGGTGCGTTGCCGTTCATGGTGATCAGCACCGCGCCGAAGGGCGTCGTGCAGATCCAGGACGACACGATCATCGAGATGAAAGAGGAACCCGTCCGCGAGGGCGAGGTCCTCACGCCGACCGTCACCTACGAGGACATCGGCGGACTCAAGGAAGAGCTGATGAAGGTCCGCGAGATGATCGAACTCCCGCTGAAGCACGCGGAGCTGTTCGAGCGCCTCGGGATCGATCCGCCGAAAGGGGTCCTCCTGTACGGGCCGCCCGGCACCGGCAAGACGCTCATCGCGAAAGCGGTCGCCAACGAAGCCGGCGCAAATTTCTATTCGATCCAGGGCCCGGAGATCATGTCGAAGTACTACGGCCAAAGCGAGGAGCGCCTCCGCGAGAAGTTCGAGGAGGCCCAGAAAAACGCTCCGAGCGTCCTGTTCATCGATGAACTCGACTCGATTGCCCCGAAGCGGGAAGAGGTGACCGGCGAAGTGGAACGGCGCGTCGTCGCGCAGCTCCTCACCCTGATGGACGGCCTCTCGGGTCGCGGCCAGGTCATCGTGATTGGCGCGACAAACCGGGACGAGGCGATCGACCCCGCACTGCGCCGACCCGGTCGCTTCGACCGGGAGATCGAGATTGGCGTCCCGGACCGGAGTGGCCGCAAGGAGATCCTCCAGATTCACACGCGCGGCATGCCGATTGAAGGCGTCGAGGAAGAGCGCGACCGACTCCTCTCCGAACTCGCGGACGTCTGCCATGGGTTCGTCGGTGCGGACCTCGCCGCGCTCGCCCGCGAAGCCGCCATGAAAACGCTCCGGCGGTACCTCCCGGATATCGATCTCGACAAGCCGATCCCCGCGGAGACCCTCGAGAAGATGCGCGTCCTCGCGGACGACTTCAAGATGGCTCTGAAGGAGGTCGAGCCGAGCGCCATGCGCGAGGTCCTCGTCGAAGTGCCCCGCGTGAACTGGTCCGATGTCGGTGGCCTCGAGGAGGTCAAAATGAAACTACGCGAGGCGGTCGAGATGCCGCTGAAAGAGCCGGATGCGTTCAAGCGTATGGGCATCCGCCCGCCGCGCGGCATCCTGCTGTACGGACCGCCCGGATCCGGGAAGACCCTTCTCGCAAAAGCGGTCGCCACGGAGTCCGAGGCGAACTTCATCTCGATCAAAGGACCCGAGGTCATGTCGAAATGGGTCGGAGAATCGGAGAAGGCGGTGCGCATGATCTTCAAGAAGGCGAAACAGGTCGCCCCCTGCATCGTCTTCTTGGACGAGCTCGACGCGATCGCCCACGTACGCGGCTTCGACACGGACAGCGGGGTGAGCGAACGCGTCGTGAATCAGCTCCTGACCTCGATGGATGGACTCGAGACCCTCGAAGGCGTCTGCGTCATCGGCGCGACGAATCGTCCGGACCGCCTGGATCCGGCGATGCTCCGCACAGGTCGATTCGACCGCATTCTCTTGGTTCCGACACCGAACAAGGATGCGCGCCTCGCGATCCTCAAGGTCCATACCCGGAACATGCCCCTCGAGGGCGTGGACCTGGAAGAGCTCGCCGTGGACCTCGACGCCTATTCCGGGGCGGATATCGAGGGCCTGTGCCGCGAGGCCGCGATGATCGCATTGCGCGAGGCGAAGCACGCGAAGAAGGTCACGACGGCGCATTTCCAGGAGGCCATGAAAGTCGTGCGTCCGAGCATCGACGCGGACACGGTCAAGTTCTACGAAGAGTTCGACAAGAAGTTCAAGAAAGGCGTGGACCGGGGCCGCCGGGAAGAGAACATCCTCTATCGCTGAGGCAATCCCGCAGCGGACGTTATTTATCCATCTCCCTCCTTGACGGGAATTCGATGCCCCCCGGATCGGCTTGGCGAACATGGATCACCCGGGTGCTCACCTTGGGGCCTTCCCGGATCGCCCTCGGCCTTGCGGTCCTCTTGGTCTTGGTTTCCCTCGCTCTTCCGTTCTGGTCGCTTTCCCAAGCCGTCGGCACGGACACGGACATCAGCTCCTTCTCTTGGACGACCTTCACGACGGATCGGTATCGAGGTGGCGCATGGGACGGGACCGAGATCCTGCCGTACAGCTCGACCCTGTCCTCGTACCGCGCCGTCGCGAGCGTCCTCGCCACGGCGTACCTCCTCGACCTCGTGTTGCTCATCGTCCTCGCGGTTGTCCTCGCCCTCTTCTCACTGGAATACGGCCGCGCGATGCCGACGCTCAGCCTCCTCATCCTCAGTCTGATCGTCCTCGGGGTCGCCCTGGTCGCCCTCTTCTTTCCGATCGTCGCGATCCCCGGCGCCGCGACGACGGATGTCGGAACGTTCACGATCAACGGGTTCTGGGGATCCGCGAGTACGGCCGGCCCGCCGACCGGTTGGTCTTGGGGCCCAGGGCTCGGATGGTGGATCCTCCTCGTCGCGGTCGTCTTGGGGACCGTCGGCGCCGTGCTTCCGTACGTGAAGAGCATCCGCGCGATGATCCCGTCCCCGCCGCCGGGATGGCGTCCCTCCCCGTGAGTCGGTCGATCGCGGCGGAATCTTCATATACAGCGCGTCAGATGTCTGTCAGACAACGGGATGGGATCCTTCGCGGCGGTGCCGCGAGGGACCCTCACCGATGCGGGTGATGGGATGAAGAAGTTTGCCACCGAGCTTCGGGGCAAGACCGTGATGACGAACGACGGTCAGATCCTGGGGACCATCGAGAACTTCATCGTGAACACGAAGAGCGGGAAGCTGTCCGACGTCCTCGTGCTCCCGGCCGAGAACGTGCCCAAGAAAGGCATGAAGACGGACCCCGAGGGCCGTCTCATCTTGCCGTTCCAGGGCATGAAAGCCGTGAAAGACGTCGTCGTGATGAACCTCTAGGTCCGCTCGTTCGATCTACACGAGGACTCGTCGCTCTTCCTTCACGACGTTGAGGACGACCTGCGTGTACGTGTTCTCGACGTAGTCCATCGAACCGAGGCGCTTGATGAAGGCGTCGAGCTCCCGCGTGTTCTTCAGTCGCACGACGACGATCGAGTCCCATTCTCCCGTCACATCGTAGACGTGCGTAACGCGGTCGTCTTTGGCGATTCGCCGCTGGACCTCGAGGAGCTTGCCTTTGTGGATCTTGACGCCGACGACCGCGAGGACGTCGTAGCCGAGTCGGGCTTCGTTCAGGACGGGCACGTATCCCGTGATCACACCGAGGTCCTCGAGTTTTCGGACCCGACTTGAGACGGTGCTGATGCTCGCGTCCGTTGCCTTCGCGATGTCCCGATAGGACTTCCGCGCGTCCGCGTTCAAGAGCCGAAGGATCTTCACATCGAGTTCGTCGAGGGTCGTAGGTCCCGCCATCGAATCGCCGCCCGCCTCGGTCGTATGCGTGGAATGTACGACGCTCCCGCGGGCCTCCCGAACATTGTTTCGTTCTCTATCAAGATTTCGGCCATTCGTACGATTTCATGTCGGAACAGTTTATATATGTTCAAATTTCTGCCTAAGCAACGGACGGAACGTTGGCTCCGTCCAGGCGGGAAGGCGATGGCGATTTCTGCGAGTACCCCGGCGAAGTCGAAGAAGATGACCGTGGCGTCGGTGCTAAAGCGAATCGAGACCGAGGGGATCCGATGGATCGACCTCCAATTCGTGGACGTGCTCGGTGCGCTCCAGCACATCACGATTCCGTCGACGTCCCTCGGGGCCGAGGAGTTCAAGCGAGGCGTCGGCAAGTTGGACGGCTCCTCGATCAAGGGGTTCAAGGAGATTCACGAGTCCGACATGGTCATGGACCCGGACCCGTCCACGTTCGCCATCCTCCCGTGGTATGACGACGCGCACAAGACCGCGCGCTTCTTCGTGGACGTCTACGAGGGCGGCAGTCATGAGCGGTTCACGCGCGACTCCCGGTTCATGGCGCAGCGAGCGGCCCAGTTCGCGGGGGACCAGGGCTACGACACGACGTACTGGGGTCCGGAGATTGAGTTCTTTGTCTTCGATGGCATCCGACTGTTGCCGACCCCGGACGCGGTCCGGAACCCGTGGTCCGGCGCCGGGTATGAAATCGTCTCCCGGGAGGCGCCGTGGCAAGATACCAACGGCAAGAACTTCCCGATCCGTTTCAAGGAGGGCTACTATCCCGCGCCGCCGGTCGACAGCCTGCAAGACTACCGCAACGAGGCGTGCCGCGTCCTGATCGATTCCTTCGGGATGACGCTCGACGCGCACCACCACGAGGTCGCGACGGCGGGCCAATGCGAGATCGACATGCGGTACGACGAACTCGTGCCGATGGCCGACAACGTCGTCACGTACCGGTACGTGATGAAGATGGTCGCCCACAAGATGGGCATGATGGCGACGTTCATGCCGAAGCCGATCTTCGGCGACAACGCGAGCGGCATGCATGTCCACCAGAGCCTCTGGTCGAAGGGCAAGAACATGATGTACGATCCGAACGACGAGTACGCGGAGATCAGCCAGACCTGCCGCTACTACATCGGCGGGCTCATGGATCACGCCCGCAGCCTGTGCGCGTTCACGAACCCGACGACGAATTCGTACCGCCGGCTCGTGCCCGGTTACGAGGCGCCGGTGTTCATCGCCTGGTCGAAGCGCAATCGCAGCGCGAACATCCGGATCCCGATGTACTACCAGGGCATCGAGGCCGCGAAGCGGATTGAGTACCGCACGCCGGACCCGGCCTGCAACCCGTACCTCTCGTTCGCGGCGATGCTGTGCGCGGGCTTGGACGGCGTCAAGCGGAAGATCGACCCGGGCAATCCGGTCGACGAGGACCTCTATCATCTCAGTGCGAGCAAGCGCAAAGAGTACGGCGTCCGCGAGCTACCCGGCTCCCTGAAGGAATCGATCGAGCACTTGCAGACGGACTACATGTTCCTGAAGACGGTCTTCCCGCAGGATCTCCTCGAGAAGTACGAGGAGCTGAAGCTCGACGAGCACCTGCAGACCTCGCTGCGGCCCTCGCCGTACGAGTTCTACCGGTACATGGACGCCTGAACGGGGCCGAGCGTTGGGGATCCTCCGCACCTCAACAGACGACCGTTCTCTGATCGCAAGATTCAGGAGTCCAGGTCACACGCACGAGTATGGTCGGTACGTGTCCATCCCTCAAATACCGCCCGGCAGCTGGCCTCGCGGGGCAAGCACCATGGCGTCCATTCAAGTCTTCCTCGACAACTGGTTCGTGCGGCACCTGGGATCCCTGAAGACTACCGTGCGGGTGATCTTCGGTGTCGTCTGGACCATAGATGGAGCGTTCAAGTTCCAGCCTGGCTTCGCAGATTCGTTGGCCCAGATGATCTCCGACGCGGGCCAGGGGCAGCCGAGCTGGTTGCAGCCCTGGTTCGGCTTCTGGAGCCAGACCGTGAGCGCGAACCCCGGTTTTTTCGCCACGACAATCGGCCTGCTGGAGTTGGCCCTTGGAATCGCTCTCCTTCTCGGCTTCATGCGGAAGGTGGCCTACACGGCTGGCATCTTTCTCAGTCTCATCATCTGGTCGGTGCCAGAGGGGTTCGGGGGTCCCTATGGTCCAAGTTCAACGGATATCGGGACCGGAATCATCTACGCCTTTGTGTTCCTCCTCCTCATGATTATCAACGCGACGTTCGGCCCGAGCCGAGGGTCTCTGGACTACGCCATCGAGAGGCGGTGGCCCGCATGGAAGAAGGTCTCGGAGATTCGGAGCGCCCCTAATCGCGCGGCGAACATCGGACCGGAGGAGAGACGCGAGGCGCTGGTTTAAGTCGAACGGCGGCTGTCTCGCTGGGCACCATGGCGGAGCCTAAGGACGACATTACCGAGGAGCGTCGCATCTTGAAGGAGGCGGGGATCCTCGACGAAAAGCTCCTCGAGAAGATGGACATCTTTCCGGGGGACCGCGTCCGTTTCCGCTTCTACTATCCCCATTCCGGCTTCGAAGAGATGATCGGCCATTTCCTAGGGTTCTACACGCTCTACGAGGGCCCGGAGGGCGGGGGCGACCTGAACCTCGTGATCCGGACGGTGAAGGACGGCCGCACGACGGTCGTCTACAAGGACCGGAACTACCTCGAGGAGTACGAAATCCTCGAGCCGAACATGAAAGTGCGGGACAAGATTCGCGATCTCGACGCCCGCCACGGCCGCCACGTCGGCCACGAGTTCGGTTGAGCTTCAGTACTTGTCGACGCCTTGGGCGAGCGCCCGCAGACGGGCGATTCGCTCTTGGATCGGCGGGTGGGTGCTGAACATCCGCACGAACGCGCCGGCGGCGAATGGGTTCACAATGAACAAGCTCTGGGAGGCCGGGCTGCCGAACGTGAGCGGTCTCCGCCGGTTCGCCACCTCGAGTTTCTCGAGGGCCGAGGCGAGGGCGAGCGGCTGTCCGATCGTCTTCGCGCCGCTGTAGTCCGCCTTGTATTCCCGGCTCCGGGAGATTGCGAGCTGCACCAAGATGGCCGCGATCGGCGCGAGGATCATCCCGACCAGGGCGAGGATGAGCGTGGCCGCGTTTCCGTTCCGGTCCCGCGAGCCGCCCCCGAACAGCATGTTCCAGCCGAACATCCGCGCCATGAACGAAATGGCGCCCGCGAGCGTCGCGGCGACCGACATCACGAGGATGTCGCGGTTCCGGACGTGCGAGACTTCGTGGGCCAAGACGCCTCGGAGCTCGTCTTCCGAGAGGAGGCTCAGAATGCCCTGCGTCACCGCGACGACCGCGTGTTGCGGATTCCGGCCCGTCGCCATGGCGTTCGGGGTCTGGGTCGGGATGATGGCCACCTTGGGCATCGGCAGGTTCACTTGCTGCGTCACTTGCCGGACGATCCGGTACAGCCCGGGCGCTTCGGCCTCCGTGACGAGCTTGGCGCGGTACGACCACAGGACGATGCGGCCCGAGGCGAAGTAGGCGATCGCGTTCATCGCGCCCGCAAGGAGCAGGAACGTCAGGACTCCGCCGACCGCGTTGCCGAGCCACACGGTCCCGATCGCCCAGCCGAAGACGACGAAGATGCCTGTTAACAAGACAAAGAGGGCGAAGGTGCGCAGGTAGGCTCCCATGGACTCCCCACCCCACTGAGTGGTATCTCCTGAGCACTCGGACGTCCTTTATCAACTTGATGCGGGCACGCCGCTGGCCGCTCAGAGGCCCAAGACGTCCGCGTATCCTTCCATGTCCATGAAACCGTGGCCGCTCACGTTGAACGCGATGACCGTCCGCTCGCCGGCATCCTTCGCCTTCAGAGCCTCGTCGATTGCGCATGCGATGCTGTACGCGCTCTCCGGGGCGGGGAGGAACCCCTCGGCCTGGACGAACATACGGGCCCGTTCGAAGACGTGTCGCTCGTCGGTCGGGTAGGCGATCGTGTCGATTAGGCCGCGGTGCCGCAGGAGCGAGAGGATCGGGGAGCAGCCGTGGTACCGCAGCCCGTCGCCGCGGACCGGCTTCATCTCTGTACGGTGGCCGAGGGTGTACATCTTGAGCATCGGGGTGAGTTCCGCATGGTCTGCGAAGTCGTACCGGTATTCCCCCTGGAGGTTCGGGGCCGCAGCACTCTGCGCCGCGATGAGGCGGATCCCCTTGCCGTGGAACGCGTCGGCGAAGAACGGGAGGGTGAAACCTCCGAAGTTCGATCCGCCGCCGAGGCTCGAGACCATCAGGTCCGGATACTGACCGATCTGCTCGAACTGACGCTGGGTCTCGAGGCCGATGACCGTCTGATGGAGGAGGACATGGTTCAGGACGGAGCCGAGGCAATAGATCGCCTTCTCATCGCGCCCGGCGTCCTCGAGTCCTTCCGACACCGCGATGCCGAGGGATCCCGGGTGGTGCGGATCTTTCTCGAGGAGGGCGCGTCCCGTTGCCGTCTCCGGACTCGGTGAAGCGTGGACCGTCGCGCCGTACATTCGCATGAACTGCCGACGCTGCGTCTTCCAGTCGTGGACCGCGCGGACCCAGAAGATGGTCGTCGACAGGCCGGCGAGGCTCGCCGCGTACGCCAGCGCGGTGCCCCACTGGCCGGCGCCCGTCTCCGTCGTCAGGCGCTCGTACCCCTCCTGTTTCGCGTACCATGCCTGCGCGAGGGCCGTGTTCACTTTGTGGCTGCCCGTCGGGCTGTAGAATTCCGTCTTGTAGTACAGGCGTGCGGGGGTTCCAAGTCGTTCCTCGAGGCGGCGGGCGCGGATCAACGGCCTCGGTCGGCCCGCCTGGCGATACAACTCTTGGATCTCCGAGGGAATATCGATCCACCGCTGCGTGGAGTTCTCCTGCCGCAGGCATTCGCCGATGAGCAATTCCGGGAGAGCCTTGATGCGCGACGGACCGGTCGCCGGGTCCTTCGGCGGGGGGAGCGGCTCCGGGAGGTCCGCCTG
>Ga0209160_1000047_pt1 | contig 76657 bp, 90 predicted proteins | sample GraSoiAngelo_153_FD_186167 | JGI IMG/M metagenome (GOLD analysis project Ga0209160, IMG submission 186167) | Grasslands soil microbial communities from the Angelo Coastal Reserve, California, USA - 14_1009_12_40cm (SPAdes) (version 2) | ecosystem: Environmental > Terrestrial > Soil > Grasslands ...
TGGCCGTCCATGACGGCCTCGAGTGCCTTCAGCGGGTCCACTTCCGTGATGACCACATCCGCACCCATGCCTTTGGCCCGCGATGCGACGCCGCGTCCGCACCAGCCGTAGCCTGCGACCACGACGATCGAGCCAGCGATGAGGCGGTTGGTGGCTCGGATGATGCCGTCGAGGGTGCTCTGCCCCGTGCCGTACCGGTTGTCGAACATGTGCTTGGTGTCGGCGTCATTGACGGAGATGACAGGGAACTTCAGCACGCCCTTCTTCGCCATGCTCCGCAGCCGGATGACTCCTGTCGTGGTCTCCTCGGTCCCGCCGACGATGCGGGCCGTCTTCCGCTCGCTGTGCAGCGTGGACACGAGGTCGCACCCGTCGTCCATGGTGATCGTGGGGTTGTGGCCGAGCGCGGCATGGATGTGCTTGTAGTACGTCTTCTTGTCCTCGCCCTTGATGGCGAAGGTCGGGATGTGGTCGTGGGCCACGAGGGAGGCGGCTGCGTCGTCCTGCGTGCTTAGGGGGTTCGATGCGCACAGCCGCGCCTCGGCCTGCAGGGTCTGCATCAGGTTCGCCGTCTCGGTCGTCACGTGCAGGCAGGCGGCGATGCGGACCCCGCGCAAGGGGCGTTCCTTGGCGAACCGTTTCCGCACGAGCCGCAGCACCGGCATGGACTCCTCGGCCCACTCGATCCGCATCCGGCCCTGGTCGGCCAGTCTCAAGTCTTTCACGTCATAGTCCACGAGTCGTCTCCTGGTCAGTAAGAGGGGGACAGATTGAAAAAGGGAAGCTACTTGCCCGCTTCCCGCCGCAAGACCTTCGCCAGATCGGTCTTCTCCCACGTGAACTCCGGCTCGTTGCGGCCGAAGTGCCCGTAGGACGCCGTCTTCTTGTAGATCGGACGCAGGAGCTTGAGGTGGTCGATGATCCCGCGAGGGGTCATGGGGAAGTGCTTGCGTACCAGCTTGTCAACCAGGTCGATAGAAACCTTCTCGGTGTTTTTCGTGTCGATCAAAATGGACACCGGCTCGGTCACGCCGATCGCGTACGCCAGCTGGATCTCGCACTTGTCGGCGAGGCCGGCGGCCACGATGTTCTTCGCGATGTACCGAGCCATGTACGATGCCGAGCGGTCCACCTTGCTGGGGTCCTTGCCCGAGAACGCGCCGCCGCCGTGGCTCCCGACGCCGCCGTAGGTGTCCACGATAATCTTGCGCCCGGTGAGCCCCGTGTCGCCCATGGGGCCGCCCACCACGAACCGCCCGGTCGGATTGATGTGGTATTTCACGCTGAGGGGGTCGAAGATGTCCTTGGGCATGACGGGCTTGATCACGTATTCGATCACGTCCCGCTCGATCTTCTTGCTGGTGACGTCCGGGCTGTGCTGGGTGGAGACGACGATCGTGTCCACCCGGACGGGCCGGCCATTCCGGTATTCAACCGTCACCTGGGACTTGCCGTCGGGGCGGGTCCACGGGAGGAGGCTCTTTTTCCGGACTTCGGCCAGCCGCCGGGTCAGGCGATGCGCGAGCACGATGGGCATTGGCATCAACTCGGGCGTCTCGTTCGACGCGTAGCCGAACATCAATCCCTGGTCGCCCGCGCCGCCCGAGTCCACGCCGACGGCGATGTCAGGGGATTGGTTGTGGATCGAGGTGATCACGGAGCAGGTGTGGTAATCAAAGCCCCAGGCGGCGTCGGTGTACCCGATCTGCCGGATCGTCTCCCGGATGATGTCGGGGATCTCGACGTAGGCCTTGGTGGAGATCTCGCCGGCGACGAACGCGATGCCGGTGGTCAGGATCGTCTCGCAGGCGACCCGGCAGCGCTTATCTTGGGCGATGATCGCATCCAGAATGCCATCCGAGATCTGGTCCGCAATCTTGTCCGGATGGCCTTCGGTGACGGATTCGGACGTGAACAGGTAATTGTGTCGGCTCATTATTCGGAGTCCCTCATTGTGGTTCGCTGCCAGGAGAGTCTGAGTCCGGGCCTGGCCGGATTTGGCCCTGAGAGTAGCGAGTGAAGTCCTCGGTTGTCAAGGAGAAATCTTGACAGTCCCTGCGCGCGCCTTGTAGGATTGAACAGCCGCGATCAACGCTCAAGCCACGAACTCCATGGATGCCATTACGAAACGGACCGAAGATGCGAAGTCGTTCAGCTTCAAGGAATTGGGCGACGCCCTCGTCGAGTTTTTCAGCTCGCTGAAGCTGGCGATTTTTCTGATGATCACCCTGGCCATTCTCTCAACGGTGGGGACGGTCATCCAACAGGGCGAGCGGCCCGAGGTCTACATCAAGGAGTACGGGGAGAACGTTTACTGGTGGTTCGTCAAGCTGGGGTTCGTTGACATCTATCATACCTGGTACTTCTCGACCGTGCTGGTCCTGCTCTGCATCAATTCCCTGACCTGTTTCCACCAGCGGTTCCCGGCGATCTGGCGCTCGATCCGGCAGGACAAGGTCAACGTCACGGCGGCGTTCATCCAGAACCTGAAGCGATCCGCGACGGTGGATCTGCCGGCCGAACGGTCCAAGGTCGCCGAGGCGCTGGGCGTGGCGTTCGCCGAACGGGGCTATCGGGTGCTGGTCAACAAGGGCGGAACCGAGACGACCCTGTACGCGACGAAGGGCATCATGGGCCGGGTCTCCGCCCACGTGGCCCACCTCAGCGTGACGGTCATCGTGGCGGGCGGGCTCCTCGGCAACATCCTGGGCTTCCGCGACTTCGGCGTCTGCCTCGAAGGAGAGACCTATCACGTCCCCCAGGGGAACTTTGACCTGCACGTGGACAAGTTCTGGATCGACTACTACGACAACGGCGCGGTCAAGTCCTACAACAGCACCCTGACGGTCATCGAGAACGGGGAGAAGCAGGTCACCAAGACGATCACCGTCAACGACCCGCTGGTCCATAAGGGCATCTGGTTCTATCAGTCCAGCTACGGCGATTCCTGGGACCGCGTCGAGAAGGCGCGGATCGTGGTGCGGGACAAGGCCACGGACAAGGTCGTCGGCGAGGCGATCCTGGACTGGCGCAAGGAGGCCGAGCTGAAAAACCTGGGGCTCAAGCTCCAGTTGACGGACTTCGTGGCGGACTTCGGGTTCGACGCCAAGGACCGCCGCGTCTATTCGAAGACGGTCGAGCACGAGAACCCGGCCATCAAGCTGGCCATCACGGAATCCGATCGGCAGCTCGCGGCGCCGTGGATCTTCTATAATTATCCTGACCTGTTCGAGATCCAGGGGTCCAAGTACAAGTTCGAGCTGACCGGCTACCTGACGAAGAAGTTCACCGGCTTGCAGATCGCCAAGGACCCGGGCGTGATCATCGTGTGGATCGGCTCCACCCTGCTGGTCGTGGGGGTGATGCTGTCGGCGCTCATCTTTCACCGGCGGGTGTGGGCTAAAGTGGTTTCCGAGCGACACGGCGTGACGGTCTACCTGGGCGGGACGGCCTACAAAGGGCAGATCGACTTCGACCGCGAGTTTCAACGGCTCAGTGAGCAGCTCAAGACGCTGCGACAATCGACAGCATAAGATAGAGGAGAAGCCATGTTTCGATCGCTGTTTCTCTTTGACGTGACGTTCTGGCTCTACCTGGCGGCGGTGGTGCTGTACTTCGGCTACCTCGTGGCGTCGAAGAAGGCCCTGCGCCCGGCGTATGCCGGGCATCCGGTGTCCTCCGAGGAAGACGACGGCTGGGCGCAGCCGCTCGGACAGCTCGCGACCTGGGTCACCTTCTTCGGGCTCCTGGTGAACGGCCTGGCCTTGGGGATGAGAGCCTACGAGCGCATGCAGCTGTCCGGCACGTTCGCGCCCTGGTCCAACCAGTTCGAGGCGATGTCCTACGTCTCCTTCGCGATCATCGCGGGCTACCTGTTTCTGGAGCTCAAATACGGGATCAAGGCCGTCGGGGCGTTCGTCGTGTCGGTCGGATTCATCGCGATGGGCGCCGCGTCGCTCCTGCCGTACCGCTATCAGGTCGCGGAGCCGCTGGTGCCGGCGTTGAACAGCTATTGGATCTACATCCATGTTTCCATCACGCTGACCAGCTACGCGGCGTTCGCGATGGCGGGCGGCCTCGGCGTGATGTACCTGCTCAAGGAGCGCGCGGAGAGCCGGGGACGCCGAGGCACGATCTACGATACGTTTCCGAGCCTGGAGAAGATCGATGAGCTCGGCTACAAATCGGTCATGATCGGATTCCCGCTGCTGGCTTTCGGGGTCATTCTAGGCGCGATGTGGGCCAACTACGCGTGGGGCGGGTACTGGTCCTGGGATCCCAAGGAGACGTGGTCGCTGATCGTGTGGCTGATTTACGGCGCCTACATCCATGCTCGCATGAACCGCGGCTGGGAAGGCCATCGCGCCGCGCTCTACCAAGTCTTCGGCTTCGGCATGGTCATCTTCTGCTTCTGGGGCGTCAACTTCCTGCTGTCGGGGCTGCACGCCTATGCCTGAGCAGGACGTCGCACTCAGTACCACGCGCGCGGCGTCTATCCGGTCCAGGCCCTCGGTGCGCCGCCGGCTGATCGTGCTCCTCGGCGGGCTCGCCATCCTCGTGTTCGCATTCGGCATGGTCTGGCTGCAGAGCTCCAAGTACGAGCCGCTCGTCGTCGGCATGACGGCGCCCAACTTCAGCCTGCCGGATCTACAGGGGAAGACCCAGCGGCTGACGGACTATCGCGGCAAGGTTGTCTTCCTGAACTTCTGGGCCACCTGGTGCAAGCCCTGCAAGGAAGAGATGCCCTCGATGCAGGTGCTCTGGGACAACCTCAAGAACCAGGACTTCATGATGCTGGCCGTCAGCATGGACCGGGTCACGACGACGAAAGACATTCCGTCCTTCGTCGAGACCCTGAAGTTGTCCTTCCCGATCCTGACGGACTCCTGGGGGCAGACCGACAAGCGCTACAAGCTGATGGGCGTGCCGGAAACCTATATCATCGATCAGAACGGCGTGCTCCGCGAGAAAGTCATCGGACCGCGGGACTGGACGAGGCGTGAGAGCATCGAGACCATCGTGCGAATGCTGCAGAAGCAACCCAAGTCCGTCAAGGCTGACTGATAGATTGAAAGTGGTTCGAAGCTTTCTTTCCTGCCTTTTGCTTCTTGCCACCCTCACGGTTCTTGTCGGGTGCGACGACGTGCCTGACAACGAGCTCACCGGGGACCAGGTCGCGGTTCCGCCTGCATCTGTGCTCACCGAGTCGCCGAGGGTCGGCCACCTGGCGCCGGACTTCGTGCTGAATACGCTCGATGGCCGGGAAGTGCGCCTCTCCGATTATCGCGGGCATGTCGTTTTTCTGAACTTCTGGGCGACGTGGTGCGGACCGTGTAAGGTGGAGATGCCCACGATGGAGCGCCTCTACCGCGAGTATCGCCGCCAGGGGTTCGCGATCCTGGCGGTCTCCGGGGACCCGGAAGGGCCGGCCGTGACGAAACCCTACCGGGAAGCCTTGGGGCTGACCTTCACCATCGCCCACGATCCGGACGCAGTGGTGATGCGCCTGTACGGGGTGCGCACGCTGCCCGTCACGTTCTTGGTCGATCGCGAGGGGGTGATCACGCACCAGATCTTCGGCGCGCGTGACTGGCAGGACGCTGAAGCCCGCGACGGCATCCGGAGGCTGCTAAAAATTCGTTGAAATGTTTGCGCAGGCCCACGACATCACCCTCGTCATCGCCTTCGCGGCGGGCTTCCTCTCGTTCGTATCCCCCTGCGTGCTCCCACTTGTGCCGTCATACCTCATCTATATCACCGGTCTGACCCTTGAGGAGCTGACCAGTCAGGCGGACCGGAATCGGGTGCGCGCGACCATCGTCCTGAACTCCCTGTTTTTCGTCCTCGGCCTAACCGCCGTGTTCGTCGCCTTCGGCGCCTCGGCCAGCCTGATCGGGCAGTTCCTGATCACCTACCAGGATTTCCTGCGGAAGGCGGGCGGAGTCCTGATCATGATGTTCGGGCTGTACGTCATGGGTGTGCTGAAGCTTAATTTCCTCATGACCGAGAAGCGCATCCACCTCCAGAGCCGGCCGGCGGGCCTCATCGGGTCGCTGCTCGTCGGCATGGCGTTCGCCGCGGGGTGGACGCCGTGCGTAGGGCCGATTCTCGGGACCATCCTCATGCTCGCCGGGACCAGCGATTCGATGATGACCGGCGTGAAGCTCTTGGCCAGTTATTCCCTGGGCATCGGGCTGCCCCTCTTCGCCATCGCCCTTTGCGTGGGCCCTTTCATCCACTACTTCAAGAAAATCCGCAACTATATGTATGGCATCTCCGTCGTCAGCGGGGTCTTTCTCATCCTCGTCGGCGTCATGCTCTACACGAACAGCTTGGCGCTCATCACCGGCGAGTTGGAACGTCGCGGAATCGGCTGGTATTTCTGAATGTACGACGCGATCGTTGTAGGGCTTGGACCGGCCGGCGCCGTCGCCGCGACCGAGCTGGCGCGGGCCGGCCTCTCGGTGCTGGGACTGGAATGGAAGGCGATGCCCCGCTACAAGGTGTGCGGCGGCGCGCTCTCGGCCCGCATCGATCGACTGCTAGAGCCGGACTACCACTCCGTCGTTGAAGAGACCATTCACCGTGTCCGCTTCCAGTTTGCGGGCACCGGGGCCTTCGAGTTCTCGTCTACGGAGCCAATTGCCTACATGGTCATGCGTGACAGGTTCGATGCATACCTCGTTCAGAAAGCGAGGGACACCGGAGCGGTGGTCCGCCAAAACGAGCGTGCGGTGAGGGTGTGCGAGTATACGGATCGAGTTGAGGTCGAAACGCAGCAGGGGCGGTATCGCTCGAAGGTCATCGTGGGTGCGGATGGCGCCAACAGCCTAGTCGCGCGGATGCTGTTCCCTGGACGGCGAGGGCGCGTGTTGGGCGCGCTGGAAGGAGAGGTGCTGCTGAATGGGGCTACATCCGGTCTGGGTGCTGGGGCCATCGTGCTTGATCTCGGGGTGGTCGCCGGCGGCTATGGCTGGGTTTTCCCGAAAGAAGGGCGCCTCTCGGTCGGCGTTGCCGGGTTGCAGGGGCGACACCACAATCCGAGGTCGGCGTATCAAGAATTTGTGCGGACGGAATCAGCACTCGACGGGCTCATCGTTCCGAACGGCCTCGGCCATCCGATTCCGCTCTATGGCGGCAAGGCGGCGGAGCGGCTCTCGCTGACGACCTCCCGGTCGCTGCTGGTCGGTGATGCCGCTCACCTCGTGGATCCGGTGCTGGGAGAGGGGATCTACTACGCCATGTTAAGTGGGCGCATGGCGGCGCGGACGGCCGCGGATTACCTGAAGGGCCTGACGCCGGGTCTGCAGGCCTACGACGCGCAGGTGGCCAGCGAGTTCTACCCGGAATTCCGCGCGGCCGCCCGCATGGCATGGGCGTTGTACACATTTCCCCGGTTGGTCCATGAAGCGCTGAGCCGCCGGCCGGATGTCCTCCATCTCTACGCCGACATTCTGAAGGGGCGCACGACTTACAAGAGCTTGGTAGCAACAATGCGAAACAGGCTGCAGAGCTTCATCGCCCGCGCCATCCGGGACAGAGCCGCGTCGGCCTTCAGCAGAGGATGTTCAGGCCGCAATTGATGATCGTGTGGCCATTGCCGTTGGCGCCGGCCGGGGGAATGTCCGCGGGGTTCATGGACAGCGACCGGGTTTGGGGCAGGGGCGGCAAAGGAGCAGGCAACGACGTCTTGGACGGCGGCGAGGGAGCCGCTGCGGTGGCCAGCATCGAAGCGGCCTTGCCGTTCAGCGAGGCCAGCAGCGCCTGGCCGTCTTTCCGGATCTTGGCCTTGGGGTATAGGGTCAGCAAGACAGTCAAGTGTTCGACCGCCCGTTCGGGCGCGCCGATGTCCTTGTAGGTCTTGGCCAGATAGTAGTGGGCTTCGGCCGAATCTTCCAGGTCGGGGTACAGGGCGAGCACACGCTCGAACCGATGCAGGGCAGCGAGGTACGCGGCCTGGCGATAGTAGTGCTTGCCCACGTAGATCTCGTAGGCGGCGAGGTGTTCGCGGCCTTCCTTGATCTTCGTGTGGGCGTCCAGTTCGTACGCGCTGCCCGGATACTCCTTCAAGAGCTTCTCCATCGCCTCAATGGTCTGGCGAACGTGCTCCGGGTCCCGGTCCAGGGTCGTGACCTGCTTGTAATGGCTGAGCCCCAGGCGGTACTGGGCGTACGGCGCCAGCATGTGCGCCCTGTGGAGGTCCAGGAAGTGCTGGTACTCGACCGCGGCCTCAGCGTAGTCTTCTTTCTCGAAGAAAGCTTCGGCCCGCTTCATGATGACGTGCGGGTCGTAGTTGCGCTCGATGGGGTCGGTCTTCAGGACCTGCTCGTCGGCGTCGGTCACAGGGATCGCGGTCTTGTCTTTCGCCTGCTGGTTTTTGGAAGTACTGGAGCAACTGGCGAGAAGGAGGCCGACCAGCACGGTCGCTGCGAGGGGTACGTAAACGCGCATACGGGGAAGCCTTATATCAAATAAATATTTGGAAATCAAGCGTAATTTGACACCCTCCGAAGCCGGTTCCTATAATCCACTGTCCTTGATGGGCGGGAGGAGCCTATGCCGCTGAGATCGCGGATCGTCGGAACGGGCGGATATGTCCCCATCCGTGTTGTCTCGAATGCAGAACTGGCCCGCCTGACGGGGATGAGCCCGTCGGCTATTTACCGGAGAACTGGCATCAAAGAGCGCCGGTGGGCGGGGCCGGATGAGGCGACGTCCAACCTGGCGCATCGGGCTGCCCTAGCCGCTCTGGAAGCGGCCGGCGTGCCACCGCACGCGCTCGATGCCATCATCCTCTCCACGACGTCCTCGGATACGCCGATGCCTGCGTCGGCCTGCCACGTGCAGCGGTTGCTGGGCGCAAAGCAGGCGTTCGCCTTCGACCTCGCGGCGTCCTGTTCGGGTTTTCTCTATGCGTTGTCGGTCGGGGATCACTTGATCCGGCTGGGGCAGGCCCGCCGGGTGCTGATCGCCGCGGCAGAAGTGAAGTCTCGCTTCCTCAATTATAAGGAGCCCAGCACGGCGATCCTCTTCGGGGACGGGGCGGGGGCCGCGGTCCTGGCGCCGGGTGATGGGCACCATGGGGTCCTGTCGGTCTCGTTGCGGTCGGATGGCTCCCATGCGGAGTTGATCCAGATCCGCGCGGGTGGCTCTAGGATGCCTCCGTCTGAGAAGACGGTGGCCGAAGGACTCCATGCGATCCACATGCGGGGCCCCAGCCTGTTTCGCGTGGCGGTGCGCCGTCTGGAGATGGCCGTGGCGGAGACCTTGAAGGAACACGGAGTCGCCGTTCCCGATGTTCGTTGCTTTATCTTTCATCAGGCCAACGGGCGGCTGCTGGAGAAGGTGCGGAATCGGCTTGGCATCCCAACGTCGCGCACGTTCAGTCTGATCGAACGGTACGGGAACACGTCCTCATCGTCGCTCCCGCTGACTCTGGACGCCGCGGTGCGGGCGGGCAAGATCAAAGCGGGCGATCTGGTCTGTCTCGCCACGATCGGCGGCGGGCTCACCTGGGGCACCGCCCTTATCCGGTGGTAGCGGGTTCCTTAACGGGGGCGGGCTCGCTGGCTTTCTCCACGGCTTTTTCCGCGGCTTTCTCGCTACCCTTCTCAGCAGCCTGTTCGGTCGCTTTTTCTGCGGCGGCTTTCTCGGCGGCGGCCTTGCTGATGCGCTTCGTGCGGCCCTCCTTGAGGATGGGCAGGATGCGGGCGCGCAGGGCCTCCTGAATTTCCTCCGGCGGGCGCCTGGCGTCCACGATCTGGAAGCTGAACTCCTCGGCCATCTTGTCAAATTCCTCGATGATCATGCCCTGGTATTTCTTGAAACTGTCGTAGAGGTCCGCCCCCAGCCGCATGTCCATGCCGGATTCCCAGTAGGTTATGCCCTTGGATTCGATGACCCGGAGCGCCAGCGTGTCCACATCAATCCGGAGATAGCAGACGAGATCCGGCACGATCGCGAAACCGAAGACGTCGCGGATCCACTGGCGGTCGCACCCACGGACAACGTTGCGGGCGAAGGCGGTATAGATGTACCGGTCGGAGAGGACGACGAACCCCGAGCGGAGCGCCGGGATGATCTGGTGCTCCAGCCGGTCGGCGAAGTCCGTGGCGTACAGCAGGCTGTAGCTCCAGGGGTCCAGGATGTTGCCCTGCTTGGCGCTCGCGATGGTCTTGGCCATGAGATCCGAGCGGGTCCATCCAGTGGTGAGGACCCCGTAGCCCTGCACCTCCAGCCACTCCTGGATCGATTCGATGTGGGTCGAGCGCCCGACGCCGTCCGGGCCCTCAATGGCGATCAGCTTCCCCTTCAGCCCCTTCAGACTCTGGTAGGGTAAACCTTCGCCAAAATAGTGCTTCTCGCTTTGCATGCGAACCCCGTTTCGGTTTGTAGGAAGCCAGAGTCTTCGAGACGATCTCGCGGACCTGCTCCTGTTGTTCGTCGATTTCCAGCGTGGCGTCTATGACAGTCAGGCCGAATTCGTCCACGATCTTGTCGTACTCGTTCAATACCCGCGACTGAAAGATCTTGAAGCTTTCCACGATGTTCGTGCTCAGCCCGAGGTCCATCCCGGCCTCGTAGTACTTCAGCTCCGCGCGTGTGCCTTCAAGGAGGCGCGACAGGGAGACTTCGATCGGAACGCGGAAGTAGAAGGCCAGATCGGGCTTGACAGCGAAGCTGTAAAGGCGTCGCACCCAACTATGCGAAACACCCCGCACTGCGTCTCGTGCGAAGGCTGTGTACATGTAGCGGTCGGCCAGGACGATCATGCCGGCCTTGAGCGGGGGCAGGATCTGGTGGTACAGGCGGTTGGCGAAATCGGTCGCGTGCAGCAGGCTGAACGTCAGCGGCGTCAGGACCTTCGTCTTCTTCCCCCGTCGGGTCGTCTCCTTGACCAGCTCAGAAGAGTTCCATTCGGTGAAAAAGATGTTGTACCCCTGGGACTCAAGCCATTTGCGGAGCAGGCTGAGTTGCGTGCTCTTGCCCGAGCCGTCGATGCCCTCGACGACGATGAGCTTGCCCGGATAGGGATGGGGTACCGTGAACGGAGCTTTGGCCGGCGTGGTCATGCGTCGAATTCTCCGGGCGCGGTCGCCTTCGTCAATCTGATGGCTCGATTGAGTCCCTGAGCAAGCAGTTCCTTGCGGTCGCGTGCCGCCCAGAGCTCCAGCGCCGCATCATCGGTGGCCGTGAGGTTGATCTCCAAAGCCTCTGGGGTGGCAGTGCAGCGCATTGATTGTATGACACCGAAGTGGCTCCGGTCCAGCGCATCGGCCAAACGGAGGATCCCTCCAAGAACTGTCAATGTTTCCCGGTGCTTAGCGTCAAGATCTTTAAGGTTTCGATGATCATCCTCGGGGAGCGCCCGGCGGTGGTAGCGGGCCACGTTGGCGATCAGTTCGATCTCATCGACCGTGAACCCGGCCAGGTCGCTATTCTTGATGACGTAGTAGGTATGCTTGTGATGCTGGCGTGAGTTGATCAGGTACCCGATGTCATGCAGGATCGCCGCGTATTCCAGCCATTCCCGCTCTCGCTCGCCCATCTTATGGATGGAGGCCGTCTGATCGAAAAGCTGGAGGCAGAGCTTCGCGACGTGATGCGCGTGGACGGCGTCGTATTGGCAGCTTCGGGCCAGGTGCATGACGTTCCGGCGTCGGACGTTAGGGATGTCCTGCTCCGCCTGGATCCCGTCCCGATGGCGATCGATGAAGTCGTAGAGGAGACCCTCCCGGATTGCCTTGTCGCTGACGTTCAGCTCGCCGATGTCCAGCCGCTCCATGATGGTGCGGAGCACGATGGTGGCCGGTAACAACAGATCGGCCCGTTTCGGGTCGAGACCGGGAATTTCGTTCCGGCGTTTGGGCGACGTCTCGCGCAAGAGTTTTTCAACTGCCATGATGTCCTTGAGGGAGAACCGCGCCAAGTTGAGCTGGGGAATGGGCCGTCCCGTCTTCTGCAGGTGCATGACTTCTGCCAGGTTGCCGATCATGCCGGAAGTGCCGACTAGCTCGTCGAATCCGACCTTTTTGAAACGCGGCAGCACGGGCTTGAGCTCGGTCTCCACGGCCTTTTCCAGCCGTTTCAAGGCGTCAGAGGACGATGGGTTTTTCTTCAAATAGAGATCGTTGATCCGGATCGCACCGAGCTTCAAGCTGACCGCATGAAGCAGCTTGGTCCGGTTGCCCACGATCAGCTCGACGGAGCCGCCGCCGACATCCACGATGAGCACGTTGCGGCTTCCGAAATCCATGCTGTGCCGGACGCCCAGGTAGATCAGACGAGCCTCTTCCTGCCCCGTGACCACGCGGACACGAATGCCCGTTTCCCGCTCGATAGCCTCGATCAGGTCGCCGCCATTGGCCGCTTCGCGGACAGCGCTGGTAGCGACTGCCTCGACCCGCGTGAAGCCGCGGTTGCGAGCCAGGGTGGTGAAGGTCCGAGCCACCTCGATCCCCTTGGAGATGGCGTCAGGCGAGAACTGCCCGGTTTGGAAGGTTTCCTCACCCAGGCGTGGCACATCCTTGATCCGGTCCAGAATCTTGTAAGAGAGGTCCGGCAGGATCTCCGTCAGGATCATATGAATGGAATTGCTGCCGATATCGAGGAGGGCGAGTTTCAGCATACGTCAATGCACCCATTCTGCCACAGTTGGGGGAGAGACGCCAAGGCGTTTGATCGCAGGTAAAGCCTGTGAGTTTCTAACGGATCAAACACCCGTTACACGACCGTTAATTTGTTCAGTGTTCTCGCTGATCCGAATGTCGTAGACGAGGTCGTAGGGATAACCTATAATCGGCGCATGAACAATTACGTCTTGTTTGGCGGAGCAACGCTGCTCCTCACGGGTGCACTCGCAGGCTGTACATTGCCCCCACCGCCATCGCGGGTCCTCTACCAGCAGGACCGTACGTTCGTTCAACTGGAAACGGATCCGTCGGCCGGTGGGATGGACGCAGCGGGATGGAACACGCACCCAGCCGTGCTTAAGCCGGCACAGGTCGCCATGCTCCTGCGCGGCGTCCGGATCAGGAGCGGCCAGGGGCTGGTGGGAGCCTTGCTCAGCCTTTCTGCTCCTTCGGAGCCGGTCTTCACCGAAGACGAGCTAGCTTTGCTGGCGCCGGTTCTGGCTGACGGACTCACACAGGCTGGTGCCGCGGAACGCATCAGTTTTACGCTGTGGAGCCCTCGACCGGGACGCCGCCAAACGCCGATATCCGGCCATGTTGCGATTCGAGGCCCGTATCTCCGGTTTGGGTTGACTGATCACCCGATGGCCAGTTGGCAGGACCCTGAAAATCCGCCCCCCGGCAGCCTCTTCGAGCTTGATTTCCAACCGGCGTCCTATGTGAGACCTGGAAGCGATGAGGAACGGCAGGGTAGTCACAAGATGCGTCCCCTGATTCAGGTCGACTACCGGGGGTATCTAGCCTCTGAGGCCAGCAAAGGAAAACCACAGACTGCGCCGGGCCGCTGACTGTGAAGTAAGAGCGTGCCCCTACTGGCGGGGCACCAGGCGATAGATTTCTCCCTGTTTGTGCTCCACGAGATACAATTCGCCCTGCGCGTCTTCTCCGAACGAGCTCAGGTGCTTGATCCGGTGCGGCGGAGGCGGGGCCAGCTCGTGCGTGATGTCCCGTATCTTCGTGGCACGGCCGTTCGCCAGCACGAAGCTTCCGCTGAAGCCCTTCACGTAGTCGCTGAAGAAATAGGTCCCATGCAGGTCCGGCATGCGGCAGCCGCGGTACACGAACCCGCCGGTAATGGAGGACCCTCCGAGTGGCTGCGGGTACTCGAACACCGGGAGTGTCAGCCCGCGCGTGGGGCATCCCGCGGGCGGATTGTAGCAGTGGGCCCCTTCCATATACCGCCATCCGTAGTTCTTGCCGCCTCGGCTTGAAGCCGGCTGGACATCGACTTCTTCCCACGCGTTCTGACCCACGTCGGCGATGTAGAGATCGCTGGTTGCGCGATCGAACGAGAAGCGCCAGGGGTTCCGCAGACCGTAGGCCCATACTTCGGGCGCAGCGTTCCCGTCTTTAACGAACGGATTGGAGGACGGAATCCCGTACGGCTTGCCGCCCTTCGGACCGTCCACGTCGATCCGCAGCAGTTTGCCCAGCAGTGATCTCTTGGTCTGGGCGTTGTTGTCGGGGTCCCCCCCGCCGCCCCCGTCCCCGGTGCCTATATAAAGGTAGCGGTCCGGTCCGAAGACGAGCTGGCCCCCGTTGTGGTTGCCGTATTTGCGATGGGGGATGAGCAGCAGGCGTCGTTCGCTGCCGGGGTCCGCGACGTCCGGGTCGGTGGCAGAGGAGGCGAACTCAGCGATGACCAAATCACCGGTTGCTTCGGTGTAGTACACGAAGAAACGGCGGTTCGATGCGTAGTCCGGGTGAAACGCAATGCTGAGCAGACCGCGCTCGCCGCCCGAGCGCACGCGGTCGTGGATATCCAGGAACGGCTGCGGCAGCGTTTTGCCAGACTTGATGATCTTGATGGCCCCGTCCTGCTCGACGACGAACAGGCGGTTGACGTCATGAGGGGGCGCGGCCAGATGGACCGGCAGCGTGAAGCCTTCGGCGACCAATTCGGTGGCCAGGGACGTGCCGGCGACTGTGGCGATCCCCTCACAAGAAGACCGTGAGTGGCCTCCGTCCGTCTGCGCAGTGGGGTCCGAGGCGGACACCAGAAGCAGGCAGAGCAGGACGGCTGGGTTGTGTCGAGGCAGCTGACTCAGTGGGCCCATTTGATCGAACAGCCGATCGCGTGGGTCGTGGCGTCCGTCGGCGCGGACCCCTGCAAGAGGGCATCCAGCGCCTCCCTCAGATAATGGCGCGCCACGGCCGACGGGTCCTGCCAGTTGTCGTCGATCTTCCCCGTGTAACGGAGGCGGCGCTCCTGGTCAAAGACGAAGAGGTGGGGAGTATGGGTGGCCCCATAGGCTTGCGCGACCGTCTGCGTCGCGTCGCGGAGGTATGGAAAGTTGAAACCCTTGGCCTTGGCGCGTGCGCCCATCCGCTCGAAGCTGTCTTCCGGGTAGTTCCTGTCGTCGTTCGAATTGATGGCGACGAACTGCACTCCACGGTCTCGATAGTCCCGCTGGGTGGCGACCATCCGATCTTCGTAAGCCTGGACATACGGGCAGTGGTTGCAACTGAAGATCACCACGAGGACCGGTTTGTCGGCGAACGTCTCCAGGCTATAGGTGCGGCCGTCCACGCTCGGCAGGTTGAATGCTGGCGCGCGGTCATCAAGCTGTAACGTGCCCATAGCCATACTTTAGCCGGACTCTGCTGGCATGGCAAGGCTTGACTCGACCTGCCGCGGAGAATATTCTGCGGCGATGCCGAGTCCGCGCTATTGGTTGATGAAGTCGGAGCCTACCGCCTTCAGCTTTGGTGACCTGGTGAAGTCGAAGAACTCGACTAACCACTGGGACGGAGTGCGGAACTACCAGGCCCGCAACTTCATGCGGGAGATGCGGACAGGTGACCAGGTGCTCTTCTATCATGGCAACTGCGACCCGACGGCCGTGGTCGGTCTCGCGAAAGTCGTGCGGGAGGCGTACCCCGACCATACCCAGTTCGATCCGAAGAACATCCACTATGACCCCAAAGCGACGCCGGAGAAGCCGATCTGGGATATGGTGGATGTGCGAGCGATCAAGCCGCTCCGCAAGCCTGTGCCCCTGGATTCCCTACGCAAGACCAAAGGGCTCGAAAAGATGCCCTTGCTGCGGCGAGCGAACCGGTTGTCCGTGATGCCAGTGACTGCCAGGGAGTGGGACATTATCGTGAAATTGGGCGGGTAGGGGCGGCCCTGTGTGGCCGCCCGTCAATCAGTGGGCACCCACGCAGGGATGCCCCTACGATTATTTTTCTGGGTTGCGGACGGCGAGGATCGTGTCGGCCAGGGCTTTGAGGCTGGAGCGCTCGGTGTCGTCCAGGGCCAGGGCGATGTGGCTCTCATCGCCGTGCGACAGACGCAGGCTCAGGAACAGTTCGGTCTTGTTCGTCTCCTTGTTCTCCCACTGCCCGTCGATGACCTGGAATTTGTCGATGGCCTGGCTGGCGACCGCGTCGTAGCGGAAGTACTCTTCCCCAACGACACAGTCGAAGAGGTGATTGCCGGCCGTGACGATCAGCAGATTGAACGCGCCTTGATCCTCATAGCCGTTCGGGATGTGCTTGTTGACGTGGAAGGCCTTGATCGCGCGGCCCTTGATGGCTTCCCGGACATGCTCGACCACGAAATCGAGGGGGATGTCCCTGTAGTTCTTATCTGTGAGGACTTCTTTCAGTCTGGCGATCAAATCGTTTTCCACGACAATTCTCCTTGCATGACTGGCTGGGCGTTGAACGGCTCACACTGTACCAGGGGTCTCCACACTCTGGCAAGCGGGTTTACAAAGGCGGAGATGATTTCTTAGAATAAAGAAAGTGCACTGTTGTCCTGATTCGAACAAGCTGAGAAAGGGGCATGCCAATGATGGCTCGAGTATGGAGGATGAGGGGGGTAGTTGCCGTTGCTACGGTGTGGTGCTTCACGGCGTCTCCGTCCGGCGCGATCGTGGTGGATCTTGATGCTGCCGCCGTGAAGCAGGCGATCGAGGACGGCAAGAAGATGAAAGACGAAGAGCTAAAGACCATCTCCACGAGGTTTGGGGCCAATCTCAAGGAGGACATCTGCGGAGGAGGTGGTGCAATTCGGACCAAGACGGTCACTCTCAATCGATTGGGCGGTGCCATCGCTCGGAACCCGGAGCAAGCCGAGCAGGACAAGGCGAAGATCGACGAGCAGATTCACAAAATCCTCGAGGCGAAGGTGCTGAGGATCGAATTTGATTTTTGCGGCGATACCGCGGACTTTGCCGAAGGCGCGACCGCCACCTTGGAACAAGGCGGGAAGATGATCAAGGGGGAAATGGCCAAACCGGACAGGGCGAAGAAGAACGAGAAGGGACCGGCCTATCGTGGAAAGATTGTGGCATCGTTCCCGTATTCATCCTTTGACCCGAATGCCGTTACGAAGATAACACTCTTCCCCCCCATGGGTGACGCGATGAGCTGGGAAGTGGACCTCTCCAAGATCAGGTAAGGTGCGTTTCAACTAAGCCCAGCGTGTATAGATGATAGTACAAGCCTTTCTTATCGAGGAGGGCGGTGTGCGTGCCCTCTTCGACGAGCCGGCCTTTGTCAAGCACCAGGATCCGGTCGGCCTGCTGGATTGTGCTGAGCCGGTGTGCGACCACGAACGTCGTCCGCCCTTTCATCAGGCGGTCCAGCGCGTCCTGCACCAGTGACTCCGATTCGGTGTCCAACGACGAGGTGGCCTCGTCCAGGATGAGGATCCGTGGGTCTTTGAGCACGGCCCGGGCGATGGCGATCCGCTGGCGCTGCCCCCCCGAGAGATTGACGCCTTTTTCCCCCACCAGAGTGCCGTAGCCGTCCGGGAGGGCGGTGATGAAGTCGTGCGCGTTGGCCGCGCGGGCGGCGGCCACGATCTCCTCGTCGCTGGCGGAGACCCGGCCGTATCGGATGTTGTCCCGGATGGTGCCGCCGAAGAGGTGCATCTCCTGCGGCACCAGCGCGATCTGCTGGTAGAGGCTCTGCAGGGTGACGGACTTGAGGTCATAGCCGTCGATGGTGACGACCCCCGCCACCGGGTCGTAGAACCGGTGGATGAGATTGATCAAGGTGGTCTTTCCGGATCCCGACGGCCCGACGACCGCGGCCACTTCCCCCGGCTGGACATTAAAAGTAAGGTCCGAGAGCACGGTCGTGTGCCCGTCGTAGGAGAAGCGGACACCCTCCATGGCGACGTAGCCCCGCACAGGCGGTAATGGCCGGGCGTCGGGCGCGTCGGACACGTCGGGCCGTGTGTCCAGGATCTCGAACACACGCGCAAGCGCGCCTTGGGCCTCCTTGACGTGGGAGAAGAGGCGTGCGAAGGTCCCGAAGGGTCCGATCAGCAGGCCGGCGTAGAGCACGAACGCGATCAGGTCCCCCGGGCTCATCGTCCCACGGATGACCTGGGACCCGCCGTACCAGAGGACCGCCGCCGCAGCGGCGAAGGTGGCGAAGGTGATCACCGGCACGAAGATCGCCATGATGCGCGCCCGCCTGAGGACGACATCCAGGGTGCGGCGAACCTGCGAGCCGAACCGGGCGCGCTCGTAGTCTTCCCGCACGAAGGACTTGACGATCCGGATGCCGGAGAGCACCTCCTCCAGAATCGTCGAGGCGCGCGCGGTCTCGTCCTGAATGCCGGTGGAAAGCGCCTTGAGTCGCCGGCCGAAGAAGCGGGCGATCAGCACGAGGGCCGGGAGGAGGAGCAGAATCAGCAGGCACAAGCGCCAGTTCATGACGAACAGGATGGCGAGCCCGCCGACCAGCGTAACGACCTGTTTCGCGAGGTCGATCGGAATCTCTGTCAGGGCGGTTTGCAGCGCGCCCACATCGTTCATCAGCCGCGACATCAATTCGCCGGTCCGCTGTCGCGCGAAAAACCCCAGAGAGAGGCCCTGCAGATGATCGAAGAGATGCGTCCGGAAGTCGGCCATGATGCGCTGGCCGGCCGAGGCCGTCAGGTAACTGTGGCCCATGATGAGGAGCCCCTGGACGAGGAACAGCGCGCCCAGTTCGGCGATGGCGGTGTTCAGCGCGGCGGCGTCCCGCTGGACGAGGACCGTGTCCACGAGCCGCCGGATGACCCAGAGCATGCTGAGGTTGACGCCGGCCGCTCCCATGACGAGCAGCGCGGCTGCAGCCATGCGGACGCGGTACGGCCGAAGATAGGGAAAGAGCCGACCGAACGGGGCTAGGCGGGCCATGGGGGAGTGTGCGTGGCTGGACGAACGCCACTCGCCGTTAGGCGAGGATAATCGACTCGATCAGATGCTTATTTAGGCAGACGAACTCCACTGCGTCGTTGGTGCTCTCGATCCTGACGTCGGTGAGATTCAGGAACATGTACTTCTCGTCGTTGAAATAATCTGATACCCGGTTGCGCATGGCTGGCAGGAGGATATCGCCGATGTAGGTCGTATGGATTGTCCGGACTTTGATGCGGACCTTCTTGCCCTCTGTTGGCATGACCGTGCCTCCTTGCGCCGGCCGCGCCGCTTAGGACCGGCGGCGAGCGAATTTCATGCGCCGGCGGAGCTTCCGGTGCTTGTGCTTCCGCATCTTCTTTCGGCGCTTCTTAACGACACTCGACATGACGTACTCCTCTAAGCTTCCTGTAAGCTACCTAATCCGGTCGGCAATAGCAAGTAGGGAATTCCGCATGCCGCTGTGAAAGCCGGCTGAGCGTATGCGATTAGTGCCGGCTTGTCAAGAATAGGGCATGTCGGATGGGTGTATAATGCCGGCATGATCGCGTGGATCGTGAGCCGCGCGCAGCCGCTCGCCTGCTGGACCGTCCTTTGTCTGATCGGGCTGGTGGCGGTGGCCTGCTCCAAAGCCAGCAACATTAACCCCGACGATGCGGCCCGTGTCCGGAAGATCGACGCCACAGTGGAGCGAATCCGGCAGGCGTATACGGGTAAGGACCCGAGCGCCTTTCACAGCCTGTTCATGCCGCTCGACAGCCTCCGCAAGCTGGAGGAGGAGATTCAACGCGACTTCGCCGTCTATGACCGGATCACCCTCGACCTCACCATCGACCGAGTCATGGTCGACGGGGCCGACGTGGCCGTCTATTTCCATTGGCTCGGGCAGTGGCAGCGCACGACCGATGAGCAGCCGCTAAGGGAGCGGGGTCATGCCATCCTCCGGTTGGTCGGCCATCAGACTCTTACCGTGAGCGGCGTGGACGGAGACCCGCCCTTCGGCATGGCCGATCGCCGGATTCAGAGCGAACGACCGAGGGGGCGCTAGGATGCCACGACGCCGCGCCGCCACACCGACCCTGGCTGCCGATTTCCTCGTCATCGGAAGCGGCGTCGCCGGATTGCGGGCAGCCATCGGCTTGAGCCGGGCCGGCCGTGTCCTCGTGTTGACGAAGGGCAGTCCTGCCGAAGGCAGTTCCATCTACGCGCAAGGCGGTGTGGCGGTCGCCTCCGAGGAGGACGATATCGCACTGCACCGCGACGACACCTTGCGCGCGGGGAAAGGGCTGTGCCGGCCGGAAGCTGTGCAGGTGCTCGTCGAGGAAGGCCCGGCCAGGGTTCAGGAACTGATCCGTTGGGGCGCCCGCTTCGATCGCGCCGGGGACGGCTACGCGCTGGCCCGCGAGGCCGCGCACAGCCGGCATCGGATCCTGCGGGCCGGCGGCGATGCGACCGGCACCGAAATGGTGCGCGTGCTCCTGGACAGGGCTCGTTCCCTGCCGCAGATCGCCTGGCGGGACCACCACTTCACCATCGATCTGCTGCTGGATGCGCACGGTCGCTGTGTGGGCGCTCTCGTGCTGGACGAATCCTCCGGGGCGGTGAAACAGGTCAAGGCGAAGGCTGTGGTGCTGGCCACAGGCGGGGCGGGCCAGATCTATGCCCGGACCACCAATCCGCCTGTCGCCACCGGCGATGGGGTTGCGATGGCCTATCGGGCAGGGGCGATCGTGGAAGACATGGAGTTCGTCCAGTTCCACCCGACGGCGCTGTACCTGCCGGCGACGCCCCAGTTTTTGCTCACGGAGGCCATGCGCGGGGAGGGAGGGATTCTCCGCAACATTAAAGGCGAGGCTTTCATGAAGCGCTACCATGAGATGGCCGAGATGGCCCCGCGCGACATCGTGTCCCGCGCGATCTGGAACGAGATGGCGGCGACGTCCGCCCGCCATGTCTACCTGGACGTGACCCACCTTGCTCCAGGCTTCATCCGGGAAAGGTTCCCGACGATTTACGCGACCTGCCTGCGATACGACGTGGACATCACGGAGGAGATGATCCCGGTCTGTCCGAGCGCGCATTTTATGATGGGAGGGGTGTGGACGGATACACGAGGGGCCACGAGCGTACCAGGACTGTTCGCCGCTGGAGAAGTAGCCTGCACGGGGGTCCACGGCGCGAACCGCCTAGCCAGCAATTCGTTACTGGAAGGGTTGGTCTTCGGCGCCCGCGCGGTCGAGGCGGCTGCCGAGTACGCCAGTCACCGGCCCCCCGAGCGCGGGGCCTCTGGAGCGCAGGACGTGGCGGCCGGCGAGGCGGAGAGCGATCGCGGGGAGCACCTGGACATGGAGAAGCTGTTCAACTCGTTGCGGCGCTTGATGTGGGAGAAGGTTGGCATCATCCGGAGCAAGCAGGGGCTGCTCTCCGCGCTCGCGCAACTGGAGAAATGGGAGGAGCGGCTCGGAGACCGCTGCGGGACGCGCCGCGAGTTGGAGGTCCGGAACATGGTCATCGTGGGCCATCTGGTCGCGACGGCGGCGCTGCAACGCGAGCACAGCCTGGGGGCGCATTTCCGCTCCGACCATCCGGAGGAGTTTGTAAGCGGGTGGGAGTGCCACACACGACTGCACGCGGAGGCGCCCGGTCGCGCACTGGTCAGAGGAGCCGGCGTGAAAGCTTCGGGTGCGGGAGCTTAGTTTGGGCTGAGAAGATTGACGAAGCGCCGAGTCACGAGCGATCCCCCATCCCTTGAGAAGCTCTGGTAGAAGCGGATGACCTTGCGAACGTATTGCTGGGTTTCGCTGATCCGCGGGATCCGGCTCTCGCGCGACACGCGAGTTTCCCCCGCGTGGTAGGCCGCCAGGGCCAGTTCAAGGTTGCCCCCGAAGCGGTCCAGAAGGTAGCGAAGGTGCCGGACTCCGCCGGTGATGTTCTGCTTGGGGTCATAGGGGTTCACAACGTTCAAGGACCACGCCATCTCCGGCATCAACTGCATCAACCCCATGGCGCCCTTGGGCGAGACGGCGTCTGGATCGTACGCCGATTCGGCCTGGATCACGGCTCGAACCAGGGCGGGGTTCATGCGGTATGCCAGCGAGGTCTGTGTGATCGTCTCGTGCAGGGCGGGCGAGAGCCGTTTCGGCTGGAGCTGAGTGAACGCCCGCGGGCCCCGGGTCTTTTTGTAGCGAGGGCTCGTCGGAACATTGGTAAAGTGGATCAGTCCGTTCCGGTCCACGTACTGATAGACCAGGTCGCCGGACCGCGACGCACTGGTCTCGTTGCGCTGCGAGGAGAGCGCCGTGTCTGGCTGGCTGGGAACGGCAGGGTCATCGCTGACCTGCGCGCGGTCGTTCGCGATCATTGTTCTATAGCGAGGATCGGTCGGGACGTTGGAAAAGTGCATGACTCCGTCCTTATCCTTATACTGATAGATCGGTTCCCCCATGACGTCTTGCGAAGACACGCCCAGGACCAGCAGGCAGGCGAGGCCGCCGGCCTGTCCATATGCGCAAAGATTCGGCAACATGCGGCTCACGATAGCCAACTGCTTTCGGGGTGTCAACGACCTGTCGAACTTGTCATAAACATTCTCATCCGAGATACCGGGAGATTTTCGAACGTTTTGATGGTCTTATCGCTTTTTGAGAGGAAACGTGTGAATCGCAGGACCGCTTCAGCTACAATACCGCCTAGACTTGAGGCATGGTCCGCAGGCTGAGTATATCCTATGTGGGTCGAACTCATCACCATCTCCGCCCTCATCCTCCTGAACGGCTTCTTCGCCTGCGCCGAGTTGGCCATCGTCAACACGCGGCGCAGTCGGATCAAGCAACTGGTGAAGGAGAAGAACGTCTCGGCCCGTTTCGTCCAGGGCTTTCAGGAGGACTCCGAGCGTTTCCTGGCCACCACCCAGATCGGCATCACGGTCGCAGGCGCCTCGGCGGCCGCTATGGGCGGCGTGGTTGCGATCGACCACCTGAAGCCAATCTTCGACGCGACCCCCGTGGCTTTGGTGCAGACCTTGGCCGAACCGATTTCGGTTGGAATCGTGGTGCTCATCATCTCGTACTTCTCGCTCGTGCTCGGCGAGCTCGTCCCCAAGATACTGGCGCTCAAGAACCCCGAGCGTCTGGCGCTGTTGGCGGCGCGTCCCCTAGAATGGTTCGCGCGGGTGGCGGCTTGGGGCATTCGCCCCCTCGCCTTGTCCAGCCGAGGGGTCCTGCGTGTGCTCGGCAAGGCCGCTCAGGGGGAGAAGGTCTTTATCTCCGCGGAAGAGATAAACTTATTGATGCAGGAAGGCCGTGAGAAGGGTGTCTTCGACAAGACCGAGCAGGAGCTGATCCACAGTGTGTTTGAGTTCACCGACATGTCGGTGAAGGAAGTGATGATCCCTCGCCCGAAGATGTGCGCCATCGAGATCGACACTCCGACTCCGGACCTGCTGAAGTACATTGACGAGAATAAGTTCTCCCGCTACCCGGTATACCGGAAGGGGCTCAACGATCTGCTGGGCATCCTCTACCAGAAAGACCTCTTGAGTCAGGTCGCGGCAGGCAAACCGTTGAACCTGAAAGATTTGCTGCATCCCGTCTATTATGTTCCCGAAGCGATGAAGGTCAGCGTGCTGCTGAAAGAGATGCAGCGCCGCCGCATTCACATGGCGATCGTGGTCAACGAATACGGCAGTGTCGAAGGGCTGGTCACGCTGGAGGACCTGATTGAGGAGATCGTCGGCGAGATCCAGGATGAGTACGACACCGAAGAGAAGCCGGTGGAACGCCTCAAGGACGGCGCGATCCTCGTTGATGCCTCGATGCCGGTCAAGGACCTCGTGTCGGAATACGGGCTGCCGATCCCCCCGTCGCCGGACTACGAGACGCTCGGCGGGTTCATCACCTACCAGATCCAGGGGCTCCCTCGCGGCGGCGAGGTTTTCTACCACGGGGACTACAAGTTCACCGTGGTGGACCTCGGGGATCGGCGCGTGTCCAAGGTCAAGGTCGAGCGGATCGCCGACCGGTCAACGGCCGGCAAGGAACCGGTCAAGACTGTCCCGAAATGAAGCATGTAGCCGGCGGGTGATCTCGCCCGGCCGCCCCTCTCCGATGCTCTGCCCATCCACCTGCGTCACCGGCAGCACCTCCACGGTCGTATTGGTCAGGAAACACTCGTCGGCGATTGGGAGGTCAGCCGCGGTCAGCCGCGTTTCTTCCGTTGGAATCTCCAATTCGCGGGCCAGTCGCAACACCACGTTGCGGGTGATGCCGGCAAGGATGCCGCAGTCAGAAGCCGGCGTCAGAAGGCGGCCTCCAAGGGCCACGAATACGTTGCTGGTTGTCCCTTCGGTCACCTCCCCCTGATGATTCAGCAACACGGCGTCGTAGGCTCCGAGCGCCGTCGCCTCCATCTTCGCCAGAATGTTGTTGAGGTAATTCAGGGATTTGACATGCGGTGGCAGGGCTTCCGGCAAGTTGCGCCGGGTCTGCACGACTGCCACCGACACCCCGTCCGTGTAGAACGATTCGGGATACGGTTCAAAGGGCTTGGCGATGACCACCAGCGTGGGATTCTTGCAGAGCGCTGGATCCAGCCCGATCTCGCCCAGGCCGCGCGAGACCGTGATCCGGAAATAGGCGTCCGTCAACTTGTTCAGCTCGAGGGATTCTGCGACGATGGCAGACAACCGGCTGCGCTTGACCGGCATGGGGATATGAAGGCGGGCCGCCGACTGTTCCAGGCGAGCGATGTGCTCGCTCAACATGAAGACCTTTCCTCCATAGCTCCGCAGGGTCTCGAAGACGCCGTCGCCGTACAGGAAGCCGTGATCGAAGACCGAGATCTTCGCCTCCTCCTTCGACACGAACCGGTTATTCAGATAAATCCACATCGCTCAGGATTCTCTCAGGGCCTTCAGCAGCGCTTCAGCTTTGTACAACGTCTCCTGATACTCACGCGCCGGGTCGGAGTCCGCGACGATGCCGGCGCCCACCTGGAGGTAGGCGCGCTCGCCTGCGATGACCAACGTCCGGATGATGATATTCAGGTCCAGGTCACCGCTCGGGCTGAGATAACCGATGGAGCCGGTGTAAGGCCCGCGGCGGACCGGCTCCAGTTCGTCGATGATCTCCATGCAGCGGACCTTGGGCACGCCCGTCACGGTTCCCCCCGGGAAGACCGCGCGGAGCACGTCCAGCGCGTCCTTGCCTGGCGCGAGCCGGCCGCGGATGTTGGTCACGATGTGGCTCACGTGCGAATAGCGCTCGATGACCATGAACTCATCCACGCGGACGCTGCCAAAGGTACACACGCGCCCCAGGTCGTTGCGTTCCAGGTCCACGAGCATGATGTGCTCGGCTCGCTCTTTCGGGCTCATCAGCAGGTCTTCGATCAGGAGGCGGTCCTCGTCCGTGGAGGCGCCGCGCGGGCGGGTGCCGGCGATCGGCCGGGTTTCCGCCTCGATCCCGCTGATCCGCACGAGCCGTTCCGGCGAGCAACTGACCAGCGTGACGTCCGGCAGTTCAAGCAAGGCGGCGAAGGGCGCGGGATTGATCTCACGCAGGCGGCGGTAGATGGAGCGCGGCGACCGCCCACCCAAACCGACGGCGAATCGATGGGACAGATTGGCCTGATAGGTGTCTCCGGCTGCAATGTAGTCGAGGCACCGTCGCACCCGATCCGTATAGTCGGCCTCTGACATGCCGGGCGTCACGTGCGGCACAACCTGATGGTTCGTGTCGGGCAAGACGGGCCGCAACCTTGTCAGCCGGGTCTCTAGCGCCAGCAGCCGAGCCTGCCCTTCTTCATAGAGTTCCTCACGCGACTCCTTGATGAAGCGCTCCCCAAAGGGACAGAAGATGAGCCACAACTCTTTCTGGTGATGGTCCACGACCGCCACGAGGTCGAGGAAGGCGAGCTCCAGATCTGGGAGACCTAGGTCATCGGGCGGAGGATGGGGGAGACGCTCAAACCAGCGGGCCACGTCATAGCCGAAATAGCCGACGGCGCCGCCATAGAATGGAGGGAACTCGGAAGGGCGGGGGACGGCCATGCGAGTGAGCAGATCCCGAAGCGCCGCCAGTGGATCCCCGGCACGGATGATCCATTCCTCGCCTCTTGCGCACCAGCCCACGTGTGACCCGGTGCCGCGAAACAGGAGCGCGGGATCAGCGCCGATGATCGAGTACCGCTGTCCCGGGGCGACACCGCCGGGTCCCTGGCCGCTCTCCAGCAGCACGGGGCAGCGCCCGTCCCCAGCCAGGCGTTGGTAGAGCTCGAATGTCGAGCAGGACGGGAGCGGCAGGACGGTCGCCAGCGGGATGGGCGGGGAAGCCTTCAGGAAGGTTTCGCGTGAGGTTCGAAACACTGTGAGGAGCCCTCGGTGTGTGCGGCATCTTAACCCACCTGTTACGGCCCCAGCAAGGCATCCGGCAACCTTGACTTCCCTCAGCGATTCTGTTTAGATGGCGCCCGATTTTTCACCGGGCGATAAGGGCGCCGCTGGAAACCGCAGGCGCTGTCAATTTGTATGGCAGATGAGCCCGATGCGTTCCGGAAAGGCCTCGCGATCGCCGCACGGATCGGCGTCGAGCTGGTGGCCGCCCTGATCGTTGGCGGCGGCTTGGGGTACCTGGCCGACTCGTATTTCAGCTCCAGTCCGTTCGGGATCATCATTGGTGTCTTCCTGGGTATGTCGGCGGGTCTATTGAACGTGTATCGGACTGCGTCACGTCTTTGAGCGATGGAAAGCAACCCCCTCCACCCGTTTGAACTGCACCCCTATGGGTCGCTGTCGCTGTTCGGGCTGGATATTTCTCCAAACAAAGCCGTGGTGATGATGTGGATCATCATCGTCCTGGCCTCCTCCCTACTGATCATTGCAGCCAGACAGCAGCGGATCGTCCCGACGAGACTGCAGAGCCTTGCCGAGATCTTGGTGGAGTTCATCAGGAATATGATCATGGACACGATGGGTGAGAAAGGTATGAAGTTCTTTCCATTTGTGGCGACCCTGTTCGTGTTCATTCTGTTCTGTAACATCCTTGGGCTGATCCCAGGTTCGTACACCGTGACCAGCCAGATCGTTGTCACGGCAGCATTCGCGTTGTTCGTGTATAGCATGAGCATAGTTGTCGGGTTCGTGCTACACGGCATCAAGTTTCTCGGGATCCTGATGCCGGCGGGGACTCCCGTGTTGCTGCTTCCCCTCATGGTGCCGATCGAACTCGTCAGCCAATTGGCGCGGCCGCTCTCACTGGCGGTCCGGCTCTTCGCCAACATGACGGCGGGGCACACGATTCTCGCTGTCCTTTTTGGGATGGTTGTCTCAATTCCTTTGATAGCGGCCCCGCTGGCAGTCAAAATCGGACTCCTGATCCTCATGGTTGTATTGGTTGTGGGACGGCGTCGGGTAATCGCTGCGACAGGCACGTGGGGCCTTGTCGGGATGTGCATTCTGATACCAGTTATCCTGACCGTGATCTGGAGCCGTTGGCTCCCGTTTGCCTTTTCCATCGCCATCAATGGCCTGGAAGTCGGGATTGCCTTTATTCAGGCTTACATTTTTACGATATTGACCTGTGTATACCTCGGCGATGCCATCACCCTGCACGGGCATGCCGAAGGCGCACACTAGCAGGCTCTCTCGCGGAGAGAAAGGAGAACGCTGAATGGACGCTGCATCGGCCGCACTGTTGGGAATGGGATTGGCGGCCGCCGGGTTCGCCGGCGCCGGTGTGGGAATCGGGTACATCTTCGGGAAGATGATCGAGGCGGTGGCCCGCCAGCCGGAAGCGGAGGGCCGAGTGGGCAAGTATATGTGGATCGGGTTCGCGCTCGTTGAAGCGATCGCACTCTATGGGATTGTGATTGCCTTCATCATCATGGGCCTGCGCAAATAAAAGGACGAAGTCCTCATGCCGCAGTTTGACACGCAGTTCTTCTCCTCGCTGCTTTTCTGGGAGTGGGTCTCCTTTGGCATCCTGCTCCTCATCCTTTACAAGTATGCCTTTCCGTGGATTCTGGAGAACCTCGATGCCAGGGAGCGGAAAATTCGCGAGACCATCGAAGCGGCGGAGCGGCAGCGGGCGGAAGCCGAACGGCGGATGGCCGAGTACGATGCCAAGATGAGGTCCGCGCAAAAAGAGGCGGAGGAGATGATTGCCCAGGCCAAGGTCCGGGCGCAGCAAATGTTGGAAGAGAACGAGCGCCGGATGTCGGCCGAAGCGGAGCGGATTAAGGCGAATGCCGCCCGCGAGATCGAGCAGGAGCGCCGCACGGCGCTGGAGGAGGTGCGCCGCTACGCCGGCGAACTGGGCCTGCGCGTCGCTGAGAGAGTGCTCGAGCGGAGCCTGACGGACGCCGACCATAAGAGACTGGCCGACGAAGCCCTCACCGCGGTCGCCAAGGACTTCGAGAAAAGCTAACCAGCCCTATTTCTTCTTCCAGACCTCACGCAACAGCGTGGCCCATTCATCTCTTGGCAATGCCGGCATCGTTGTGATCGAGATGTGTCCGAGCGAGGCGTTCTTGACCGCCGCCTTCATGGCTGTCTTGTTGTCCGGGAACTGTAGGATGGCCACCACATCGTATTCCCCGAGACAATAATAGGCGGCGATTAGTTTCCCGCCCAGCTCCTCAATGTTCTTCTTCACCTTCTCGGACCGGTCGATGCCCTGTTCCTTCATCGTCATGATCCCTTCCCGCGTGAACTTCACCAGGCTCACGTAGATTGGCATAGTCTCCTCCTCTTGCGGCGTCCGTCTTCATTGGCGGGCTCAAGGTTCACAGCATGCGACCTCAGGCGGCATTCATTCTAGTTCTGACTGCCGGAGTGCACAAGGCACACCCCAGGCCTGTAAAATAACCTCTTCCACAGGAACCCGCGTGGCGGTAAGATTGACTCCTATGAGTGGCACCACGCGAAAGGCCGACCCGGGTATGGAGACCATTCTGCTCGTGGACGACGATGAGTCGGTCCGGGCTCTGCTTCGTGAGAGTCTCGAGCAGCAGGGGTACACCGTCTTGGAGGCCCGTGTCAACAGCGAGGCTCTCCTGATGGCCAGACGGCATGAAGGCCCCATCCACTTGATGGTCGCGGATGTCATGATGCCCGGGATTAACGGGCGCGAATTGGCCTCCATGGTGACATCCTCGCGCCCGCACATGAAAGTGCTCTACATCTCCGGTTACCCGCTTGAGATCGTCCGCGAGAAGCTTCGGGATCCTGACATGGCAAACTTTCTCCAAAAGCCCTTCCCCATCGAGGCCTTTGTCAGAAAAGTGCGGGAGCTGCTGCAAACCAACCCACAGTCCTGAGGGGTTGTCCCCTTGCTTACGGAACGAGAGGCTTGTTCGCGCTTCCTTGGCGGTAGCCGGCAGGATCCAACGTCACAGTGGCGAACCCCAGTGCGGCGAGCCGACTGGTAATGAAGTCTTGCATCATCGGTTCGAAGAGCCGCACGAGTTCATCCTGCCCCACCTCGACCCGTGCATTCCCGCCGTGATCCCGCACACGAACCTGACGGAAGCCCTCGCGTAGCAGGAACTCCTCGGCGGCCTCGATCCGTCTGAGCCGCTCCACGGTGATCGTCTCCCCGCGGGCGATGCGCGAGGCGAGACATGCGGCCGCAGGCTTGTCCCAGTTCGACAGCCCCAGCAATCGCGCCGCCTTCCGGACCGCTGCCTTGCCCATGGCGGCCTCCACCAAGGGACTCCGCACGCTGGACTCGCGCGCGGCCTGGAGGCCGGGGCGATCGTCGCCCAGGTCATCGCATTGCACCCCGTTCACGACATAGGCAAGCCCCAGCCGCGCGGCCAGGGGCACCAGCGCCGAGTAGAGGTCCGTCTTGCACCGGTAGCACCTGCTGGTGGTGTTCATGACAAATGCAGGGTCACGGAGCTGATCAGTCTCGTGGATGACCTGGCGGGCGTCGATTTCCTTGCAGATTGTTTGGGACAGGGCCAGTTCAATCGCGGGGAACGTGGGCGACACCGCCGTCACTGCGACGGCTCGCGCGTCCAGCACGTCGTGCGCCACTTTCAGGACGAGCGTGCTGTCGATGCCGCCGGAGAACGCGACGAGCACAGAGCCCATGTCGCCCATGATCGTCCTGAGACGGTCAAGGGCCTCCGTGCCGCCGTCACTTCGCGTTGGAGACGACATTGGTGTCAATCTTGGCTTCGGCCAATTTGGCGACGACGACCAGGGCGTAGCGGTCGGGGTTGAGATATTTCCGGGCCACCCGCAACACGTCCTCGTTCGTCACCGCCGCGATCGCCTTGGGATAATCGTCGAAATAACTCAGGCCGAGGCTGTGCAGTTCCACGAGGTTCAGCAGCGAGGCCAGTTTCGCGTTGGTGTCCATGCGCAGCGGGAAACTCCCGATCAGGTAGGCTTTGGCGTCCGCCAGCTCTTGGTCGCGGACCGGGTCGGTCCGGATGCGCTTGAGTTCCTGGAACACGCTCGCAAGCGCCTGGTTCGCCGCCGCATTCCGGGTCTGCACATGCACGGCGAAAGGACCCGGCATGACATTCGCTTCGAAGACGCTGTCCACGTCGTAGGCCAGGCCCTGCTCGTCGCGGATCCGGTTCACGAGTCGCGAGGAGAACCCGCCGCCGCCGAGGATGTAGTTCATCACCGCCACGGCGTAGAAATCCGGGTTCCGCCGGTCAATCCCGACGTGCCCCAGGACGATGGTCGCTTGCGTGAGGTCCTTGTCGATCAGCTTGAGCATGGGCTTCGGCAACGGTGCCGGGGCGGGGAAGGCCGGGAGCGTAAGCTCTTTCGGCGCCCATTTGCCGAAGTGCTTCTTGACCAGAGCGATGGCCTCGGCCTCCCGGAGGTCGCCGACGATGGCCATGATGGCGCGGTTCGGGCGGTAGAACCGGTCGTGGAACGCGAGCAGGTCCTGCCTGACGAGCTTGGTCACGGTCTTTTCCTCACCGTTGGCCGGCCGCCGGTAGGGATGGCCCTTGAACACGATCTCGTTGAAGGCTTTGCTGGCGATGGTGCCCGGTTCGTCCTGCTCCGACCGGAGGAAGCCCACCAGCTCGTCGCGAACGCGTGCGACCTCCTTGGCGTCGAACTTGGGATTCATCAGGATGTCGGCCAGAAGCGTGAATCCGAGGTCCGCGTCCTTCTTCAGCACCCGGAGTTTCGCGGACGCAGAGTCTTCTCCGCCCTCGGTCGACAGCTCGCCTCCGATGAACTCGATCTGCTCGGCGATTTGAACCGCGCTGCGGGTTGTGGTGCCTTCGTCGAGCGTGCTGGCCACCATGTAGGACAAGCCGGCCTTGGCGTCCGGATCATAGACCGAGCCGGCTTTGATGAGCACGTTCACGGTAACGATGGGGAGAGAGGGCCGGTCCGCGATGAGCACGGTCATGCCATTCTCCGTGACCACGCGAGTCGGTTTGATCCCGACGGCGTGGGCCGCACCGGGCAGGACGCTCCCGACTGCGAGCGCTGCGATGAGGAACGTGGCGCGAATCATCGGGCACCTCCCGACGCCGGGGCTCCTTTGGATTTGGGCGGCAGGGGAATGAGGATGCCGACGGTGCGGGTGTCCTCATTCAGGTAGTGGCGGGCGACCCGCTGGACGTCCTCTTTGGTGACTCCTCTGAGCCTCTTCACATAGTCGGCGATGTACTGCCAGCCTGCGCCGACGGTCTCGGCCGTGCCCAGCAGCATGGCCTGTCGGAAGACGGAGTCCTGCTCGAAGAGGTAGTGAGCCTCCACCTGGTTTTTGGCTTTCTGGAGTTCCTTCTCCGTCGGCGGCTCCTTCTTGAGCCGTTCGATCTCCGCCAGCACGGCCTTTTCCACGTCGGCGATCTTCACGCCGGGCTTGACCATCGCGTAGAAGGTGAAGAGCTCGGGGTCCGCCGCCAATTCGTTGTAGCCGGCCCCCACCTGCAAGGCCAGCTTTTTCCGGTACACGAGCGCGTCGTAGAGGCGCGCGCTCTTGCCGGTCGAGAGGATGTTCTCCAGCACAGCCAAGGCATGCACGTCCGGGCTCTTGAAGTTGGGCACCTTGTAGCCGAAGTAGATGAAGGGGAGTTGCGCCTCGCGCTTCACCACGATCCGCCGTTCGCCCTTTTGCTCCGGCTCGACGATCGACGGCGGCTGGGGCAGGGAGCCTTTGGGAACGCCTTCGAAATACTTCTCGATCAAGGGCAAGGCGGTCTCGGCCTTGACGGCGCCCACGATCACGAGGGTTGCGTTGTTCGGGACATAGTATTTGTCGTAGTAGACCTTGAGGTCTTCGCGGGTCATCGCGTCCAGGTCGTTGAACCATCCGATGACGGGCCAGTGGTAGGGATGAACCATGAAGGCCTGGGCGTCCATCTGTTCGACGAGATACGCCGTTGGGACATCCTCGACTCGCAGGCGGCGCTCTTCCTTGACGACCTCACGCTCCAACTGAAACTCCTTTTCGTCGAGGAGGAGCCCTTTCATCCGGTCCGCCTCCATTTCGAGAGTGAGCTCCAGCTTGTCCGCGGCCAGGTTTTCGAAATAGGCCGTGTAGTCCTGGCTGGTGAATGCGTTGTCATTGCCCCCGTTCTTTTCGATGATCTTGGAGAATTCGCCCTTCCCGTACTTGGGGGTGCCCTTGAACATCATGTGTTCCAGCATGTGGGAGAGGCCGGCCCGTCCCATGACTTCGTTACGGGAGCCGACCTTGTACCAGATCTGGACCGTGACGACGGGGGCCTTGTGTTCTTCCACGAGCAGCACCTTGAGGCCGTTGGCCAGGGTGAATTCCTGGACCGTGAGACGGCCGGCTATCGCCTGCTGCCCGGCAGGGATGAGGGCCAGCAGAGAGGCAACGGTCACACCGCACAGGATTCGCTGGAGAGCGGTCACGGTCTGCTCCCTAATTCTCTACGCGTGCGAATGGATCGGGATGGGGGACGGACTCTGTGTGCCGGGTGGGCGCACGAGGACCGACGCATCAGGCAACGTTCCGAGCTGGCCGCAGGCGCCCAGGATGTCCCGTCCTTTGCTCTTGCGGATGTAGGCCTCCAGCCCATGCCGGGTCAAGATCGCCTGGAAGCGCAGCACGCGTTCATCGGAGGGCCGTCGGTGTGGGTTGCCCGGAAATTCGTTGAACGGGATCAGGTTGATCTTGCAGCGGAGGCCGCGCATCAGCTTGACGAGCCGGGCGGCGTCCTGCTCCGTGTCGTTCGCGCCGGCCAACAGCACGTACTCGAACGTCAGGCGGCGGCGTGGTTTCAAGGGAAAGGTCCGGCAGGCCGCCAGCAGGGTCTCCAACGGGTACGCCTTGTTGACCGCCGGCATGAGACGGTTCCGCTGTTCGTTGGTCGTGGCGTTCAGCGACACCGCCAGGTTGACGCCCATGCGCGCCACCTGCTTGAGCCGTGAGCTCAGCCCGGCCGTCGACAGCGTGATCCGGCGTGGCGAGAAGCCGACGCCCCACGTCTGGTTGGTGAGGCGATGGATGGCTTCCGCCACCGCCGCGGCGTTGGCCAGCGGCTCGCCCATGCCCATTAATACGAGGTTCGTGAGGTGATGTTCACTATCCAGTACTCTTTGCACAGCCAGGACCTGCCCCACGATCTCATGGGCACTGAGATTGCGCTGCAGCCCCATCTGCCCGGTCAAACAAAACGTACAGTCCAGCGAACAGCCTACCTGGGTGGAGAGACACAGGGTCAGGCGATCATGCGAACGGGAGGAGGTATCGGGGATGAGCACGCTTTCGATGCGCTTTCCATCCTCCAGGGGAAAGATGAATTTCCGCGTGCCGTCTTCCGACGTCAAGACTTCGGACGGGGTGAGCGACCCGATGCGCGCCTCCGCGGCCAGCCGCGTCCGGTCGGAGTGGGAGAGGTCCGTCATGGCGCCGATGTCCGTGATGCGGGCCTGGTAGAGCCAGCGGAGGGTCTGCCGGGCTCGGTAGCGGGGCCAGCCCCAGTCGCGCACCAGCGCGGCTACTTCGTCTGCGCTCAAGGCGATGAGGTCTATCAGGGACATTGCGGAGAGAGCCTAACACAGCATCCGGATAGGCGGCAAGCCAGGAATCTTGGGGACGGTTCTTCTCACAGACTCCTCGGAAGTCGTAACGCCGTGTGGTATAATCCGCGTCATGATTGCACGTTCTGTGACAACCCTCATGTCCTCCTTTACATTTCTGTCTCGTGTCTTTCGGCTGGGCGCACTGCCTGCTGCCGCCGGCGTTGTCCTCGTCCTCGGCACAGCCGTTTCTGCTGACCTGCCGGGCAGCGCTCAGTGTGCGGAGCCTGTTACCTGTCTGGCCCAGGCCGTCCAAGCGTTGAGTCAGCAGGACCAGGATACAGCGACTCGTCTCCTGCAGGGGCTCATCGATCAATTTTCGGGCACACCGTGGGCCGGTCGCGCCGAACTGCTGTTGGGGAAGTGGTACCAGGAACAAGGCGATCGGCAAGCGATTCCCTACCTTGTGGCCGCGCCGTTGCATCTGCCTGCGTTAGGCGATTACGCATACTTCTACCTCGGTGAGGCCGGGATGAAGAGCGGCGACTACAACGGAGCCGCGACGGCCTTTGACTTGCTGGTCGAGAGCTACCCGGACAGTCTCCTCAGGTCCACGGCCCTGGCGCGGGCAACCGAGGCGTGGTTCCTGGCCGACGACTGCCGGCGCGCGCGGGAGCGGCAGGCTCAGTTTCTGTCGGGGTACAGTAGCCATGCCTTGGCGCCTGTCGTGCTCTTGCGCCACGGCGAGTGCATGCAGAAGGCTGGGGACACTGCCAGCGCGGTCGCGACCTACCGGCGCATTTGGACCCAGTATGCGGCTTCCCCTCAAGCCGACGACGCTGCGGCGCGACTGGAGCGGCTGCGGAGCGAAGACGTCGCAATTCCCGAATTGACGGCGGAAGAGCGCTGGGTGCGCGCCAAGACGCTGTTCGACGCCGGGCAGTATCCCAAGGCGGTGAAGGCCTGCGAAGAGGTGCTCAAGGGGACGCCCGGCGGGACGCACCGGGAACGGGCCAGGTTGACGCTTGGGATCGCGCAGGTGCGACTCAAACGCTATGACGACGCCCGCGGCAGCTTCGAGCAATTGGTGAAAAGCGGGACGAACGGGTTCGCTCAGGAGGCCATCAACTGGCTGGCCAGGATCTTCCTGCGGCTGGGGCTGGATGAGCCATTCCTGGCCCTCGCGCGCGAGGTCGAAGCCGGACATCTCTCAGGCGAGGCGAAGGCGAAGTTCTTGTTGATGCTGGCCGCCCAACATGTGGATCGCGGACGGCTGGATCAGGCGATCCAGACCTATCAGCAAGTCGGGCGAAGGGAGATGCCGGAGAGCCTGGCCGCGGAAGGACATTGGCGCGCCGGGTGGCTGCTCTACAAGAACGGGCGCTATGAGGAAGCCATGCACTCCTTTGATCAGGCCGTTCGGCTCCAACCGGACGGTCCCGTCCGCTTGGCGGCGCTTTATTGGAAAGGGCGGAGTCTGGAGAAGGCCGGCGAGCCACAGAAGGCGGCCGCGCTGTTCGAGGCGCTGTGCAAGGAGGGCCCGTTGACCTATTACTGCCACACAGCACGAATACGTGCGGGCGTGGCCGCGATGCCCAATGCCGTCGGAGGCGACGGAGGCGGCAACTCGTTCCCCGGGTTGGATCCTCAGGACAAGACCGTCACGAACGACGTGCACTACCAGCGCGCCGTGGAACTTCGCATGGTGGGCCTGCTGCGCGAGGCGGGTGAAGAGCTGGGCGTGCTGCCCGGCCGGATCGGCGGAGACCGGGGGGCTATTCTGTGGCTGGCTGGCCTCTTCAAAGAGGTCGGGGAGTACCATCGCGCCCTGAAATTGGTCCAACTGTTCTTCCCTGATGTGATTGACCGCGGCGTGACCGGCGTGTCCCCCGCGTTCTGGGAATTGGCCTACCCGCAGGGACTCTTGCCGGTGATCCAGACGGTGGCGGATCACGGCGTGGACCCGCACCTCGTGGCCGCGATCATCCGGGAAGAGAGCACGTACAATCCGGCAGCGGTGTCGCCGGCTGGCGCGCTGGGACTGATGCAGGTGACGCTCCAGACCGGGGAGATGGTCGCAAACCGGCTGGGCGGCGAGGCGTTCAACCGGGAACGTTTGTTCGACGCCACCTACAACATCAAGCTCGGAAGCCGGTACCTGGGACATTTGGCGGAGAAATTCAACCATAATCCGATCTATACGATCGCGGCGTACAATGCCGGCCCCGATGTCGTGGCCAAATGGGCGCAGCAATTTGGCGGTGGCGATCCGGATGAGTTCATCGAGTCGATCCCCTATACGGAGACCCGGCTCTACGTGAAGCGGGTCCTGCGGAGCTACCGGGAATACAAGCGGGTGAGTGGGCTCGAGTGCGCGGCGTCGTTTTTTGAGAAGGGGTGCTGACGGACGTGGATAAGATGGCCTCCCTTGAGGCGAAGGTCAAGGAGCTCATCAAGCATACCACCGGGCTGAAGCGACGGGCAGTGCAGCTAGAATCCCGCCTCCGCGAGGCGGACGCCAAGCTGGCGCGCCACGTGGCCGACTCCCGCCGGTGGGAGAAGGAGCGGGAGTGGCTCCGGGGCCGACTGCGGAAGATTCTGGGCGAGCTGGCGCTCATCGAGCATCGGGAAGACGACCGGCAGACAAGCAAGAGCTGACGCTCATGAACGGAGGACGACGGTGAGCCAGAGATTTGAGGTCGAGATCTACGGCCAGCGGTACGCGATCCGGGGGGACGCCGACCAGGCGTACGTCAACGAGCTGGCCAGGGAAGTCGACGAGCAGATGCGGACCCTGGCCGGGGGGATGAAAGTGGCCACACCCGCCAAGGTCGCCATCCTGGCGGCCCTGAACCTGGCGCACCAACTCCATCAGGCGCGCAAGTTTCAGCACGAGAAGGTGGAGCAGTTGGCTGACAGTCTCATCAGTTCGATTGAAGAGACGCTCGGCGGCGCCAGGTAGGGCTTTTTTTCTTGCAAGCCTGTAGGCGGTTTGCTACACTGGCGCTCGGACGGGAACGGAATGCTCCCGTCGGTGGAATGCCCTACAAGTTGTAGGGCTTGTGGCAAGGCCGAACAAGACGATTCAAGAGGACGAGCAGTTTTCGTAAGATCTGACCGGTGCAGTCGACACGACAGGATGCGGACAGGGCTCGAGCCTGAAGCATGAAGAATACTGTTTGGCTCTGGAAAGCCCGAGGGGAACGGGGTATTTGGTCTCGGAACGAGGAATGTGCGACACAGACGCTCATGTACATGCAAGGGCTGACGCATCTCCCTGACAACCCTTCCTCTCTGCCGGTTGCGACCTGCCGGGCAATTAGCTCGCTTCTGTAATCGCCTTTCCGTCCTCCTTCCGCCGACACCCTTCCATTTCCGCTCCCACGACACGAATGCCGTAGGCGATGGCTCTGTCCGGCGGGGCGTGGAGCTGTCATCGTTCCGGCGTGAAGGGAGGTGGACACCATTTCAGAATTGGCCGTTGTGATTGTTGCGGTGGTCACCGGAGCGGCCCTGGGCGCCGGCATGCTCTGGCTCATTCGGGGCAAGGTAGTCGCCTCACGCCTCCGTGAGGCGGAGGATCGCTCGGCCCAGGTCGTCCGGGCGGCAGAGAAAGAGGCCTCCACGCGGGCGCGCGAAGCTCAGCTCGAAGCCAAGGACATGATCGTCCAGGCGAGGGCCGAGCTCGACAAGGAGATGCAGGCTCAGCGCAACGAGATCCTCGCATTGGAGAAACGGTTGGTCCAGAAAGAGGAGTCCCTGGACCGCCGGATGTCCAATTTCGACCGGCGCGAGGCAGAGTTCCAGAAAAGAGAGAAGACGGTGGCAGTCCGGGAGAAGGCGTTGGAGGAAAAAGAGGCCGACGTGGCCCGCCTGATCCAGGACCACACCAAGGCGCTCGAATACGCCTCGGGCATGACGGCCGACGAGGCCAAGGCGTCGCTCTTGCAGCAGGTGGAGAGTGGGGCCAAGTTCGAGGCCGCCAAGATGATCAAGCGGATCCAGGACGAGACCAAGGAGATTGCCGATCGGGAAGCCAAGGAGATCATTACCCGGTCCATCCAGCGCATCACGCGGGACTACGTGGCGGAGGCGACGATCTCGGTGGTGCCGCTCCCGAGCGACGGGATGAAGGGACGGATCATCGGCCGGGAGGGCCGGAACATCCGAGCGCTGGAGGCCGCGACGGGCATCGATCTGGTCGTGGATGAAACGCCCGAGGCGGTCCTGATCTCAGGCTTCGATCCGCTGCGCCGGGAGATCGCGAAGGTGTCGCTAGAGCGGCTGATGGCGGACGGACGCATCCACCCGACCCGCATAGAAGAGGTGGTCGAGAAGGTCAAGAAAGACCTCGACAAGATGATGCTTGAGGAGGCCGAGAAGGTGCTCTTCGAGCTGGGGATCACCAACATCCATCCGGAGATCGTGAAGCTCCTGGGCAAGCTCAAGTTCCGGACGAGCTACGGGCAGAACAACCTCTACCACGCGCGGGAGGCGGCCTACATCTGCGGGATCATGGCCTCGGAGCTGGAGCTGGATGTCAGGCTCTCGCGGCGCGGCGCGCTGATGCACGACATGGGCAAGGCACTGAGCCAGGAGGAGGAAGGCCCGCACGCCATCATCGGCGCGGACTTCGCCAAGAAGTACGGGGAAGAGCCCCGGGTGGTCAACGCCATCGCTGCGCACCACGAGCAGGTCGAGCCGATCTGTCCCGAAACGGTGCTCGTGGCGGCGGCGGAATCGCTGTCGGCGGCGCGGCCGGGGGCGCGGCGGGAGACTGTCGAGGCCTACATCAAGCGCCTCGAGAAGCTGGAGAAGCTGGCCGTGGACTACAAGGGCGTGGACAAGGCCTACGCCATCCAAGCCGGCCGGGAGATCCGGGTGATCGTGAAGCAAGATGCGATCACGGACGTAGAATGCGCCGTCCTGTCCCGCGACCTGGCCCGCAAGATCGAGCAGGAGCTGACGTATCCCGGCCAGATCAAGGTCACGGTCATCCGTGAAAGCCGTTATACGGACATAGCCAAGTAAATGAAAATTCTCTTCATCGGCGACGTCATAGGCGAGCCGGGGCGCAAGACCGTGGCCCGGCAGGTGCCGCGGCTCGTCCGTGAACGTGGGGTGGACTGCGTCATCGCCAACGCGGAAAACGCCGCCGGGGGATTCGGCGTCACGCCGGACGTGGCGCGGGAGTTGTTTGCGGCGGGTGTGCACGTGCTCACGAGCGGCAATCACATCTGGGACAAGAAGGAGATCATCGACTACATCAAAGACGAGCCACGGCTGTTGCGCCCCGCCAACTATCCCAAGGGGGTGCCGGGATTCGGCAGCGTCGTGGTGACGACCACCGCAGGCGAGAAGGTCGGCGTGGTGCAGGTGATGGGGCGGGTGTCCATGCCGACGGTGGACTGCCCGTTCCGGGTCGTCCGGCACGAGGTCGAGGCGGTCAAGCAGGAGGCGCGGACCGTGATCGTGGACATGCACGCAGAGGCGACCTCCGAGAAGATGGCGATGGGCTGGTACCTGGACGGTGAGGTCAGCGGGGTGTTCGGGACCCACACGCACGTTCAGACGGCCGACGAGCGGATCCTGCCCAAGGGCACGGCCTACCTCACCGACGTCGGCATGGTCGGGCCGACCGAGTCCGTGATCGGGATCAAGAAGGAGATCGCCATCGAGAAGTTCCTCTCCCAGATGCCGCGCCGCTTCGAAGTGGCCCCGGGCCCGTGCGTCTTTTCGGCGGTGCTGCTCGACGTGGACACGACGGTAGGTAAGGCCCTCTCGATCGAACGCTTGCGGATAATGGATTGATCGCATGACCGGCGGGCCTCCTCCGCGAACGCTCTACACCGTCTCTGCCCTCACGGCCCTCCTGCGAGTCCACATCGAGTCCGCCTTCTCTGACGTCTGGGTGGAAGGGGAGGTCTCCAATCTCCGCATCCCGACCTCCGGACACGCCTACTTCACGCTGAAAGACGCCTCCAGTCAGATTCGCGCGGTCCTGTTCCGGTCCGTCGGACGCTCCCAGCGGTTCGCCTTGCAGGACGGGTTGCAGCTCGTCTGTCGGGGCCGGCTGACGGTCTACGAACCTAGGGGCGACTATCAGGTCATCGTGGAGTATGCCGAGCCGAAGGGCGTTGGAGCGCTCCAGCTTGCCTTCGAGCAGCTCAAAGCACGGCTGGCGGCGGAGGGTCTGTTCGACCAGGCACGCAAGCGACCGTTGCCGTTCCTTCCGCGCCGGATCGGAGTGGTCACCTCACCCACGGGCGCGGCGATCCGGGACATCGTGCAGGTCGCCCATAAGCGCGACCCCGGCATCACCATCGTGCTCGATCCCGTCGCGGTGCAGGGCGAGAGCGCGGCCGGCGAGATCGCCCGCGCCATCGAGGAGCTTAACGAGATGGGCGGCTTTGACGTCCTGATCGTGGGGCGCGGCGGCGGATCGCTCGAGGACCTCTGGCCGTTCAACGAGGAGATCGTCGCCCGGGCCGTCGCGGCGTCGCGCGTTCCCGTCGTATCGGCCGTGGGGCACGAGATCGATTTTACGATCGCCGACTTCGTCGCCGACATGCGAGCCCCCACGCCGTCGGCGGCCGCCGAACTGGTGGTGCGAGACCGGGCCGACCTCCTCGAGCGGGTCGTCGGCTATGGGGACCGCTCCGTGCATGCCGTCCGGACCGTCCTCCGGGATCTGTACGCGCGTGTGGAAGCCGAGCGACGCGGCCTCCTCGATCCGACCGCGCTCGTGGCGCGCGCCATGCAGCGCCGAGACGAGCTGGAAATGCGACTGCGCCTGACTCAGGTGAACCGCCTGAAAGACTTGCGGTCGGCGGTCGAGGCCCTCCGGCAGGACGTACTGCTGCGGAGCCCCCTCCAGCTGATCCAGCGGGGCTTGACCCTGTTGCCTCACCTGCGGATGAGGCTCCAGCAGCGGATGACGGTGGCGCTTGAATTGTGGCGGCGCTCCTTAGAAGAATCCATCGGGACGCTCCATGCCTTGAGCCCCCTCGCGATCCTGGGACGTGGGTACAGCATCACGCGGCGGTGGCCGGAGCTGACCGTCTTGCGGGCAGCCTCCGCCGTCGCGCCCGGCGAGGTCGTGCATGTACGGCTGGCCGCCGGCGAGCTGTTGTGCGAGGTCCAGAAGACCGCCAACGAGTTGATTCGGAAGCCCGGCGGCGTATAATGCGCGGTTGAAGGAGCGGAAGAGTGGCCACGGTCAAATTCGAAGAAGCGCTGGCCCGGTTGGAAGCGATCGTCGCCGAACTGGAGCGCGGCGAATTGCCGCTTGAAGACTCCATGCGGATCTTCGAGGAGGGCATCAAGCTCTCCAAGGTCTGTCTCAAAATGCTTGAGGAAGCCGAGCGCAAGGTGGAGGTCCTCGTCAAGGATAAGGACGGCAAGAAGCGTACCCGAACGTTTGACCTTGAGGAGTTCTCTGAAGCTGGCCAGGACAACAGCGGCGTCGAAGACTGACCCGGGAAAAGACTCCGTCGTGGCGGAGCGGTTGGATCTGGCCATGGTCCGCCGCAGGCTCGTGGAGAGCCGAGCGCGAGCCCAGAGTCTCATCCTGGCCGGCGTCGTCACCGTGGCCGGCCGAGTTGCCAGCCGGGCCTCCCAACCCATTCCTGCTGGCGCCCCGATCGAGATCACCGAGCCGGAGCACCCGTACGTGGGGCGTGGCGGGCTCAAGCTGGCAGCGGGCCTGGACGCGTTCGGCATCAATCCGGAGGGCCTGGTCGCCTTGGATGTCGGCGCCTCGACGGGTGGGTTCACGGACTGTCTCTTGCAGCGCGGCGCCGCGCGCGTCTATGCGGTGGATGTCGGCTACGGCCAACTGGCCTGGCGCCTCCGGCAAGACCCCCGGGTGGTCGTGGTCGAACGGTGCAACGCGCGCTACCTGGACCGCTCACGGGTGCCTGAGCCCATTGACCTGGCCACCATTGACGTTTCCTTCATCTCGCTCGCGCTCATCCTCCCGGCCGTGCGTCGGTGTCTCAAAGAAGAGGGCCAGGTGGTGGCCTTGGTCAAACCACAGTTCGAACTCGGCAAGGGCAAGGTCGGAAAGGGCGGCATCGTCCGTGATGAGAGTCTGCGGCAGGAGGCCGTCCGGAAGGTCCGCACGGCTGTGGAAGCGCAGCAGTGGAAATGGAAGGGCGAGGTGCGCTCGCCGATCGCCGGTCAGAAGGGAAACGTCGAGTACGTGGTCTGGCTACGGCCTGGCGTCTGATCGCTGGATGCGCGCAACGATTGCGGGAAGGGACGGGCTACACACGTGAAGGACGGCGACGGGGCGGTGTTGGTCACGGGCGGCGCCGGATTCATCGGGTCGCACGCTGTTGATGCGTTGTTAGCCCGTGGCCACGCCGTGGTGTGCCTGGACAACTTTGATGATTACTACGATCCGGCGGTCAAGCGCCGGAACCTGTCCGAGGCGCGCCGCTCCGACCGGTTCACCCTCATCGAAGGGGACATCCGGGACCCCGGGGCCCTGGCGCGGGTGTTTGCCAGTCGCCCGATCAGCCGAGTCTTCCATGCGGCTGCCCGCGCGGGTGTGCGCCCGTCCCTGCACATGCCATTGCTCTACGAAGAGGTCAATGTCCGCGGGACCCTGCAACTTCTGGAAGTCTGCAAGGACAAGGGGATCCAGAACTTCATCTTCGCGTCGTCGTCGTCGGTCTATGGGGCCTGCGAACGGATTCCGTTCCGCGAGTCGGAAAGCGAGCTGAAGCCCATCTCGCCGTACGCCGCCACCAAGCTTGCGGGGGAGCACCTGTGCCGGACCTATGCCGCCCTGTACGGGATCCCGATCACCTGCGTACGTCTGTTCACGGTCTATGGTCCGCGGCAGCGGCCAGAGATGGCGATCCATCATTTCGTCCGACTCGTGGAGGAAGGCAGCCCTGTGCCGGTCTTCGGAGACGGGTCGGCGCGCCGGGACTTCACCTATGTGGACGACGCAGTCGCAGGGATCCTGGCCGCGCTGGACCGCCCGCACGCGTTCGAAGTGGTGAACCTGGGCGTCTCCCACGTTGTTGAGCTGCAGGAGGTCATCCGGCTAATCGAAGAAGCCGTTGGCAAGCCGGCCCGCATCGAGTGGCGGCCCCTGCAGGCGGGCGACGTGCCGGTCACCTTCGCCGACATCGGGAAGGCCATCAGCCTCCTGGGCTACGCCCCGCGCACGACGATCAAGGAGGGCATCCCCGCCTTCGTCCGGTGGTACCGGTCGGCCGCCGGGTCAGGAGGTGTGGTTTCGTGAAGATGAAGGTTCTGATCACGGGCGGGGCTGGCTTCATCGGGTCGCACGTCGTGGACCGGCTCGTCCAAGAGGGCTATGAAGTTGTGGTCGTCGACAACCTGTCCACGGGCAAGCGGCGGCATGTCAACCGCGCCGCCAGGTTCTACCGGTGCGACATTCGAGGGTGGTGGCTGGAGCGGGTCTTCCGCCGGGAACGTCCAGCAGTCGTGTCGCACCACGCGGCGCAGATGGACGTGCGTCGGTCCGTGCTGGACCCGAGGTTCGACGCCGACGTCAACATTTTGGGAATGCTCAACGTCCTGCGGCAGGCGATCAAGTACGGCGTGCGCAAGATGATCTTCGCCTCCTCCGGCGGGGCAGTGTACGGGGAGCCGGAGTCGTTGCCGGTGTCGGAGTCCCACCCGACTCGTCCGGCCTCCCCCTACGGCATCAGCAAGGCGATGGGGGACGAATACCTGCGGTACTTCCGCGACGCCGACGGTCTGGAGTACGCGAGCCTGAGGTACGGCAACGTCTACGGACCTCGCCAGGACCCACACGGCGAGGCGGGGGTCGTGGGCATCTTCGCGCAGAAGATGCTGCTCGGCGAGCAGCCGATCATCAACGGCAACGGCCGGCAGACGCGCGATTTCATTTACGTGGACGACGTGGTCGAGGCCAACATGGCCGCCATGAACAAGGCCGCCCACGGGATCTACAACGTGGGGACGGGGAAGGAAACGACCATCAACGAGCTGTTCGCGATGCTGGCGGGCCTGATCAATCCCTCCGTCCACGAGATCCACGGGCCGGAAAAGCGAGGCGAGCAGATGAGGATCGCGCTGGACGCATCCCGGCTCACCCAGGAGTTGGATTGGGAGCCGAGAGTCTCGCTGAAGGACGGCCTCGAGAGGACCGTGGAGTATTACAGGAAAACAGTCAAGTCGGCGTGATGGCTATCTTCTAATATCTCGGCACGGACGGGTCGATTTGCAGGGACCAGGCGTTGATACCGCCGGTGAGGTTCTTCACGTTCTTGAACCCTTGCTGCTGGAGGAATTGGGTCGCGTCCATGCTGCGCATTCCCATGTGGCAGTGCAGGACGATTTCGGCGCTCGGATCGAGCTTCTTGTACTCGGTAGCCAGCGTGCCGAGCGGAATGAGCTGAGCGCCCGGGATTTTGCAGATGTTGTATTCCCAAGGTTCCCGGACATCGATCAGGACGAACTTTTCTCCCCGATCGAGTTTTTCTTTCAACTCCTGGACCGTGATGGTGAAACCCATGGCGCGGACCCTCCTCTTGCAGAAGGATAGTAAGCGCAGCCTCTTCGTGCTGTCAACCGACGCAGTACGCAAAGGCGTGGGTTCTCGGGATGCGGCTGCACAGGCGTGAAAGCGAGGTGAGACGATGGGGGGAAAACAGATGAAGGCCGTCGAAGGGGAGGACGCCCTCGTGGTCCTGATCACGGTGGCCTCGCGCGAGGAAGCGGAACGCATCGCTAGGCGCCTGGTCGAGGACCGGCTTGCAGCGTGTGTGAACATTGTGTCCCAGGTACGATCGTTCTTCATCTGGCAGGGTAAGTTCTCCGAGGAAGACGAACTCCTCCTGGTGGCGAAAACTCGGCGCGCGCGGTTTCGAGAACTCGCGACCGTCGTCACGCAGCTCCATAGTTATAGCGTCCCGGAGATCATCGCCCTCCCAATCCTTGTGGGGTCTTCCGATTACCTCCGGTGGGTGGCCGAATCCACCTGAGCCTAGCCAGACACGCGATTTCGCTTGACAACCACACGCTTTGCATGACAGCGGAGCCGCTCTTATTGACATCGGGCCGGTCGTTGTGGTAGTCCTTTGCCCCTACTTATCTTGCAGGAGTGGCGGGATTTCCTAGAGAGGCAACCTAGATTGAGTAAGAGGGCGGACCAGGAATTCCATATCGTCGTCTTCCCGAGCGCGACCTCGCGTCCGCGCCGGTTCAGCATCAGGCGGCGCACCGTCCGTGTGCTGCTGCTCGCGACCGTGGTCGCGGTTGTCCTGGAAGCTCTCTTCCTCGTCCAGTACGTCACCCGTAGTGGGGAGATCTGGGAACTCGAGACCTTGCGGTCCGAGGCAAGCCAGCATCGCCATCAGGCCACCGCCCTCTCCTCGGCAATGGAAGATCTGCGCAAGCAACTGTCCAACATGCGGGAAGTGAATGTCCGGCTGCGCGTCATGCTGGGCTTGGACCCGCCCAAAATCCCGCCGTCTCCTCTTGGATTGGGCGGTAAGGAGGAGTCCCGAGTGGTTCCCCACTCCGCGGGCGGTATGGGAGGCGAGGGCGAATCGCTGTCGGAGGTCGTGGTGCCATTGCAGCAGAAGCTGACGTGGCTCAAGGAGGAAGCGGTCATCCAAGAGCGGTACCTGCATGAACTGACCGGAATCGTCGGTCAGCGGCGTGCGCAGTGGGCGTCCACGCCTTCGATCTGGCCGGTCCGTGGCTGGGTCTCTTCAGGGTTCGGGCGCCGCGTGTCTCCTTTTACGGGAGAAGACACGATGCACAGCGGGTTGGATATTTCCGCGCCGATGAGCACGCCGGTCAAAGCGCCGGCGGCCGGGTTCGTCATCGCGGCCGGACCTGAGAAGAGCCTGGGGCACGTGGTCGTGTTGTCTCACGGCTACGGCTTCAAGACGCTTTACGGGCACCTGTCCAAGGTGAGGGTGAGGACGGGCCAGACCGTGAAGCGGGGAGACATCATCGGAGAGGTCGGGAACTCGGGCCTCTCGACCGGTCCCCACCTCCATTACGAAATCGAGGTCCACGGCGCCGCCGCCGACCCGATCAAGTACATCATCAACTAGGCTTCTCGGCTCCTGAGGGCGCTGTCGCCCCCGCCCTGTCCACGAAGATCTCCTCGATCGGTCGGCTCTTCCATTCCACATAGTAGTCGGTGATGCCGAACGCGCGCATGACGGTCGCGGCGGTGTCGATCAGCGAGACCGGCTGCTTGATCGCATACCCGGCCTTGATCCCTGGCCCTGCCGCGATCCAGGGGATGGTCATGTCTTCGGCCATCGTGGTGCCATGGGTCGTGGCATGGCCCCCGTGGTCGGTGGTGACGATAAACGTGGTCCGGTCGTAGAGTCCCAGGTCCTTAAATCCCTTGATCAGGGTCCCGATCGCCCGATCGACTTCCTCCACCGCCTTCAGATAGGGCTTGCTCATCCAGCCCTGGTCGTGGCCGGCCGTATCGGCGTCGGCCAGCTGAACGACGAACAGGGCGGGCTTGCCTTCGGTCGCGGTCTTGTACGATGCGATCACGTCGCCGGTGATCTTCTTGGCGTTGCAGCCCGGCTCGTTGCTGCTGCACACGTTCAACAGTAGCCGGCGATCTTGTTTGATCACGTGCAGCAGCTTCTCCTTATTGAGGAACGCCGCGCCCCACTTGCTGCCGTTGAACGAGGCGATCTCAAACAGGGTCGGGGACTTGATAAAGCCGCGCGGGGGATCGTACTCGTTCCAGTCCACCCCGTGCTGGTCGACGGGCAGGCCGCTCATCATCGATGCGAAGGCCGGCAGCGTGAGGCTGGGCTCGACGGTCCGCGCCTTCATGGTGGAGGCTCCTCGCTTGATCAGCCCATCCAAGGTCGGCACCTTGGCGTGCTTGAGCGCGTCGGGCCGCAACCCGTCCACCATGATTACCACAACGTTGTCGGCGAAGACGGGCGCCGCGGCAGCTGGCGGCGCCTGCAGACCCACCAGCCCGGCGCCGATGAGAACGAGCCTAAACAACCACTGAGCGGGCACGCGGACTGTCATACAGCGCTCCCTTGAATGAGCACAAAGCGACGGCATTCTACACAAGCATCGGAAGGATTGCCACAGCGAAATCCAGAAAGTCGCCGCTGGACAGACCCCACCGTCCTTGACTCTGGTCCGACCCTTTTGTAGAGTGGCCGCAGTTTTGCTTTTTCGTTGATGTAGAGGTGGCAATGTCGAACTCCCAGCCTGCGACCGTCCCGTTCGCAGCCCAGGCGGTGCCGTTTCAGGAGATGCTGGCGACGGGCAAAATCCCCGACGGCTTGATCACGAGTCCGTATGTCGCCGAGCAGTTCGTCGAGCGCCTCGTCCACTACGTCCTGAGCGTCCCGGCTGGCAGCTACTCGATTGCCAACCTCGGCAAGCTGCTCGAGCAGGTGGACCCGCGGCAACAAGTATTCTTTTTCAAGAGGTTAAAGGAGACGAGCCCCGACGGTCTGACGCACTTCGCGCCGCTGTACTACGGGTTCATGTCCGAGTTCAGCGAACTCCTTTTCACCTAGCCTCACGGTTTGAAATCTCCTCCCGTTCGGCTTACACTGCTGAGCCTATGCTCTCTTCTGGAGATGGCTTCCTGGCACGGGTCGTCTGCACATGAGCACGGTCCGCATCAACAAGTTCTTCACCGAACAAGGGTGCTGCTCCCGTCGTGCTGCGGATCGGATGATCGAAGAAGGGCGCGTCCGGATCAACGGGCGTGTGGCGATCTTGGGCGATCAGGTAACTGATGCGGACGTGGTGACCGTGGACGGACATGCGGTGTCCCGCCGGCCTCCGCTGGCGTACCTGGCGTACCACAAGCCGGTCGGCGTGACCTGCACCACGGAATCCCACGTGGCCGGGAACATCGTGCACGCCGTCGGCTATCCCGAGCGCATCTTCCCCATTGGTCGCCTAGACAAGGACTCCTCGGGCTTGATCCTGCTCACCAACGACGGCGACATCGTCAACCGCATCCTACGGGCGGAGTTCGGACACGAGCGGGAATACGTGGTCACCGTGGATCGTCCGTACCCGCTGTCCTTTCTGAAACACCTGGAGAAGGGGGTCCTGGTGCTAAGAGAGAAGACCCGACCGTGCCGGACGAAGAAGGTGGAGGCGACCACGTTCCGGATCACGCTGACGGAAGGGCGCAACCGCCAGATTCGCCGCATGTGCTCGGCGCACGGATACCGAGTCGTCACGCTTGTCCGTACCCGTATCATGCACATTCGCCTGGGCGATCTGCCGGTCGGGAAATGGCGGCACCTCACGCCTAAGGAACGCGACGAGTTGTTAACCGCCGTCGGCCTCCGTCAGGAAACACCGGGGAAAGACCGCGTGTCGGCGCGGTCGGGGCGGGCGGGTGCGACGGGGAAAGACTCCGTCTTGGCGGAGTCGGGGCGGGCGGGTGTAATGGTGACTGCGTCATGAGCGCCCCGCGTCTCCTCCTGCTGATCCCGCCGCTGACCCAGCTCAACACGCCCTATCCCTCCACAGCCTACTTGACCGGCTTTCTCAAGCGGCATGGCTCTGACGTGACGCAGGCCGATGTCGGGATCGAGATGGTCCTCGCGTTGCTCTCCCGCGACGGTCTGTCGCGCGTGTTCGACCGTGTCCGTGCCATGCCGGGAGACCTGCCGGGCGAAGCCGAGCAGATGCTGGCGTTGGAACAGGCCTACCTCAACTCGATTGACGCCGTGATCTGGTTTCTCCAAGGACAGGATCCGACGCTGGCGCCTCGGATCTGTCAGGGGGGCTTCCTCCCGCAAGGCCCACGGTTTGCCCATGCTGACGAGCAGAGCGGCGCCTTCGGAACACTGGGCGCGACGGACCGGGCCCGGTATCTCGCCACGCTCTATCTGGAGGACCTGGCCGATCTGATTCATGAAACCGTGTCGCCCCAGTTCGCACTGAGCCGCTATGCGGAGCACGTCGGCGTCTCGGCCGCCTCATTCGATGCGGTGGCGCGTGCTCTCGCCGAGCCGCCCAGCCTGACGGACGAGATGCTGCTGGACGCCGTCTGGGGGCACGTGGAGGGGGTCGCTCCGACCCTTCTCGGGCTGACGGTCCCGTTCCCTGGCAACCTCTATGGCGCGCTCCGAATCGCCCAGGCTGTGAAAGCGCGGCGGCCTGCTGTGCGAATCGTGCTCGGTGGCGGTTACGTGAACACGGAACTGCGCCGTCTCCAAGAGCCGCGTCTGTTCGACTACGTGGACTACGTGACGCTAGATGACGGCGAGCGGCCCCTGCTCTGTCTCCTGGAGCACCTCGCCGGCAAGCGCGACGAGGCTGAGTTGCGACGGACCTTCCTGCGGTCGGAGGGGCGTGTCGTGTGGCGGGACGGGGCCCGCGATCCCGAATTCGGCATGGCCGAGATCGGCACGCCGACCTACGCCGGGCTGGCGCTGGACCGGTATCTCTCCGTGCTTGACGTGCTGAATCCCATGCACCGTCTGTGGTCAGACGGGCACTGGAACAAGCTGACAGTGGCGCACGGATGCTATTGGAAGCAGTGCACCTTCTGCGATGTCGGCCTGGACTACATCGGCCGGTACGAGGCCACGCCGAGCGAGATCTTGACCGACCGCATCGAGGCGCTGATCGCAGAGACAGGGAGACGGGGGTTCCACTTCGTGGACGAGGCGGCGCCACCGGCGGGGCTCAAGGGCCTGGCGTTATGTCTATTGGAACGGGGAGTGGCGATCACGTGGTGGGGGAACATCCGCTTCGAGCCGGTCTTCACGCGGGACCTCTGCCGCCTGCTCGCCGCGTCTGGATGCGTCGCCGTCACTGCAGGACTTGAAGCGGCGTCCGATCGGCTCCTTGACGCCATGAAGAAGGGGATCACCGTCGCCCAGGCCGCGCGCGTGGCGGCGGCGTTCCAGACCGCCGGCATCATGGTGCATGCCTATCTCATGTACGGGTTCCCGGGCGAAACCATCGTAGAGACCGTGGAGACCCTCGAGCGCGTGCGGCAACTGTTCGCGCACGGACTGATCCAATCGGCATTCTGGCACCGGTTCGTGGCGACCGCTCACAGTCCAATCGGTTTGGATCCAACGGCCCACGGCATCCGCATCACGGGGCCGTCGTTCGGCGGCTTTGCGGAGAACGATCTCACCCACGACGATCCCGCGGAGAAAGCGCCAGAGTGGCTCGGCGTCGGATTGAGAGCCGCCCTCTCCTTTTATATGCGTGGGGAAGGATTGATGGCCGATGTCCGGCAATGGTTCGACCACCCGGTCCCGCGACCGAAGGTGCCGCGCAATTGGGTTGTGCGGGTGCTGGAAGAGACGCCCGTTCTCGATGATCCAACGGCAGAACGTCGGTTCGTCTGGATCGGGGGCGCGCCGGTGAATGAATCGTACGGGCATGACCGGAGCCGAGTCATCCTCCCCAATCAGACCGAAGACGTCGAGGTGCGACTCTCTTCTGAGAAGGCAGACTGGCTGCTGGACCTCATCCGATCCGCGACGCCCACACGGGAGAAGCGAGGCGAAGGATACCCCTCGCTCAGAGAAGTCCGCGAGGCGTATCCACTGGGAGGGCCGCACGGCTTCGATGCGCTGGCCAGGTCGGCCCCGTGGCAACAGGCTCGGACCGCCGGACTGCTCCTGGTCTGAGACGGAATATGCCGATGACCGCGTGCAGAGTGGAAGTGGTAAAGGACGTAGCCGCGATCGCGCGGGCGGCCGCCGAGCTTTTCGTGAAGCTGGCGGCGCAGGCGGCGAGAGCACGCCGTCCGTTTCATGTCTTGCTGGCCGGCGGGACGACGCCGAAGACCTTGTATACTGTCCTGGCCTCCGCCGAGTATCGGTCGCGGGTGGACTGGGACCGCGTCGCCTTCTTCTTCGGGGATGAGCGGGCCGTGCCGCCCGATCATCCGCAGAGCAACTATCGCATGGCCAATGAGGTGCTGTTTCGTCCCTTAGGGATTGCGGAATCATCCATACACCGGATGAAGGCGGAAGCGGAGGGCTTGAATGCCGCCGCAGCGGCGTATGAGGGCGAGCTACGCGCGTCCTTCGGGGCGTTCCCGCGTTTTGATTTGGTGCTGCTCGGCATGGGGTCGGACGGGCACACGGCCTCGCTGTTTCCGGGATCGCCGGTGCTTAAGGAACAATCGCAGTGGGTGGCGCCCGTGCTGGATGCGCCCAAGCCGCCGCCTCGGCGCCTGACGGTGACCCTGCCGGTGTTAAACGCAGGGCATCAGGTGCTCTTCATGGTGGCAGGCCGTCGCAAAGCGCCTGCCCTTCGGGAAGTGTTGGAAGGGACGGCGTCCCCCGAGCAGTATCCAGCCAAGTGTATCCAACCCGGACCGGAGCGGCTGCGATGGCTGGTGGACGAAGCGGCCGGCGCTGAACTCCAAGGTAGGTGAGGAGGATGGAAAAGATAAAAGGAGATGCTGCATAGCATGAAAGGTAGCCGGTTCTACTACTTCCTCGCCGTTCTTGTCTTTGTCATAGGGAGCTTGGATTTCACCGCGTTCATCATGCAAAAGTACGAAACGTTTAGCCAGGGACTGTCGGATTCATTCGCCTTGACCGGGCTTGGGCTGTGGTGGCTGTTCAGCTTGCTGATCGCGGTAGTGGCAACGCGACGAATGCGAAAGGCAGGACGAGAATCTTCGGGTGAGCCTGCACGTCGGGAATAACCTGAGCTAGGACCCTTGCTTGCTCCGGATCGCCTTGGCCCGCGCCGCGAATTGTTCAGCCTCCTCCGGGCGTTCCATCGCCCACAGCAACGCCGCATAGTTCTCCAGAGTGGCGGCCACCTTGGGATGCTCTGGTCCCAGGCTTTTCTCCCGGATCGTCAACGCCCGCTTGAAGAGAGACTCCGCTTCGGCGTGTTTCCCCTGATGGTTATACAGGATCGCCAGGTGGTTCAGACTCGTCGCCACGTCCGGGTGCTCAGGCCCGAGGCGTTTCTCGCGGATCGCCAATGCGCGCTCATGCAGCGGCTCTGCCTCGTGGTACCACCCCAGGACGAAATAGAGGTTGGCCAGGTTGCTCAGGCTGACCGCCACGTCCGGGTGCTCTCGCCCAAGGTGATGCTCTTGGATCGCTAGCGCACGCCTGTAGAGATCCTCTGCCTCTGCATACCGCTTTTGGGTTTTGTAGAGGACCGCCAGATTGTTCAGGGTATCAGCCATGTCCAGATGCTCGGGCCCCAGTGCCTTTTCTTGAATGGCAAGGGCCCGCGCGTACAGGCGTTCAGCCAGGTCATACTTCCCGCGGCCTTTGTACAGGATCGCCAGGTGGTTCAGACTCGTCGCCACGTCCGGGTGCTCAGGCCCCAGCGTTTTCTCCTGGATGGCGAGCGCCTGCGTGTAGAGACGCTCGGCCGTCTCGTCCTGCCCGTGATCGGCATGCAGGGCCGCCCAGCTCTTCAGCGTCTCGGCGACGGCCGGATGCTCCCGCCCCAACATTCGCTCTTGGAGGGCGAGCGCCCGTCTGAAGAGGCGCTCCGCCGCCGCTGGCTTTCCTTCTGTGAGGTACAGATCTGCCAGTGAGGCAATACTGTCGGTCACACGGGTGCCCGGGGCGCCGGCCGCCTCCTTGAGGGCGGCGAAATAATGTTGTTCCGCTTCATCAAAGTGGCGTTCCTTCACGGCTCGCTTGCCGCTGTCCACGTGCCACTCCGATAGCAACACATTCTGCGCGGGGACTTCCGAGACCAAGAACGACAGCACGCAGGCGCCCAAGATGGCTGTGAATCTTTTGCCTCTCACCGCATTACTGTGACCTGTCTTTCGATGGTGTTCCTAACTACGCTACCACAGTACACAAGCAAATGCGATGCCAAGGTCTGATGTAGTTGAGGAAACATGTCAAAGGATGTCAGAGAAGAGATTCGGCGACGCGCTCAGGACGACCTGAGTTCCCGTAACACCTTCTTCGGGATCGGTGGTGAAGGGAAGTTTGGGTTGCCCATCCAGGTCGGGCGGCTGTCGTAGTAGTTCACGGGGGCGTCCGGATCGTCGGCGCGGAAGGCCTTGTAGCGCCGCAACACCTGCTCGTAGCGCCGCTTCGACATGCGATACTTCTTGTGCGGCATCTTGAGAAGATACTGTTCGACCTTCCAGATGTTCCTCGGTGAGAACCGCCAGTCGTAGTGGCCGAGGTCATACAGGTTCCCCACGCCGTACCCGGTCAGTCGGCCGGTGAAATCCACGTAGGGCTCCACATAGGTCAGGACCAGATCTCGGACAGAACGGAAGACCGGCTTGCGCCCGTGCAGGCCCGCCTCGCGCGACCGGGCGATGGTCCCCCAGCGCCCGTTCTGCTTGAAGAGATACAGGACGTGGTCGAGCTTGTCTGCCGACTCGAGGCTCAGCATGAGCGGGGGATAGCCGCGCTGCTCCAGGATCACTGCGGCCGTGATGGCGGCTTCCAGGCAATGCGCGATCCCGGTGGCGATCACGCCCCGAAACGAGCGGAGCGTGTCCTTGGGTTTCTCCCAGTTATAGGGGAGGGAATCGAGAAGACGTTGAACTTGCTTCGGAGTCCGGTGCTTTCGGATCACCGCCCATTCTTTGCGGGTGAAGGCGGACGGAGGGGGCACCCCGTGACGGGCGTGGACGCGGCGCGCTGCTAGAAGATGCCGGCCTGCTTTTGAAGCCACCGGATGTACGCGATGATCTGGGCGAGATCGTCCCGGGTGACGCCTGGGATCTTCGGCATGTCGCCGAACTTCCAGTGATGGGCGCGCACCCCCATCTCAGGTGCGTGATAGAAGGCGCTATCCGCGTGATGGTTGGGTTCGTAGATCTTGTCGAGGAACGGAGGTCCGACGGGAGTCCCCTTGGCGCCGATGCCGTGGCACGCCGCGCAACGGCTGTTGAAGAGGGCCTCTCCTTTGCTGAGGTCGGGGGGCGGCTTGACGGCTGGCGCATCGGCGGCCGCCGCGTGGGTTACGGCCAGACACAGGGCGAGTGCCACTGCGGCAGGGAGCAGCATCAATGCCCTTTCTTCTCCATCTGCGTTTCCGCTTCCTTGGCGGTCTCTGTGGCGACCCAGAAGCGGTACCGGATCGCGGGGTTCTGATTGTTCTCGGCGTTGGGGTTGTCGTACAGGCAGCGGTCCACGGTGTGGATCTCTTCGTCCGTAAACTCGATGGTCACCGGCTCTTTCCAGAACTGGTGAAGGGTGAAGTAATCCGACGAGTCCGGCTTCTTCTTCAGTTCCGCCTGCATCCGTTGAAACGCGGCACTGTCCGTTCCGGGAATGTTTTTGTGATTGCGCTCGATGCACCACTTGAGCACCTCGGCGATTCCGTACCGGGTCAGTGTGATCTTGTGTGTCGCCATGCGGTCCTCCTCGAAAAACCGCGTCAGTCTACCCGAACCGTCCGATGATTGACAAGGCCATTTTGCCTTCCGCCGAATGTTCGGGTAAGCTCACGTTCACAAGGGCTTGTGGTATTGAAGACGTGAGGGAACGATGAAGCACAATCCGGGGTTTCTGAAACTGGTCGAAGAAGCAAAGACGCACATTAAGGAATGCGCGATCGCCGAGGTGAAGGCCAAGCTGGACCGTGGCGAGCGGTTCCACTTCATCGACGTGCGCGAAGACAACGAGTTCGCGACCGACCATGCCAAGGGCGCCGTGCATCTAGGACGCGGTATCCTCGAGCGGGACATCGAGACCGTGATCCCGGACAAGCACGCCGAGATCGTCCTATACTGCGGCGGGGGGTTCCGGTCCGCGCTGGCCGCCGACAACCTCCGGAAGATGGGCTACACCAATGTCTCGTCGATGGACGGAGGCATCCGGGCCTGGCGCGAGGCGGGGAATCCGATCGAGAAGGGATGAGTTCTGATCCGGGCCCAGTCGTCCCGCCGGAGGTCGTCCTTCCGGAGATCACGCTCAAAGCCGTGGTCCTCTCGGTCGTGCTCGCCGCCGTGCTGACCGGGGCCAACGCCTACCTTGGCCTGTTCGCCGGGATGACGGTGTCGGCGTCCATTCCGGCGGCGGTGATCTCGATGGCGGTGCTCCGTCTCTTCCGAGAGTCGAACATCCTCGAGAACAACATCGTGCAGACGGCTGCCTCCTCGGGCGAAGCCCTCGCCGCCGGCGTGATCTTCACCATCCCTGCCCTTCTCCTCATCGGCTATTGGACGAGCTTCGACTACGGCCAAACCGCGGCCATCGCCATGGTGGGGGGGCTCCTAGGCGTGCTGTTCACGATCCCCTTGCGGCGCGTCCTGATCGTGACCGAGCGACTTCGCTACCCAGAAGGGATCGCGACGGCCGAAGTCCTCAAGGTCGGATCGGGCGGGGAGACGGCAGTGGCCGGCTTTCGCACGCTGCTCTCGGCGGCGATCATCGGCGGGCTTGTCAAGCTGGGCGAGAGTGGCCTGCGGCTCTGGGCGGAGGCCTTGGAGGGCGCCGCGCGCGTGGGACGATCTGTGGTCTATGGCGGCGTCAATCTCTCGCCGGCCCTGCTGGCGGTTGGCTTCATTATCGGCCCGAATACGGCCAGCGTGGTGTTCCTGGGCGGGGCGCTGGGCTGGCTCGTACTGCTGCCATTGTACGGAGCGTGGGCAGGCGCCCCGGAAAATGTGGCGGCGATCGAAGCGGCCAAGTCCATCGGCAGCACCCGCATCCGGTACGTCGGCATCGGCGCCATGCTCGTCGGCGGGCTCTGGACCCTTATCCAGCTTCGCAGACCTTTGGTGGAAGGGGTGCGGCGGTCGGTCGCTGCCTATCGTGACGCCTCAACCGGCAGGCGTCGGTACGGGAACGGCATCCCCCGAACTGACTATGACGCGCCGCTGCTCTGGGTGCTGGTGCCGTTCGGGCTGGTGCTGGTGCCGATGGCGCTCATTTATCACGCGGTCGTGCGCGACGGCATCGTCGCCCTGGTGATGACGGTGCTTATGGCTGGCGCGGCGTTTCTCTTTTCCGCCGTGGCCGCCTACATGGCGGGACTCGTGGGCAGCTCGAGCAATCCCGTGTCTGGGGTGACGATCGCAACGATCGGGCTGACGGCCTTGGTGCTGGTGCCGGTGATGGGGGGCGACCATCCGGCCGGCCCGGCGGCAGCGCTCCTGATCGGCGCGGTCGTGTGTTGCGCGGCGGCGATGGGCGGAGACAACCTGCAGGACCTCAAGACGGGTTACGTCGTGGGATCCACGCCGTGGAAGCAGCAAATCATGCAAGTGGTCGGGGTGGCGACTGCCGCGGTGGTGATCGTGCCGGTGCTGGTCCTGCTGCAGGCCAAGTACGGGATCGGCGAGGTGACAGCGGATCATCCCCACCCCTTGAGCGCGCCGCAGGCCATGCTCATGGCCAGCCTGGCGCGCGGCGTGTTCGGGGGCACGCTTCCGTGGGAGTTGGTCGGCTTGGGCGCGGCCATCAGTATCGTCGTTCTCCTAGTGGACCGGCGGCTGGCGGCGTGCGGCTCTGACTTCCGGATGCCGGTGCTCGCGGTCGCCTTGGGCATGTACCTCCCGCTGAAGCTCTCCGCAGCGATTCTGGCCGGCGGCCTGGTCGCAGCGTTGGCGAGGCGAAGAGCAGGCGAGCCCGCGGCGGCAGGGAGCCCGCGAGGGCTGCTGTTCGCCGCCGGTCTCGTGACCGGCGAAGCGCTCATGGGGATCCTGCTAGCAGTGCCGATCGCCCTGAGCGGGCTCTGGCCGACGCTGGGCACGGATCACTTGCAGCTCTTCGAGACACCGCCGCTGGGGGGATGGCCGGGGCTGGCCGTGCTGGCGGCGGTTGCCGTGCTGTTGCACCGAACGGCGACCGCACGGAGTCGTTGATGAGAGGCTTCTCACTCCTGTACCATCTGACGAACATGCTCGAGTGGTCGTTGCAGCTGTGGGAGCGAGAGTCCTGTCAGTGACGCGCCGTCGGGGCGGGCTGATCCTGGCGCTCACGTGCGTGGTCGCGCTGGCGGGCGCGTGGGTCTGGCGAACACACCAACAGGGCGAGGTCAATCTCAAGGCTTGTGGCGTCCTGGAGCCGGGTGGTCAGCGGGCGGACCTCGTTCAGATCCTGGGAGCGCCGACCACTATCATGGCCAACCAGGCCAAGACGCGCGTGGCACTCACGTTCACCACCCCGTTCCTTGCCGAGAAGCCCATCCGGGCAGTCGTGAACGTGCGCGACGATGTGGTCATGGAAATCGATTGCGGTGACGGGCGCATCAAGACCTATGACAAGTACTGAGCGCGGTTGCGCCATGATGGCGCGGGCGGTTTCCGCATCGTGCGCGTGGCTTCTGTGCGGGACGCTCGGCCCGGCCACTCCGGCCGATGCGCACCATACAAAACCTCATCAAGAGGCCGTCCAGGCGGCGCGCAGCGCGCTCTTCGACCGGAAAGACCCCGGCCTGGCCCTGCGCCATCTCGAAGGCATGTGGGCGGACCCACTCACCGACAGCGAGACACCCTACCTCCTAGGGCTGGCCCACTTCCTGCTCTATGATCCCGACCGAGCGTTGTCGATGTTCGACGCGTGCCTGTCCCGCGTGGGCGGGGATCAGAGCGTGCCGCAACAGCGACTCGATTGCCTGTACTGGAGCGCTCGCGCTTACGCCTTGAAGGCCGCCCTGGCGTGGTACTCCCGTCACTCCATTCTGGACGGCGTGATCAAGAGCCGGCGCGCGATTATGGTCGCGCTGGATCTGTACGAGCAGGTCCTGGCACAGGCGCCGGAGCATGTCGGGGCGTTGCTCGGGCAGGCCGAGTACTACATGGCGGCGCCCTACCTGCCGCCGCTGGCCTACGGGGATGTTGACAAGGCCCGTTCGTTCGTCGCACGCGCATTCGTGCTGGAACGGGACAACCTCCGCGCCCATTACCTCCAGGCCCGCCTGGATCTGTACTATAACGGGCGCCGTGACCTGGCGCGGAGCAGGTTTGCCACGGTCCGGCAACTCCTGGATCGCGGCATGGGAGGAGCGGAGGCCGTGCTCCTGCGGCGGTGGGTGGACTTCGCACAGGCCGAGGTGGCCTTCCTGGACCAGGACTTCCCAGCGGCGGTCGCCTATACCAACGCGTACCTCAGCCAGGTTCCGGACGGGGCCGAAGGCTACGCCCTGAAAGGGGCGTGTCTCAAGTTTCTGGGCCAGCAGGAGGCAGGGGAGGTCTTGATCAACAAAGCTCGCGAGCTGAATCCCCTCGTGCGACGGTACCGTGAACCTTGAATTCATATTAGGGTTGACCCTGTCCCGTAACTCTGTATACTGTGAAGCCTGTAGCGTTGCGCGGCCCTTTGGTGAAAGGGAGTGCCGATGAAGAAAGAGTACCTGATTTTTGTGCTGGTGGTGTTCCTTGTGTGGGTAAGCCGGAACAGCATCCCGCCGCGGTTCCAGTTCTGGACAACGACCGATACACACATCACCGTGCAGAACAACTCGGGCAAGGACCTTTCGGATGTGACACTGGTCGTCTGGTCGGAGTCGCACCCGCTGGGGACCATCAGGAAGAACGCGACCAAGAACCTCAAGACGCCCCGTCTCCGCGATACCACCGACGTCATCATCAAGTTCAAGTACGAGTCGGAGCCCGTGGAGCGGCATGTCGGGACCCTGGACGAGAGCTCCAACTATAAAATGAACATCCAGGTGAATTTCGCCGGGGTCGTGACCGCCCAGGTCGGGACTGCTTTACCAGAGGGCAGCGACGACAAGACCAACTAGCTCTAGCCGCGTGCCCGCCCCCACGCTTCCCCTCATCATTTGCTTCGGCGACAGCCTTACCGCCGGGTTCCAATCGCCCACCGCTGAATGTCCCGACTACCAGGAGACGCCCTACGGCCGTTTCTTGGCGGAGCGGCTTGGAGATCGCGCGCGGGTCCAGATCAGCGCGGTCTGCGGAGAGTTGACGGCGGAGATGGACGAACGCTTCGAGCGCGACGTGGCGTGCCACCGGCCTGCCTGGGTGGTCATCCTCGGAGGGACCAACGATCTGGGCTGGAACCTCCAGCCGGCGGAGATCATGCGCAACCTCACCGCGATGTATGAGCGCGCCGCCAAGGCCGGCATCCGGGTGGCAGCGGTGACGGTGCCGTCCATCCGCGGATTCGACGACCACATTCCGCGGCGGCATGAGCTGAACGTGCTGATCGCCGACTCTTGCGCCCGCAGGAACCTGCCCTGTATCGATCTCTTCACCGCGACGGCCGAGCCGGGCACCCACCGGCTGGCGGCTCCGTATTCGAACGACGGGTTGCATCTCACGAAGGCCGGCTACGACCTGCTCGCGCGGCTGCTGTTTGAGCAGGTGTTCAACACCACCCTCACCCTTCCCTCCCCCCTCAGAGGGGGAGGGTGAGGGAGGGGGGCTAATCAATCCTGGCCGGGGCGGGGATGTCCTTGAACAGATGGTCGGCGATGCGCCGGGCCGTCGCCAGTTGGTCGACGAGGTCGGTGGCCGTGAAGGCCTGTTGCAGGAGGTCCCCCATGACTTGGTCGCGCTGGCTGATGAAGCGGAGGTGTTCGACGGGTGAGGCCGGCCACAACCCGCGCAGTTGGTAGAAGGCGCTCATGGCTTCATCGAGAAAGATCGAGAGGAGATGTCGGGCGATCGCCGGGTCGGCCTGTTGGTCTTCCACCTTCCCCAGCCAGTGGAGAACGGTCGCGCGGAGCCGGATCTTCTCGTGAATTGTCGAAGAGGGTGGCCCCTGCCGGAAGCGGGCATGGGCCTTCTGTAATAATTGCGATCCGGCCGCTTCGAGTTCATAGAGGACACGGGCCTTGCGCAGGATGATGGGCAGGCGCGGCGACGTATTGACCTGCTCCTCGGCCTCGGAGATGCCGAGATAGCGGATCTCGACGATGCGGGAGAGGATCCGGACCAGCTCGTGACTGTTGTCCGAGCCCAGAACCAGGACCAGCAGGTCCACATCGCTGTGGCTCGTCATGGCGTCCCGTGCGGCCGAGCCAGCCAGGATGATGGCGGCCAAGTCCCCCCCGCGTTTCGCCTTGACGTACCGGACCGCCTTCGCAATGACCTGAGTGGTCTCCGCAGCGGATTCGTCTTTCGCCGGTGCGGGCGCTGCATCCGTCGGCGGAGGCGGTTCGCTCTGCGGCGTCGCGTCGGATGAGCCGTCCGATGGCGTCTGCGGTGCACCGAGCTCGATCGTGCCGTCATCCATTTAGCACCCGGCGACCTGTCGAAGTTGCTGCCTGGCTGCGGCGAGCCATTCCTCGAAGGGCATCTCGGCGTCCACGACGATCTCGATCTTGCCGTTGGGGAGTTTGTGGATCTTGCCGGGGCTCGCGGCGCTCAAGGGAATCTCGATCCACTCGCGATCCAGCGCAAGCGCGTCCGTCACCTCCAGGATCCGATTGATCTGGTCGAACGTCACGTCTTTCGGCGGCGGCGGCTTCATCATAATGATGCGGCGCATTCTAGCATACCCGTTGGCCGCGTTGACAATTACGGGGGTATCCCATAGAGTAAGCCGCTTCGGGGGTGGCGCATGTCCGAACGGCGCACCGTCAAGTTCTACCAGGCGGATGTGTTCACCGACACCGTGTTCGGGGGCAATCCGGTGGCTGTGATCCCGGACGCGGGCCATCTGGACGCCTGGGAGATGCAGAAGATCGCCCGGGAGATGAACCTCTCTGAAACTGTCTTCGTGCTCCCGCCGACCGATCCCTCCGCCGAATACCGGCTCCGGTTCTTCACCCCCGCGCGGGAGATTCCGTTCGCAGGCCATCCGGTCATCGGCGCCTTCTACGTGCTCGCGCATCTCGGCGTCCTGCGGCTGCAGGAACCGGTCACCCGCATCCATCAGGAGACCAGCGTCGGCGTGTTCCCCCTCGAGCTGACGGTGCGGGACGGGCATGTCCGGCAGATCATGATGAACCAGCCCAAGCCGGAGTTCATTGGGATGGTGGAGCCGTTGCGGGACCTTTTCGAAGTCGCCAAGGCCATCTCGGTGCCCAAGACCCAGATCACTGGCACCGGCCTGCCGGTGGAGGTCGTGTCCACGGGGTTTCCGGTGATGATCGTGCCGGTCCGCACCCTCACGGCGGTGTCCAAGGCCAGCCCCAACATCGCGCTGCTCAACAGCGTCTGCGAGCAGCATAAAGCCCAGGGCGTCATGCTGTTCACGACGGTCACGGTGGAGGAACAGTCCACGGTGCATACCCGGATGTTCGCCTCGCCAGTCGGAGTGCTCGAGGATCCGGCCACGGGATCTGCGAGCGGCGCCCTCGGCGCGTACCTCGTCAAGCACGGGGTGGTGGACGTTGGTCCGACGACCGAGATCATCTGCGAGCAGGGCTATGAGATCGACCGCCCGTCCCGCCTGACCGTGCATGTCCACTCAGATGACGATGAGATCGAGTACGTCACCGTGGGGGGGCGCGCTGTCATGGTGATCGAAGGGTCCGTGACGTTCTGACGGGATGAAGGCGGCGCGCTTTCACCAGCACGGCGGGCCAGAGGTGCTCCGGTATGAAGACGCTCCGGAGCCCAAGCTGGCCTCGGGCGAGATCCTGGTCCGGGTCAAGGCCTGCGCCTTGAACCATCTCGATATCTGGATCCGCCAGGGCATCCCGGCCTTTCAGGTCCCGCTGCCCCATATCGGCGGGTGCGACGTCGCCGGTGTGGTGGAGCGTGTCGGGGGCGAGGGGACGGGCCTGAAACCGGGCGACCGCGTGTTCATCGCACCGGGGCTCTCGTGCTGGCGGTGCGAGTTCTGCCTGGGCGGGCAGGACAACCTCTGTACCACGTACCGCATCCTCGGCTCCCAGGTGGACGGCGGGCTGGCGGAGTTTGTGAAGGTGCCAGCCCTCAATGTGATTCCAGTCCCCGGCTCGCTTTCGTTCGAGCAGGCCGCGGCGTTCCCCCTGACGGCAGTCACCGCCTGGCACATGCTGTTCGGTCTTGCCCGGCTGCAGCCGGCGGAGGATGTGCTGGTGCTGGGGGCCAGCAGCGGCGTCGGCAGCATGGCGGTGCAGATGGCGAAGGCCGCCGGCGCGCGGGTGATCACGACGGTGGGCGCGGACGACAAGGTCGAGAAGGCGCAGGGGCTAGGAGCGGATGTCGTGCTGAACCACACGCGGGACGTGATCGCGGACGGCGTCAAGCGCGCGACGGGCGGGCGCGGCGTGGACGTGGTCATCGAGCACATCGGGCCGGCCACGTGGGAGCAAAGCCTCCGCTCGCTGGCCAAGGGCGGCCGGCTCGTCACCTGCGGCGCCACGTCGGGGCCTGAGGTGCGGATTGACCTACGCTACCTCTACATGCGGCAGACCACCGTCATGGGCTCGTTCATGGGCACGCGGCACGAGCTGCTGGCCGTGGCCAAGTGGATGGGCGAGGGGCGGATCCGGGCCGTGATCGATTCGGTGCTGCCTCTCCAGGACGTCCGCGCGGCCCACGAACGGATGCTCGAGCGCAAGCTCTTCGGGAAGATCGTGCTGACTCCGTAACCCGCATATCGTGCTAGAATGGAATAAATCCAGTACTCACAGGAGGAACCCATGCAAACCCTCCGCGAAGCGATGACCAAAAACCTCAAGACGATTCTTCACAGTGTGTCCGTGCAAGAGGTGGCGCGCCGGATGCAGGCGGAGAAGGTGGGGTCGTTGCTGGTGGAACGGGGCGGGCAGATCGTGGGAATCGTGACGGAGACCGACATCGTCCGCAAGGCCGTGGCCAAGGGAGCCGACCTTGGCAAGGAGAAGGTGGAGGCCATCATGTCGGCGCCGGTCGCCTCGATCGACATCCATCGGACGCCGCAGGACGCCCATGACATGATGGCGGATCTGGGCGTGCGCCACCTGGCCGTGACCGATGCCGGGAAGATCGTGGGGTTGCTCTCGGTGCGGGATTTGCTGGTGTACTTTAAGCGGGTCTCAGAACCGAGGATCACCCAGGATTAGAAGTCACTTTTTCATTTCATGGACTATGTGACCCAGTTCGTTGAGGATGAGTTTGTCCATCGCTAGGAGGGCGGCTTTTTCCGAACCGGGGATCGAGATCACAACCGTGCCCTTGTAGAGGCCCGCCGTGGCGCGACTCATGATCGCCGCGGAGCCGATGTCCTGGTAGCTGAGATAGCGGAAGATCTCGCCGAATCCGTCCAATCGTTTTTCCAAGAGGCCGTCGATCGCTTCGAACGTGGAATCCCGCCGCGAGATTCCCGTTCCGCCGTTCACGATGATCGCCTGGACGTGGCGGTCCTTCGCACCCTGCTTGATCAGCTTCCTGATGACCGACGGCTCGTCCTTGACGAGGTGGTAGGATGCGATCGAGTGGCCGCGTTCCCTCAAGGCGTTCATGATCAGCGCGCCGCTGGTGTCGGTCTCGGGCGTCCGAGTATCGCTGCAGGTGATCACCATGCAGGAGACAGACCTTGGCGCGACCGCCTTGTGCTCCTGGTGAGACGCTTTCTCGCGGCGCGCCACTGGCTCGGGCTGGCTATCCCCAGACCTCATCCGGTAATTTGAGGCGATCGACCGGCTTGCCCTTGCCGATATGCTCGTCGAGGATGGTGGCGACATCAGCTTCGGTCACGTTCTTGTACCAGACGCCGTCTGGGTAGACGACCACGGTGGGTCCCAACTGGCAGGGACCCAAGCAGTCCGTTGGGGTCACGATGACCTGGCCGAGCAGATTGCGCTCCATCATCCCGAAGTTGAACTGGTTGAGGACGCCCATGGCGCCCTTCTCTCCGCAGGAACCCTTGGGATGGCCGGGGGGACGGGTGTTTTTGCACACGAGGATGTGGTACTTGGGCTTCGGCATGATGAGGCTCCTTTGCGGGGTTCGTTCCTAGCGTCGTGGCCGCTGGTCCTCCCACCAGTCAATGCATTCCTGGGGGAGTTTCCAGTGTTTGATCCCGGCAATGACGAAGTCAATATAATGGTCCTGCGGCTTGAACTTGCCGGCCGGCGTGGCCACGTGGGTAGTGACCATCTCCTTCTGCGGGACCTGCTCGGCCTCGTGCTCCGGGTAGACGTTGATAGTGCAATGGCGGAAGGCGCCCGACGGCACCTCGTCGCCGTACTGGTCGATGATCTTGAGGTCTTCCGGTGTAATTTCGAAGACCGCTCCCCAGACCCGGTCGCTGACGGACGGGGTGATGCTGGCCAGTCCGCACCGCCACTGCGACGACCAGCGCGGAAAGGTCAGGGTATGATCGGGCAGGTACGCGCGGAACAGGAAGGTGGCTTCCGGCGCACGCCCTTTCAATTGGTTCTGGTGCAGAGTCTCGCTGTAGATAAAGTATTTCACCGGTGCTACTTGTACAGAATGGTCTTTCGGCTTGTCAAGTCAGGGGAGGGGGCACATGGATGAACGCGATGCGAGGCCTCGCGCCCGCGCCATCGTCTGGGTCGAGTGGGGGGCGGTCGTGCTTCTCCTCGTCGGCGTCGCGGCATATGTGATATGGAAGCCGCTGGACCCGATGGCCGATCCTCGCGCTGCCCAGGCGCTCGCGCTGGTACAGACCCATCCGGCCCGCTCAACCCCGACGATCCGTCAGGCCATTGACGCCATCGTAAAGGCTAGCCGGAAGGACGACCGGACACCCGTGGTCGGGGACTGGACGGTACGGGCGGACAAGCGGAACGGGTATCTGGTGCGGGTCGTGGTGCGGCTGCCTGGTGACGAGAAGCACCGCTGGATTGAGTGGGACTATCTGTGGCGGGTGCGGCTTTCCCCCCAGACCGTGATCCCGCTGTCGAGGCCGGCAGGTGACGTGATGCCGCCGTGAACGCCCCGGAGGGCTACTTCGCGCCTTCTTTTTTGTGGTGATCGATCCCGACGTAGGCCTCGATGAAGCGGTCGATGCGGACTTCGTCGAACCCGGCGAGCGTGTCGATCCGCGTCCAGGCCGTGAGGGTGATCCGGGCGTTCATGTCGGGGTATGGCGCAACGATCAGGTGCATGTAGCGCTTCTCTTTTTCCGCCCGCTTCTTGTATTTCAGGAAAACACCCTCAAGCTTTTTGAGCAGGTCGGGGCATCCCCGCGGGCAGTTGTACTGGATGACCACGCCGCCGTCCTCCAGGTTGTGGACTTGGTATTCCTTGGGAATGGGCTTGTCGTAGAAGCCCCACGGGGCGATACCCGGCATGTGTGGCCCCGACGTGGGCGGGTCGCTGTTGTAGGGCACATGCGGGTCGCCCAGACGCTGGATGTGGACGTTCCCGAGATCAGGCACCTCTTTGCCGGGCAAGTCGCCAGGCTGGGAGGACGCAGACCATGCCAGCCATGCCATGGTGAGAACGGTGAGGAGGAGAAGCCTCATGGCGCGACCGCGACCGAGATCTTGCCGTCTTCGACCTTCACCGGGTAGCAGGCAACGCTCATCTCCGGGTTTTTGACGTACTGGCCGGTCTTGATGTGATAGCGGTACCCGTGCCAGGGACAGATCACGATGTCGCCCGTGATCTTGCCCTCGCCCAAGGGCCCCCCAGCGTGTTGGCACATGTTGTCGATGGCGTAGATCGATCCCTCAAGGTTGAACAGCGCCACCTCCACGTTCTGCACCGCGACGACCTTGGCCGTGCCGGGAGGAATGTCTTTGAGGTCCGCGACATGAATGAAGGTCGGCATGGCCGAATTGTAATCGGCGGCAGACACGACTTCAAGGCGAAGTGGGCCCCGGCTGCTGGACCCTCGCAGCTGCGGGAAGAGGCTGGATTTTCTCCCACCAACTGTGCTATACGAACCTGCATCATAGGGGCCGCCCCTCGCGCGGGGGCAGAATTGGTCGGACGTCGTCATTGGTGAAAGGGGGTCTATGGAGCTGACTCTACTTTTGAACGCCACCTACGAACCACTCCGCGTGGTGAATTGGCAGAAGGCCATCACCCTGCTCTGGCAGGGGAAGGTCGAGGTGCTGGAGGTCTATGATCGTGAGATCCACGGGGTCTCGATCTCCTTCAAGCTGCCCGCGGTTATGCGGCTGTTGAAGTTGGTCAGGATCCGCGAAGCCCACCGCTCCGTGAAGTTCTCCCGGATCAATATCTTCACCCGGGACGGGAACCGCTGCCAATACTGCCGGCACAAGTTCCGGACGGAGGACCTCACCTTCGATCATGTGATTCCGATCGCGAAGGGCGGGAAAAAGACCTGGGAGAACATTGTCACGGCTTGCTGGGGGTGCAACAATCGGAAGAGCGGGCGGATGCCGGAGGAGGCGGGCATGCAGTTGATGCGGAAGCCGCTCAAGCCGAAGTGGAACCCGGTAGTGACGATCACGATCGGGGTCCGGAACACTCCGGAGAGCTGGCGGGACTACCTCTACTGGAACGTGGAACTGGACTCGGACATCCCCGAGCCGTAACGGTCTTGTGCTCTGTGCGCAGGGGGAGGGCGCCGAGCGGCGTTCTCCCCTTTTTTGTTACTTGACCGTGTTGAGGACGATCTCGACGTTTTTGGCGCCCACCATGGTCGGGTTCTTGGCGTACTCTCCCTCGATGTCACCGGGTTGCGCCGGACCGGCGTTGCCGTCCTTGTCCAGCCGGGCGATGATGGACACTACCCCTTTGAGCTCGGAGCCCTGGAGCATCACGTCGGCATTGGTCACCTCGAAAGGCTGGGGGAATTTCGGGTGGTCGATCCGGACGGCGGCGAGGGGTCGCGGCGGCCCGCTCGGCCTTTTGACGATCACGAAGAGCACGTCGGTGGGGGCTACCTTGGAGGCCAGAGCCGGGTCGATCGTGACAACCCCGGCGATCGAACTGGCGGCTTCCTTGCCGCCGCGGAGGACACCCTGCCAGGCCGCCACGCCGGCAAGCAAGAGGATCCCGATGAAGAGCAACGGCACGAGCTGCTTCTTGTTCACGCCGGGATTATAACTGACGTGGTCTCTCGCGACAATGTATTTACCTATCTGTTGCAGTAAGCTAAGATGCGCACACCATGAAATTTGGCTTCCAGATCAATCTTGATGTGAAAGACCGGCCGTGCATCGTGGTGGGTGGCGGCGATGAAGCGACGGAGAAGACCAACCGGCTCCTCGAAGCCGGCGCCAGGGTGACGGTCATCAGCCCCACGCTGTCCGAGGAGCTCAAGGTCCTTGCGGCCTCGGCGAGAGTCCTACATAGGGGCCGGCGCTTCAAGGCCTCCGATGTGGACGGGGGGATCTGGCTCGTGATCAACACGGTCCTAACCGACGACGTCTTGAGCCGTGATCTCTACAATCTGGCTAAGCAGAAGGGCTTCCTGCTCTGCTCCACCGACCAGCCGGAGTATTCGACCTTCACGATGCCCGCGCTAGTGGCCAGGGGCCCCCTCCGGATCGCGATCAGCACGAGCGGCGTGTCGCCCGCCCTGGCCAAACGGTTGCGTGAGGACCTTGAGCCCCTGTTCGACGAGCGCTTCGAGGTGTTTTTGGAATGGCTGGATGCGTACCGCGCGCACCTCCAATCGACCGAGCCTCATATTGAAAAGCGGCAGCAATTACTGCGAGATGCGGTAGCAAAGGTCAAGCTTCACGCGAAGATAGAATTTCCCAAGGTCGAGAAGAAAGCCGAGCAGAAAGGGATGTAAGGGGACAGGCTACTTTTCGACTTTGAAAAGTAGCCTGTCCCCCTTCTTAACCCCCGGCGAACCCCAATTCTGTGCCATCGGCTAGCGCGTCCTCTTCGTTTATAAATCGTTCTCACTGAGAGAACGCCCAAGTCCCTCTTGTTCGGCATAGAAGTATGCATAGTGCATGGCCGCGAGATTCGCGACGCGTTCTTCCGCCTCTTCACGGGTATCTGCAAAAATAACCTGGATCCCATATTTCAGCGTGATGGCATCCAGGAAATCCATCACTCCGTTTTTGAGATATTCGCTTAAACGCCCTTTTCCCTGGGCCTGGTCGATCCGGCCTTCGATCATCATAAACCGATAAGGGAACGGGAGGAGTCGTTCGAGTTCGCGCAGAAATCGAGCGCGGTTATCGGATGAAGTCGAGGTCGACGCATACAGCTCTGCCACGGGCTTGCGCTCCACGCAAAACAGTCCTGGGGCTTCAGCAATGGCATAGTCACCGGCGGGAAGTGTTTGGCGAATGGTCCCGGCGATTCGAACGAGACGGCGAAAGTCGTAGGGGCTATGTTCATTGCTGTCGACAAGCATTTGAATCGCGGGCACCGGGATTTTAGGTTGACCCGGCCGAGAGAGGATGATGAGGGATTGGGGACCTCTGAATTCCTGGCGGGGTCGAGGGGTGGGTTGAGGGCGTGGTGGAGGCGATGGGCGCGAGGGTGGCTTGGACGCGGCTGCTTTTCGTGTGATGGCATCATAACGTGCGCGTGCCAAGGGGTCGCTGAGGGTTTGGTAGGCCTGGTTGATCATTTGTGTTCGGGCTTCGGCTTTACGGTGCAGGTTGGATGAATGGTGAAAGCGATCGGGATGCCAGACCTGCACCAGTTCAAGCCAGGCTTTTTTGATCTCAGCGTTCGATGCGGAGGGTCGGAGCTCGAGCACCTCGTAATAGTACGGTAGGCGTTCTTCCCGCATGGATGTCTCCGGTTATGGCAAGGAAGTGTAGCAGAAGCAGGGGACTGGCTCCATTTCCGAATGGGTAGGGGTCATATTCCAGACGTCTGCGATGCACTAGGTATCAAGTGTATAACCCTTCGCGATTTCATCATCGCTGAAAACCTCTAGCCTTTCTTCTTTAATTTCAGAGTCAGCCGCCATTTCCCCCTTCGCTTCTTCCCGCCTCTGTCTTCAGATCCGAATCCCTGCTGTTAGATTGCTTCGCTGCGCTCGCGATGACGCGGTGCTACGCTCGCAATGAAAATGCCCCCTCACCCTGACCCTCTCCCGCCAGGGGAGAGGGGATGGTGTGACCCCCGCAAGGGGGGAGGGATAACGGGAGGGCTCTCCTGTCAGGGGAGAGGAGCTGATGTGACTTCTGCAAGATTTGCGGAGGCTGCTGGGCGAAGAGGGACCTAACTCTGATCCCTCTGTTCGAGGTTCTCCACGCGCTGGCGGAGCTGGTCGTCTTGCCGAGTGAGGTGCTCGAACGATGTGCGGAGCAACGCCTGGGTTTCGTTGAAGCGTTCGTCAATACGAGTCTGGTCCTGAGCATATCGCCCTTCCACGAAGGTCGCGAACCCCTCGGCCACAAGCCGGACCTGGTAACGAAGGTCTTCGATCAGGACGCCGCTGTGGCGCTTGACCTCTTCGATCCGGTCATTTACTTCATCAAAGCGGCGGTCAATCCCCTCGAATCGCCGGTCGATCTGCTCGAACCGCTGGTCGTGCCCGTCTAGTCGTTGTTCAATCCGATCGAATCGAGCGTTGAGTCGTTGCTCCTGGCGGTCAAATCGCTCTTCGAGGTACTGAACAAGTTCCTGATCCATGCCGCCTCCGCCGTGACGTTGAACAGTAAGCCGCTCCGACTGTCTTGTCAATAAGACTCGGGAGGTCAGCAAAAGGTAAAACCGGGAGGAAAATTTCGGTAGGGGTGAAGGGGCGAGGGTTCGGATGGGCCTGGTTTTCTGGGGCGAAGTGGTGTATCTGAGAGACAGAAAACGGGGACAGGCAACTTTTCTTGGGACGCAAAGAAGAAAAGTAGCCAGTCCCCTCAAAGAAAGGAACGTGAGCGATGGTGCTTCTGGAGTTCAGCATGTCGCCGTTGGGGAAAGGGGAGAGCGTCGGCAAGTACGTGGCCCGGTCGCTGGAGATCGTGGACAAGAGCGGAGTGGACTACCGGCTCAACCCGATGGGGACGGTCCTGGAAGGCGACTGGGACGACGTGTTGGGGGTCGTGAAGCAGTGCTTCGAGCGGATGAAGAAAGACTGCAACCGCATCTCGTGTTCGATCAAGGTGGACTACCGCAAGGGGGCCCAGGGGCGCCTGCACGCCAAGGTCGCAAGCGTGGAGAAGCGTCTGGGACGGAAACTGAAGACCTAAATGACTGCTGGCTAGAACACGGAGAACTTGAAGTACTTGGTCGGATTCTTCTTGACGTCTGCCAGCAGAGTCTCCATCTCGGTCAACACCTTGTCGGCCCGTTGATAAAGCTGGTCCTGGGTGACCAGCTTGCCGAGGGTGCCGTCGCCACGCTCGATCTTCCCGACCAAGGCCTCGCTTTTCGTGGTGATGCCCTCCAATCGCTGATACAACGACGGGTCGCGTGCCAGCCGTCCCAGGCTGCCGTTGGGCTGGTTGAGCAAAGCGGCCACCTTCTGCAGTTCATCCACGGCCGCCGCGGCCCGGTCATAGAACGCCCGGTCCATGACCAACTGGCCCAGAGTGCCTTCTCCCTTTTCGATCCTGACGAGCAGTTGGGAAGCCTTGTCGGAGATTGCCTCCGCCTTGCGGAGGAGCGTCGTCGTATGGTCGAAGAGGGCCGGGTCGGTCACGAGCTTGCCCGCGGTGCCTTTGCCTTCCTTCAAGCCAGTGAGAATCGTCTGGAGGTCCTTGAGGCTGCGATTCACGTTCTCCAGCGTGGCCGTCGCACTGTCGGCCAGGCCGGTAATGTCGCTCTCGGCTTGCCCGGTGAGGACCGAACCATTCTGGAGAGGCGGCTCCTTGGGGGTGCCGGGGAGGAGTTCCAGATATTTGTCCCCGAGCAGCCCCATCGGTCGGATCAGCACGGCGGCATCGCGGCGCAGGAGCGGGACAATGTCCTGGTTGATGGTGAAGGTGAGCGACACTTTGCCGCTGCTGCTGTCGATGGCGATGCGGATGATATTGCCCGTGTCCACCCCGTTGAGACGGACGGGCGCCCCGACCTTGATGCCATGACTGTCATCCACCAGGGCGCGGAAGGTCGCTTGCTGACGGAAGAGCCCCATGCCCTCATTGAGGTTCATGATGGCGACCAGTATCCCGGCGACGGCGGCGATGATGACCAGGCCGACCTTGAGCTGCAACCACCGCACCTGTGCGCGGGGCCTCATGCCGGTGTCTCCTCGTCCATGGTCGGCGCGACCACGCGAATCCCTCCGTCCTTATCTGGGAAGCATCCCGGTGTCGCCAGGATCTCATGCGGGCGGAGGAAGGTCCGGATGCGCGGGTCGTCCGCGGTTTTCAGCATGTCCAAGGTGCCGTCGAAGAGTTTTTCTCCCCGGTGGATCATGATCAGCCGGTCCGCAACGCGATAGGCGGTGTCGAGGTCGTGCGTGACCACCACCTGCGTGAGGCACTCCTCTTTCTGAAGCCGGCAGATCAACTCGTTGATCAGGTGGGTGTTGATCGGATCCAGCCCCGCCGTCGGTTCATCATAGAGGATCACCTCCGGACTGCAGGCCAGGGCACGCGCGATCGCGACCCGCTTGCGCATGCCGCCGCTGAGTTCGGCCGGCATCTTCTCGAGCGTGTCTTCCAGCCCGACGAAACACAATGATTCGACGATCTTCCGTTCGATGGCATCGTCCGGAAGGGCCTGCTCCTCGTAGAGACGATAGCCCACGTTCTCGCGGACGGTGAGTGAGTCGAACAACGCGGATCCTTGGAAGACCATCGCCATGTGGGCACGGATCGCAACCATGTTTCGTTCGGGAAGCCCGACGATTTCCCGCCCGTCGACGCGGATGGAGCCGGAGTCCGGGCGGAGCAGGCCCAGGATCAGGCGCAGCACGGTCGTCTTGCCGCCGCCGCTGCCCCCCAGGATCACCACCGTGTGTCCGGAAGGAACCTCCATGGTGAAATCCTTGAGGACCGGCCGGCCGTGAAACATCATGCACACGTTGGTGAACCGGATCACGCGCGCCTCAACCGAGAAAGACGAACACCTTGGTCATGAAAAAGTCGGTCATGAGAATGAGGATGGAGGAAGTGACCATCGCTTGGGTCGTCGACTGACCGACTCCCACAGTCCCGCCGGCTGTGTTGAGGCCGGCGTAGCAGCCGACCATACAGATGATGAAGCCGAAGACGATCGGTTTGATGAGACCGTAAATCAGGTCGTGGAGGCGCAAGGCCTCAAACGCCCACGTCCAATAAAAGTAGGGGTCGATGCTCAAGTAGAAGTGGGCGATCACGAACCCACCGAGCAATGCGATCCCGTTGGTGATGACGGTCAGCACAGGGACCATGATCACCGAGGCCACCAGTCGCGGGGTGACCAGTTTCTTGATGGGGTCCGTCCCTTCGGCCCTGAGCGCGTCGATCTGCTCGGTGACCTGCATGGACGCCAGCTCGGAGGCGATGCCGGAACCGACCCGTCCTGCGATCATGAGGGCGGCGAGCACCGGGCCGAGTTCCCGTACGACGGACGTGCTGATCAGGCGGGAGATGTACTGGACCGCGCCGTACGGCTCGAGCTGGATAGCCCCCTGCAACGCCAGGACCATGCCGGTGAAGATTCCCGTCAGGAGGACGATGAACAGAGAGCCCACTCCGATCCGGTCCATGTGGTAGAGCGTATCCCGGAGGTACCAGGGACGCCGGAACGCGCCAGCGAACGCGGCCGCGCAGAGCTGCGCAAATTCTTGGACTGTTAAGACGTAGCCTTTGAGCGTGTCGTCGAGACGGAGCACTGACGAGGTCATTCGCGGCCCCTTTCAGGGAAATGACGGACGTGACTATACCATACCGGTTTTATCCGGACGTGGCAAGATGGGGCGCGGGGATCAGTCTTCCAGATAGACGCGCGGGAGGCGGGGGCTGATCTGGCAGAGGACTTCGTAGCTGATGGTGTCCTGCCACGCGGCCAGGTCATCCGCTGTGATCGCAGCGGCGCCCTGCCTGCCCAACAGCATTGCCTCGTCGCCGGGACGGGCCTCCGGGAGGGCCGTCACGTCTACCACCGTGAGGTCCATGCAGACCCGCCCGACGATCGGAACCGCCCTGCCGCCGACCAGCACGTGCCCCCTGTTGGACAGGGCGCGGCTGTACCCATCGGCGTAGCCGACCGGCAGGATGGCCAGGGTCGAGGGACGCGATGTGACGAACGTCCCGCCGTAGCTGACCGGCTGGCCCGCGCCGACGTGTTTGACCTGCACGATGTGGGTCTTCCACGAGAGCGCGGGACGGAGATCGGCTGCGGCCGACGGCCCGTTGACGTACCCGTACAGCATGAGGCCGGGACGCACGAGGTCGAAGTAGCTCGCCGGGAAGCGCAGGATGGCGGCGCTGTTGGCGATGTGCGCAGCCGGCACCGCCAGGCCAGCTGACTTCGCCGCGTCGAGCAGCTCGCGGAAGCGGGCCAGTTGGTTTTCGGCCGACGCACCGTCGTGCGAGTCAGCCGAGGCGAGATGGCTCATCAGGCCATCGAGGCGCAGGGTTGGAGGCCAGCTGGAGCGGAGGATGCCCAGGAATTCTTCCTGCGCGAGTCCCAGGCGGCTCATCCCGGTGTCCACTTTGAGGTGGACGGGCAGGGGCGCGGAACGGGATTTCACGAGGCGGGCAGCCATCAGGATGGCGTCCCGCGAGGGCAGCACCGGCGTCAGATTGAGCTCCTGGAGAAGCGGCACGTCGTCCGGGAAGATGCCGCCCATCACCAGGATCGGAGCGGTGATGCCGGCGTGCCGGAGCTCCTGGCCTTCCGCCACCGTGGCGACGCCCAGTTGGTGCGCCCCGGCTGTCAGGAGCGTGCGCGTGACGGGCACGACCCCGTGGCCGTACGCGTTGGCCTTGACGACGGCGATGATGGATACCGTCCCGACGCGACGCGCGACTTGACGGAGGTTATGGCGGAGGGCGGGCAGGGAAATCTCGACGACGGTGGAATTCAAATTTCGGTGATCTCCGCCTCCTTCTTCTTGAGGGTCTCGTCCACTTTGGTGATGTACGCATCTGTCAGCTTCTGGAGCTCGTCGTGGGCCTTCTTGACCTCGTCCTCGGTCATCTGGGAGGCCTTCTGGGCCTTCTTGATCTCCTCGAGCACGTCTCGCCGGATGTTGCGGATGTGGACCCGGATTTCCTCCGCGATCTTCTTTGCGAGCTTCACCAGCTCCTTGCGGCGCTCCTCGGTGAGCGGCGGGATCGGGAGGCGGATGAGCTTGCCGTCGTTCGTCGGGGTCAGGCCGAGGTCAGAGGCCAGAATCGCCTTCTCGATGTCCTTGATCATCTTGGGGTCGAATGGCTGGACGGTGAGGAGTCGGTTCTCGGGCGCGGCCAGCGAGGCGACCTGCTTGAGGGGCGTGGGCGTGCCGTAGTAGTCCACCCGGACGTGATCCAGGAGGCCGATCGAGGCACGGCCCGTGCGGATCGCGGCCATCTCGTGCCGCAGGTGGTCGATCTGGCCCTCCATTTTCTCCGTGGCTTTTTTCTTCTGCGGGAATTCCATGGTGTCCCTCGGGGCGCTACGCTGGGGCGGCTTCGTCTGTAACCAATGTGCCGAGTTGCTCTCCCTGGACAATGCGCTTGATGTTGCCCTTCTCCTTGACGTTGAACACGATGATAGGGAGGTTGTGGTCCATGCACAGGGAGATGGCGGTCGAGTCCATGACTTTGAGGCGCTTGTCGATGACGGTGAGGAAGGACAGCTTTGTGTATTTGGTCGCGCGGGGATTCTTCATGGGATCGTCGTCGTAGATGCCGGAGACCTTGGTACCCTTGAGGATGATCTCGGCGCCGATCTCCATCGCGCGAAGCGCGGCGGCCGTGTCAGTGGAGAAATACGGGTTGCCAGTGCCCGCCGCGAAAATGACCACGCGCTTCTTTTCCAGGTGTCGGATCGCGCGCCGGCGGATGTAGCCTTCGGCCAGTTGGCGCATTTCGATGGCGGACTGGACGCGGGTGACCACATCCCGTTTCTCGAGCGCGTTCTGCAGGGCGAGCGCGTTGAGCATGGTGGCCAGCATGCCCATGTAATCGGCCGACGCCCGCTCCATGCCGCCGTCGGCGGCGTCGAGCCCACGGAAAATGTTCCCCCCACCGATGACCACCGCGACCTCGACGCCCATCGCGGCTACCTCCGCGATCTCCGAGGCGATGTAGTCGATCATCCGCGAGTCGATCCCGAAAGACTGCTCGCCAGCAAGCACTTCTCCGCTGATTTTCAGGAGGATGCGCTTGTACGCCGGCTGGCTCATTCCTCCTCACCGAGTTGGAACCGGGTGAAGCGCCGGACGGTGATGTTCTCGCCGATCTTGGCGATCTTCTGCTTGATCAGGTCGGCGATCTTCAGACTCGGGTCCTTGATGAAGAGCTGCTCCATCAAGCACGTGTCCTGATAGAATTTTTCCAGCTTGCCTGTGGCGATCTTCTCCCACGCGGCTTGGGGCTTGCCCAACTCTTTCGCCTGGCCTCGATAGATTTCCAGTTCTTTGTCGATCACGGACTGCGGGACGTCCTCCCGCCGGACGTACAGGGGCTTGGACGCAGCGATCTGGAGGGTCAGGTCGCGGACCAGGGCCTGAAATTCGTCGTTCCGGGCCACGAAATCGGTTTCGCAGTTGACCTCGATCAACACCCCGACCTTGCTGCCAGGGTGGATGTAGGAGGCGATCACGCCTTCGTTCGTGGCGCGTCCGGCCTTCTTCCCGGCCACGGCCAGGCCTTTTTGCCGCAGCCAGTCGATGGCCTTGCTGATGTCGTCTCCGTTTTCCACCAGGGCCTGCTTGCAGTCCATGATGCCGGCTCCGGTCTTCTGCCGGAGTTGCTTGACGAGTGCGCTGTCTCCTGCCATGGTCCTCCGATTCCTTGCTGACTTCGGGTTGCGGGTCTGGCGTTAGACTCCGGCGCCGGCGGCCTGGACGGCCCGCAAGTCTGCCGGGGACATGGCCCCGGGCTTCTCTTCCTCGGCGCGCTGGGCGCGCAGGTGCAGCCCTTCGATTACGGCGTCAGCGATCTTGGAGGTGATAAACTTGACGGAGCGGATCGCGTCGTCGTTGCCCGGGATGGGGTAATCAATCCCGTCGGGGTCGCAGTTGGTGTCCACGATGGCGACGACGGGGATGTCCAGCCGGTTCGCCTCCAGGATGGCGATGCGCTCGCCACGCGTGTCGGCCACGTAGATGAAGCCGGGCAGGGTGTTCATGCCCTTGATGCCGCCCAGGCTCGCTTCGAGCCGCAGCCGTTCCTTTTCCAGCTTCGCGACTTCCTTCTTGGGCAGGCGCTCGAACGTACCGTCGCTCGCCGCGGCCTCGATCTTGCGCAACTTTTCGATGCTCTTACGGATCGTGTTGAAGTTCGTGAGCATGCCGCCCAGCCAGCGCTGCGAGACGTTGAACATCTGGCAACGCTTGGCTTCTTCTTCGACGATCGTGCTGGTCTGTCGCTTGGTGCCGACGAAGAGGGCGGAGTCGCCTTGGGCGATGGTCTGCCGGACGAAATCGTAGGCGGCCTCGAACCGCGCGAGGGTCTGTTGCAGGTCGATGATGTAAATGCCGTTGCGCTCCCCGAAGATGTACCGCTTCATCTTCGGGTTCCATCGATTGGTCTGGTGGCCGAAGTGCACGCCGGCCTCCAGGAGTTCCTTGATCGTGATCACGCCCATCCCGTCACCCCCTTTCTTGTACCGGCGCGACCCGCCCTGATCGGGAAAGCAGAGCGGGAGGATTTTTCAGGTCCTTAGGGCGCCGATATCCCGTCCGCTAGGGCGGACGTTCCGAGATTGTGGATAATGACCGCCGGCTTCACGGCCAGCAGGAACGACCGTCACCGCGACCACTCCAACCAAGCCTGTGAAAACTAGCACGCGACCACGGGCTTTTCAAGCGAAATATTGTCGCTCACGATCGGTAGGAGGCGTTGATTTTGACGTACTCCGGCGAGAGATCGGTGGTCCACACCGTGGCCTCGGCATGGCCGATCCCCAGATCGACCGTGAGAGTCAACTCGCGGCCCTTCAGCACGGTGTTCGCTTGCTCTTCCGCAGCTTGGCCGAGGCCGGTGCCGCGATGGACCACGGGGACATCGCCATACATGATGGCGATTCGGTCCGGTGCGATCCGGCCCCCCGCCCGCCCAATGGCGGCCATGATCCGTCCCCAGTTGGCATCCTCGCCGAACCAGGCGGTCTTGAC